>OFDC01000338.1_pt1 | contig 38934 bp, 59 predicted proteins | sample 1520941 | NCBI WGS metagenome assembly OFDC01 (sample SAMEA94258168, study PRJEB24077) | hot springs metagenome | biome: Aquatic biome; feature: Water | place: India | collected 2012-12-06 | depth 5 m | reverse complement strand
CCGTGGCGATGCCGCGCGCACCAAGCCGGGCGCTGGCGATCTTGCCGTCGCTGCCGATCGTGATGAACGCCGTGTGCCCCGCAGGTCCGCCGCTGACGACAAGCGCATATTCGCCCGGCGTGCCGCCCGATCCGGTGCCGACGAAACTGCCGGATAGTGCCGAGACTTCGAACGGCAGCGATCCGCCCACACTGACCGAGGTGGTCAGCGTGTGCACCGTGCCTTGGGCGGCGGCAGCGGCCTGCAGCGCGTTGCTGGCGCTGGTCGCCGCGCTGGTGGCCGATGCTGCGGCAGCCAATGCCGATGCTGTGGTGGCCGCCTGGATTGCCGGCAGATCATAAAGATCGACGACAATGTTCGGAACGGTCAGCGTTCCATCAGCGGAAACCGGCGAAAGGATGTACGTGCCGTCCTCTGCCGCAAATGTGATTGCGCCGGTGGCGCCTGCCGTGATCGGGTTGCCCAGCGCGCTGCCATCGGGATTGAAGATCGTCGCTTTCGTCGCGCCGTCGGTATTGTAGACGGTGACGACCGCAAGAGGCAGCACCGCGCCGGTATCCGGGCGGCAGATCGTGAAGGTCTGCGTTTTCATGGTGGCTCCTACGCGGCCTTGAAGCCGATCACAGGGATGATGGTGGTGTTGACCTGCGCGAGGCCATCACCCGAAAAACTGCCCGTCAGCGTCGGCCAGGTGCCGAAGGTCGTGCCAGTGCGCGAATATCCGGTCAGCGAAGTTGCCGTGCCGGTCAGCATGCCGCCCGCCGTCTGCGCTGGAACAGTCTGCGAGACGCGGAACTGCGAGACACTGATCGAGAGGAATACGGCAGCGGCCGCCGTGGTGTCCTTGTTCGTCGCCGCCCAGTAGAGCCCGGCCTTGAGCGCCAGCGACGGGCCGGTGTCCTCGATCGTCGCGGCGCTGGTGGTCGATTGGCTGCTCGATGAATAGAGCGCGGTACCCGTCGGAAGCCGCGTCGTCGCATCGGCGGCATAGAGCGCCATCTGGAACAGGCCGCTCGCCGCGCCGGTGGTGACGCGGGCCACCAAGCTGTCGACAGTGGTATCGGCCAGCAGCACGAATGGGTGGAAATAGATCGTGTTCGCAGCGCCGGCTGCAGGCGTGGCCGGAACGCCAATGCCATCCGCTAGGTAGTATCCGCCCGCTGCGTAGCCGGGATGCCCAGCCCATGTCAGCGCGCCGCCCGCCAGCGCAAGTCCGCGCCCGATCGTGATTTCCTCCACCGCGCCAGTGCCGGACGAGGCTCGGCCCAGCAGGCGTGCCGTGGCCATGGTAAGGCCGGAGGACGTGACCGCGCCCGGTGCGACAAAATCGGTCGCAGCAACCGCCGCCGAAAGCGCGCTGCCATTGCTCTTTACCAGTCCGGTTCCCGCAGCAGCAGCCACGCCAGATACAGCGTCCGAAACCGTGGTTGGCGTGAAGCCCAGCGCGCCGGTGACGTCGCTATAGGTCAGGGTGACAGCGCCCTGCCGGCCGTTGAAGCTCACGACGCCGGAAAAGGGATTGTAGCTCATACGATGTACCAGGCGGTGCCGTCGCAGACGATCATGATCGTCAGGTTCTGGATTGCCGTGGAATAGGTGGCGTTTCCGTCGATCAGCTCGGTTCCGGCCGGATCGATTGTCACCGTGTTCGTGCTCGCATCGATCTTCTTGATCAGCAGCGTCCGGCCCTTGCTGGCAGCGGCTGTGGGCAGGGTGACGGTCACGTTGCCGCCAGCCGCGTTGGCAAGGATCAGATAGTCTGCAGACTGGACCGCGTATGTGCCTGTGACCGTGCCGCTGGGCGTGGCCAGCGCGGTCGCCGGCAGCGCGGGCATCGCGGTGAGGCTCAGCGTGTAGGCGGTGACGGTGGAGATATCCTCGAGCGCGCGGCCGTAGATGTTGAAGCTCGGCAGCTTGACGTACAGCGTGTTGCCGACGTTCAGGCTTGTGTAGGTAATCTTGAAGATCGCATCGTCCAGCCGGACGTAACGGGCACCGATGGAATGCGCGGCGGGCGAACTGCCATAGAGCCCGCGGCGCAGCGTCGTCAGGTCGTAGTTGTTCGCGGCGGTCAGCGTGGCGGTCTGATATCCGACCAGCTCGTCGTCGACGAGGCTGAGCGTGCCGCCGGCGTCCATCTGTGCAGCCGTCACGCTTGCCAGCGTGCCCGCCGAACTGGTCAGGTCTACCGCCAGCGTGTTGGTGTTGTCCGGATCGGCGGCGCTCGGCAGCGAGGCCGTCAGCGTGCCATATCGGGCGGGCGTGGTGATCGTGCCGATCTGCTGATAGCTGACGCCGTCGGCGCTTATCCAGACCTGGCAGCCGCCCCAGTTCGGGCTGTTCGAACCGGCCGCCAGCCAAGCCTCGCCATCAAGCGCCAGAAGCCCGGCCGGCGGAATGAACAGCACCGGGCTTGTGACAGATCCGGGCGCCACATCGGGGTTCGGCTGATAGCCCGCGCTCGAATGGCTGGCATAGGCGGCGGCGCTCGCCGTCTGCCCGGGCACTTCGCGCGCCACGATCTCGAATTCGCCGGTCTCGTCCTCGTTGATCTCCTCGATGCGCACCAGCCGCCGGTTCAGCTTCATGCCGTCGACGGTGGTTGTCAGGGTGACGAGGTCGGTCGGCTCCAGCAGCACGAAGTCTTCGGGCAGGCGGAACACGAACCGGTCGCGGATGTAGAGCGAGCGCTGAAGCAGCAGCTGCGCCGCAATCTGCGCGATGCTCGCCTCGCAGATGTCGTGCATCTGGATGACATCGCCCTTGCGCAGGCCATAGGTGATGATGTCGTCGAGATCCTGCGCAACCTGAATGGCCGGCTGATATTGATTGGCGCGGTCAAGGAACTCGATCTGGACGTAGTTCTTGGCATCGCTCTGGTCGACGATCTCGAGCTGCACCTCGCCAAGGAAATCATCCTCGGTCAGGTCATAGACCGGTGCAAGATCAGGCACCCACGTCACGCTGTTGGCGGTGACAGTGGCATCGCCCAGCGGCTTGGCCTTCAGCTTACCTTCCGACCAAACGAGGTCGGTGTTGGTCTGGTCGCTGAAGCGCTTCAGCGCGTCCGATCCGGCGCCGGCGCTTTCGATCACCGGCGAGATCAGCAGGTTGGCGGCTTTGCTGTAGTTTGACCAATCGGTCCAGTCCCCGATCAGGCCGCTGGCCCAGCCGGTCACGCCGTAGCTGGCATTGGTCAGGAAATCGGCGGCGATGTCGGCCGCCACGGCATCGCCGTTGGGCCCGAACTGGATCGCGAAGTCGACCTCAAAGCCGTGGTTGGAAAGCGAGGCGCCGGAGCCGAGCTCGTAGTCCTGGGCATAGACGTAAGCCAGCGTCGAATAGCCCAGCGCATGGTCCGGAAACATCGAGACCATGTAGCCCCAAGGCGCCTGCGTCAGCGTGCCCGTGGCAAGGCTGAGCCCGGCCTGCGCCAGCGCGCCGGATCCGGTGAAGGTGCTGCTGTCCTTGTAGACGCTGCGCACGCCCGTGATCGGGCCTTCGCACAGCGCCATGATCACCGATGCGCTGTAAGTGTAAGACTTGTACCCGCCGCCGCCCTTGCCGCCCTGCTGCTGCTCCACGGCCTTGAAGCCGACATAGTCGATGAGGTTGCAGCTCACCCGCGCACGGCCATAGCCGAACACGATCGGCTCGCCGAGCAGCGAGGTCTGCACCTGCACCCCGGAAAGCTTGGTGGCCGATCCGCCGCCACCGCCGCCGAACAGGCCGCCCATCAGCCGGCCCCTTCCGCGCTTGGCCCGAACAGCGAATAGAACTTGCGCGGGCGACTGATCAGGTCGCTGTCGCGGCTGATATTGCCGCGCACCACGGCACCGCCGCGCACCACGGCGTGGAGCACTTCCGGCAGGTCGATCACGATCGCGCTGTGGCTGTAGGTGCGGCCGAAGCGCCAGATCACCAGATCGCCCGGTCTTGCGTCAGCTTCGTCGATCTCGCGGGCGTGGGGCGTGATGTAGGACAAGAAGAGTTCCTCGTCGCGGTGCATCATCCAGTCCGCCGGATATTCGGGCGCCATCGCCGGAATCAGGCCCACGGCGTGATAGACGGCGCTGGGCAGCATGGCGCAGTCCACCCCCACGCCCTTGATCATGGCCCGCGAAAGATAAGGCGTGCCTTCCCATGTCAGGGCTTCGGCCACGACAGCGGCGCGCGCTTCGGCTTCGGTCACTTGCCGCCTCCGCCACTGTTCTGCGCCGGCGCGCCCAGCGCGGTCGTCGGCAGCGGCACGAACGGGGTCGCCTTGTGCCGGGTGAGGTTGTTGAACTTGTCCTTGCAGGTCGTGCGGGTCAGATCGCACCCGGCAAAGGCCCGGAAGGTATCGCCAGCCGCGGGGGCGACCGGCAGCGGCTTGATCAGGCTGAAGTTGCCCGAACCATCGTTGACCTTCACCGTGCGGCTGATCCCGGCATTGGCGCCTGTCAGGAACAGGACACGCCCCTGCGAATAGTATCCGGCCGCGCCGGTCAGGCCGGAGCCGAAGCCGATTGTCGTCGCACCCGAACCGACGGTCCCGACGCTGGAAAAGCTGGCCGGGTTCACCCCGCAGCCCGCGTCATACAGCGTGCGCATGCAGCCGACCTGATAGTGATTGCGCGGGCTGTTGGCGTTCAGCAGGACGAGCCAGGACGAGACGGTGAATTCGGCCGTGCCGCCCATCACGGAATCGATCGACGTCACCTTGCCCGCGAACCGGATCACGGTTCCCGTCACCGGGATCGGATTGCCGTCGCTGTCGAGGCCCCACGCCGGCGCATAGGCACGCTCGAGCTTCACCGCGGCCCCGTCCAGCCCGTGTGCGGCGATGAAGCCGATGACAGGGGAGGCGTTGATCAGGTCGCTTTCGCCGCCGTGGATCGTCACCTTCATCGTGGCGACTTCGACGCCGGTCTTTTCCGAGATGCTGCCGCGCTCGATCGCCGGGCCGGAGACATAGCGGTTGCCGTTCGCGATCACGTCGGCGTCGTGGCTGGTCCAGCGCACCACCCCGCCGCCGTTCAGCGTGATCGTCCAGATATCGGCACGGACGAACACGCCGGAGGCGAGCAGGTTGCGCAGGGCGAGCGTGCTGGACTTCACTACTGCTTCACCGTGTGGAAATCGATGCCGCGGCCTTCCCAGAGACCGCTCATCAGCTGGCTGATGTCGAGCTCGTCGATCTCGAACCGGCAGCGGTAGAAGAACCGCCCGGTCCAGTTCAGCCGCGCGCCGTCCGCCGGCGCGCTGGCGAACGTGACCTTGCCGCGCTGGCCGACAGTGACCTCGGTTTCGACATCGTCGACAAACACGGTGGGATCGCCATTGAACGCCAGCACCGGCTCGGCGGCGCTGATGCCGCCGATCTGGATCGTGCGGGTGATCTGGAACGTCGTGGTCGTGCCGTCGCCCACCGCGAAGAACATGTCCGATGCGGTGTTGTCGTCGCGGTCCCAGAACAGGAACTCGCCCGCCATGCCCTGCATCGAGTTGAAGAAGGCATAGAGCCGCTGCTGCTCCTGCAGTGTCGGCCCGTCGCGCAGGACGTCATAGGCGACGCTGAAGCGCCAGATCGGATAGGACCACAGCGCCCGGCGGCGTTCCTTGCCCGATACCGAGGTCTTTACATCGGTCGACCACTGCGGCGTCTTGCGCTGCAGGAACGTGCGGCCGGGCATGTAGGGAAACACGCTCGGATCGTCGTTCTGATCGGGCGCGGTGATGAACCAGCGCTGGGGGTAATAGGTGCTGGGCATCGGTCAGCGGCCACCGCAGGCATGTTGATTTATCATGTCATGCCTTCCAAGTATTTGGCTTCGCGCATCAAAGGAGACGCAAATGACTGTTGTCGAAATGTCGGATTATCGTTCGAGCTCAGGCGATGGTGTATTCGAGGTGACTTTCATCGCCCCTCGATCCACTACCCCCGAGGGGGATCAGCTTAATTTTACCTACACGACGCTTGCTGATGATCCGGACGCAGCAATTGCCAAAGTGCGCGAAGCCGGTGGCATTTTTGCTGAGAAGGAAGGCGAAGACACGGTATGGTTCATGCCATGGCCTTGCGCTGCCGTGCGGATCAAACGCATTGGCTAGCGCCTGCCCGGGCGGGGCCGCCATCCTTGTCGGGTTGCCTCGGCCATCGCAGCCGCAACTTTGTCGCCGTTTTTCATCAGCATGCGCTGCACGCTTTGGCCGTCCAACGCCTGAATGGTGAAATGGACAGTTGGGCTGCCGCCGCCCCGCGCGCGCCGATAGCCCGGCCGATTGCCGCCGCCAATCCGCGGCGCGTCGAGGGCGCCGGTGTTGATGTCAGCCACCGACGCAGTTGCGCCGCGCAGTGATGCTGCGGCAGCCAAACCACCCGGCAGCGCACGCACCGAATCCGCGATCTGCGCCGGCAGCACCATCTCGCGCGGGTGGATGATGGCCGGGCGGCCGCCGCGTCCATCGATGCCGGCACCGCCGCCGCCGGGCACGTCCCAGCCGTCTTCGGCCGAGGCAAAGGCCATGACCCCGGCAAACGATGCTGCGGCGGCTGCAGGTGCAAGAATGGGGCCGATGATGGGAATGCCGACAACGGCTTTCCAGGCACTCGCTGCGGCCTGTTTGGCCAGCAGGAATACCTTCTTGAAATGGCTTCTTTCCTCTGCTGCATCCTGAGCAGCCAAGCCCACCAGCCACGTGGTGATCATGCGCGCAACAGCCTGCTCGACGATGCCGACGAGGTTGCCCCAGAGATCGCGCAAGGTACCCATGAACCCGCGCTGCAGTGTCAGCATCCGCGCAAGCGACTGCGCAAACGGAGCATACGTCCGTTCTTGAATCGCGCGCTTCTGCTCCTCAAAACGACGGCTTTCGGCCAGCTCGGCGGCATTGGCCCGCTTCACCGTGGCAAGGCGTTCCTGAAAGAACTTTGCGGCGTTCTCGTCGCGGCGCTGAAACTCTTCCCTCGAGCGATCGGCCAGCGGCTTGAACAACGTCGCCTCGATCTTGTCGGTAGTCTTCTGTAGCGCCCGCAGCTCTTCGTCGAACCCCTCGCGATAGGCGCTGGCAGCAGCGCGGCCAGCGCCTTTGGCACCGCTGCCACCTGAATCGTCGGCGCCGATCTTGGTCGCCTTCAACCGTCCTGCAACGGCTGATATGTTGAACAGCGACTCGTTGGTTTTTGCAGTGCCCGTGGCAACCCTAAGCGCATCGCGGGCAGCAATCAGGCCTGGGTCTTTTTCCGGATCGGTGCCGTACAGGACTTTGTCGATCGCGGCCTGACGCGCTTTCTCCTGATAGGTATTCTTCTTGTAGGCATCGGAGCCGCCGCCGGTATAGCGCGGCATGGCTTCGGCTTGCCGTAGAGCCCCTTCGTAGGTCAAGACAACCGAATTGAGCTTGCCAAGGGCTTCCATCGGCTTGGTCCGAAGATCGGCCAGCGCCTGCTGCAGGCCGTAGACCTTGCCTTTGGCCGTGTCCGCCGCGTTGCCGGTCTCCAGCAGCTTGGCGATCAACGGCGGCATCACCGCAGCCGCGATGCCGACCGCTACGCCCCATGGCCCAGACATGAAGGTGGCGAACCGGCCCAGCACACCAGCCGTATTGCCCCCCGCCTGAGCAATCTGCGTCAGCGCGCCAGCCACCTGCGGAAGCTGCTGGGCAAAGATCGTGCCGGCACGCTGGCCGCTGGCAAACTGGACCGCCACATCCTGCAGCTGAAAGCCGAGGTTCTGGAAGCCGGCGCGCATCTGGCCGGTATTGTCGTTGACTGCCGTCGCTGTGGCCTGTGATTGCCGCTTGTAAATCGCAAGTTCGGCGGTGAGCTTGTTGATTGCTTCTGCTTGCGCCAATGCTGTGCGCTTGGATTCTTCCGATGCGCTGGTCCACCCTCCTTGGCCCACAATGTCTTTGGCCGTGGCCTTTGCTTGTTTGCCAACATCACTGAGGGCCGATCTGATGACTGCCATCTTGGCCGTCGCATCGGCGACATCGGCAGTAACGGAAACGGCGATATTGTTGGCCATCGGCGGATTTCCTGCACGGCAAAAGGCGGCCAGAAGCTGGCCGCCCGGCGTGGTTCACAATGGGTTTGATCAGTCGCGAAGCGGCAGCACCACGGCGGGGCCGCCGTAATGCAGTTCTTCAAGCTTCATCATCAGCAGCGAAAGCGCCGCTGCTGAAACGGTCACCGTGCCTACGCTCGGTCCCGGCGGCATCGCGCACTTCATGTGCCCCATCGCCGCGAAAAGCCATTCGTCCGCAGTGCCGAGTTCGGGTGAAAGATCATTGATGCTGGGGCCGGTGGTATGAAGCACCGTCAGCATCGTATCATACCGCTCCTGTGCCAGTGCTTCGTCGCGGCCGGGAAAGCTGATCACGTTGCTCACAGCAGATTGCCCTGACTTGCGGAGAAGATTTTCGCCAGCCGTGTCAGCCCCTTGCCGGTCACGCGGGCCTGCGTGATCACCTTCTCGCTGCCGTCAGGGCGCGGCAGCACGGTGATCTTGTGCTCCAGAACTCCGGATTGCAGCTTGTCGGCATAGGCATGCGTCTCGGCCGAACCGACACGGGTGTAAATCCAGTTGTGCGCGCGCAGATAGCGAAACAGCGCCTTGGGGCGGATTTGCAGGCTTTTCGCCGCATCGGTGATACAGAGGGAGCCTTCGGCAATCGCAATGCGCTCCAGCGCCTGCACCAGTGGGCGCATTTCCTCGACCTGCCCTTCCAGCTCGATCCGTTTCTCCACGTTCTCCAGCAGCAAGTGGCGCAGCGCCGCAGGATCGGAAAGCGCCTTGCGCGGATCGAATGCCTGTCGCACCTGCTCTTCCAGCTGCTGCCAGCGGTCGACAAGCCGCGCGGTGAACTCCGGGGAAAGCTGGGCCACCACCACGATGCTGTCGCGTTTGCCCTTCTCGCCCGAAAAGACATAGACCTTGGTGGTGCGCGGACGGCCCATCGCGTCGGTTCCGGGTTCATCCTCAATTTGAGGACGAACAATTACGCCTTGTTCGGCCAGCGTCTCTATAGTGCGCCGAACGTTGTCATGCCGCTTCTCGCAAAGCTCGGCGATCTCGCGGCTGCTCATGGACTGCACGGGCAGGCCGGGCATATTGGTCAGGTCGTTCATGCCTTGTCTCCCATGCTGCGGAGCGACTGGATCGCAGCCAGCAGCGGCAGCACTTTCCAATCGAAATTGCGGTGATTCTGCTGAAGATATCCGGCGTCCATCCGCAGGACCGCGGCGTCATCATCGGCAAGAAAGGCACCGCTGGTGTGAAGCGCGGTCCAGACCTGCACCTCGATGCCGCGCGGCGTCTGTGCCGTCGTGCTCTGGATCAGCTTATGCGCCTCGTCGACGATGCCCCAGTATGAATCGGCATTCCGACCGTCTTTTTCGATCATCGCATGAGCGGCAACATAGCGCTGCCAGGCACCGAAAATTGCCGCATCAACGTCCGCTGCTGCAGGAATCGGTGCAGCCAGCGCAATTGCCGGGGCCAGAACTGCGGCGGCGGTCAGGAAGGCCCGGCGTGTGGATTGCCCGGATGGCTCGGCCAAAACGGGCAGACTCGCCCCATGTGTCGTGATAGTGGCTGCGTCAGCCATGGCGATGCTCCTCAGAAGCTCGTTGTGGTCAGACTGAGGGGAAGGGGCCTAATCCTTCCCCTCAGTTGTCCGGTGTGTACGTACACTTGACCCATGTGTCAACGGTATGTACGTACATTTTTATGAGCAACGCCGATTCAGGATCGACGCGCTTTGAGATGCGCGTTTCAAAACAATGGCTACTGGCCGTTGATGAATGGCGGCGTCAGCAGCCTGATATTCCGTCTCGCGCTGAAGCGATCCGTCGCCTCGTAGAAGCCGGGCTTGCATCTCAATCGGTCTGATCCGGCAGCCCGCTGTCCCACTCGCCTTCATCGGCCGGATCGTCGTCCGGCGCGCTACTCGCGGGGGGCTGGTGCTTGAAATAGGCCCCGGCCCAGACATCGGTCGGCGGTGTCTCCAGCAGCTCGCGGCCCCAGATCCGGTCCCAGTCCGGAAAGGTGCAGGTATCCAGCCAGTAGTCCGGCGTCTGGCCGAAATACCGCACCAGCTTGGCCAGGATGCGGTCGAAATCGATCGGCGGCGGGGTTATCCCGCCCCGGCCTCCGTCGTCGCCGCTTCCCCCGGCGCGGCGCCTGCAGCGTCCGGCGCGATCCAGACGCCGGTCTGGTAGCGCACGGCGAAGAACGCATCGATCAGGTCTTGCGGCGTGATGGGGAGGTTGTCGAACGCCTCGCGCGTCAGGTCCTTGTCCGCCGCGCAGGCGGCCTGAAAGGCGATTTCCGAAAGCTTGTCCCATTCCTCGTCGCGCACGATTCCCGGCGTACCGCCGCCCTTGATGATCCGGTCGACAAAGGTTTCGTCATCGTCCGGATCGCCGGAAAGATCGCGGCACAGCGGATAGATCACCCGGTTGTAGCGGTGCGGCAGCAGGGGAACCGCAAAGGTGCGGTCGCCCAGAACGATGTCACGGGTTTTGCTCATCGGGAATAGGCCTCATTCATGCGCGCGGCAGCACCGGCCACCATCTCGGGATGGTCGATCGCCTGAACGGTGATGCGCGACAGGGTAAGCTCGGTAGAAAGATCGAGGTCGCCGATCTTGGCCAGCACACCGAGCAGCGACTGGCGGTTCCAACGGATTTCCCTGAGATCGCCGCAGGGAATGGGTGGCTGGCGCCGCAGCACCAGATACTCGGTAATCTTCCGCGCGACAAACTTCTGCGCCTGCTCGAGCTCCAGCTCGGACAGGCGCAGGTTGGCACGGATGCGCTCTTCGGGCACGCCGTTGGCGAGGTTCTGGAAAGCCAGCCGGCGGCGCAGCCCAAGGGCCTTGCGTTCGTCCTCGGTCATGGCGCGTCCGCTTACGCGGCCTCGGCAAATGTCATCGTGCCGAGCACGTCGTTGTTGTCGGCGCTGGCCTGATAGTCGAACGACGTCATGCCGAAGCCCGACTTCTTGGCCGAGATCGAGGTCGAGGCGGCAAGGCAGTTGTTGAGCACGACCATGTCCTGCTGCGTGCCCCAGGGCAGCACATGCACGGCCGTGAACAGACCGGTCAGGCCCTGCATCTGGTTGGTCAGCGAAGCGGTGGAGCCGATCGTCGACGACGAGTAGACGTAACTGATCTGCATGTTGCCGTTCGCGTCGCCGGCGGCAAAGGTGTACTTGCCTTTGTTGACGCCGCTTTCGACCACCGAATAGCTGGCGCCCGCCACTTCGGAGCCAGCCGCGACGCGGGTGTAGATCACGCCGGAGGTGTTGTTCACCACGCCGAGATCAAACTGGAACGTCGAGGCATTGGCCACGGTGACCACGTAGGTGCTGGAACCGGGCACAGTGCCCGCTTCCTTGTCCGCCTGCAGGTACGAACCGGCTGCCTGGCTGACGCCGAACATGATGTCGCTGAAAATGCGGGCATTGGTCTTGCCGAATTCGACCTTGCCGGTGATTTCCATTTCACCGGCGCCGACGGCGACAGCCAGCTGGCGCTCGCCGAACAGGCTTTCGATCTTGCGCTTCATGTCGATCGACTGCGACTGCGGGACAAGGCTGCGCACCGGCGTCGGGGCGGCGACGTTCGAACGCATGAAGACACGGCCTGCGCCGAACGTCGGCTTGCCGCTGAGAATGGGCATGGCGGGTTACTCCTTTGGGGTGCAGGCCGGTCAGGCTTGACCGGTGGCGGGGTTGAAGGATCAGGCCTTGGACTTGGTGTCCGCAGGCGCTTCGGGCGCCGCAGGCGACAGCCGCGCGATCAGATCGGGCAGGGCGGCGGCAACCTGGTTGTAGGCTTCGGTATCGCGCGCCAGCGCGCCGCAGGCGCACTTCTCGGCAAACCAGGTGTTGACGATATCGGCGACAGACATGGGTCTACTCCTCATAAGGCCGGACCATCCGGCGCGGGGTGCCGGCAGCGCCGGCCAGAAATCGGAGCCCAGAAATCAGGGCAGGGTGACGTCAGGGCAACGTGACGAGGATCGGGATCTTGGCGACGGCTTGCCCGGCCTGATCGCCGGGCCCCATGTCGCTGCGCCCTTCGACGCGGCACCAGTAGACAAGGCCGCCCAGCGTGAAGCGGGCTTCGTCGTCGTCGTGGATGTCCGGCGTCAGCCGGGCGAGGAGCTTGGCCTCGATCTCGGTCAGCACTTCATCCGGCGCGACGTCGTCATCGGGAACCTTGACGTAGACCCATGCCTCGCAGACCAGCGTGCGGATCTGCATCAGCCCGTCGTACTGATAGATCACGCCGATGCGTCGCAGGAAGAATGCCGGCTGCTCCGAAACCTGGCTCCAGTGCTTCACACGGCGCCCGGTGGTCGCGAAGTCGCCGCCGCCGATCAGTTGCTGGAACAGCGCGTCCATCACGATCTCGTAATCGCTCATCCGGCGCGGCCCTTCAGTCGTTGGTGTCGGCGACTCTGCGCTCGACTACATCGGTCAGGCGCTTCGTGATCTCGGGCCGCATGGCATTAAGCGGACCGCGCATGAACGAATGCTCGGCGATGTCCGGAGTTCGTTCATAGGCATCGACCAGAATCGATGTCGGCGCCGCCAGCTTGTGATCCCAGTAGTGATCCAGCCGCATCTTGTGCGCGCTGACCTTGATCGGCTTGCCCTTCGATCCGTATTCCAGCGCACCGGCCTTGGCGTAATCGCTCGATCCCTTGCGGCCTTCGATATCGATGTAGCCGCGGATGCGATCTTCCTGATCGAACATCCTGAGGCGGACCTGGCTGCGCAGCTGGCCGGTCTTTGATGGAACCGCCGCCTCGATCCGGTTCAGCAGTTCGTGGCTCAGGGCATCGATCTCGCCGCGCAGATCGTCATGGAGATGGTCCGGAAACTCCTCGAACCGCAGGCCGCTTTGCCGGTCGCCGGCGATGTCGATGCGGATCTGGCCGCTCATGCGATCACCGGCACGCGGTAGGTATCGAGCGCCGAGATCACATCCGGGGTAAACGGCCCATCCTGCCCGATCACGCCGCCCACCCAGAACCGTTCCGTGCCGATATCCGGGGTATCGCGCTGCATCAGCATCGGATCGCGGCCGCGCGCCCGGAAGCGCGCCACCACCAGCCGAAGGCAGATGTCGACGAGATCGTCGGGCACCACGCGCTGGGCATAGGTGATGTTCACGGCCTTGTTCGCGTCGGCCGCGGCAAAGGTATAGGCCCCGGCGGTGCTGACGCTGTACTGCCCGGCCGCCGGTGCTGTGGCCACGCGCGTCAGGGCTGTTCCGGAGCTGAAGGCCACCCGGTGATCGCAGCTGAAGCTCGCAGCACCGCTCACAGTCACCTGCCAGGGCGTGCTGGCCGGAATCGTGGCAGCCTGCGTCACCAGCGCGCCATAGCCGGCGCTGAACACCACCGTGACCGGGCTCGCTTCCCAGTCCGTCACCACCCCGGTGAAGGGATTGAGCTTGTAGAGCATGCCATTGGCCAGATCGACGCGGTAGTCCGTTCCTTCGACAAGGGTCTGCGTCTGCGTCGCCGAAAGCGTCTGCACCACGGAGATGACACCGAGCACCGGCCAGCGGCTGAGCTGGATCGAAGCAAAGCCGCCGGGCGACTGATAGGGATAGGGATCGCGGTCGATATCGACCACGTCCTGAACCAGTTCGGGCATCAGCTGGCGATTGGTGTAGTTCGCCATCATGCCGCTCATGCGCTTGATCGCGCCCGTCAGCCAGGTGTCATGCTTGGTATTGCTGACCTGCAGTTCCAGCTCGTCCTTCGCCGAGGCCAGATCGACCAGCGCGATCGAGGCGGCAGGCGAAAGAACCGTGCTGACGGTGGAAAAGCCCATCGATCTGCCTCAGAACTCGGCGACGATGTTGCTGGCGGTGGTACCGGTCGATCTGACGCGGGAAGCGCGGACATTCAGGTATGTGCCGCTTGCCGCCGTGTAGGTCACGGTATCGCCGCCGACGGTCACCACCGAGACGGCACCGCCAGTGCCGATATGCAGCCGCTTGGAATTGAACGGCAGGTCGGCGCTGTCGCTGGGCGTGACGGCCGCCGCTCTGGTGGCCGGGCCCAACAGATCTTCTGTGTTTCCGGGGAAACGATCAGGCATGATCAGCTCACTTTCCTGTTGTCAGTCCCGCCAGCGTGACGGACCGGCGCCGCGATCGCGCGCGGCGGCACAACCGGCGGGGACTTCTTTGCGTTTTCCGCAAACTGCTGGCGCTGCGGCGGCGATGAGGCCGCCACGTTCACTTCGCCTTGCGCGAGGGCTTCGCGGCGGGTGCAGCGGCCTCCTGCTCCTGAGCGGGAGCATCGGCGGGCGCTTCGGCGTCTTCGCTGCCGGTCTGCTCCTGTTCGGGAGCAGCGGGCGTGCCCTCGGCCTGCGCCGCTGCTGCAGCAGCTTCCTCGGCAGCAGCAGCGGCGGCTTCATCCGCTTCCTTCTGCGCCTGCAGACGGTCCGCTTCCGCCGTCAGCTCGTAGGCGCGCTGGGCGGCCTCGAGCGCGATGGTCTGCGCTTCATCGGCGGCCTTGCGCGCGGCTTCGACCGGATCGAGATCCGCATCTTCGCCCGTCGCCGCGTCCTCGGTATCGAACAGCGCGGAGAGCGTGTCCGCGATCTGGCCGGGGTGGTTGATCAGGCGGTCACGCGTTTCGGCAAGGGCTGCCGAAAGCTGGCTCGTGGCGCCGAACACGTGCACGATCTGCACGCCGACGCCGTCCTTTTCCGCCATCTCGGCAGCGCGCCGGACGATCAGGGTCTCGATTTCGCTCATGACTGGTTCTCCGCAGGAACAAGGATTTCCGCGACCGATCCGGCGTAATTGAACGCGCCGACATGGCCGAGGTGGATGGTGGGATCTACCCAGCAGCGGCCGCCCATCTGTCGCCAGCGGTGGCAGAAGCCATAGTCCTCGCTGAGCTCGCCGAACTCGTCGCGTTCGTCAGCGGGGAAGAATTCATAGTAGTGGTCGCGAACGTCTTGCGGCCAATCCGGCATGCCGCGGCGCTTCCACTCCGGATGCGCCTGCACCATCTCGGCAAAGACGCCTTTGTTGATCAGCATGAAGGCAGCGCCAAAGCCGCGCACCTCGATCGCTCCCATCTCGTCCTGGATCAGCTGACCGGCTTCATCCTTCAGCGGCCGCCAGCACCACACAGCCGGATCGCTGTTTGGCTTGTCGACACGCATGCGGCCGGCACCGCCGATCAGCGGCTGTTCAGAGCCGAGCAGGCGCAGGATCGATTGCGGCGCCCATTGCATGTCGTCATCGATGAAGAGCAGATCGGTGAAATCGCTCTTGAGGAAATGCGCCACCAGCTCGTTGCGCGCCTTGTGGACGACACTGTTGCCCACCACGAATTCAAACGTCACCCGGATGCCCTGCTCCTGCAGGTACAGCAGCGTCGAAGCCAAGGCGGCGGTATATTGCCAGACCGGATTGCGGGCGACGGGTGTGCAGATCATCACCGAGCGCTGACGCGCCAGCGCCAGCCGCTCGGCATGCCGAGGATCCGCATCACCCATCGCCCGCTCCCCCCTTTCAGCCGGTCGAAACCAGCCGTCAGTTCGGCAGACGGTCGAAACCGGCGAAAAAGCCGATTGCACGCGCGACGGCAGTGTCGGTGCCGCCGGCGCTGAGGTCCGGGTTGTAGTTGACGCGGATATAGCGGCGCGCCGAAGTCAGGCTGACGCTGCCGATATCGAAGGTGCCGAACACGGCGCCGCCGCCGCTGGGGCCGGTTGCCAGCGCGGCCGAGTAAGTGGCCGTCTGATAGTCCGCCCAGGTCGAACCATCGGCGCTGTCCTGAATGGCATAGCCGATGCGGATCGTCGCGCCCGAAGCCAGCGTGGCTTCGTAGACGACGGCAGGGTTGAAGTCTTGCGGCATGGAACCGGCGCCCAGCGCAAAGCGGTCGATGGTGCGGCCGGTCACGGTGGTGGCATCGCCAGTGCCAGCGGCAGTGGCAGCCGAAGCTGCCGAGAGAGCAAGGAGCGCGCCGAGCGCGGCAACGTCCTTCTGAAGAACGATATTCATGGCAGATTCCCTTCAGGAAAAGAGGTTGCACGGACGGAGCCGAGAGGCTCCGTCCGTGTTCAGCAGGCGATTACGAGATCGCCGGCGCCCAGCGGACGAACTGGATCACGGCCACCGCAGCGTCGTGACGCAGCTGGTGATCGTGCTCGGCGATGGCGCGGATGATCGTCTGGTCGTTCTGGAACGCCGAGATCGTCGCGCCGGTTGCGGAATCCACGTACGAGCCCTCGCGCGAGACCGCGAGTTCCAGCTGCATCGAATCGAGCAGCAGGTCCTCGTCCATCTCGACCAGGAACACGAACGAGCAGTCCTTGTTGCTGCCGGCATCGCTGTAGTTGATGCCGATCTGCGTGGTGCGCATCACCGGATAGCCCAGCAGGGTGCCCTTGCTGAGCTCGTCGCGATAGACATAGACGCCGAGCGAGTTCTGGACGTTGTAGAGGTAGTTGTACGAGCGCGGATGCATGAACCAAACGCGCTTGCTGGCCACCACGTTCGCGGTATCGAGCTTGTTGACCGCGCCGCCCAGCTCCGCCGCCACGGTCGCCAGCGTGTAGCTCGCGGTCGAGGTGATGAAGTTGCCGTCGCTGGCCGCCGTGGATGATGCCGCGCCGATGACGAAATTGCCAGCGTTGCCGCCCAGCGATGCCGCATAGCCCTGCGCGAACGACAGATAGCCGCGCGGAGTGTCGCGGGTGCCATCGCCGAGGATGAAGGCCTGATCCTCGGCCAGCGCGATCACCTTGACGAGGTCGTCGCGGACAAAGGCGTCCACCGCCGGATCGGCATAGCGCATCATGTCGTTCGAGACCGGGACCAGCGCCGTCAGCTTCTTGTAGGTCGCGACGATGCTGTTCAGCGACTGCTGCGACGAGGCGATGCGGCCGCCTTCAGGGCCATAGCCCGCCGTGGCGGCGCTGCCCTGGCCCGGCAGCGTCAGGGTGCCGCGCGGCATCGGGATGTTGCGCGGGCCCGCGGCGCGCACAACGGCACGGGGACGCAGCAACTCGATGATCTCGTTCATGTAGTCAGGCGGCACGATGAAGCCACCGGCCGAACCCTGCGAGGTGTTCAGCGCGCGGGTGACGGGGTGATTCTCGCCATAGAGCGCCACCGCATCGGCGCGCGCCACGCTGACAATGCCGGAGCTGCGGCCGAGCATCTTCATGGCACCGCCAATGACCAGCGACTTCTCGCGAACATACTTGTCGGTTTCCGGCGCGGCGGGCACGCTGGCAGGCGCATCCTGACCGGCAACCGGCTGCGCCGAACGCGCGGCAAGCGCCTGTGCTTCGCGCTGGCGCGTGATCTGGCCGTCGAGATCCTGCACCGAACGATGCAGTTCGTTGTACTGGGTGGTTTCCTCTTCGGTGAGGGTCGGCTTGTCGGCGAGCGCCTTGAACGAGTCAAAGGCGGCCGCCCGCTTCTTGAGCAGGTCCGTGATCATAATGTGCTCCGTGTCGGGGGCTGCCGTTGCCCAAGCGGCGCTGCAGGGCGTTCGCCGGAATGGCGAAGATGTGCCGGATCGCTCCGGGTTAGTCCGTGGTGCTCAGCGCAAGCATCTGTGCCTGGCGCTGGCGGTATTCGTAGCTGAAGGCGATTTCGTCAGCCGGGGTCTGCGGCGGCACAACCACCGCACCGCGGCCGTTGCTTGATCCTTCGCTCTCGTCGGTGCCGCTGCTGGTCTGCACGGTCTGGCTGTCGGTATCCTCGGGATCCGAAACGCCGCTGCGCTCCATCAGGTCGTCGATCGACTTCAGGCCTTCCTTGTGCTTGCGCATCGCGCTGCGGTGCATGTCCATCGCTTCGTCATGCAGCGCCCGGGCCTCGCGCAGGCAGCGCGCGGTCTCGCTGGAAAGCTTCTTGCCGGCGCGCACCTTGGCAACAGCCAGAGCCCGGCGCCAGGCCCGCACGCGCGGCGTGGTGGCAGCGCGGACATGCGCGCGCTCGCCTTCCTCAAGCAGCTCTTCGTCCGCCTCGTCGGCGGCCGTCAGCCCTTCGGTCACGCTGGCGAACATCTCGGCGACTTCTTCCGCCGCCATGGCAAGGAAGGCATCGCCCAGCGCATAAAGCGCATCGGCCATCATGTTCGGCACCTGGCTGCCATCCTGCTCGCAGCTCGCTTCCCACTTGGCCCAGTCGGTCTGGTAACCAAGCTCGCCGAGCAGATTTGCGAGGCACGCGACCTGATAGAGGCCGCGCTGGCCGGTGGGGATGATCACGGCGCGCGTGCCGGAGGTGCACGCTTCACGGGTGGCAGGGGCAGATGCAGGCATGGCGGCGTCTCCATGGGCGCGGGCGGTGACAAGGGCGTCGGGATCGGAAGGAACCGAGACGGCGGAAAGCTCGAGCAGCTCCCAATCGGTGAAGCGCTGGCCGCCGCGCGGCTTCGCAGGGTTCAGGGCCTCGCCATCGATGGGATTGAACCCGACCGAAACGGCGCGGACGACGCCGCTCTTCATCAGGCCGCAGACTTCATCGGCCTTGGCGCTGATGCCCGCCGGGGCGAAGGCGATGCGGGCGCGGATCTTGTCCGCCTCGACCAGCACTTCTGCGGCGTTGCCGATCGGCAGATCGGGGTTGTGGCTCCACAGCACGATGGGATTCGCACGGTAGTTTTCGAGCCGGCAGCCGCCGGGAACGAGGATATGGCCGTCGCGCGCCAGAACGGCGGTCGACATCACGACCTCGATCTCGCGCTCTCCCAGCTGGTTGATCTCGGCCGGGACGATCTGGCGGATCATGCTCATGGTCTCAATCCTCTGCCGTTTTCTGTTCGGTCGCAGCTGTTCCGCCCGTGCCCGCCCCGCCGTCGCCAAGGGTGCCGCTCTTGGGCTTGCCGGCACCGTCCGGCGCGGCTCCTGATGTGTCGGACCCTTCCGAGGCCATGTTGGTCGGCATCATCAGCCGGTCGCCGCCGGGCAGCGGCGATTTGCCTTCGTCGATGCGCTCTTCGTTCGGCGTCGTCTTGCCGCTCAGGATGTTGATCCGGCTGACGTTCGCCCGGGTCATCACGTCGGCGCGCAGCAGCTGGCCGATATTGAGCTCGAGAAACAGATCTTCGTCGTCCAGCCCGAAGGTCAGGCCGAAGCGCTGCTCGAAATTCACCGCGCGCTGCAGGATCGCGGAATTGACATAGTCCTGATCCTGCGCGGCCTTGGTCTCGTTGGCGGTCCGCGCGCCGGTCGATACGAAGATCTTGTGCGGCGGCACGCCGAAAAACCGGCAGATATCTTCGGGCTGCAACTTGCGCTGCTCGATGAACTGCAGGTCCACGCTCGTCAGCTGCAGGGCAACCGGCTCGATGCCGTCTTCCAGCAGCACGGTCTTGCCGGTGTTGGCATAGCCGCTGAACAGGTCGTCGAACTGGCTTTTCAGCCGCTTGCCGGCCTGTTCGGTCAGCTGCTTGGCCGTCTTCAGCCAGGTGCTGGGCCGGGCGCCGTTGGCGATCCAGCGGTTGGCCTGCTGTTCCAGCGCCATGGCAAGGCCGATGGAATCGCGGGCAAGGCCGATGGTGGAGACGCCGACAAGGCTGTTGAAGCTTAGCCCGCGGATATGGAACATGTCTTCCGCCGGAATGGCGGTCGGGAAATCCCGCAGCATGGCCAGTTGCCAGAGGCCGATGCGGTTGACGTTGTAGAAGATCGAACCGTCCTGCGCTTCCAGCACCAGCACGGCATCGGGATTGATCGGGATCAGCTCAAGCGGTTCCCCGCGGTTATCGCGCCGGATCGCCGCATAGCCGTTGCCGCGCAGCGCGGTCGACAGATCGAGCTGGCGCTTGAACTCGAACCACGTCTGCTGGCGGTTCGGGCGCTTCAGAAGCTTGTCGAGCGGGTGCTCGACCTTGGTCTTGCTGCCGTCCGGGTTCCGCTTGAAGATGCCCGGCGTGCACAGGGCAAGATCGGTCGAAAGGCGATCGGTGCAGCCATAGACGGCCGAGACCGTCATTGCCGTCGACTGGCTGATCTGCGCGCCGCTGGCACTGGCAAACGAGCCGAGCGGCGGGATCAGCCCGGAATTGGGCACGCCGGCGCTCGCGCGCTCCATCGGCGCCGCCATGCGGGTCAGCATGCCCATCAGCCGGCTTTCCGCTGCGCCAGATTCCACGCTCCGCCGAGCAGGAACGTGCCCGCCACGATGAAGCCGGCCGGGTGATAGATCAGGTCAACGCCCCAGGTGATCAGCCCGGCCCCGCCAAGGGCCGCGCCATCCAGCACCAGATCGGCCAGCACGGCACGAATGCCGGGCTTCGGTTGTTCGTTCATCCGGTGCCTCAGAGTACGAGGAGGCCGCGATCTTCGTAGATCGAGCGGCACGCCTCGGGATTGGACGCCATGACGGTCACGGCATTGAACAGGGCCATCGCGGGATCGATCTTCGCGTCGCCGGCATTGGCCTTCGTCGCGCGGATCGCCGTCGCCAGCGGCTCGATCTTCAGGTTGCTGACACACCAGTCCATCAGGGCCTGATCGGCATGGATCAGCGTGCCATTCGCCAGCTTGCGTTCCGCGGTCTTCAGCGCGTTCATCAGCGCAATGCCCTGCGGCACGCCGGTCAGGTAGTTGCGCTTGTTCGCCGCGTTTTCGGCCGTGATGTCCGCATCTGCCAGCGCGTCGACCAGTTCGCCAAGCCCGGCCGGGTCGACCGCGACGCAGCAAAGCAGCCCCGCATCCCTGATCCGCTTCACGATGCGCAGGATCTGCGCGATATCAGCGGGCAGGCCGTTCGATGCGAGTGCACCGTTCGGCAGGATCGTCAGTTCCTTCGCGGCCTTCAGGTCTTCCAGCTTGCTTGCAATGGTCTTGCGCCGCTCCAGCACGATGTCGTGCGCCCAGGCATGCGACCATGAGAGCCAGCGCTTGACCTTGATCTTTCCGTCGACAACTTCGGGCCGTTCCTCGTCGGCGAGCAGCTCGTCCTCTTCGTCGTCGACCGGGGCGTCGATCTCGATTTCGGCCGTTTCGCGGCCCAGCACGGTCAGTCCGTAAAGGTCGTCCATGCCGCCGCCGTCCAGCCCGACCACCACCACTTCGCAACGCTCGAGAATGGTATCGAGCGTCACTTCAGTGGAAGCCGCCGGCTTCCAGAACTCCGCGCCTGCCCAGTTGTCCGACCGGGCGCCCATGCCCGGTTCGACATTCAGGTGCTTGGCACAGAAGCCGACCAGCGACTTCGGGCCTTCGCGCTGGGCTTCCTCGAACTGGTCGAGCAAGAATTGGGTATCGACCGAGGCGCCGAGGTTGGGGTTGGTGATGTAGAAATTGGCGGGGTCGAGGTGCTGCCCGGCTTTGATCATCGCCGCCGGGAATTCGTAGAGCAGGCCCAGCGCGCGGGGCTGGATCAGTTTTCCGTCGCGGATGTCGCGGAAGCGCTTCAACCAGTCCAGGAACACCCCGGCGGGCGGTTCGTCGCTCTGCGTCGTCAGCGCGATCACGAAGCCTTCGGGGCGCGATGCAAGGCCGCCCATGGCCTCGCGCAGCATGTTCTTGGCGTTGGCCCGCTTCCCGAACAGCCAGAGCTCGTCGATCAGCAGGCCGGTCGTCTTCTTGCCGGAAACCGTTTCCGAATCCGCCGCGACGATCTTGAGGAACGCCCCGGTCTCCCGATGCACGATCTTGCGCTCATGCGCGATCGGGCGCAGCAGCCGCTTCAGTTCCGGGTGCTCGGCCACCATGTCCATGGCGGGCTCGGCGCTGTTTTTCGCTACCTCCAGTGTCGGGGCAAGGATGTTGAACTCGGCCGAGTAGCGCTCGTTGCGGCACAGCTCGGTGATCATGATTCCCGCAGCGCGGGTGGACTTGGCGTTCTTCTTGCTGATCAGCTCGAAGAACGTGTTGATCTCGCGGCGCCCGGTGTCCGGGTTGTAGGCCCCGAAGATCGCGCTGGGCAGGTCATAGACCCAGTCCCGGCTGATATCGCCGAACGTCGGCTTTCCCGGCACGTCCACGATCGGCAGATCGCGGAACACATCGAGCGCGGCGGCAGCCTCGTCCGCAAAAAGCGGCGGGCAGGGCAGCAGCGATTGGCCTGCTACGATCCTCGTTTCCCAGTCGGGGCATGCCGTCGACCAGGTCAGGGCAGGCAGCGTCACCCGCCCTCAACCGGCTTGCCGCCGCTCGCCACCAGCCGCGGCGCGCCGCGCGGCGCAAACTTGCCTCCTGCCGCCACCGCCGCCGCCGCATCTGCGCGGGCGGTGGCCTTCTTGCCGACGTACTCCGATGTGCCGGAGTTGCCGGTGTCTGCCTTGTCGGCCGGAGGCCGGCTCAGCACCTCGAGGCGATTGGTTGCACCAACCAGACCACCTCTGCTCTGCGCGTCCAGCCGGTCGATCGTAGTTGCCCTCGTGACCGCCTTGGCGATCCGCAGCTCAAGCGCGAAGTCGGCCCTGAACTGGTCGTATTCGCCGTCACCGGTATAGCCGAGGACGAGGGACACCTCTTCGGGCGACATCCCGAAGCCAAGATACTTGGTCACCTTCTCGCGGTGGGCGTCGGTGACCTCCCGGGCCGGCTTCGACTTATCCCCGGTTTTCTTTCCGGCAAAAATCTCTGACTGAAAATATTTCCTGAACGTCGGCTTCGACATCAGGAACAGTTTCGCCAGGTCCTCGATAGGTACCTTCTTTGCCAGCAAATCCGCGACTTTCGCGCGATCCTCGGCAGAGGGTTCCTTGGCCGGTCGACCTCGTTTTCCCATGGCAATCAGCCTCGGATTAATTTTCCGTCGCGCCCGGAACACGCCGCCCCAAAATTATCCCCCCGAAAAAAATCTCTGCGTGAGGACCAACGCGGTTGACGGCAGCTGACAGGGCGACGGCTAAACCCCCTAGGGGGTGGGGGAGGGTGCTCGCAGGCCCTAGGCGACTGCACCCCGTTGATATCGTTGCATTTTCTGGTCAGACGCGGCGAGCCGCTCGCGCTGTCATGGTCTTGGCCGTGTGGTGCGCCCCGCAGAGGCACTGGCCGTTGTCGACGTCGAACGGCGCGCCGCCGTCCCTGATCTCGTGCCGGTGATCGGCGAACATCCGGTGGTAAGGCGCGGCTTTGCGGCAGCGGGTGCCGTCGGGATTGATGGCCTCGCACCGCCCGCCGGCGCGCTCGACCACTGCGGCGCGCCAGGCCTTGAACTCCGGCGTCTGATAGATCGATGCGGCCTTCTTGGCCGGTGGTTTCACCCGCCTGAAGTCGGTGGCGGAAACCTTGGGTTTGAACAGGGGAAGGGCCACGTCAGTGCATCCCTTCAATGCTGTGAGGATCAGGCTCCATGCGGCAGCAGCCCCGGAAAAGCGAGGCTGTCAGCACTGAGGACCGAGGGGGATGATCACGCGCCTCGATCCAGCGCTTTGGCAAGCAGGGCCTTTTTTCGGGAAAACAAATACGCGATCGGGTGACTCGCTGTCAATGTCACCCATTGCCCAATGCCTTCACTGCCCGACGCCGTCTGTCTTCGCGGTAAGCCCGTTCAAGATTGCCGCCATGAGATGTCCTGATGAAGTCGGCCAATTCTGCGTCCGTCATCGCCCGAAACGTGCGATTTGAAACAAGTGGCGGCTCGTACTTGTAGCCCACACCAAACTTGCGCTTAAACACGTATCCTTCGAACCACGGCGCAACGGCGCGCCACGGAAACGCGTATCGAGGATCGCGACGATAGACACGCGGCATCAGTCGCCTTTGCCTGATGTCCGGCGTGACCGAGTTGCGATTGCGATCAGGGTGTTTCATGCGTTCTTCTCCTGTCTGGCGCGGAGGGCGGCGGCGCGCTGCCGACGCATGTCACGAGCGTACCCTGCGTCGGGGCGGTAACTACTTTTGCCAGAGCCTCCGCAAATGCCGCACTGCTGCCGGTAATATCCGTCAGCAGGAAACCATGACCTCATGAGATAGAGATGGCCGGTCCCTTCACACAAACAACATGCCCGATCAGCCCCACCCGCAGCCTCTACGCGGTTGGCGAGTTCATTGAGGTCAGCAGTAGTGCCCATCGGCCATGTCCTCCCCACAGTAGTAGCACCAGTGGTCGTAAGGGCAGTGACGCCCGGTCTTGCTCGGCTCGTCGTCCCGAAGTTGCGGGCAATAGGTCCACCCGCATTCGCCATCGCGTGCGGCATGGCATTGCTGCTTTTCCGGTTTCAGGTAAACGCGGACGCGCAACCGGGCCGAACCGCATGGCGACAGCGTGACGATCTCGTCAGGCTCGCGGTTGGCGAGTTCATTGGTCATGGGCGCGGCTCCCGTTCGGTAGCAAGTGCCACCTGATATGGCTTCAGAGGAGGCAGCCGATCCCATACGGTGTCATCGGCCAGCATCTGACGGGGGATCGGCTCGCCGTAATATTGCACCTCCGTCTGAAGGTTGAAGCCAAAGGCCGTCGCGATTGCCCGAAGGCTGCGCTTGGCGTCGATACATGCTTGATCTACGCCGACGCGGAAATCCATGGCGCGCTCGATACGTCCCGGTAAAGCAGCGTAGTCAGCCTCGTGGCCAAAACCTTTTAGGCCGAGCCTGAAGTTTTCGGCGATAGATTCTATCTCTTCGATCTCGATCAGAAATTCGTCAATGGTCATGGCTTGCTCCTGCATGCAGCGACGGCGGCTCGGACAGCCTCGAACGCTTCGCGGCGGTGGCGGGCGAGGAATGCCGTTGCAGCCGCAATCTTCTCTCGCCGAGCAAGTTCATCTAGCGCCTCGCATGCGGCTTCGTGGCTTTCATGCTCGGTGATCTCGCCGCGATACTTGAGTTCATATGTAGCGACACCATCCACGAGTCTCACCAGGTTGATGGAATAGCCACGGCCAGCGTTTTCGATGGCAGATACCAATTCTTCGGCCTGCGTCACAGTCACATCACTCTGCATGCTTCACCTCCTCCACCACCAGATGCAGCGCCACCTGCACCGTCATCGGCCAGCCCTGCACCTGCACATGGGCATAGCCGCCCTTCACGAACTCCACGGTTCCGCGCAGCCCCTCGTAGGCGCCCTCGGCCAGCCGCACCTTGGCGCCCTTGCGCAGGGTCTTGCGCTTCACCGCGACTTGCGCCCGCGCCTCGGCCTGGCGCAGCCCGGCGAGCTCGCGGTCGCTCACCCGGGCATACTGCCTGCCTTCCCCCGGCGATCCGATCTGCAGGATCCGGAAATGCGCGATCCCGCGCGTCACATGCCGGCCCTGTTCTGGGTCCCAGTGCAGGTAAGGCATGGCGTTGCGGCTCAGCGTGATCAGCTCGGTCAGCTTGTCCCAGCCGACGAAGATCAGCCCCGGCATCAGCGGCACCACGATTTCTTGCGCGGGATGGCTGCGCCGCGCCCGCCGGATCACCGTCTCCGCCGGCGTCCAGGCCTGATAGCCCGCCTCCTGCAACGATTTCGCCAGCGATAGCGTCTGCCCGCCTTGCGTCCGCACCACGCACCAGCTCGTGCCCGTTTCAACCACGGCGACCGCCTTTCCGGCCCAGCGGCTTGCCGTGCGCCTGCGTCCGCTCCGAAACGAACCGCATCCAGTCCACCCCGCGGCCCAGCCCGGAAAGCGCATCGCTGATCGATTGGCGATGCCGCTTTTCGACCTCGGCGGCCCAGAACGAGCTGCGTGTCACCACCACCAGCCCGCAGTCCTCGAACACGAAGGCCACCGGCGCCAGCCACGTCGCATATTCGGCCGGATCGATCGCCGCCTCGAGCATTGCCCGCAGTTCCGCACTGCGCTCATTCTCGCGCCGCTGCGCCGCCACCGGCTCGGCCGGAGCAGTCTCGGCACCAGCCGCCCCGGATGCTGAGCCGCCGAAACTCACCCCGGCCTTGGCATCGCGGATCACCGCCGCATGCCGGGCCTGCACCCTTGCCGCCCACTGCGCATCCCAGTCCGCCCGCCTGCCGCCCCGGCCGCGCCAATACTGGGCAAACGCCGCGCCTTCCGCCTCGTAAGCCCCCTGCGGCCACTGCGCCGCCAGCGCTGCGATCTCCGGCGGCAGAGCCTTCACAGCCACCGGCTTCCAATCCTTCGGAATCACCGCAGGCCGCACACGCTCCGCCCCCCGCTGGGGGGTAGGGGGGGTATTATCCCTATCCAGATCATGGTCCTGATAAGGGGTGACACCGGCGTCACCCTCCCCGGTGACACCCGTGTCACCCTCCCGGTGACAATCTGTCGCCCCCGAGGGTGCCAAGTTGTCACCCTCCCCCTTTCGCGCGACAATGCGCCCGGAACCTTGCTTGGCGCGGGCAGGGGGGTGACAGCTTGTCACCCTACCCGCAAAGCCCACCAGCACGAATCCGTTCGCCCGCTGCACCCCGCTTTCGCCGTAAATCGGCACCCGCTTCAACAGGCCGAGGCCGCCCTGCTCCCGCGCTGTTTCCAGCTTGCTGATGATGCGCTGGACATTGCGTTCCGACATCTCGACCACCCGCGCGATGTCGCGAACCACCCGGAATTCCGCGCGGCCCTCGGGATTGGTCCAGTTCGCGATTTCCATCAGAACGGCTTTGACAGAGGGGCTGCCGCACTTCTGCTGCTTCGCCCAGTCCATGGCTTCGATACTCATGCGCCGGCCACCTCCGCGCGCAGGGCCGCCAGCTCGTGGTCACTGAGATCGAACACCGCCCGGATATCGCCCTCGGCAAGGCCCAGCCGCACGGCCAGCTTGGCGCGATAAAGCCGTTCCCTGTCACGCATCCCCAAATTGATACCCATCCAGCGGGAATCGGCGTTTCCTGAAAGCGTCAATGCTACTGCAAAGGCATCGATCGCCGATCCCAGCCGCGCATGCGCCGTGATCGCCTCGGCCATCTTCAGCCTTTGGGTTACCACAAGGCCCGATGCCCGCAACGTCACGTGCACGCCCGGGCTGCCGTCCGGCGCGCCGTGGGGCATCGCGAAAGCATGAAGCGTGGCACGTTCGCACCGGGCAGCTGTATCGATATCCATATCAGCATCAGGGCTCACGCCCAGGTCATCGTACAAGCTCACAACTCAGTGCCTCCGGAATGCAATGGATCGGTCGGAATGCCAGCACAGCGCGCAGGTCGCGCAGCAATCGGTGCCGCCGGTCTGGGCCGGGCAGGTCACGGCATTTGGATCAGTCTCGCCGGGCCCCAGCACCCGCGCCGCGCGCCGGGCCTCCGGATCGCCGCTGAATCGGATCGCCGCCCGCAGCCAGCCGTGCGTCTCGGCCATGGTCACCAGCGCTTGCCCGATGGCCGATGCGCGCGAATGTGCCGTAAAGCCGAACACCGCCAGCATGGGCAGCGCTCGCAGCATCGCATCCCAGAACTGCACGTATTCGACAGACCAGAAGTCGCCGAGCACGTGCAGCCGCACCGTAAAGCCCCGAGGATGCAGCCGCGCGAGCGCGCACAGTTCAAGGCCCAGCGGCTCCAGCATGGCGGGGCCGTGCTCGATGCGTTCGGCGGCATGCATGTGGTTGCCGAAGCAGCTGGCCCATTCCCGGCATGTTCTCGGGCAGCTCGCGCGCTCTTCCAGCGTCAGCGTATAGATCGGCCAGCCCCGCAGCTTGCCCTTGGTCACCACCTTGCCGATCTTGCGGCTGTGGTGCCCGGATTTCAGCATCCGCGCCGATTCCGCAGGCGCATAGACGCGCGAGGGGAACAGCGTGCGGCCACTGCGCACCGCCGGGTGATAGGCCGGGAGAACAATCGCCGTCGCCCCGCTGCCGCGCGTCGTTGCACCGCCGGATTGATGCGCCTTCCCGGAAAACCGCCGCAGCGATGCCGCTGCCAGCTTGTCCACCGCCACCGGCGCCCGGCCGCGGCGGCCCGGGACAGGATAGACCCCGCTCATGCCTGCCGCCCGAAGCTGCAGTGCTTGTCCCGGCAGGCATTGACCTTGCCGCGGGTGACGCGGGCATCGCACTGCTCGCACCAGTCCTTGCCTGCCTCGTCAGGCTTGAACCTGCGTGTCTTCGGCAGCGCTGCGGACCGCTGGCCCTTGGCTACGTCGCCGATCCTGCCCCAGTCAATCTTCGGCGGCGTCTTTGGCGCGCTCGGGGGTGGGGCAGGCTTTGGGGTAGGTTTCGGGGCCGTTGCAAGGCTCCGGCGCTCCACCAGCTGCACCTCAGCCGGATCGGAGGCATAGACCTCCGCCACGTCGCCAGCCGCACCATCCTCCCAGGGCTTGGCCATCTCGGTCTCGATCTCGCTTTCGTCCGGATCGCTATCCGGATCGTCATCAGCCGCAGGTGCTTCCCCGGCCGGTTCCAGCTCATCCACCGGCGGCGCGCCGTCGTCACCAAAGAACTCGTCCAGCAATTCGCTCCAGGCATTCAGCAGCGCACGCTCGGCAGCCTTGGCAAAGTTCAGGCTCGGCTCCGCCACGCGCACCGCCATCACGGCGCGGCGCCATTCCTCCTGGCTCGTGCCGGCCAGCATCTCGACAATCAGGTCCCAGATCTCGGCGGGCGGTGCGCAATTGCCTGCGTCGCGCACTTCCACATCGATCAGCGCCGCGATTCCGGGGAAGATCGTCCCGGCATAGCGCAGCACCTGCCCCTCAAAGCCTTCCGCCAGCGCCTTCAGCGCCAGCCCCGTCACCAGCGCCCCGCGCCCTTTCCAGCTGGCCTCGATCCCGCCGATGTTGGAAACCATGCCCGGCTTCCACGCCGTGTGGTTGCTGTGCGGTGCCAGCCGCAGGCCCGCCTCGTCCATCGCCTCCACGATCGCGCTGGCCGTCGTGTCGCCGCTCGCCACGGCAGCCTTGAACAGGTCCAGCTTCGTCAGCGGCTTGCGCTGCTGGTTCAGCAGCACGAAGCTCGCCGCCTCGTCCTCGACACTGTCGTACTGCACCACCACCGCCGGCAGCTGCGGGATGTCGCCCCGCAGCCGCGCCGCGGCCAGCCGGTGCTGGCCATCGATCACATAGAGCTTGCCGTCCGGCCGCCGGGCCACAACAAGGGGCTGGCACAGGTCCCAGTTCCAGTGCTGGGCGATCGCGCGCACCAGCTGCTGGCTCTGTTCGCTGTCGAGGCTGCGCTGGTACTGGGCATCGATCTCAAGCTGCTGCGGCAGCAGATATTGCAGCGCCGGCAGCATCCCCAGCGGCGGGTTGAATTTCAGGCGGTCGGTGGCAGGTCGTCCCATGGCTCAGGCACCTTTCTGGTCGGATTGAAGCGCCAGCAGCTGGGCCTTGGCGGCGGCGCTGCCGATGATCGCGCGGATCTTGCGGTATTGGGGCTGCAGTTCCGGCGGGCAGTCAGGCCACACCGCAGGGCGGCCGCTGCGGCTCTTGCCCAGGCGCGGTGCTGCGGCCTGGCGCAGCGCTTCGGCGCGCGATTGCCGCCATTCCTCTTCCCGACGTGTCAGGATCCGCAGCACCCCGCCGGGCGTCAGGCCGTGCGCGCGGGCAATCTCGCTCTGGCTCTCGCCCTGCAGCCACCGCTGCACCACGGCATGCTCGCGCTCCCGGCGCTCGGCTTCAGGCATGGCACCCATCAGCGCCTCTTGTCTTTCAGCCCGGGGAAGTGCCCCAGCAGCGCCATCTCGGCGACGAAGGCCAGCATGGCGAGGTCCATCCGCCCGTCGACGACCGTGATGCCGTTGGCGTCCACCGGATGGGCGCTGCGCAGCGTCCCCTCGCTCACCTGCCGGTCCAGCTCACGCTTCATCGCGCGCACCACCGCCATGGCCGCGCGCGGGGCGGCAACGCTGGGCTGGGCAGGGGCTGTGGGCTGCGTCGGCGGCGCCACAGGATCGCCGGTGGTCTCGGCCGCGGCGTTCATGACACCGTCCTGAGATCGATGCCGGGATAGAAGAAGCGCACCATGGCCAGCCGCAGCACAGCAGCCTCGGTCATGGTGGCCGTGGACTTCACGTCCTCGACGACCTCGCGCCAGCCGTAGATGCCCAGCAAGGGATCGTGCGGCAGCGCGCCCTCAAGCTGGCGCTCCTCGTAGCGAAAGTCGGCGGTGTACCGCACCGCCCGGCCGCGCATGTCGGTCATCTGCCGGCCGTCCATGGTAAAGTGAAAGACCGGCTGCTGCTCCAGCTTGCGAATATGGCCGCCGCGCTCGAGCAGCGTCAGTTCATCGCACCGCCGCGCCTCGGCGCCGCTGGCATGGGTATGGCCCTGCCGGCAGTTCGTCCGTTTCGCGCCATACTTGTTGCCGCGCTGCTTGCCGCCGCTCTCGCGCTGCAGCCGCTGCGCCGTGGCACCGGAAAGGCCAAGGCGCGCGGCCTCCTCATGGGTCAGGCGCAGGCTCACAGCGGCAAACTCCCTTGGGGCTGCTTCTTGCGTACAGTCGCCGCGCGCACCGCTTCGGTCGTCTGCAGGATGCGTGCTCGCTCCAGCTCCGCGCGTGTCCGATTGCCCTTGCTCACCGCCAGGCTGCGCTTCATCCGGATCTCGGCCAGTGCCGTCTCGGCAGCTTGGGCGCGTGCCTCCGCATCTGCCGCGCGCTGTTCCAGAAAGCGGGCGCGGTCCTTCACCATCGCCAGCCGCACCCGCATCTCGCGCAAGTCCGAGACCAGCTTCGCCATCGCTCCGGAAACGACCAGCACCGCCATGCCCAGCATCAACGCAGCCGCCAGCGCGGCATAGATCCACGCCTCGCTCATGGTCAGAGCAGCAGCGGTTGGACGTCCATGCCAAGGCTGGCACAGTACGTCTCGAGCAGGGCCGCGGCTTCCGCCCGGTCGTCGGGCTTCATCTTGCGCAGCTTGATCACCTTGCGCATGATCGCCGGGTCGTAACCAGTGGCCTTGGCCTCGGCGTAGACGTCCTTGATGTCGTCCCCGATACCCTTCTTCTCGTCTTCCAGTCGCTCGATCCGCTCGATCAGCAGCCGCAGACGCTCGTCGGATTCGGTGGGCTTGCGGTTGTGACCGCGCGTTGTCTCGGCCTCGTCCTCGCGCTCGGCGGGTGCAGAGCGGTCGGCGAAGGTCGCAAAGCCCTTGGGTGCGGTATAGACGCCGTCGTCGCCTTGCACGAACCCGGCGTCGGTCAGGCCTTCGTGAATGACTGTCGCCAGTCGCTTGGTCGATTTGCCGCGCGGCGCGCGCGCAGAAGTCTGGCCGGCGCCAGCACTATGCTGTTCGGTCATGTCATGCTCCGGTGATGTCGTGGTGAAATCAGCGCGCCCGGCGCGGCGGATCGGTCTGGTGCTGGCGTGCCGGGTCGATCATGCCGCACCTCGGGGATGTAGCTGCTCCAGCCGCTCGGCCACGGCACTGGCAGGAATGAACCAGCACGGCACCCCATCGGGCGAGCGTGCAATCGGCTCGCCCTGCTGCGTCTTGGACGCGGCCTGTGCCGCTTCCCGCAAGGCCAGGCGTTGGGCCCGGCGCTGGGCCACGCGCAGCGCAATTCCGGCCAGGTCCGCGCGGCTCATGTCACCACCTTCGGCAGGCGGGCATCAGGGGCCAGCGGATCCAGCCGCCGGCGCCAGATCGCGCGGTAGAAGGTGCGGTTGCCGCGCCGGGCCTGCACCAGATCGACTTGCCCGCTATTGGCCAGCCGGCGCACACGCTCGATCACGGCGACGAGGTTGGGGCTGCGCCGCCCATGCAGGTTCTTGTCCAGCCCGTCATAGCCATGGGCGTTGTCAGCGGTGAAATAGGTCAGCACGTGCCCGGGCACATCGGCACGGACAAAGCTCTCCAGTTCGCCAAGGGTGCAGCTCTTTCCCATGCCGGCCTCTCAGCGCGCCGCACGGCGCAGCTTCGCGCCCGCGATATGGGCCCGGCGTTCCAGCACGGCGGCCAGCAGGGCATCGACTTCCGCCTCGCTCTGGATCAGCTCCAGATCGGTCTCGATCGCGCCGCCGTCGCTCTGCGGCATGCGCGCCTGCCCGATCTGATAGATCACGGCGCCAGCCGCCGGGATCACGTCGATCGTGCCCTTTGAGCCGTCGACTGCCAGCGGCGCCAGCATATAGCCCTTGGCCGCCAGCAGCACGTCCAGCGCATGAGCATCGATGTCGAGCAGGTTCAGCGCCAGATGCAGGCTCAGCGTGCTTTCCTCGTCGCGGGCGCGGCGGATCGTCTTTTCGTCGCACCCGGCCTCGATTGCCACGCGCGATGGGCCATGCACATGGCAGGTCCGGATCAGGCCGTCGGCCAGCAGGTGGCGGGCATCCGCGTCCGTCAGCTTGCGCGTGTTCGGGCGGACCTTGCACTTATCCATTGGTAGTGCCTCCAATATGGAGCAAATGGGAAGAAAGAGCCGGAACGGCAGCAACATCGGTCTTGGGGCCCGATGCGCGGCCGCGGGAAGCCTTCAAGGCTGCCGTCCCGGCAGGTGCGCTGCGCCGCGGAGAATGCGCTTCGCAGGGCAGCGTCCGCTCCGGCCGGGCACTGCAGGGTGTGGTGCGGGAACCGGAGCAGGAGAGGGGGTGAAAATGGCCGGGCAGGGCGCTCGCCTGCTGGCGCGCAAAGGCAATCGTGCTGAACCGCTCGCGCTCGCTGGCCCAGCTATCATTGTCCTGGCACCCGGCCGCAATCATCCGCGCCCCGGTGCGGTCGTGCCGCCAGTGCGCCAGCGCGGCGGTGCGGATCACCGCGCGGCGCAGCTCGGCTTTGGTCATGATCGGGGCAGCGTCCATGGTCATCGACCTCCGGCGGCGCGGATTGACTCCGCGCCGCCATCGGTCATCCTGTCGGTGCGACCCAAGACAGGAGAATCAAAATGGCTGATCAAACGCTCCGGCTCGACACTGCCAGTCACGAAGAAGTGGCGTACAAGCTCTGGGCACATTTGCGAAAAGCTACCGATCCAGTGGACGATCAACTTCAGTTCTTCGCCAAATGTCGCCGTGCAACCTACGGCGTGGGTGAATTCAAGACGCGGGCTACGAACGAATGACCTCGCTGACGGCGTCAAGTTTGCGCTTGGCGTCGTCCTCGTCCTTGCCAGTGACGAAGGCATAGATCTGCGCAGCGTCGGCAAGATCGCGGCCGTGCTGCAGGGCAAGCGCAGCGCAGTCGAGCGCAACGCGTTGGTCTTCAATCGAACGCATGGTTCTGTCCTTTCGGTGGGGTGGGGGATCATCGGTCAGCGCCCTCCGCTGGCGGGGTTGTTCGCCCCGCCAGCTTCGGCCATCCTGTCGGTGCGACCCGAGACAGGAGTAAATTCATGGCAGACAACGATGATGTGCCCGGCAAGCCAGTCGTCGTGGCAGTCCTCTGGCCGGACGAGAGCAACTACGCGCGGCTCTGCGCTGTCAGCACCGACCAATTGCCGCCAACCCTCGCCGAATTCCGCCACCAGATGGCGCTCCGCGCCGTCGCGCGCCAACTCACCGAGGCCGACTTCTTCAGGATCACGTTCGATCCCGATGAACTGGCCCGCTGGTGCCGGGCAAGCGGCCGCGCCGTCAATTCCGAGGATCGAGAAGCCTACGCTGCCGCCCTGTTCCATGCGGCTCTGGAACGCGCCAAGCGAGAGCGCTCCAGCCGGCGAAGAGACAACTGAGCCTCGCATAGCTCAGGCCACCTCCGATGCAGGCTCGCCTGCTGCGTCATTCCCTCCGGAAAGCCAGACCTCGGTGCGAACTTCGCCGCCAGTTGCGGTCTCGATCCGATGCGCCAGTTCAAGCGCAGGGCGCAGCGTGCCGTTGCATAGCCGCGTGATCGTCGCCGGCGTCGTGCCGACCCGCTCGGCAAAGCTGGACTTCTTCTCGCCCACTCTGGCCAGATAGCTTTGGAGATCGCTCATGGCTGGTCATATTACGCAACGCGCAAGTTTACGCAATACTCAACTTTCGCATTGGGGCATGGTTCAACATTTCGCAGTGCGTAAAGTGCTGGACATGAAGCGGACCAAGCTCGTGGCAGCGCGCAAACGCAAGAACATCACGCAGGAAGTGATTGCCGAGCGCATGGGCGTTTCGGTTCCCCAGATCTCGCGGTGGGAGAACGGGAAGGACGGTATCCCGAGCCAGCGACTGTCAGCCCTGTCGCAGGCCTACGGCGCCCCGATCGGCGAGCTGCTTGACGAGGATACTGATTTTCTGGCTCCCGGCCCGACTCTCTACATCAAGGGCAAAGTGCAGGCCGGCACGTTTCTCGAAAGCTGGGAAGTCAGCGAAGACGACTGGGAGCGGTACACCGGCCGGGCCGATATCGCGGTGCCGGTTCGCCGCCGATTCGGTCTGCGCGTTGTCGGCGAGAGCATGAACGAGATCTATCCGCCCGGCACCATTCTCGATTGCGTTGCCCGTGATCCCTACGACGATATCCCGAACGGCAAGCGCGTCATCGTGCAGCGCCGTCGCATGGGTGATGGGATCGAGACCACGGTCAAGGAATACTTCCGTGATGCCGATGGCGTCGAATGGCTTGTGCCGCGTTCCCGAAACCCGGCGTTTCAGGCTCCGTTCCGCTGCGACCAGCCGGGAGATGACATCGAAGCGATCGAGGTTATCGCGATAGTCGTGGCTTCGATCCAGCCGGAGTGACAGCATGGCAGACCTGCGAACTCGCCTGATACGGTTCTGGGAAGAGGTTCGCGGTACGCCGCCAGTCGTCCCGCCTGTCGTGGTGAACCTGCAGGTGCCGGAACACGATCCGGTCGAGCAGTTGAGCCCCGCTGACGACCGCGCATTGCCCACAGTAAGCGAGGTCCAGCCGGTGACGGGCATCGTCATGGTGATTTCGTATCTCGACACGAAAGGCCAGCCCAGCACGCGCCAGATCGTCTGTCGGCGGATCGAGCAGTTTGCCGACAAGGCATACCTCGTCGCCCGCTGCGAGCTCAGGCAGCAATCGCGCACCTTCAACATCAGCCGGATTGCCAGCGCCATCGATCCGGCAACCGGTCAGATCTATGAACCCGGCAGCAAGCTTCTCGAGGCTTTCACGGTCGATCGACAGTCGACCGGCCGCTATCGTTTCGGCCTTTCTCCGAAAGCGTTCGGACGGTTCAATGCCGCTCTGAACATCCTGGCATTCGTCGCGCGGTGCGATGGCAAGTGGCATGTGCTCGAAACCGAGGCCATCGAGAACTTCGTCATGGCCTGCTGGCTCAGGCTCGATTTTCCCGGCGATCTCGATCTGGCAGCCGTCACCGCCCACGTCTCCCGCCTTGCGCCGGATGATGAGGCGCTGTGGAGGTCGGTCTACGAAGTCGCCAACCATCCTGCCCTGGCGCGCCTTGTCGTGCAGCATCTGGGCAGGGTGATCGATGCCGATGGCGTGCATCACCCTCGCGAAGTTTATTGGGCGAGCCAGATCGCCGAGGCTCTGCAGGACAGCTGATCCGCTAACAGGCGCTGCTGTTTCGGCGCAGCGTATCATCGCCAGCGCGCGAGAATAGCGCCACAATCTAAAGCTTTGCGTAAGTTTCGCCTCTTTCAGGCCAACGATCCACCGCGCGCGGAGATGGGACCAGCTCCACTCCGGATTAGATGATTTGCGGATTACGTAAGTTTGGGCTTGCATCAAATTTACGTGTTGCGTAAGTTTCCAACACAGTCGGCCAGCGTGATGCACGCGCCCGGCATGTTGGAGACGGTCAATGCAAACCCCTGATCTCATCGATACGGCTACGGCAGCGGTCCAAGGCGGCCCTGGCTACGCTTCGATCCACGCTATGGCGGCATGGGCCACCCTGCAGATGGGCCTGCGCGCGCCGGACGTCGTGCTGACGCACCCCGGCGCCGATGTACCCTATCTGCAGCGGTGGTATGTCCTGCCGCGCAACGAACACCTGAACGTCTATCTGCACCGCTTCCTGCGCAGTGACGACGAGCGCGCACTGCATGATCATCCTTGGCCGAATTTCTCATGGCTGCTGGAAGGCGAGTATCTGGAGCATACTCCGGAAGGCGTGTTCCACCGCCATGCCGGTGAGCGGGTCGAGCGCGATGCCACCAGCCGCCACCGCATCGAACTGATCGGCGGCCAGCCGGTCGTTTCGCTGTTCTTCACCGGGCCCAAGGAACGCGAATGGGGTTTCCATTGCGAACGGGGCTGGGTGCACTGGCAGGAGTTCCTCGGCGCCTATGATGGCAGCGCCGAAGGCAAGGGGTGCGGCGCATGAGCCGCGCGTCCGCCTCGCCGCACCAGCCGCGCGCCTATCGCGGCCCTTATCCGATCCGCAGCCACCGCACATTGGCCGATCTCGGCTTCGGTGATCCTGCCACCCTGCACCCTGCCGTGATCGGGCTCGATCTCGGCCGCAGCCCGGATATCCATGTCGTGCAGGTGATCGATGCTAAGCATCGCGTCATCGGCCAGCGTTTCCGTTCCGACAATGCGAACCCGTACGAGGAAGATCTGCGCGAATTGCAGCGGGCGTGGGACGGCGAGGCTGGTCACGCGATCCGCCAGCAGTTCCGCGCAATCAACGCCGCCATGCAGCCGCCAAAGCCCGATGAATCGCCCACGGTCATGGCGATGGCAGTCGGCCTCGGCTGCGCGATCGGCGGCGCGGCCCTGATCGGTGCCGTGGTCTTCTACATCGCGTTCGTCCTGCGCCTGATCGGGGGGCAGTGATGGCCCGCCCCAATTCCGGACGTTCCGTCCATACTCCCGTTCCCGCCACGCGCACCAGCCGCACCGGCACCGCGCAGCCGCCGCTCACCGGCGTTGTCCCCACCAGCCAGTGGTACGCCGAGCGTTACGTCGCCAGCGAACGCCGCCGGCCGTGGTGGCGCCAGCTGCTGCGCCAGCCCTGATTTCCCCCAGCAAGGAGCCGGCAGGGCCAACAACCCTGCCGGGTGATCAACCATGAGCAGTCTTATCCGTACCATCCAGCGCACCGTGGAGCGCGATGCCGAAGACGTCAGCATCAAGAGCAAGCGCCGCCACTACGCTGGTCGAGGCAGCCAGCTCGGGACAAAGAACCCCAAGGATGCCTGCCTGCCCGGCGTGGCGAGGAAGAAGCCGAAGGTCTGGCGCGATCCGCGCAAGGTCGATGTGAAGGCCAAGAAGCCGCGCCAGACGCTTGGTGCGCCTGCAAGGCTTTCCCCGCGTCTGACCAAGGCGGATCAGCGCGAAGCCCATCGTGATCGGATGCTGGAGAAGGCCCGGCGGCGTGATGCCAATCAGCGCTGGGCCAGCCGGTCGACGCGCGTGATCGAGCTGCTCGGTACTCCTGCCAGCCTCAACCGCAACACCGGCAAGCCGCACAAGCACGCCGCCGAGCGCGCGCGGCGCACCCGTCAGGCCAGCGGCATCTGATCATGTCCAGCGGCGCCATCAAGCCCACCCCCGTTCTGGAAGCCGATCCTGCGGTGATGGTCGAAGCGCGCTTCCGCTGCGCCGCTCGTGCCGAACAGCGCGGGCAGGCCGCTGAAGCCGCCCGCTACCGCGCCGGCAGCAACGATCAGGGCTGGGCCATGCGCTTCGAAGTCGAACTGATCCAGAAGGAAGGAAACGTCTGATGGCTTCCGCATCCGCAACCGCACCCACCACGCCCGATCGCGCTGACAAGGACTATTGGCACCCGGCCTGGCCGATGCTGCTCGCCATCATCGGCCCCATGCTCCCCACCCCGCGCGCGGTCGAGCCCGGAACCCTGCTCGCAGACCTCGGCCTCGACGATCTCGACCGCGACGTCATCGCCATGGAGCTGGGCGACGCGATGGGCATCCACATCACCGACGATGCCGCCCGCCAGTGGCTCACCATCAGCGATGTCCTCGCGAGCGCTGGCTCTGCGGCGTGACCAGCTTTGCACCAACCCCAGATCAGGAAGCCCGCATGACCGAGAAACCCCTTACCCTGCCGCTGTCGCTGATCCAGCCGGGCGGCAATCCGCGCCGGTTCTTCAGCCCGGCCAAGCACGACGAGCTGGTCGCCTCGATCCGCATGCGCGGCTTGCTCCAGCCGTTGCTGGTGCGTCCGGCGCCGGATAGCCACACCTATCTGCTCGTCGCCGGCGGTCGCCGCTATCGCGCTGCGCTTGAGGTCTATGGCGCCGAGGGCCTTGTCCCGACGATCTGCCGCGAAATGACCGATCAGGAAGCGCTCGAGGCGGCGATCGACGAGAACGACGTCCGCGAGGATGCCTCGGAAACCGAACAGGCCGATGCGGCGCTGCGCGTGCTCGCCGCCTGCCAGAACGATCGCGCCGAGGCCGCGCGCCGTCTGGGCTGGTCGACCTTCAAGCTTGATCGCCGCCTCGCCCTTGCCGGGCTCTCGACAGCGGTGAAGGCCGCGCTGGATGAGCGCCGGATCAAGGTCGGCCATGCCGAGCTGCTCGCCGCCGTCCCGGCCGACAAGCAGGACAAGGCGCTGGAGACGATCCTGAGCAGCGGAATCGATGTCGCCAAGACGCGCGAACTGCTCCAGCGGCTGACCCAGAACCTCGCCGCGGCGACCTTCGACAAGACCGAGTGCGCGAGCTGCGGCTACAACTCCGCCCGCCAGCGGGCACTGTTCGAAACCCACGTCGACGACGGCCACTGCACCAACGGCGCCTGCTTTGCCCTGAAGGTCGAGGCGCACGAAAAGGCCCGCGCGGCGGCAGAGCCTGAACCCGATTCCGGAGATGGAGACGATGAAGCGGGACCGGCGGCTGTGCCGGACGGGGTCAGCGTCATTCCTTCGGATAGCTCGCCTGTTCCACAGCCGGAGCAGGCGGGCGCCCCTACCAAAGCGACGAAGCCCGCTGCACCAGCCGCGCCTGCCAAGCCCAAGGTCACCGCCGAAGGCCTCCGCACCAAGCTGAAGCCGACGCGCGAGAAGGCCTGGCGCGCCGCCGTGGCCGCTGCGATCGCCGAGAGCGCTGATCACGTCCGGATCGCCGATTTTGCCGCAGAGTGTGTGGCCAGCGGCCTGCATGTCAGCTTCGATCAGGTCAGCGATTTGGCGCGCGATCTCGACGTTGATCTTCGCACCACATGGCGCGTCGACGGCGATTTCCTGCACCCGCTCGGCAAGGACGAGCTCAAGTTCATTGCCGAGGAATGCGGCCTGATTGCGCACTTGGGCACGAAGCGGTTCGCGAAT
>OFDC01000337.1_pt1 | contig 38985 bp, 33 predicted proteins | sample 1520941 | NCBI WGS metagenome assembly OFDC01 (sample SAMEA94258168, study PRJEB24077) | hot springs metagenome | biome: Aquatic biome; feature: Water | place: India | collected 2012-12-06 | depth 5 m | reverse complement strand
GGCTTGACCGTCTTGTAGAAGGAATCCCCTTGCTTTAGCAAGGGGAGGAAGTCAAGCAAGCTAAATTATTGCATGATTTTAACGTAAGCTTGCGCTCTTAATTCCTGCATCCAATCGTCTAGCGCTTGCGGTGCCATACGTTGGTATAGGACTTCACGCGCCATGTTTTTACGATAGACATCACTCACATCTTTTTGGCGTTTTTCATCGACTTTAAGAATATGCCAGCCAAATTGTGATTGAAAGGGCACAGAATAATCATTTACCGACGTTTTTTTCATCATTGCTTCAAAGCTTGGTACCATATCACCTTCACTGACCCAGCCCAAATCGCCGCCGTTGCTGGCGCTTCCTGGGTCTTTTGAGTAGGTGCTTGCTAAGGTAGCGAAGTCCTCACCTTGACGCAGTTTTTCATAGATAGTGTCGATCTGCTGTTTTGCCATGTCAGCCGGTAGGACAGTTGACGGGCTAATTAAAATATGGCGGGTATGCCATTGATCGATGATTTTTTGCTGACCGCCGCGTTTATCGACGAGTTTAATCACGTTATAACCTTCTGCCGTGGCAATCGGGTTGGTAACTTGCCCGACCTCAAGGGCGGTGATGTTTTTTGACAGTTCTGTCGGTAACTCTGCCGCGACGTGATAGCCCATATCGCCCCCTTGAATTTGCGCGTTATAGTTGGTTTGCGCGTCAGTCATGATTTGCTCAATATTGGCATTCTCAGCTTGCAAATTTTTGGCAATTTGGGTGGCTACGCTCAGCGCTTGTTTTTTTTGTTTGTCGCTGGTTTTACCCGTGGCATCGGCTACAAAAGGCACGCGAATATGTAAGGTGCGATATTGTGATTTTTCTAAAGCGTTGCTCTCTGGTGATTTTAAGAAGTTATCGACATCTTGGTCGGAGATTTTGATGCGGCTGGCAAGTTGCTGCTGCTGCAAGGTTTGTATCGCCAAGTCTTCACTGACTTTTTGACGCAATGCTTGGTAACTACCTGCGCGCTGGGCATCAAGTTTTTGTTGGAATTCAGCAAGGCTTGCGACCCCATTTTGTTGTGCCAAATTGGTCAACGCAGCATTCACTGCATTCTCCTCAGCCTGCAGTCCTTGGCGTTTGATGATATCAAGTTGGATTTGCTTAGTAATTAGCTGATCCAATACTTGCGGATAAAGTTGCTGCGCAGGTGGTACAGGTTTATTTTGCGCTTGAAGCTGTGCAGAAGCTTGAGCAACCGCGCGATCTAACTGGCTGCGTAAAATAGGGGTGTCGTTGACAATAGCAATCACGCCATCAATAACCTGATCTTGCGAGCTGCTAGTGACGACAGGCGTTGGCTTGGCTGATGAGTTGGCGACCTCTGGTGCTACGGGCGCAGGTTGAGAGACAGCCGCTGCTGCAGTTACGGCTTGCGCGCTCAATGTTGGCATGACCAATAGAGCGCCATATATCAAAGCGCTAGTGAGAGCAGATAGGGCGTTACGGTGAAAATTGGGTAAATTATGCATGACAGCATGGTTCATGGCATGTATCCTTAAAATAAAAACCAAAAAATAAAAAAAGTAAATTTTATCACTCAAAAATCGTGGCAAAACCATTTAGCTTAAATGACGGGTTTTTGACCAAGTTTCTTACATCAAGTTTCTTAGATTTAGATGTTGCTAAGTGATGTTGTAAAGTTTGGGTCATTTTATACAATAATATTTGCTGGCGTATGTCTGTATCATAATAAATCCTAAAAAACCTCAAGTTTTAGCCAGTTTTTTGCGTAAAAGGCGTTTAGTATCTATTAGTATCTAGGGTCATAACCCAATACCCGATTACGCATCAAGCTAGCCAGTCGACCATCACCTTTATTGGATAACCCATTTAAGCTAATTTCTGCCATGATGGCGTGGTCAGCACTGTCTTTATCACTTAACTCATCATAATAACGACGAGCATAAATCGATAAGCCATAACAACAGCTATCATAAGTAAAGCCCGCTAACGCATCACTAAAACGACTTTTCTCATTGTCGTATTGCACAGCCCCTAAAAACTGCCAATTATCATTAATAGGCAAAACAGCAGAGCCGGTGAAAGCAGAGAGGGCTTTTTGTCCAAATCTACTGTCATTGCGTTTGATATACCCTAAGTTATAAAGGCTATTGAAAGTTGGCGCATAACGAAACTGGGTGTTGATATAGTTTAAATCAGCGTTGTCATCAACCGAGCCATCTAAATCCACCCAAAAATCTTGACGCGGTTGGGTGCTTACTTCAAAGACGGTACCAGTATTGTCAATTTTTAACCCATCATCAGTATCATCAAGATGTACCCGAATATCACTCAAATAAATTTGTTTGCCCACGCTGGCATCCAAGCGAGTCAAACCATTGCCATCAATATAGCGATAATTTAATGAAGGGGTTAGGTGATTGTTGTCGGGCAGGCGGTCATAGCCCAAAAACCATGAATCTTCATACAACTGCGAAAAATTGAGCGATGCTAAACGGGTATTAAAGTTGGGTACATCAGTCTGGTCTCTATAGGGCGAGTACACATATTTTAGGCGCGGGCTTAATAACTGATAGCCGCCCAAGGAGTCATCAAATTTACCAAATGGGGTGCCTGTTTTAAAGAAATTTAAGCCACTGTCAATACTAAACTGCGGTACAAAAATAGATTGGCTTTTGCTATTTTTATCCAGTCCATTGGCATCGGCTGATTCTTGGTCAAATTGGGTATAAAGGTGCTGTAAACTCACTGACGGCGTCACATATCCCCAAGTTCGCGTCATTGGATAGGCGGCAGTGAGTTTGTTATACAGTCTGCCACCGCTTTGCTCAGGCGCAGAGCCATCATTGATTGGGCGTTTAAAATAAGCAAAATCGCTGATACCCGTCAAATCAAATTGGGTCACCCAAGGCACACGATATTTGACCGATAACTGCGGCAGACGGTCATACGGTTTGTCTTTATCCAAGATTTTGTCTGAATCGGTTAAATTTCGATCCAGTGTTTGAAAGGTTTCAATCTTGGCAAGGGCAGTCAAATAGTCATTGTAATAATTGGCTTGAATGCGGCGCGGTAAATTTAATTGAACGGTTTCATTACCCAAGGTCTCAAAATCGTTTAAGAATTTAGGATCTGAGACATACTGGTATAGCGCGTCAATGGATAGGTTAGGGATATCTTTTGACTGCCAATGATGATTATAATAAAAGCGGGTACGGTCTTCATCATTATATTGTTTGTCGTTTGGTAGATAAGAGCCTAACACACTACCATAACCCAATTTTTCTGTCAGATAGCGAAATTCACCCGTCAACATCGGATTGCGGTCAGTAAAAATGGTTGGCGTGACAGTGGCATCGTAATTTGGCGCTAGATTAAAGTAATAAGGTAACTGTACATTAAAACTCCCTGCCGTACTAAAGCCACCGCGTGGTAACAAAAAACCACTGGTGCGGCGATCGTCAATCGGAAAGTTAAAATACGGCAGGTACAATACTGGGGTATTTTTAACTTTTAACGTGGCATTATAGGCTTCACCGCGACCTGTGTCGGTATTGATATCGATGTTTTTGGCATTGATTTGCCATGTCGGATTGTCAGGCGCGCAGGTGGTAAACATGACATCGTCAATTTCAACGCGGCTTTCATCGACCTTATTAAGCCGTTTGGCATAACCATATGCTTGTAGCGGTACGCTGGCAAACGCCACATCTTTGGCGGTTGCTTTGCTGCTATCCGTTTGGTACGCCAGTTCATCGGCAACGGTAATCAGCCCCCCTTTTGGGCTATCTTTAAGGCTTACACGTGGGTTACCGTCTGTCGATTGGGTACTTTGCGCGGCATCGACCAACAAGACATTACCTTGAGCGGCTGCAATGCCATCTTGCACGTTAACGACCACTTTATCGGCAGAGATTTGCTGACGACCTTGGTTGATTTGCACATCGCCTGACAATTCAGCGTAATTTTCATTGTCATAATAGCCATAGTCAGACGACGCATAAATTGGAAAGCTGCTATTGGGCTGATTGGTAGCGGCTGCTGCTAATGCTTGCTGTTGATAGATGGTCGAAGTGGGATATACCCAGTTGCCATGACACATGGCGTCTTTTCGGGTGGCTGCTTTTGATTGCGTATTTGCTTGAGCACCTGACTGTTGACTATCAGGCGCGAGCGGGCTTAGCAAATTTGGATTAGCATTTGGATTAGCAACCGTGGCGTTAGTATCGTCCGTGGTTTGCGAGGTTTTGGGTTGATAAAAGGTTTTGAGCTTATCTAGACTGGCTTTTTGCTGTTGATTTGGGGTAAAGTTGGGACGAGTACGCGCAGAGTTTGCTTTGATGTCAGGGGCGCTAATCGGTGTGATACCTTGATTGGTGGTTACATCGACAGCAGTGGCGCTGTCTGCTGTGGTGGCGATACTACTATCGGTATCGGGCGCTGCAGCTGAGTTATCAAGGTTTTGTTTTTTAATACTTTGTGACTCAATGTTTTGAGCTTCTGTGCTTTGTGCCTCAATGTTTTGAGCTTTTGTGCTTTGTGCTGTCGCTGCATCAGTCGATTTAGTCACGGCGGCTGTCGGCAACACCGCAAGCGCTGAGGTTGAATACAACGTAGTGAACATCGCCCCAAGCGTCATCGCTAAAACATTGGTATGTCGATAAATTTGGTGTAATGATTGATGCAAGCATGTAGGTTGGGTTGGCAAAGACGAATGTGAAGTTAAACGATTAGAAGTTGACGAAATAGGCGACAATTTCACAGATTTTTTCATTAGACATTTACCAAAGACGCAATATAAAAACCTTCACATCATATCACTAGCACCATCAATATACTATTGCAAAAGATGTTTAAAATTGCAAACATGATAGACGCCACTTGAGAGATACGCAGATTTTCGGTAGCATAACTTATTTTTATTGAGTAAGCCCACCTTATGAACCATCCTGCCGCACAACTTACCAATCAAGACCCTTCAGATAGCAAACCTTCGCCATCAAATACCGAGCCACTTGAACAACAATCATTTGAACAACAATCACTTAAGCAACCGCCACTTAAACAACAGTCACGTGAACAACAGCTGCACACTTGGTTGAACGAAGTTTTTCCAAATCAGTCATTGCAGCATGAAAAAATACCTGGTGATGCCAGCTTTCGCAGCTATCATCGCTTAACCGTCGACAATCAACATTATATCGTGATGGATGCGCCGCCAGCAAAAGAATCGGTGAAAGAATTTATCGCCGTGGACAACTTAATGGCAGGTTATGTGCATGTGCCAAAAATGATTGCCATGGATGAACAGCAAGGTTTTATCGTCCTTGAGGATTTGGGAAACACGGATTTTGCCGATGTCATTGCCAAGGATTTAACGGATGCAGGCGAGCTGGCAAAAACTGAGCGCTATTATCAGCAGGCAATGCAGGAAATTTTGGCGATTCAAAAAATTGACATCAATGACGCCAAAGCTGCTATCCCAAGTTACGATGATGCCTTGCTGCGCCGAGAAATGGGCTTGTTTAGCGACTGGTTTTTACCCTATATCGGCGTGACGATGACCCCAGACTTAGAGGCGCTGTGGCAAGATTTGCAGTCTGATATTATCCAGCAAGTCATCGCGCAGCCTCAAGTGGTGGTGCACCGTGATTTTCACAGCCGTAATTTGATGGTATTAAGTCACAGCGATGAGTTGGGCGTGATTGATTTTCAAGATGCTGTCATCGGTGCCTATACCTATGATTTGGCGTCTTTGCTGCGAGATGCCTATATCAACTATGATGAAAACTGGGTCAACACGCATTTGGCTTATTATCACCAATTGGCGCAAATTGATAAAAGCTTGGCAGAGTTTACTGTGGATTTTAATATCATGAGTCTGCAGCGTCATCTTAAGGTATTGGGAATTTTTGTACGCTTGTTTGAGCGAGATGGCAAAGACCGTTATTTGACAAATTTGCCTAAAGTTTTCAATGATTTATTAACTTGTCTAAAAGCGATTAGCCAAAGGGATGAGCGTCCTACTTTTGATAAATTTGCTGATTGGATGACCGCCGCTGCCGCGCCTGCTTTTCAGCAAAAAATCCAAGGATAAAACCCCATGTCAACCACCATCACCCAAGCCATGATTTTATCCGCAGGTAAAGGCACTCGGCTGCGCCCTTTAACCTTGACCACGCCAAAGCCACTTGTCGAAGTCGGCGGGCAACCGCTTATCGTATGGCATATCAAAGCACTCAAACAAGCAGGTATCACCGATATCACCATCAATGTATCATGGCTTGCTGACAAACTGCTCAATGCAATCGGGGATGGCAGTCAATACGGTGTCACCATTCATTGGTCGATTGAACCAGAAGAACCGCTTGAGACAGCCGGTGGTATCAAGCTGGCTTTGGCTACTGGTAAATTAAAAGACCAACCATTTATTTTGGTCAATGGGGATGTGTGGACGCCTTTTGATTTTGCCCAGCTAAGCCAGATTCAGTTAAACCACTCGCAGGCTTATTTGCTACTCACCGACCAAGCGGCGCACAACCCAACGGGCGATTTTGCCTTAGAAAATGGCAAGGTCAAGGCAGATGGTACGCCAAAATATACCTTTGCAGGGATTAGTGTGATGTCACCAAGATTATTGGATACGGTCAAGGCAGGGGAGACTGCGCCGCTTGCGCCACTACTCAAACAAGCCATGCAAGCGGGTTTGGTAATTGGCGATTTGCTGAGCGAGGCGTGGGTCGATGTCGGCACGCTTGAACGTTTAGAAAATTTGAACCAAAAATTGTCGGCTAACAAGTGATTTGGCAGAAAATTGCCTCTTTTGCCATTTTGCTTTTATTTGAAAGCCGAGCAAACTAAACGGTTAAAGCTAAAAAAATGACCTAAAACTGTGATAAAATTTGTCACCGTTTTATTTTTAGCATGTTACATACGACAAAATTTAATTCTGTAACTAATTCTGTAACTAATTCTGTAATAATAGTAGGAAAGCCAATGACAATCCCAATTTCTGAACGTCGTCTTGCCAACGCCATCCGTGCCTTAGCTTTTGAAGCGGTGCAAAAAGCCAATTCTGGACATCCAGGCGCGCCGATGGGCATGGCAGATATCGCTGAAGTGTTATGGCGTAAGTTTTTAAAGCACAATCCAACCGACCCAAATTGGCTAAATCGCGACCGTTTTGTGCTTTCAAATGGTCATGGCTCAATGCTGCAGTACGCTTTGCTGCACTTGACAGGGTATGACGTTAGTATTGAGGATATCAAAAATTTCCGCCAATTGCACTCTAAAACCCCCGGTCACCCTGAATATGGCTACACCCCAGGTGTGGAAACTACCACAGGTCCGTTGGGTCAAGGGATTGCCAACGCCGTAGGTTTTGCGATTGCAGAAAAAACCCTAGCCGCGCAATTTAACCGAGACGGTCATCAAGTCATTAACCACCAAACCTATTGCTTTTTAGGTGATGGCTGTTTGATGGAAGGTATTAGCCATGAAGTTTGCTCATTAGCCGGTACGCTGCAACTGGGCAAATTAATTGTGTATTATGATGACAATGGTATTTCGATTGATGGTGACGTTGAAGGCTGGTTTTCAGATGACACCCAAAAACGTTTTGAAGCTTATGGCTGGCAAGTGCAAAAAGTTGACGGTCACGATACCGATGCCATCACCCAAGCGACCCAAAATGCCATTGATGAAAAAAATAAACCCTCACTCATCATCTGTAAAACCGTGATTGGCGCAGGTTCACCCAACAAGCAAGGCTTGGAGGCCTCACATGGCGCACCCCTTGGTGCGGATGAAATCTTGCTCACCCGTCAAGCACTCAAATGGGAGCACGAAGCCTTTGAACTCCCAGACGATATTTATGAAGGGTGGGACTGTACAGTTAAAGGTCAAGCGCTACAGCAATCATGGGAAAGTGAATTTGATGCTTATAAAGACGCTTACCCAGAGCTTGCCAGTGAATTACTTCGCCGCGTGAATGGTGACTTGCCAGCAAATTTTGAGACACAAGCACAGGCGTTTATCAAGGCGTGTCAAGATAACCCAGAAAACATTGCAACGCGTAAAGCCAGCCAAAATTCAATCAATGCCTTGCAGCCATTATTGCCAGAGCTGCTGGGCGGTTCTGCTGATTTGGCAGGGTCAAATCTAACTTGGTTTAAAAATGCCAAAGCGCTCGAAGATGATGCGGCAGGTAACTATATCCACTACGGTGTGCGTGAATTTGGTATGACGGCAATTGCCAATGGCATTGCCTTATATGGCGGGTTTATTCCGTATGTGGCGACGTTCTTGATGTTTATGGAATATGCGCGCAATGCGGTGCGTATGTCAGCTTTGATGAAACAACGCGTCATTAATGTCTATACCCACGACTCAATCGGTCTGGGTGAAGATGGACCCACTCACCAACCTGTCGAGCAGCTTGCTAGCCTGCGTGCTACCCCAAATCTACATACTTGGCGACCCTGTGATACGGTCGAGTCAGCCGTGGCATGGGTAGAAGCCTTGAAAGCAAAATCAACCCCATCCGCGCTGATTTTTAGCCGTCAAAACCTACCGCACCAAGCGCGAGATATCGAACAAGTAGCCAATATTGCCAAAGGTGGTTATGTACTAGCCAAAGAACAAGGCGAGCTACGTGCCATCATCATCGCCACAGGTTCAGAGATTGAGCTTGCCATGAATGCTTATACTGCGTTGACTGCCGAAGGTTTGGGCGTGCGCGTCGTATCAATGCCGTGTGCTGAAGTGTTTGCCAAACAAGAAATCAATTACCGTGACAGCGTGTTGCCACCACAAGTGCGTGCGCGTGTGGCGGTTGAAGCCAGCCATATCGATTATTGGTACAAGTTTGTAGGGCTTGATGGTAAAGTCGTGGGTATGACCACCTTTGGTGAGTCTGCCCCTGCCAAAGACTTATTCCCATACTTTAACATCACCACTGATGCGGTGATTCGAGCTGTAAAAGCGGTTGTTTAAGCAATATCATGGATAGTATATATGCTAAAAGAACAACTTGGGTGGATTTTCCACCCATTTTGGTGTTATATGCTTTAAATACATTGAGAAACCTCGATGAAGACCTGTATATACAAGCCAAATCGGGTAATGAATTATCCGCTATTAAACTTTTAACTCAATTGATGACACAAAAGGATATAGCAAGTATCAAGCATTGCTTACAAGGAAAATCTCCTATTATCGCTCCTGTATTAGCTCAATGGTGGCAAAATGAATTTCACTTTCCTCTCGAATACCTCACAAGCGGTGAACTTGGACATTTCAAAAAACCAAAATCACTTGACGAAATCAGAAATAGACTCATTGAAGCAGGACTTTAAAAGAGCCGCTATTAATAGTCAAAAAATTTTAAAGATGACTAAAGTGGTAATAAGATAATCGAGGTTTCATCAATAAGACAAATTTCAGCAAGTACCTGATTATCTCTAATCCGCCAATCGCCGAGCACCAACCGTTTCTTATCGCCAATTTGATGAACAGCAGGGCGGTGAGTATGCCCATGAATCAGTATATCGGCTTTTTGCAAGGCTTGTTTTACGGCTTGTTCATTGACATCCATGATTTGAATGGATTTTTTGGCATTATCAGTTTTGCTTTTTTGGCGTAAATCTTGCGCGATTTGTTGGCGTTTTTTGATGGGTAGCGCGAGCAAAATTTTTTTACTGATAGGATGTTGGATGATTTTGCGAAAGCGTTGGTAAGCTTTATCATCGGTGCACAGCGCATCGCCATGTTCGAGGCGAACTTTTCTGCCATTTAACGTCAAATAAAACGGCTCAAAAATCAATTGCCCGCCAAACTTGTCGCAAAATTGTTGTCCAAGCAGAAAATCCCGATTACCATGCATGATAAAAATCTGGCAGTTTTTATCAGATAGTGCTTTGAGCTTTGCTATAATCGGTTGAAGCGCATCTATTAGGGTGTCTGTATCGGCAACATCATCCCCTAGCCAAGCTTCAAACCAATCACCGAGAATAAAAAACTGTGTTAGGTTGGGCAATAAAGCCAGTTTATCTAAAAAATCTAAAAAAGCCTGCCCTAAAGGATTAGTGGCAGGCTCATTCATGCTCAAATGTAAGTCACTGATAATAACCTGTGCAATGGCAGAGGGATTATCGGTGACCAAATCTGCAAAACTTTGCATACAAAAAAATTATTTTTCAATGACTTTTGCATGGGTAATCACCACAGGCGTGGTTGGTACATCAGCGTGGAAACCGTAGTTGCCAGTCGGTACGCCTTTGATTTTATTGACAATGTCCATGCCTTCAGTCACTTTACCAAACACCGCATAGCCCCAGCCTTGTGGGTTTTTGCCTGAGAAGTTTAGGAAACTATTGTCTTTTACATTGATAAAAAATTGCGCAGTGGCTGAATGTGGGTCAGAGGTACGTGCCATTGCAATGGTACCGACTTCATTTTTTAAGCCATTATCTGCTTCGTTTTGGATTGGGGCATTGGTAGATTTTTCTTTCATGTTGGCGTCCATACCACCACCTTGAATCATAAAACCGTCAATGACGCGGTGAAAAATCGTGCCATCATAATGACCTGATTTGACGTATTCTAAGAAGTTTGCCACGGTATTGGGGGCTTTTTCTTGATTGAGTTCGATAACGATGTTACCCATGGTGGTTTCTAATTCTACGTATGGCATATCCATTGTGAGCTCCTAATGGTTTTTATGGTTAAAAAAACGTATCTTGCAATTGTTGAGGCTATCCTAGCGATTTTCAATCAAAAAGTCAGTATTTAGTTTGCAAAGTTGGCAAAATTAAATGTTTCAATTAAATTCATTTAAGTTTTTTCACTGTCAAAAAACTGCTAGAATGGCAGATTAGTTCACCATTTTTGTAATAGGTAAGGGGCAACCAAATGACGGCGACGACCGACAAAAATACAAAAACCGACGAGATAGCAGCCAATAGTGAAAAAAATGATTTTATCCGTGCGATTGTACGCGATGACCTTGCTTCGCAAAAATATAACCAGATTGTGACCCGTTTTCCACCTGAGCCCAATGGCTACTTACATTTGGGTCATGTCAAATCTATTTGTCTCAACTTTGGGCTTGCCAAGGAGTTTGCAGGGCTATGTAACCTACGGTTTGACGACACCAATCCTGATGCTGAAGATCAGGAGTTTGTCGATAATATCAAAGATGATGTCAAATGGCTCGGTTTTGATTGGGCAGGCGAGGCGCGCTATGCGTCCAGTTATTTTGCTCAGTTGTATGATTGGGCAGTGAAATTAATCAAACAAGGCGATGCCTATGTTGACTTACAAAGTCCTGAGGCTATTCGTGAAAACCGCGGCAATTTTGGCCAAGCAGGTAAAAATTCACCATACCGTGATGCCAGTGTTGAAGAGAATTTGCAGCGCTTTGACGATATGAAACTTGGCAAATATGGCAACGGTGAAGCGGTGCTTCGTGCCAAAATCGACATGGCAAGCCCCAATATGAATATGCGCGATCCGATTTTGTATCGTGTCATGCACCAAGCACATCACCAAACAGGCGATGATTGGTGTATTTATCCCATGTACGATTATGCTCACCCATTGTCAGATGCAATCGAAGGTATTACGCATTCGATTTGTACCCTAGAATTTGAAGACCACCGTCCGTTTTATGACTGGGTGGTAGATAAAGTGGGCTTTGACAAAGAACCACACCAATATGAATTTGCACGCCTAAACGTAAACCATATTTTGACCAGTAAACGCAAACTCAAAAAACTGGTCGAAGATGACTTGGTGAGCGGTTGGGACGATCCGCGTATGCCGACAATTGCCGGTATGCGCCGCCGTGGTTATACCCCTGAAGGCTTGCGGGATTTTTGTGACCGTGTAGGCGTCAGCAAGTCAGACGGTGTGGTGGATTTTGGCTTACTCGAGTTTAGTATCCGTAACTCATTAGAGCATGTGAATCGTGCCATGGCAGTGCTAAACCCGCTAAAAGTGACGATTACCAATTTTGATGAAGCGGTTGCTAATGTTGAAACACTCAAAAAAGACAGTGTAAAAACTAGACTCGACAATGGGGTTTTATGGTTGACCCAGCCTAAAAATAGCCATGATGATAGCCAAGGTATGCGTGACATTCCCTTTACCAAAGAAATTTATATTGATAAAGGGGATTTTGAAATCACGCCGCCTGAAGGCTATAAACGCTTGTCACCGCAAAACCCAGAAATCCGCTTACGCAATAGTTATGTGCTAAAGATTGAGGAGCACATCACCGATGACAATGGCGAAGTGGTGGGGTTAACAGCGACTATTGACCCAAAAACGTTGGGCAACAATCCAGAAGGACGTAAAGTTAAAGGTGTGATACATTGGGTTTCAGCCAGTTTAGGTGTACCCGCGAAGGTACGTCTGTATGAGCAGCTGTTTACCCAAGAAGACCCCGCCAAAATTGACATCAATAATTTAGCTGCAGAGATTAATCCTAATTCGCTACGTGAAGTAGATGCCATTGTCGAGCCTTCTTTGTCACAAGTGAATGCAGGCGAGCGTTTTCAATTTGAACGCGAAGGGTTTTTTGTGGCAGATAGTAAAGATTATTCACCAGAGCATTTAGTGTTTAACCGTATTGTGACCTTAAAAGACAGTTTCAAACCATAAATTATCTTTAATCTATTCATCAGCTGGCATAGCAATATGTCAGCTTTTTTTGTAAAAGGATATCTTAACCTATTGTTACTTATGATTTTATTATTGTATTAGCTGGGCGGTTTTGTTATTTTTTTGCATGCGTCATATTTGTACTGTGCTAAACTACTCATCGTAAATTTAAGTCAGTCTTGCGTAATCAATCCGTTATTCTTGTTAGATTTTGTAACTTTTAACGGCTTGATTTTAATGGCTACTAGGCTTAAGGTATCGTTGTTCAGGTATTTTTCGTAAAAATATTGGTAGTTTTGGTAACTGTATGCTTTATCCAACAGCAAGTTAACCATGATTTGATTAAGAGTGTTAAAATGAAAACATTGTTAAGGAAAACCTTGTTAAGGAAAACCTTGTTAGGTACGGTCATTGCACTGGTTGGCGTACAAAGTAATGCTGAATTAAATATGCAGACAGGTAGCCAGGCTAAAGTTAGTTGGGGTGGGCAGGGTAGTTTAGACAAAGCCCGTGCCATCATGTATAACAGCACGCCACAGACAACAAGTTTTAATAGCAGTAATTATAATAGCTATAACAATGCATACAGTGAGGATGAAAGCTACAATCCTGCATGGTCTCAAGATAGCACACGGGCTTCGGGCAGCTATTTTGTCAATTCCAAAGGTGCTTTGGTAGTGGATGCGTTAACCGGCAATACCATTTATGAAAAAAATGCTGATATCGCCCGTCCCATTGCCTCAATCAGTAAATTGATGACGGCTGTGGTGGTGGCGGAATCAGGCGCTAACATGAGCGAAACATTGACGATTAGTCCCTTAGATTTCAAAACCCCAAAACAATCGGGTAGTGACCGTCTAAAAGTTGGCGATCAGCTTAATCGTGCTGAAATGCTACTCATGATGATGATGAAATCAGAAAATCCCGCGGCTAAAGCATTAGCACGTACTGACCCTATGGGCTACGACAATTTTATTAGCCGTATGAACCAAAAAGCGCGTGAATTGGGGATGACGCAAACCCGTTTTTATGACCCATCAGGCCTAGACTCTCGTAATGTGGCATCACCGCGTGATTTGGCAATTCTTGCCCGTTATGCACAAAAGATGAACTTAGTCACCCAGTTTAGTACTACGCCTAGCCGCCAATTTGGGGTAAATAATATTAACTCAGGTTACCGCACGGTTGCAGCACGCAGTACCAATTACATGGTGCGTGATGGGTTATATAATATTGGTTTGTCAAAAACAGGGTATATTCGTGAAGCAGGCAACTGCGTACTATTTGAAACCAATGTCGGTAATCGTCCAGCCATTGTCGTATTACTTGGTGCAAGTGATTCAAAAACCCGCTGGAACGATGCAGAAAACATCATTGCTAACTTAAGCATGCGCCGATTCACCTAATCAATGCGCAATTTACTGACTAATTTTTTGATAAAAAAGCAAGGATAACTGTCCTTGCTTTTTTTCTTGCTTTTTTTCTTGCTTTTTTTATGGGCACAAAACTACCAAAATCAGCTATTTGGTATGTTTTATAAGCTATTTAGCGTGCTTCATACAAGTGGTGGCAAAAGGTACGGCTTCTAAGCGCTCGGGCTCGATTTCTTCACCGCTCACAGCGCAAATACCGTAAGTCCCATTTTCAATACGAAGTAAGGCATTATTCACCAATTCAAGGTTTTGCTGGGCTTTGACTAGCAAGTTTTTACGTACATCGTTTTGCTCATTAATCACCGCTTGGTCGTCCCAATCTTGGGTCATATCCGTATCAGGATTTTGCATATCATGTTGGATTTTGTCCACGCGAGTTTGGTATTCTTGTTTTAGGTCAAGTAATCGTTGTTTTGCTTTGTCAAGGTCAACCATAAAGCCTCCAATTTGCTAGTAAAATATTGAACGCAGTGCTGCATTCATGTTTTTGTTTTTATAAGCTTATCATCAACACCCTTCTTAATAAAGTAGTAATATAGTAGTAATACCGTGTTATCACCGTGCGCGGCGTTAATTGGGCGTTAGTTGATAGCATCAATAATGTTAAAAGTACTCAAAATATGCTAATCTACGCATATTTTTTGATTGAATTTTGTTGTCATGTGACGACGTTTTATCAACCCCTACGGGTCACCATCCTGTTGTTAACTTAGAGGTTAATCCATGCAATTTGCTCGTTTAAACGATATTGATGTTTCTGGCAAAACAGTTTTGATTCGCGAAGATTTAAATGTACCGTTAAAAGATGGCAAAATTGCCAATGATGCCCGCTTAAAAGCAAGCTTACCCACTATTCAGTTGGCTTTAGATAAAGGCGCAGCGGTTATCGTATGCTCGCATCTAGGTCGCCCAGACCCATCAAACCCAGAAGCCAAATATTCATTGCAGCCCGTCGCAGATTATTTGGGTGATGCTCTGGGCAAACCTGTCAAATTGGTGACCGATTATGCCCAAAATAATGTGACAGTAGCCCCAGGTGAAGTTGTGCTACTGGAAAATGTACGTTTTAATGCGGGTGAGAAGAAAAACGATGCCGCCCTATCTGAACGTTACGCCGCTTTATGTGATGTATTTGTGATGGATGCTTTTGGTACGGCTCACCGTGCTGAAGCGTCAACAGAAGGCGTTATCGCCAAAGCCAAGACTGCTTGTGCAGGGCCGTTGTTAGCGGCAGAACTTGATGCATTAGCCAAAGCTTTAGATAACCCAGCCAAACCCATGCTTGCGATTGTTGGTGGCTCGAAAGTTTCTACGAAGTTAGATGTGCTTAAATCATTGGCAAAAATCTGTGACCAAATCATTGTCGGTGGTGGTATTGCCAATACATTCTTGGCAGCCAAAGGTGCCAATGTTGGTGCATCACTATATGAAGCGGACATGGTGGAAACGGCGAAAAGCATTATGCAAGAGACCCATGTATTACTACCTGACGAAGTGGTCGTCGCCAAAAAATCACAAATTGATTTTGATGATTTTTTGGGCTCGCTAGAATCTGCCGATGCGGTAACCAAATCGGTCGATACCATTGCTGATGATGAAATGATTTTAGATATTAGTGCAAGCAGTGCGGCGAAACTTGCCGATGCCATTAAAAATGCCAAAACCATCTTATGGAATGGTCCCGTAGGGGTATTTGAAGTCGATAAATTTGGTGAAGGTACCAAAATCGTTAGTGAAGCAGTGGCAGCAAGTGCAGGCTTTAGTATTGCAGGCGGTGGTGATACGCTGGCTGCGATTGATAAATACAAGGTCGCCGATAAAGTAAGCTACACATCAACAGGCGGCGGGGCTTTCTTAGAATTTGTGGAAGGTAAAACCCTACCTGCCGTGCATGCACTGAGCCAACGTGTCTAAATGCTACCAAATGTTATCATAAATTTAGCGATTTAAATTTACTATCGCTGAATTAATGTAATGTTAAGTTAATATTTGTATGGTAAACATTGTAAGTAATTGCACTAAAAATATATTGTCGATAAGATATTATACAAGTATGTATACCCATATGTTTGTTGTTTAAGGAATGAATATGTTAAAACGTAATTTAGTATTGGCAACTTTATTAGCCACTTTATCAATCACGGCATGTAGTAAAAAAACCGAAGAAGCCGCAGCTAACGGTCAACCTGAAGCTGCAGCAAGCGCAGCGGGTCAAGATATTAAAGACGCGACTGCCAGTGCTGCTAGTGCAACAGCAAATGCAGGTGACGCAGTTGCTAGTGCTGCCACTACAGGTGCTGCGGTTGTCCAAGGTGCAGCAATCAACGCAACTGAAGCTGTTGCCAATGGTGCCGCCCAAGCCACCGCAAACGTAGCTTCTGCTGTAGCGACTGGCGCAGCCAATGTAGCACAAGGTGCAGAAGCAGTTAAAAACGATGCAGCAAATAGTAGTACTGATATCCAAACAACCGTGCCAGAAAAACAAAAATACTAATTTTATCATTCAGTCTAAAAGAGCCCCAAAGTCATTTTGGGGCTTTTTAATTGGGTTAGGTAGTTTGCCATAATATCTTTCATCTCAAAGTTATTTTTTTGCATTCAAATTATAATGCACTTCTGTTATACTCAAGCCTTGTCCAACACGGCAAAACCCAATTTTTCTAAAATTTTCAATTGATTATTAACTTTACCAAGAGAAAGTAATATGGCTTTGATTTCTTTGCGTCAGCTTTTAGATCATGCAGCAGAAAACAACTATGGTGTTCCTGCATTTAACGTCAATAACTTGGAGCAAATGCGTGCCATTATGATGGCAGCCGATGAAACCAATTCACCTGTGATTGTGCAAGCATCGGCAGGCGCGCGCAAATACGCAGGTGCCCCATTTTTACGCCATCTTATTTTGTCTGCCATTGAAGAGTGGTCACATATCCCAGTGGTTATGCACCAAGACCATGGTACCAGTCCAGAGGTTTGCCAGCGGTCAATCCAGTTGGGTTTTTCATCAGTGATGATGGATGGCTCATTAAAGAGGGATGGTAAAACCCCTGCAGACTATGATTATAATGTGGCAGTGACACGTGAAGTGGTAAAACTCTCTCATGCTTGTGGTGTATCAGTAGAAGGTGAAATTGGCGTTTTGGGTAGCCTTGAAACAGGTATGGCTGGCGAAGAAGATGGCGTAGGGGCAGAAGGTAAACTTGACCATTCACAGCTGTTAACCAGTGCTGATGAAGCTGAGCAATTTGTTAACGATACCCATGTCGATGCACTAGCGATTGCAGTCGGCACTAGCCACGGGGCGTATAAATTTACCCGACCACCCACCGATGATATCTTATCGATTGCACGTATCAAAGAAATTCATGCGCGTATTCCTAATACTCACCTTGTAATGCACGGCTCTTCAAGTGTGCCACAAGAATGGCTCAAAGTGATTAACGAAAATGGCGGCAATATCGGTGAAACCTACGGTGTGCCAGTTGAGCAAATCGTAGAAGCTATCAAACATGGTGTACGTAAAGTCAATATCGACACCGATTTACGTTTGGCATCAACCGGTGCGATTCGCAAATTCCTCGCTGAAAACCCAGCAGAATTTGACCCACGCAAATATTTTGCCAAAACCATCGATGCCATGAAAGCGGTTTGTATCGATCGCTATACTGCATTTGGTACGGCGGGTAATGCGGATAAAATTCGCCCAATTAGTCTAGAAAAAATGGTTAGTTTCTATAACTAAATACTATAACTAAGTTTTAGCAAATGACTAAAAAGCATGACATTCAAGAGAGTGTGAGATTGAAGTGGGTGGACTTAGGTTGCCCACTTTTTTATTGGATTAAATTATTTGTAGTGAGTCATCAATGATAGGATTAATTCAAGGGCAAGTGCATTATCTAATGGCACCTACGGTAGTGGTAATGACCACAGCGGGCGTTGGGTATGAAATTGAGATGCCGCTCAATGCATTTTGCCAAGTGCAATTAAATCAGTCCGTCACCTTGTGGACACATTTTTTGGTACGCGAGGATGCTCAGTTGTTATTTGGGTTTTTAAGCCATAGCGATCGGGAAGTGTTTAGACTGTTGCTTAAAGTCAATGGGGTGGGGGCAAAAATGGCGTTGGCGATGATGTCAACCGTAACGGTGCAGGAATTGCACCAGTTTGTGATGAACAATGATGAGCTGGCATTGACGCGTATTCCAGGTGTCGGTAAAAAAACTGCCCAGCGATTGATTGTTGAATTAAAAGACAAAATCAAACACTTAGGTGATACGTCAGGTTTTGCCCCTTCATTACCACTAGCGACCGATAGTGGCAATGAAGGCATTATTATTGCCGAAGTGGAAGCGGGGTTAATTGCATTAGGTTATCGCGATAAAGAAGCCCAAGCTGCGATAAAACTGGCAAAATCTGCCATTGATTCACCGTTAACCATCCAAAATCTGCTGAAGGCGTCTCTTAAAAATTTGGCGATGAATTAAAATTGCATAAAAAAAGAGGCTCAAATGACCCTCTTTTGTTAACCGTTAACTTTATTCTTTTTCGGTTTTTGGCGTCTCTGGCTGGGATAATAAGTTTTTTTCCAGATAATGAATGTTTTGTGCCTGTTTACAAAAAGCCTCGTCTTGCAAAATCACATCGCGATGTAATGGCACATTGGTTTTGATGCCGGTGATAATCAGCTCGTCAAGGGCATGGCGAAGCTTGGCAATCGCTTGTTCACGGGTTTGACCATGACAGATTAATTTGCCAATCAATGAGTCATAAAAGGTAGGAATGGCATAGTTGGGATAAAGGTGCGAGTCAAAACGTACACCGTTACCATTTGGCATAAAAAAGTGGGTCACCGTGCCAGGTGACGGCAGGAAAGTTACAGGGTCTTCGGCATTGATACGGCACTCGATGGCATGACCGCGAATTTCGATTTCGTTTTGACGGTACGATAAGCCATAGCCAGATGCGATTTTAAGCTGCTCAACCACTACATCAATGCCGGTAATCATCTCGGTGACAGGGTGTTCAACCTGTACGCGGGTATTCATCTCAATAAAGAAAAATTGCTCGTCTTCATATAAAAATTCAAACGTCCCTGCACCGCGATAATTAATTTGCTCACAAGCACGAACGCAAGCTTGCAAAATGGGCTCTTTAATATCATCAGGAATCTCTGGGGCAGGGGCTTCTTCAAGCACTTTTTGGTGACGACGTTGTAGCGAGCAATCGCGATCAAATAAATGAATGGCATTGCCTTCGCCGTCACCTAACACTTGCACTTCGACATGGCGTGGATTTTTTAAAAAGCGCTCCATATAGACGCTATCATCGCCAAACCACAATTCAGCTTCTTGTTTGGCGGCTTGCACTTGAGACAATAACTGCTCAAGGCGTTCAACCACTCGCATACCACGACCACCACCGCCCGCTGCCGCTTTGATTAACAGAGGAAAACCAATGGCTTTAGCTTGTTCTTCAGCATTAGCCAAAGTGACGCTGCCTACTGAGCCAGGGACAGTAGGCACACCGGCTTTTTTCATGGCGTTGATAGCGGATATTTTGTTACCCATTAAGCGAATGTGCTCAGGTGCAGGGCCTACGAAGGTCAGCCCTGCTTCTTCGACACGTTCGGCAAATTCGGCATTTTCAGATAAAAATCCATAACCTGGGTGAATAGCATCAGCGCCAGAGATTTCTGCGGCTGTTAGGATAGTATCGATATTGAGATAGCTTTGACTGGCATTGGGCTTGCCAATACAGATGGATTCATCAACGAATCGAAGGTGCATCAAGTTGTCATCTGCAGTTGAGTAGACGCCCACCGTTTGGATGCCAAGCTGTTTACAAGCGCGAACAATGCGCAGCGCAATTTCACCACGATTGGCGATCAGTAATTTTTTTATCATTGCTATCCCTAATTTTTATCGATAAACAAACTTCAAATAGACAAAAAAGTTAAAAATTAAGACTCGTAACGGACAATCGGTTGACCAAATTGCACCACATCGCCGTTTTGTACCAAGATTTCTGCAATGATACCGCTTTGGGTGGCTTCAAGCGGGTTCATGATTTTCATGGCCTCAATAATGCCTAAACTATCACCTGCTTGTATCTGTTGACCCACCTTGATAAATGGCGCGTCATTAGGACTCGGTGCAACATAATAGACCCCAACCATCGGTGATGTTTCTACCATGCCAGATTTTACAGGGGCAGCATTAGCGGTTGTCGTGGTGGCTGTCGTTGCCGTGACGGGTTGAATATTTGCTTGGGGTAAATGGCGGGAAATAGAGACCTTTTTATCGCCATCTTGTACGGTTAATTCTGCTAATGTTCGCTCTTCCATTAAGTCAATAAGTTGTTTGATTTTACTTATGTCCATATCCTAACTACCTTAAAATTATACGCTTCATAGACAACGAATTCATAGATTGCCGTATTGTAACAAGATTTTTCTAAAATAAATAGATATAGCAGGGTATATTTGTGTACGTTTGTACACTTAAAATTTGCTGCCATGTTGCTATTGATTTTAGGCGAAATTGTGTTACTAACGGTATTTTTGAAGTAGATAATTAAGCGCCGCGGTATAACCAAAAGCGCCCATACCACAGATGACGGCTTCAGCTTTGTCACTAAAATAAGAATGCTGTCGAAATGGCTCACGGGTGTGGATATTGGAAAGATGAACTTCTATAAAAGGTTTATTGACGGCGAGTAGGGCATCGCGAATTGCCACCGATGTGTGAGTAAAGGCAGCGGGATTGATGATAATCGCGTCAATCTGCTCGTCAGGATTTGTGGTCAACAAACCGTGATGATGGATTTTATCAATCAGGGCAGATTCTTGATTTGTTTGAAAACAGGTGAGTTTGACTTGATACTGGCTGGCTAATTGTCTTATATCATCTTCAATATGTTGTAGGGTTTGAAATCCGTAGATTTCTGGTTCTCGCTTGCCAAGCAAATTAAGATTGGGACCATTTAATACTAACACATGGGTTAGTTGGGTCTTTGCTATTGCTGTCGTTGTCATGATGATGCTTCCTTTATCGTGGCTGATTTAAAATTTCCTCAAGTTTTTGCAACCTCAACTTGTCAATGGCTTCACCAATCTGTTTGCCGGTCAGCTCGCTTGCCACATCTTTGGCAGAAATTTGCGTTAACTGCGTTTTGATAGTGGTTAATAGCGCGGTTTGTTTGACCTGTTGATAAAGATGAACGACTTGTAAGGCTTGCTCTAAAAGTGAGGTGTCTTTAAGGCTATTAGTTAATTTTAACAGTTCAAACAATCGGTCTGCAGTTAAGTGATTAAAGTTTTTTAATTCATCAAAATGCTCAACAATGAATAACCCCAAGCGCTCAGTGTTTTTTGGCACCTTTAAACCTTGGCAAAATTCTAAATACTCGCAGGTTCGGTTATGGTATGGCTGATCAGACTTAAAGCAGGTGGCTATAAGGGCGAACTTCATGACGTTGTCCGCTTGTTGCTCTCCCGCCATCCGCAGCGCAGATAGCATCAATTGCCATTGGCTAGGATTATCAATCGATGCTTGATAGAGTTTTGGCATAATGACATCAAGGACATTGAGCTGACAAAGCGTGTCAAAATAAATATCCGACCAAGCTTGCGTTAACGCTTTTGACGTCTCTGACCATACCCGCTCAGCGACAAGATGACTCAGCTCACCTGCGGCTTTCATTTGGCTGGTAAGTTTAGCGGTGGACTCATCGACCGTAAATCCGAGCGGCGCATAACGACTGGCAAAACGGGCAAGGCGCAATACGCGTACCGGATCTTCTGTAAAAGCGGCGGACACATGGCGTAATTTTTTTTGCTCAATGTCTGCTAAGCCACCATACGGGTCGATGATATCGCGGGTATCAAATTTGCCCTGTTTAAAACTGCAGTCAAACAAGCCATTGACTTCTATAGCCATGGCATTGATGGTGAGATCGCGCCTGGCTAAATCTTCTTCTAAGGTGACAGCGGCGTCAGCGTGTACGTTAAAACCTAGATAGCCGTTACCGCTTTTGCGTTCCGTGCGAGCCAGTGCATATTCGTCATGGGTCTTTGGATGTAAAAAAACCGGAAAATCAGCCCCTACCTGCGAAAATCCCAGCTCCAGCATCTGCTCAGGCGTTGCGCCGACCACCACATAATCGTGTTCAGTGACCTCGCGCGCCAATACATAATCGCGTACCGCACCACCGACCAAATAAACTTGCATGACCACCCCGATGTTTTAACTAAATTAAACCCATAAAAAAACCAGTTTAGAGCACTAAACTGGTTTTATCAATCAACACAAAATTATTTTGCCAACTCTTGCGCTTGCGTTACTGCTACGGCAGTCATATTGACGATACGACGTGCTGTCGCAGAAGATGTCAAGATATGCACAGGTCGTTGCGCTCCCAATAACAATGGACCGACGGTGACACTATTGGTCGCGGTTTTTAGCAAGTTAAATGCGATGTTAGCCGCATCTAAGTCTGGCATGATGAGTAGGTTGGCTGAACCTGTCAATTTGCTAAATGGGAATGAGGCATGGCGGATACGGTCATCAAGCGCGGTATCACCATGCATTTCGCCGTCAAACTCAAAATCAACATTCATATCGGTCAATAAATCATAAACTTGACGCATTTTTTTGGCACTTTCAAAGTCAGATGAACCAAAGTTTGAATGTGATAGCAATGCCACACGCGGTTCAAGACCAAAGCGGCGGACTTCTTGCGCTGCTAATACCGTCATTTCTGCTAGTTGTTCAGCGCTTGGTTCTTCATGCACGTAAGTGTCAGCAATGAACAAGTTACGACCTTGAATCAATAAGGCATTTAACGCATAAAAATCTTTAGCATCTGCTTGTTTTTTGATGACGTTTTGCACGTAGTTTAAGTGCAAGTGGTATGAACCAAACGTACCACAAATCATACCGTCCGCATCGCCACGTTCAACCATTAGCGCGCCAATCAAAGAAGTTTTACGGCGAACATCACGACGTGCCAATTCAACCGTCACACCATTGCGTTTGTTCATTTCATAATAAAACTGCCAGTAGTCTTTGTAACGTGGGTCGCTTTCGATGTTGACTAGGTCATAATTTTCACCTGCCACCATACGTAAGCCCAACCGATGGATTTGGTTGGCAATAATGGTGGGACGACCGACCAAGATAGGTTTTGCCAGGCCTTCATCCACCACCACTTGCACTGCCCGTAATACGTTTTCATCCTCACCTTCACAGTAAACGATACGTTTTGGTTCTTGTTTGGCACGGGTGAAAATAGGTTTCATCAAGAACGCCGAGTTATAAACGAACTCTGAAAGTTTATCGCGATAAGCACGCATATTTTCGATGGGTAGGGTGGCAACGCCAGAATCCATCGCAGCTTTGGCAACCGCTGGCGCAATCTCCAAAATTAAATTTGGCTCTAACGGCCCAGGGATTAGGTATTCACGACCAAAACGTTTGGTTTCATCCACCGTTTTTTGACCTTTTTGTGGGGTGGCTTCCACATGTGCCATGGCAGCAATGGCTCGCACGCAGGCAATTTTCATCTCTTCGTTGACGGTCGTGGCACCGACGTCAAGCGCCCCACGGAAGATATACGGGAAACACAGTGCGTTGTTTACTTGGTTTGGATAGTCAGAGCGACCTGTGGCGATAATCGCATCGGGACGCACCGCTTTGGCGTCTTCAGGTAGGATTTCTGGGTTTGGATTGGCTAGGGCAAAGATAATGGGATCTTGCGCCATGCGTTTTACCATATCTTGGGTCAGCATGCCAGCGGCAGATAGACCTAGGAACATGTCCGCGCCTTCAATCACATCCGATAGGGTTTTGGCTTCAGTATCGCGGGCATAACGCTGTTTTGACTCATCGAGGTTTGCTCGGTTGCTGGTGATGATGCCTTTTGAATCAGCGACAAAGATGTGTTCTTTTTTTGCGCCTAACGCACAAATCAAATCCAAACAAGAAATCGCTGCGGCACCTGCACCAGATACCACAATTTTGATGTCTTCGATTTTTTTGCCGGTAATTTCTAGCGCGTTTAATAACGCGGCAGACGCAATAATCGCGGTACCATGTTGGTCATCATGGAACACAGGGATGTTCATGCGTTTACGCAATTCTTTTTCGATATAAAAACATTCAGGGGCTTTAATATCTTCAAGATTGATACCGCCGAAGGTAGGCTCTAAAGAGGCGATTGCTTCGATGAATTTATCCGGATCGTTTTGTGCCACTTCAATGTCAAACACATCAATGCCGGCAAATTTTTTGAACAGCACGCCTTTACCTTCCATCACGGGTTTTGACGCCAAGGGACCGATATTCCCCAATCCTAAAACAGCGGTACCGTTTGTCACCACCCCGACTAAGTTGCTACGAGCGGTATAAAGCGCGGCTTTTTTGGGGTCTTTTTCAATTTCTAGACAAGGTATGGCAACGCCAGGCGAATAGGCAAGTGCCAAGTCCCGTTGGTTGGCAAGTGCCTTGATGGGGGTAACAGAAATTTTACCTGGGTGTGGATTGGCATGGTAATGCAAGGCGGCTTGTTCAAATAATTCTTTGTCTGATAAGCCATTGTTGGTCGGCGATAATTTATCCATAATATCCTTCGTTGCGACAGTCGTTTTCGAATCGTAGTGTTCGCTATTCTAGCACTATTGACAGATTGATGACTAGTTGAGTACCGGCAAAAAATAAAACTAGTGAGCTAAAAAATCGCGCTACCGACCTTGTCTATCACCTCAAGATGAGCAGCTAACGCATATTTCAGGCGCATCTGCCGACGGTGGCTCGGTGTCACTTGGCTTGGCTAATGTACTAACTTGGTAAGGATTAGCCAATAGCTGATACAGTCTATCCACCTCGCTCATGTCATTTTGTTCAGCCAATTCAATGGCTTGCTGTGCCATGCTGTTTCTTAATATATACACTGGATTGTGGCTCATTACCAACTGCAAAGAATCCTGCTGTAATTTGGTATGGTAGGTAGCAATCCAATCCGCTAAGGTGGCATTGGGTTGACCGTTACCGCTGTTAATTGAAATTTTCAACTGATTAAGTAAATTAAATTCATGTAATAGGTTTAATTTATCATGGGGCTTGGCGTCAGCAACGATCGCTACTAGCGCTCGCAAGCTGTTGGTAAAGTCGAGTTTGTTTTGCTGCATGATCTCTAAGTACTGCAAAGCGAAGTCACAGTTTTCTTCACTGATGGCTAAGCCAAATTTTTGGCAGAGACCTTGCTGATAGTACTGATAAAAAATCTCACCAAAACTGTCTAAAATGTCGGTTAACTGCTCGCGCGACAAGGTTTCTGGCGGGTGATTGGCGGTCAGTTTTTCGCCATTAAGGCGTAAAAATAAGGTAATCAGACGTGACAAATTCCAAAGTCCAATGGATGGCTGGTTTTGATAAACATAACGCCCGTTGTAATCAGAATGGTTGTTGATCCAAATCGGATTAAAGCGCTCCATAAAACCGTAAGGACCAAAATCGATGGTCGCACCCGTGATGGATAAATTGTCGGTATTCATCACCCCATGGGCAAAGCCAATCAGCTGCCAATCCGCCAGGGTCTTGGCAGTTTTATCAACGACTTGCCGCAAAAAATCTTGAATGGGCGTGTCACTGTCAAAACACGGGTTAAAATAGGTTTTGATGACATAACGGGTAAAATACAGCAATAAATCAGGCGCATAATTTGCCACCCATTCAAAATGCCCAAAGCGAATATGACAATCTGCGGTACGCAGCAGCGCAGCCCCGCGTTCACGTGTCTCACGGTTGACAGGGGTATCTGAAACCACAAAGCCCAGCGCGTTGCTAGAGCGAATGCCCAAGCAATTAAGCGCATGACCTGCCAAATACTCTCGCACGACACTTCGAATCACCGCACGACCATCGCCCATGCGCGAGTAGGGGGTTAATCCTGCGCCTTTAAGATGTAAATCGGTCAATTGTCCGTCTTTATCGATTACCTGCGCGAGTAATAGACCACGACCATCGCCTAATTGCCCTGCCCATTGCCCAAATTGGTGTCCAGCATACGCCATGGCTAATGGTTCAAAGCCGTCGGGAACCATGTCACCGCCCAAGATTTTGACCCAATGCTGCCTTAAAAACTCATCGTCAGCCCAACCAATTTGGTGGGCGACTTGCGGGTTAAAATGCCCTGCTTGCGGGTTGGTAAGCGGTTTGGGGGGTTGTTTATGATAAAGCCTTGGATCGAGCGTGGCATACGAGTTTGCGATTTTCATAATTTTTCCATTTTTATAGGCATTACTAATCTGGCGGTTAAATGCCCCTGTTTAGGGCGTTTTAAGTCATTAATTGCGCTATAATAGCGCGTTAACAGCTGGCTGAAAATTTGATTAAGCTTGCTGATGTTGTTGAAAATTTATATTTTACCTCATTTGCCGTAAAGCCCCGCCCTTCAGGGCGGGGATGTAAGGCAATGATAGCACACAAAAACCTGCTTAATCACATGAGTTCCTACAGAAAAAATGCTAAAATAACACCATGAAAACCCTTAAAATCCGAATCAAAGACAGCAGCCAAACAAAGTTACTTTGCCAGTTAGCAAGCGAAGTTAATCTTGTGTGGAACTACTGCAATGAACTGGGGTTTAAATATCTACAACGTACTGGAAAATTCTTATCTGCCTATGATATTGATAAATACACCGCTGGGGCAAGTAAAGAATGTGGCTTACACAGCCAAACTATACAAGCCATATCTAACGAATACGTCACACGTCGAAAACAATTCAAAAAATCCAAACTCTCATGGCGAGTATCAAACCCAAAATCCGCTAAACGTAGTCTAGGGTGGATACCCTTTAAAAAATCAGCTATTAAATACGGTAAAGATTTTATCCAATACGGCAAAAATATCTTTAAACTATGGGATAGCTACAACCTATCGCAATTTGATATACATACAGGCTCATTTGTCCAAGATAGTCGAGGTCGTTGGTATGTATGCGTCACTGTTGACACGCCAAAACAATTACCCAATCAAGCTACAAAAGCCATTGGAATCGATTTAGGGTTAAAAGACCTCGCCACCTGCTCTGACGGTACAAAAATCAGCAATCCCAAATACCACAGCCATTATCAAGCCAAGCTAGGTAAATTCCAACGGGCTAATAAGAAAAGACTTGTACGAACCTTACACGCCAAAATTAAAAACAGTCGAAGAGATTATCTACAAAAACAAAGCACCCAATTGGTCAAAGCCAATGGGCTAATTATTGTAGGTAGTTTATCAGCAAATAAACTCACCAAAACCAAAATGGCTAAATCGGTAAATGATACAGGATTTAGTGCTTTTAAAACCATGCTTAAGTACAAATGCGAGAACGCAGGAGTATGGTTTGTTGAAGTGAGCGAAAACTACACAACCCAAATTTGTTCGTGTTGCGGTGAAATATCCGCCAATAGTCCGAAAGGTAGGACAAATCTTGGAATAAGAGAATGGACTTGTAGCCTTTGTAACGCTACGCATGACCGTGACGTCAATGCCAGTAAGAACATTCTCCGTTTGGGACATCAAACGCTCGCAGGAGGAATCCCCGAACGATAGGGAGGGGGGAGGATGTCAATTGATAGAAAATCCGCTTAGAAAAAAGCAGTTAAAAAACTACCTAAAAAGCCACTTACGTAAAGGAAGGTCATGCCTGCGTTAGATTTGAACAATCCCAACAATGTCTATTTGGTTCAGTCTGGTTTTAATGTCCAAGATATCGAAAAATCGCCTACCTTGGTCAATTTGCTCAATCGATTCCAAGGTAACTTACTCATTGATGAGCAAGATACCACCGTCGGTGTCGGCGCAAAAGCCTACGGCAATACCATTCATATTGCTAAAAGTTATAAAAATTTTTTGAACATCGCCCATGAACTAGGGCACGCAACCGGTCAATATCAGCAAATCAATCGTGATAAAAACAATTTGTATCAATTTGATACGCCACAGGCCTATGGCATGGCACGCGCCAAAGCGGAGGGTGAGGCAACTTACTATGAGTTTTTGGTGGCAAAAGAATTGGGCTATCAACGGTTTGTCAAACCCTTGTGGCCCGATAACGCGGCAAAACCGCAAGATAAAGATGTGTTTGCACAAGTTGATGAAATCATGCGCCAAGCTATCAGTGAAAACGACAAAATAACCCAATTGGCAGTGCTCAATCAGAGCATGTTGCCCAGTGGGCAGCTTCACGCGCCGCTTTATACGTATGATGAATACAATACCTTGGTGTTTTTGAATAACCGTTTTGCCATTTCGCGTATATCGCAAGATTATCAGCAAGCATTTGGCAAGCCACTGGATTGGAACAGTTATGAAGCCAAATCCCTCGCCAATAAAGCCAACCAGCATTTTGGCACCTTGGCTAATGATGTCATCATCAATCACCATACTGACGGTTCTGTGCTTGGACGGCAGGGCGTGGGGGATTTATTATGGGGTAGTCAGGGGGACGATGTGCTAGTGGGTAATAGCGGTCAAGATAGGCTGCTAGGCGGTGCTGATGATGATGTACTCATCGGCAATGCTGGTGATGATGTGCTGGTGGGTGGCACGGGCAATGATTTATATTATTTCACCAAAGGATTTGGTCATGATACCATCATCAATGCGGGCGGTGGCAAAGATATGCTTTATCTTGCGGATAGAGGCTATGACGAGCTCAGCCTAGTCACTCAAGAAAAGCAGGATTTAACGCTGGATTTTGCAACTAGTTCGCCCAATGACAATGAGAAAACCCGTAAAGCGACTGACGATCAACTTACCATCAAAGATTTTTATTTGGGCGGTGATAACGCAAGTTTAGCCATCGGTTTTGCAAAAAGCGGCAACGCCAACCCTGCGATGCTGATGCCAGTCAGTCAATTAACCAGTCAATTAACAAATTTTGGCTCAGTCGGGCAGCGTGATATGAGTGATTATCAGCCAGTGCTAGAAAAATCTCTTTTACAACTGGGCAAAGTCAATGTTACTGCTACAAACGACAAATAAGCGGTTTGTCACACAAACTTGAAAGCTACTGCAAGGAAATGCGATGTTACCATTAGAAATTAAATATTTGCAAAACGCTCAATATGAACCCACCCATGCAGCGATGCTGGCGCGCGTGTTATCGCGTATCGAGCAAAAAAAATCTGCCAGCAGTGAGCAGGCGCAGCTTAGCGCTGATGAGTTATGGATTGTAGATCATGATAATGTGTTTACGCTGGGTCAAGCGGGCAAACCTGAACATATTTTGCAAAGAGATAATACCCCCATCATCCACACCGATCGGGGTGGTCAAGTTACTTGGCACGGTCATGGGCAGTTGGTGGTGTATTTTTTATTTGATTTAAATGCGTTAGGGTGGGGCGTGCGCGATTTGGTCAGCAAAGCTGAAACCATCATCATTGATGTCATCACGCCTTATTTGCCGCCAGATTTTTATGCCAAAGCGCGTGCAGATGCGCCAGGGGTGTATGTGTATAACCAAGACGATTTAGAACTTGGTAAAATTGCGTCATTGGGATTTAAGATAAAACACGGCTTTAGTTATCATGGCATCGCCATCAATGTACAAAATGATTTGACCCCGTTTCAAATGATCAACCCTTGTGGCTATGCCGGCATGACCATGTTGCGTCTAGCAGATTTTGCGGACGTGGATTATCAAGTATTTACCCAACAATTCATCAGCCGTGTCAACCAAGAACGCCAATTTAGCCTAAGCAAATAAAATCTTACTAGAGGTTTTAATATAAGAGCCTTTATTACCAATGTCTTTAATTCAAGGATTGGGTAGAGTAGGTAATGCCTTTAATTTCATACACTTGGTAAATTGCCTGCAGTAAATCATCAATATATGGATTGGATTGGTGTGCCAGTACATTCATAAAAATCGGGGTTGTCGCATCTTCGTGGCGTAGACGATGATAATGAATTTGCTCGGTACGGACGGTTTTTAAACTATCAGGCACTAAGGTAATGCCTTCACCTGCCGCCACCAAGCCCAAAGCGATTTGGATATCGCGCACTTTGGTGGTCAAATGAGGTGACAACTGATGGCGGGCAAACAAATACATGAGTTGGTCAGTTTCGCCATTAAATAGTGGATTTTGCAGCATTGGCAAGGGCGTGCGATGATACAAAATAAGCGTATCTTCTAGCAGCTCTTTAAATGCGATACCGATATCATCCGGGCGTGATGCCAAGGGGTGCGCCATCGGCAGCGCCACCACAAAGCGTTCATGACGTAAAAATATCTGTTGCACAAAGTTGTCACTGTGCCGAAACCTTCCAAACCCCACATCAATGTCTCCCGACTTTAACGCTGACATTTGCTGCTCTGAATTGATTTCGACCAGCTTGATATCCAAATTTGGGTGTCGCTGTTTGACTGTAGAAATAATCTCAGGCAACAAACCATATAGCACCGAGGCGACAAATCCTATTGTCAAATGATTGCTTCGATGCGGCTGGGCAAAGCGCTGGGTCAACTCACGGGCTTGCTCAAGCTGTAGCAATATTGGCTCAATCTGTGCCAAAAAAAAATGCCCCGCTGCGGTTAAGGTCATTGGGCGGTGATAGCGATCCAGCAGCTCGACACCCAGCTCGCTTTCAAGTTGCTGGACATGACGGCTTAACGATGGCTGTGATATAGCCAAGGTTTTGGCAGCTTGGCTAAAACTACCGGCTTTTGCCGCTACCACAAAATAGGTAAGTTGGGAAATATCCATATCAATACTCAATGATCATTACAGCGTTGTGTTATCGGGGTGAAAAACTGTTTACTCATTCAATAAATTTGCTATTAAGCCAAACCATTAAATCAATGTTACTCAATTAATGTTACAAAAAATGTCAAATTTATGTCGCCATTTCAAGATATTCTAACCAATATATTATAAAATTTGGGCAATACTATGCTAAAAACATTATGCTAAAAACCTTACGCTAAAAAAAAGTTTACACCTTTAGATTAAGTTGCTCATTATGGCCATCCGTTTACCCAAGCCAAAAAAAGCCCAGTCTTTACCTGCGATTGAACCTAGTTTCGATAATGTGCATCAAGTTGATGAAATAATTGCAACTGAAGCTGATACCTCTTTTGTCACGTTAACCGAGATACATGAAGGCTTTAATAATCGTCGGTTTTTTGATTGGCACGGTCGGGTTAGTCGTGTTCAGTTTTTAGCGTATTCCACCTTTAATGCGTTGATAGCACTAATGCTGGTCGCTTTGCTATTTGTGATGATTGGTGGCTTTCAGGGCATGGTAAATGCCAGTAGTGAGCAGTTGCCGATGAGTTTGCTTGGCGCAAGTAGTGTGGGTGTGGCGGTTTTGTTTTATCTACAGCTTGCCGTTAGCAAACGCCGCTTCAATGATCTTAACAAAACAGGGTGGCTTGCGCTATTGATGCTAGTGCCTGGGGTAAATGTCTTAGTTTACCTTTACTTGCTAGCAGTCGAAGGGACGGCAGGCGCCAATTATTATGGCTTACCTGCTAGACCTGCAACCCAGTTAAAAACGGTACTGATGGTATTGATTCCGCTTTTAGTCATTTCACTCATCGGTTTGTTAACCCAAGTTGTCGAGCCCAGCTATCAGAGTTACCAAAGCTACCAAGCGATGAAAAATAATAAAGACGCTCAAAACAATGTCATTGTGACGGCAACAAATCCTATCCAATCGGCGCAGATATTGCCTGCAACTGCCTCCGCTGTTGCTGCCTCGACCACTCAACCAGAGAATTTAAGAACAGAAGCGGTGGTAATTACCGGTGAGCAATTAGGAAACGGCATGGCTTCCACCCCACAACCCACCGCGCCAGCGAACGTCAATCTCGCTATAACCACCAATCAAGTGTCAGACACGCTTGCCAATACGCCAACAGACACCGCCATTAATCCTAATAGTTCAACAAATCCTGATACCCAAAATCCTAATACCCCAAATTCAGCTTCAGATGAGCGCGCGCAGACGGGCAGTAATTCCACAACGAATGCCACGAATAGTCAAGGGGTGGTTTCTTATGAAGACTTTGTCAAAGCCTCTGAACAACAAATATTTATCGATAGAAGATAATTTGTTTAAAGCTAAGGCTAAATGAATGCTTTAATCCTGACCAAAATTATAAATTAACTATCAGTGAGTTTAACTATGCACGATTTACAAACGGTTTCAAATCTGCACATTTGCTAATACAAGTTAGCTAAGTATAACAAAACCACAATCAAACCTATGATTAAATAATGCCGCGATATCCCTATAATGTTATCTATCAAGAAGGGGTATTTAACATGAAGATTAACAAAACACACGACAATATAAGGAGTGGCCTAGCATCTCAAAGTTTGGCGTCTCAGTTAGTTTTTGCTGACGTGCTTGAGCATGATTATCGCCAAGCAACCGTCAAATCGGTATTACCGAGTTCGACTAATCCTCAAACTTATTTGGCAGATTACTCATCTAATTTTTTTACCATAAAAGATGAGGACAATCACTTAACCAGAGACTTACGATTTAAAGATATTTTTAACAAGTCTGCAAAGTTACCAAGAAAACCCGCCATAGATGATTTGGCGGATGATTTGCCAACCGATAACAAAATCGATAATGAATCTTGGCGATATCATCGTAAATGGCTTAGTGTCGTATTTATGATTTGGTTTTTTTTAGCGGTCGGTTTATTGCTAAACGCTGCCTATTATTAACTACAACTATTAGCTACAACGGTTTTTTAGATGAATCATCACATTTCACCATGTGATGATTTTTTTTGGCTCAAATGCATGAAAAAAGTTTTATAATGAAGCAATTGTGATAAACCAACCAGTTAAAAGGAAATCGCTTGCTAGTCACTCAAACGGATGCTAATACGCCAACTATCGATTCAACGCTCGATAACCAAACCAAAACTAAAAACAATACCATCATAGACTTGCTTGCACTTATCACCGATACCATGCCGCAGTGGAAAGTGCATCGGTGTCAAGTGACGGACGGGGTTATCTCACAGCACTTGCCTATGAAATTTATTTACCATTATGAGTATTTATCCGACCTGCTCAAACTGCAACATCCATTAAATGGTCAATTGCTAGCAAGCTTTGATCGGTTGCTGACGCGAGAGCAATTTGCGCAAATGCTTGGCATTCATCTAAGCCAAGTTGTCAATCCTTGGCAAATAAAGTTTGCTGGCAAATTGGTGGTGTTTTACCAACAACCTGATATTGCATTGCGTTTGCATTGGGTGAATACTAGCAAAACATTTGAGCCTATCTACCTCTCAGCAAAATTATCTCAAACAGAAGCTTTGCCCTATGCGATTGAGAATGCTTTTACCAATTGGCAGATTACCGGGGCAGAAATTATTCAAAAAAATCCGCAGGTTGAGCTTGTGTATGACAGTGATGACACCAATGGCATCCAATCCATTTTGCCTTCCACCCAATTTGTACCCGTGCCTACGCCGTTAGCCCATTGGATGATGGCATATTTTCAGTCGCATCCTGTCATTGCCAATGAATGGTTGGCGCTAATCAAATCAGAAGCGCAATCCTATGCGCAAACACAGCAGTTTATTGCTGAGCCATGACTTTTATAAGTAGCTTTTTAGCATTAGCTGTTAGTCATAGTAGCCATGCCATTATCAATACTAGCAAAGCGCCAAAATTTTTATACGATTAGCCAATGTTATTGGTTACAATATGCTTATGTAAATTCTAGTGCTCGACCTTATAATTGCACTAGTTTTTGGTTTTTGGTTTTTGGTTTTTGGTTTTTGGTTTTAATCGGGTATTGCTGGCAGGCTGTGGACAAGCTGGCATCAAAATATTTAGTGGTTTATATTTAGTGGTTTATATTAAGTGATTTGTATTTAATGATTTGGATGGTTGGGGAAGCATAACTTTATGGAAGGCTCGATTGATCTCGTCAGTTTGGTGACGCATGCCAGTATTTTTGTCAAAATTATCATGGGCATTTTATTATTTGCTTCTTTGTTGTGTTGGGTCACTATTTTTCGTTTAAGCAGTCGTTTGGCAATTGCCACGCGCGCCGATAATTATTTTGAGAAAACCTTTTGGTCAGGGGTTGAATTGCCAACCCTATACAAAGGCGTTCAAGGCAATCCTGATAGAAGTGGACTTGAGCAAATCTTTTTTATTGGCTTTAGTGAGTTTTTAAAACTGCTCAAAAACACCCAAGCCCGTAGCGACGTCATTGAAGGCGTGGAGCGCAAACTTCGCGTTGGCTTGGGGCGTCAACAACTTGAGCTTGAGCAAGGATTGCCGTTACTAGCCAGTATTGCCTCGGTATCGCCTTATATCGGTCTGCTTGGTACGGTCTGGGGGATTATGACGGCTTTTATGGGCTTATCGACTTCTTCGCAAGCCACACTGGCTGCGGTTGCCCCGGGTATTGCCGAAGCCTTGATTGCCACGGCACTGGGTTTGTTTGCTGCGATTCCCGCGGCACTGGCTTTCAACCATTTTACCGCAAAAAACGATAAAGTTTATCAAAGTCGTAGCCTGTTTTGTGATGAGATGACAGGCATGTTGTTGCGACAAACTGTGGATACGGCTACCAAATTACCGACGGGGATGAGTTCACCTGCCATGATGCCACCGCTCGCTCGCTAGATAAACGCTAAACCCTACATGCTAAATAAATGTTAGATAAATTTTATTGAACAACTTGACACTATGAAAGCAAACCCTTACAGCCGTAACCGTCCACAAAAACTCAATGCGAGTATGAATGTGGTGCCTTATATTGACGTTATGTTGGTGCTGCTGGTCATATTTATGGTGACCGCGCCCATGCTAACGACGGGAGTGGATATTGATTTGCCAAAAGCGCAAACCAAATCACTGCAGCAAGGCACACAGTTACCGGTGATTGTGTCACTAAAATCTGATGGACAGCTATATTTAAGCACCCAAGACAAAACCGATGAGCCGATGAGCGAAGAGGCACTAATCGCCACTTTGAATAATTTACAATCTCAGCCTCAATACCAGTTCGATGGTAAACCCAATGTCAATGTGATGATTAATGCCGATCAGAATAACCAATATGGTGATATTATCCAATTGATGGCAAACTTGCAGCAAGCGGGCATCCAAAAGGTTGGCTTGTTAACGGCACCGCCAAAACCAGCCAGCAACTAGCCTTTTAATCAAGCAGCTTTTTAATGAAGTAGCTTTTTAATCAAGCAGCTCTTTAATCAAGCAGCCTTCTAATACGATGACCTTTTAATTTTTGATTGAACATTTTTGCTAGAATAAGGAAATACTGAGACGATGTATGCTGAAGTGACCTCAGTCTATGTACCCGTCAAAACACCCGATTACCCGGTATGGGCGATTGTGCTCAGTGCCATTGCCCATGCGTTGGTGGTTGGGTTATTGTTTTTCTTTTATCATAACGCCCCGCCAGCGCCCATGGAAACCTCTTTGATTACCCCTGAGCAGTTGTCGGCAATGCAAGGGCAAATCAAAGCCAACCAACAAAATGCGCTGGCGCAAAACCAAGCCACGGCTGGCGAGATGGCTGGTGCGCCCACACCGTCTTTAAATTCCCAAACCCTATCCACTGTGCCAATGAACACGCCTCATTCCACCTCAACCAACCAAATTGAAATGGTCAAAGATAATTTGGCCGCCAAGCAGGCGCAATGGGAAAAAGAGCAGGCGCTGTTTGCTGAAAAGCTAGACCGGGAAGTAGCCGCTGAAAGACAGAGCGTGATTGATGAATTAAACCAGCATAGTGAAACCCAGCAGCGAAATCTGCAAGATTATAAAATTGCCGAAAGCAATATTGATGAGGTAAAAAACGAAATACGCGCCAACAATGCCGCCTACAATAAAAACCTCAATGCCAATAGCGAGCGGCAAAGTAACAATAGTATAAAATCACTGGATTTGGGTAAAGATGGTCAATCTACAGGTGCAGCGCAATCGCAATCATTTGGTGGTCAAGGTTCTAGCAGACGTGGTGGTGCATCGGGTGGGAGCTCGGCAGGCTATGTCAGCCAAGTCATGGCGATGATTGATGCAAACTGGAATGTGCCAACCAATAGTAATGGCAATTCATTAACGGCGTCATTTAGCATTGCGGCGGATGGTACAATTAGTAATATCACTATTCGCGGCAGTAGTGATGCCGCTTTTAAAGCAAGCCTACAACAAGCAATCAACCAATCAAGTCCACTGCCACCCCCACCCAATGGCGCAAGAACCATGACAGGCAACTTTAAAGCTAAATAGTAAAAATAAGTAGTAAAGCTAAGTAGTAAAGCTAAGTAGTAAAGCTAAGTAGTAAAGCTAATAGTATTGTAGCGCTTAGCCTTGCCCAGTCTTTTTTGGCGATCAAAACAATGCTATTATCTGAAAACCACTTTTTTAATAATTATAAATATTGCAGGCTAATTATGAACAAAACTTTTTTTAAAGCGGCAGTTATTGCCCTGGCTACCACTGCGATGCCAACTTTAGCGAACGCTGCCGACAATGTTGACTTTACTCTAGTCAAGCAGGCACCAAGGTCAAACTTGCAAATTGCCATCGTCCCATTTGCTGGCGCAGAGAGTATCTCAGCGATTGTCACCAATGATTTGACCAATTTGGGGCAATTTACCTTAGACAGCAATTTACCAGAGCGACCTCATAGCAGTAGTGAAGTCACTTTGCCTGTCTGGCAGCATAAAGCCGTGCCTTATTTGGTGGTCGGCAATACGCGCAGCAATCGGGGTAATGTTGAAATTAATTTTGAAGTGATTAATGTGGCGACAGGCGAGGTGATGCAGGGTCTGCAAACCGTCACCAGCAAAAATAACTCGCAAAGTTTGCGTATGGCAGGGCATAAGGTTGCTGACCGTATCTATGAGATATTGACAGGCATCAAAGGCGATTTTTCTGGGCGTATTGCATATGTGGTGGAAACAGGTAAGCCTAAAAACCGTGTGTCACGTTTGGTCATTTCTGATGTGGACGGCTTTAACCCAAAAGTGATTTATGAGCTTAACGGTACCATTAAAACCCTAAATACCTCTGCTGACAATCAAACCTTTACTTTCCAAGTTCAGCCCGACACGCTAGGCTATCCGCAGGTCATGTCTGCCAATATTGTCAGCGGGGCAGTCAGCAATTTGACGAATTTTAAAGCCATGAACTATGGTGCGTCCGTGAGTAAAGATGGCCGCGTGATATTTAGTAGCAGTTTTGAAAACGGCATACCGCAGATTTATTTGGCGCAAGGTGGCAGTTCTCGTCGCTTGACCAATGACCCTGTGGGGGCTATCTATCCTAGTTGGGCGCCTGATGGGCAGTCATTTGTCTATACTTCAGATAGAGCCGGTGGTAAAAAAGGCGGTAATAAAGGTCAAATTTATCTCTACAATCTAGCAACCGGTAGTGAGCAGCGCTTGACGGGTGGCGGACTGAGCAGCATGGGGCGCATCAGCAATGATGGTAAAAAAATGTCCTATTTGTCGGGTGCCAATCAAGGCGTAGTGATGGATCTGGGTTCGCGCTCGGTAACTGCTGTAAATAACGTTGGGTTAAGTGAAGCCCCAGGTGTCTCACCCAATGGACAACACTATATTTACTCCAATAAAAATGTCATTACCATTGTATCAAATGGCAAATCCATCAGTATTAGCCCCTCCCAAAATGGCGTACCCAATGGCTTGATTTATGGACCACTTTGGCTCAATCCAGACGCCAATAATGTTTTACCTTAACGAAACTTCAAATAACATGAAGCATGTTTATCCGTTATCACGGTTATGGTGCGCCCCTGTTATAGCAATTGTCATGACAATTAGCTTGGCGATGACAGGGTGTCAGACCATACGCTCGCCATCAACAAACCTATCTAGCACCTCCTTGCAAAGTTCGACCTCACTGCCCAAAGTCATAGCGACTGCGCCAACCAATTTGCCGCACATGGATGCTAACCAGCTGTCAGGTAAGTTGATTTTTATTTATTTAACCGGATTTGGGGAAAATCGCCAAGCGCAGCTGATTGAAACCCAAATCGATGGCAGCGACCCAAAGACTTTGTATAAGGTCAATGGGACGATAATGAGCTTATCCGCCAGTCGCTTAGGCGACCGCCTGATTTTTACGGTTCAAGCAGGCAACAGTTATCCTCAAGTCGTTATCCTTGATAGAGCGACTTTGCAAGTCACTGAGATTTCTGCAGTTTCTGGCAGACGCACCCATAATTTTAGTGGCGCAATCTCCCCCGATGGGCGCCAATTGTTACTAGCAAATAGCCAAATGGGCAATCCAGAGATTTTTTTGACCGATAGCAGCGGCAATGTAAAACAACAACTGACGCATCAACCAGCAATTGATTTAGCCCCTGTGTGGTTGCCAGATGGTCAATCCTTTATATTTACGTCGGATAAAGCCAAATTTTTACAACCGCAACTTTATCAATACTATTTTGCAAAACAACAATTTTTGCCTTTAAACTTGCCTGGTAAAACCAATGCCATAGCTCGGATTAGTCCTACGGGGCGTTTGATCACTTATGTCAGCGATAATAGCCAAGGCAGGCTTGCAGATATGGCAACTAAAAAAAGCATCGCTATCAATAATGAAGGATTGGCTGAACCTGCCAACTTTTCGCCCGATGGCAACTATTTACTTTATTCGGCAAAAAACCGCATAAAAATCATCCCAGTACCGACTTTTGAGTCATTGAGATTGCAGCAGTCGCCTGCTAGCTGGACGATCGAGTTTGCTGATAGCAATCACCTACCATTTACCATTCGAGAGCCGATTTGGGTAAACTATTAATTAACCTGAATTCGACATAAGAAAGGATAAAAAAAAGAAGCCCAACATGCTAAA
>OFDC01000336.1_pt1 | contig 38986 bp, 44 predicted proteins | sample 1520941 | NCBI WGS metagenome assembly OFDC01 (sample SAMEA94258168, study PRJEB24077) | hot springs metagenome | biome: Aquatic biome; feature: Water | place: India | collected 2012-12-06 | depth 5 m | reverse complement strand
GCCCTCTCCTGACCTGTGGGCGGGGCGTATAACCTATATGGTTCGTTTTGTCAAGATGCTATCAGCATCCGGCATGGCCCGACACCAACCTCGTCATTCCCGCGCAGGCGGGAATCCAGATGGCGCAAGGTTTGACGTCGCGCTGCGACGGTATTGGCTTGTCGCTGGATTCCCGCCTGCGTGGGAGTGACGATGGGAGTGTGCGACTTCAAGTTGGCTGTCGTTATAAAGCTGCCAATGTTTTTTGGGCGCTAAACGGGACCTAAAGCCTGTGGGGTTACGCCGCTGGGGCGAACGGAGAAAAGCAATATGAATGAGGCGTACAATCCTTCGGACTTCAATGTTGGTCATTCAATTTTCCCTGACTTTAACGGTCAAGGTGGCCTTGTCATTTGTGGCTATGAGTGGGGTTACTCAGCAAAAGACGAAGCGCTTGAAAACGATGTGGAGCGATATGCTGAGGTGAAGGAGCATCTGGCTTCCATCCAGACATTCCATTCCAAGGGGTGGGACTCACCCTACGACCGCCGCATTCATAAGTGGTTTGCCATGTTCGGCCACCCTCTCGGAAAAGCAAGTGGTTTCTCTGATTTCGACAAATCCGTCCTACAGACCAACTGGTGCGACGATATGGGCAACCAAGTCTCAGATTATGAGAAATTCCTGTCTGACGGCAACCGATCAAACTTTCTTGGCCTCATGCGTGAGTATCGCCCCGCATTGCTTATCTTCATGGGCATCAAGCAAATCGAATACCTGCAAGATTCGAGGGTCAAGCCTGTCATGGAGGAAATCTTCGGCCCGGAAGTGGCACCGCTTCGATTTGAGCGGAAAGAAGAATTCGACGGGAAGAAGTTCCGGCTTGGCTTTCAGGACTTTACGGACTTGGCGATTGTCGCCTTGCCGCATCCCAGTGGAAGTATGGGCCTGAGTGACGCCTACATCGAACTTTTTGCGTCGGAGATCGGTGAAAAGATCGACACGTTCAAGCGCGCCAAGGGCCTCTGTGTGGCGTGATAGGTTGATCCGGGGGAAGTTCCCCCTCCGTCATTCGCTGGGGCGAATGCCACCTCCCCGTTTGTGCTTTGCAAAAACGGGGAGGATCTTGGTGGGGTTCACCGCCCCTTGCGCAGCACAATGTAAACCGCACCCGCCCCGCCGTGCCTCGGCTGCGCGGGGCGTACTGCTGCGATCTGGCTGGCGTGGGGGCTGTGGGCGAGCCAGTCGAGGAGTTTGGCGCGGATGGCGCCGCGGCGGTTGCCGCGTTGGTCTTGTTCGTCGTGGGGGCGGGGTTTGCCGGCGATGAGGAGCATGACGCGGGCGCCCATGGCCAAGGCCTGGGCGATGCTGCCGGTGAGGCGGGCGTGGGCGGCGTCTAGGGTGAGGCCGTGGAGGTCTATGGTTACGTCGGGGGTGATCGGTCCTCGCGCCAGTTTGCGGTCCCAGCTGGAATCGAGGCCGTGGTTTTGCAGCGGGCGGGCGACTGGGGTTGGCGCGGGCGTGGGCAGCGGGGACGGCACCCGGCCTTTCACGCGCTTCGGCGGCGGGGGCGGCGGGAGCGTTACGGCCAGCGCTGGCTCTGCCGCTTTCGCCTTGGGGCGCGGCGGGTGGAGCGGGGTGATGGTGGCGGCGACCTTGTTCCACAGGTCGGCCTCTTCGGGGGAGAGGCCTCTCGGAGCCCGACTCACTGCTGGCCGAGACGCGCCAGCGTCCCCTTCGGCAGGAGGATAAGGGCGCGGCCCCTGGCGCTCATGCCGCCGGCGATCTGGCGGGCTTCGGGGCCTGCGCCCCAGAAACTGTCAAAGCGGTTGGCGCCCTGGATTGCGCCGCCGGTGTCCTGCGCGACCCAAAGGCCGCTGGCTTCCTTGCGATCGACCTGCAGCCAGACCGGTGCGCCCAGCGGCACGAAGGCGGGATCGGCGGCGACGGTGCTGCGGCCTGCGATGGGCACGTTCAGCGCGCCGACCGGGCCGGGGCCGGTGAGTTCGCGGAAGAAGACGTAGCTGCGGTTCTGGCGCATCAGAGCTTTGCCGGCATCGGGGAAATCGCGCAGGTATTGCTGAATGCCCTGCATCGAGCCGGAATACTGCCCGGGCGAGGCGCCGATCAGCCCACGCTCACGCATCAAGGAGCCGATGCCGGTGTAGGCGTGGCCGTTCTGTCCGGCGAACCCTAAGCGGATCACGCTGCCATCGGGGGCGCGCAGGCGGCCCGAGCCCTGGATCTGCAGGAAGAAGAACTCGACCGGATCGGCGGCCCAGGCGATTTCGAGGCCCTTGCCCTGCAGGGCGCCATCCTCGATCTGGCCGCGGTCGTGGTAGGCAGTGAACACGCCGGCATCGTCATAGCGGCCGAGCGGCATCTTGCCATCGGGCAGGGGTTGCGCATCGCCCGGTTTGGCGCGGACGAGGTCTTTCGGCAGGGCATAGACCGGCACGTCGTAACCCGGCTGGCGGGTGCGGGACCCTGCGATCTCGGGCTCGAAATAGCCGGTGACGAAGGCCGCGCCATCGCCGACTTCGGCGGTTTCGAAATAGGTGGTGAAGAAACGCGCGGCTTCGCCAGCGGGCCAGGTGGCGGCGGCGGTGCAGGCGGGCGCCCAGTCTTCGGGCCGGGTGAGGCCGGAATTGTCGGTGCGGCGGGTCAGCCGGGGGCAGGACGTGGCGAAAGCCTGCAGGGCGGCGGCGGTGTTATCGGGCTTGAAGCCGAGGCCCGCGGTGACGGGGCCGCGCATGACGCCGGTGAGCGCGGCGGTGGCGGGTTTTACCGCAGGCGGGGTTGGCGGCGTGACCGGGCGCGGAGCACTGCCTTCGGGCACAAGGCGCACGCAGCCGCCAAGCAGAAAGAGCGCCGCGATGATCGCAGCGCTCTTCGTTTTGCAGAACCCATGAATGCTCCTCACTTGAAGCCTCAGGCCTCGTCGGTTTCGTCGAGCAGCCAGTCGGGATCGCGCGAGGTGAGGTCGCGGCGGAAGGTCCACAGATCGCGGGCTTCGATCGCATCGTCGAGAGAGCCGGCGATGACCTGCCCTTCCGCGTTGCGGGTGACCGAGGCGATGTCAGCCAGGAAGCGGACGGTGATGCGCGCGGTCTGTCCTGCGATCGAGGCGGCGACGATGCGCGCTTCCTCGATGCGAATCACGCGGGCGTCGATCACTTCGCCCGCAGCGGCGCGGGCATCGATGGCCGAGCTGAAGCCTTCGAAGACGTCAGCATCGCAGAGCTGGCGCAGATCGTCCTTGTCCCCGCGCCAGAAGGCTTCGAGGATCATGGTGTAGGCGCCCTTGGAGCCGGCAAGGAACTGCGCGACATCGAAACGGCGATCGGCCGAAATGATGGCGCGGACGCCGGCTTCGGCACTGTTGTCAAACGTGCTGGGCGCAGGCGCTGCGAGTTCGCGCGGGCGCGGCGCGGCGGAACCGCCTTGCTGCTGCACCGGCTGCTGCGCTTTGGCGGAGGGATCGGGCTGTTCGATCCGGCGGCGCATCGGCTCCTCGTCATGCTCGGGCCGGCGGCCGAGGACGGAGTAGAGGCGCAGGCCAAGGAAGGCCGCAATCATCGCCAGGATCACAATTTGAACAATCACGCGCAAGATTCCCGAACTGTCCATGGCCCCGGATCGGAAGACCTGAGCTCACGGCGTCATTCCAACGTGCCTCAAATAGGTACGGATTACAAATGAACAACGCGTGCATGACCCTTTGGGCTCATCCCTTGGCAAAGAATCTTGGCCAGTTGTGGCGCTGATGCGCCAGACGCTTGCGCAGAGCTTGACCAAGACAAGGCGGATTGCGGGTCTTTGGCCATGGTGCTAGTCGCGCGGCCAAGGGAAACCCACACAGAAAGCACGTCTACATGGCCGACGAAGGCAACATCATTTCGAATCTCAACGTCGATGGTCCCGTTCCCAACGGGGAAGACACTTCGCCCGCGATCGGCCTGATCTCGCAGTATGTGAAGGACCTTTCGGTCGAGAACCCCAATGCGCCCGAATCCTACCAGTGGAGCGAAGCGCCCGACATCGCGGTGGACTTCAACATCTCGGCCCGCGTGATCCAGCCGGAGATCCACGAGATCGAGCTGAAGATCAACGTGACCTCGAAGGGCAGCCAGGGCACCGCGTTCATCGTCGAGCTGGCCTATTGCGGCCTCATCGGCATGCGCAACGTGCCCGACGACCAGGCCCATCCGTTCCTGTTCGCCGAAGGTCCGCGCATCCTGTTCCCGTTCGCCCGCCGCATCGTCGCCGATGCCGTGCGCGATGCAGGCTATCCGCCGCTGATGCTCGAGCCGATCGATTTCAACGGCCTGTACATGCAGCAGCTGGCGCAGGCCCAGGCGACCGCGGAAGCGACCCCGGCCGGTCAGGCCTGATCTGACAGACTGAATCCGGTGGCCCGAAGGGTGCGGCTATGAACCTCCTCAAGGCTACCGGATCGATTGGCGGGCTGACGCTGCTCAGCCGGATTCTCGGGCTGGTGCGCGACAGCCTGTTCGCGCGGTTCGTCGGCGCGGCGTTTGCCTCGGACGCGTTCCTTGTCGCGTTCCGGCTGCCCAACATGTTCCGCGCATTGTTCGCGGAAGGGGCGTTTGCCAGCGCCTTCATCCCGATGTTCAACAAGAAGGTCGCCGATCCGGAAGGCGCTGGCCTGCGCGACGGGCTGGACTTTGCCGAGGCGGCGCTCGCCGTGCTGCTGCCGGTGCTGCTGTTCATGACGGTGGTGCTAGAGGTCTTCGCCTGGCCGGTGACGCTGCTGCTTTCGGGCAGGTTCAATGGTGTGAGCGCCGACCAGTTCGCCTATGCGGTGGAACTTTCGCGCTGGACGATCCCGTACCTGATGCTGATCAGCATTGTGTCCTTGTTTGGCGGGATTCTCAATTCGCTGGGCAAGTTCTGGGTCAACGCGGCGGCGCCGATCCTGCTGAACCTGACGCTGATCGTGGCGCTGCTGGGCTTCCATTCCGACGATCCGCTGGTGACGGCGCGCAATCAGGCGATTGCGGTGTCGGTATCGGGCGCGTTGCAGCTGGCGTGGCTGGCATGGGCTTGCCGCCGGAACGGCGTGCGGTTGCGCCTTAGGCGACCAAGGCTTTCGCCGGAAGTGAAGCAGTTGCTCAAGCTGATCCTGCCGGCGGCGGCAGGCGCGGGTGCAGTGCAGATCAATCTGGTGATCTCGACGGCCCTTGCCGCATCGCTGCTCGACCATGGCTCGGTCACCTACATCTACATGGCCGACCGGCTGAACCAGTTGCCGCTGGGTCTGATCGGCATCGGGCTTGGCACCGTGCTGCTGCCGACGATCTCGCGCCAGCTGGGCGGGGGCGAGGAAGCTGCGGCGATGGAGACGCAGAACCGGGGCATGGAACTGGCGCTGCTGCTGACGCTGCCCGCGACGGTAGCGCTGGTGCTGTGCGGCGAGCCGATTGCGGCGGCGCTGTTCGGCTATGGCAAGTTTGACGCGCAGGACACGCACTTCACCGCGCAGGCGCTGGCGGCGTTCTCGATCGGGCTGCCGAGCTATATTCTCGTCAAGGTGCTGACGCCCGGATACTACGCGCGGCAGGATACGAAGACGCCGGTGCGCTATGCCACGATCTCGATGGTGGTGAACCTTGCTGGCAACCTCGCGCTGATCGTGCCGCTGAGGCACATGGGGCCACCATTGGCGACGGCGATAGCCTCGACCGTCAATGTCTGGCTGCTCTACCACACGCTGGTCAAGCGCGGGCACTTTGCGGCGGACGCGCGGCTCAAGCGGCGCACCGTGCGGTTGGCGCTGGCGGCGCTGGCGATGGGCGCGGTGCTGTGGGCCGGACAGGGGCTGGTGATGCCCTATGTCCACGGGACATGGACCCTGCGCATTGCGGCGATGGCTGCACTGGTCACCAGTGGGGTCGTCGTCTATGGCCTTGCCGCCGTCCTGACCGGGGCTTTCCGGGTGGACGACCTCAAGCTTCTCCTGCGGCGCCGCCGCTCCAACTGAAGGCACTCAAATGCGTATCGTTTCGGGCATCCAGCCAACCGGCAATCTCCACCTCGGCAACTACCTGGGTGCGATCCGGAATTGGGTGCGCATGCAGGACGAGTGGTCGGCCAAGGGCGGGCAGTGCCTCTATTTCCTTGCCGATCTGCACGCGATTTCGATGCCGCATAGCCCTGCGGAACTGGCGGCAAACACGCGCGAAATGGTGGCGGCGCTGGTTTCGTGCGGGATCGATCCCGACAAGTCGATCCTGTTCAACCAGGCGCAGGTGCCCGCCCATGCCGAACTGCAATGGCTGCTCAACGGCACGGCGCGTATGGGCTGGCTCAACCGCATGACGCAGTGGAAGGACAAGGCGGGCAAGAACCGCGAGGGCGCGTCCGTCGCGCTGTTCACCTATCCGGTGCTGCAGGCGGCTGACGTGCTGCTCTACCAGGCGACTCACGTGCCGGTGGGCGAGGACCAGAAGCAGCATCTCGAGCTGGCGCGCGACATCGCGCAGAAGTTCAACAACGACTTCTGTGCCGAGGACGCACCGCTGTTCACGCTGCCCGATCCGATCATTCCGCCCGAGGCCGCGCGCATCATGTCGTTGCGCGATGGCAGCGCTAAGATGAGCAAGTCCGATCCTTCGGACATGAGCCGCATCAACCTGACCGACGATGCCGATGCGATCATGCAGAAGGTGAAGAAGGCCAAGACCGATCCCGAGCCGCTGCCGGGCACGGTCGAAGGGCTGGCCGGGCGTCCAGAGGCGAACAACCTCGTCGGCATCTATGCGGCGATGGCGGGGATCACGCCTGCCGAGGTTCTGGCGCAATTCGAGGGCAAGGGCTTCGGACAGTTCAAGCCGGCGCTGGGCGAACTGCTGGTCGAGACGCTGTCGCCGATGGCGGCGCGCTATCGCCAGTTGCGCCAGGACGGCGAGGCGCTGGACGCGATTCTGGCCAAGGGCGCGTTGAAGGCGCGGGATCTGGCAGCGCCGACGCTCAGGCAGACCTATCAGGCATTGGGCCTTGTAAGGGGCTGATTTTGCGTCAGTTCGTTGCAAAACATTACGTGCCTGCAACATATGTTGCAGGCACCATTCAACGTGCATTCAGCACTTCCCGTCCAAAAAGGCGGCATGCTATGCAGTGCGTGTGTCTGGCAAGGGGCGGCGGACGCATAACAGGAGTCGCAAGGATGAATTCCGTTTCCAAAGTGAAGCCCTCGTCTTCCGGCAAGCGCCGTCTTCTGGGGCTTTCGGCTGTATCGCTGATGCTCGTCTCGCTCGCCGGGTGTGCCACGCCGTTCAAGGCTGACGTCAAGCGTTTCCAGGCGCAGTTGCCGGCACCGGCTGGCCAGACCTTCGCGGTCGTGGCCGACGATCCCCGGGATGCAGGCGGGCTCGAGTTCGCGCAGTACGCCTCGCTGGTTGGTCGGCAGATGGAAAAGCTGGGTTATCAGCCCGCTTCCGCTGAAACCGCGGACCTGCTGGTCAAGTTCGACTACGGTATCGATGGCGGGCGTGACCGCGTCCGTTCCACCGGCTTTGCCGACCCGTTCTGGGGCGGTTGGGGTGGCTGGGGCGGCTGGGGCCCGGGTTGGGGCCCAGGATATGGTCGCTGGGGCCGTCGTGGCATAGTCGGCGGCGGCTGGGGCTGGGGATGGAACGACCCGTTCTTCTTTGGCGGCGGTGGCTGGGGTGGCGGCGTTGACGTCGTGACCGTCTACACCTCGGGCATGGACCTGAAGATTGACCGCCGTGCCGATGGCCAGCGCCTGTTCGAAGGCAAGGCCGAAGCAGCCTCGTCGTCGAATCGCCTGTCCTATGTCGTGCCGAACCTCGTCGAGGCGATGTTCACCGACTTCCCCGGCAACAACGGGGAAACGGTGAGGATCTCGATCGCGCCGGAAAAGAAGACGGTGAAGAAGGTCAACTGACCTTTAATGCGCTGAAATTCGGGAAGGCCTCGCAGCGATGCGGGGCCTTTCTGCTTGTGCGGCAGGCGTGGTGTTGTGCGTTTGCATCAGGTTTGCGCCATGCTGCGCGCGAAAGCGGATTGTTTGTGACAGCCCTTGGGGGATGCGCTATTCAGCCCGCGTAAACGTTGCCCGACGCGGCCTTGGGAGAGGATGCGACAACGTTCGCGCCGCGTCGGGCTTTCTACGTTCCCACATCATCGAAGCGCCTGAACACCGTGCGGGTCACTGCCGGTGCGGGATATCGCGTTCGAGCTCGAGCAATTCCTGCGGCAGGCGCAAGGAGCTGGCGGCTATGCGCGTTTCCAGCAGGAGATAGACCAGGGCAATCATCAGCAGCGCGATGGCGCCGAAGAAGGTGATGCCGGTAAGGTTACGCAGTTCGAGCCCGGCCATTTCACCGATGAACAGCGATCCCACGGTGACGCCGATCGCGAGGCCGGACACGACCAGCAGCAGCAGCGCCCGGCCGATGAGATGGATGCGACGATCGACATAGCGAATCTCGATCACGACAAGATCATGCTCCCGGCCCGAGGTCTGCGCGTGCTGGCTTTGCAGGGCGCGGGACCGGTCGACGATACGGCCAAGCCGCGTCGTGAGGATGTTCATGATATTGCCGATCGCCACGAGGACGAACACGGGGGCAAGGGCCAGCTGGATGGTCTGGGCGATCACGCCTGCATGGCCCGGATTCATGAAAACACTCGCTGCATCCGGGCTTTGTCGCACGTTGCCGCGCAAGCGGGCAAGCCGGATACGAATTCAGAACCACATCCTTAAGCCGACCACGGCGCTGACCTGCGAGGGACTTTCGCCTTCGAGGCGCGCCAGCCGGGCCGTTTCGCCAAGCTTGCGCTCCCAGTGTACACCGACATAGGGCGCGAATTCGCGCGCGAATTCGTAGCGGACGCGGGTGCCCAGTTCGACCTTTTCAAGGCCCGCGCCGATGCCGAGTTCCGGCACGTCCTGCGCAGCGGCGTCGATCTCTATCGAGGGTTGAAGGATCAGACGCTGGGTCAGGCGCATGTCGTGCTCTGCCTCGAGCCGGAAGTGGACGTCGCCCTTGTTCGAGACGAAAGCGTGAGCGCCGACTTCGAACCAGTAGGGGGCAAGGCCTTCAAAACCGATCACGCCGTAGGTGCGATCGGGGCCAGCGCCGAAGTCCTGCCGCGCGCCGAGTTCGAAGTTCCACCACGGATCGAGCGCGTGGCGCCAGGCGGCGCGAACTTCGCCGGTTTCAAGCGGTTCGCCGAAGGCACCTTCGCCTTCGGTTTCGACGGCGAGGCGGTCAATATCGCCGCCGATCCAGCCCATGGCCTGCCACGCATAGCCGTCCTTGCCATTGCGTGGGCGATATTCGAGGCGATCGAGGATCAGTGCGTTGCCGAAGAAGCGCCCTTCCTTTGACAAATCGGCGCGGGCCTGCGCCATGCGCTGCTTGTCCCAGAAGCCATCGGCGGGATGGTCGGTCGGGACGGGCGGCGGCGGTGCATTGCCGACTTCGCTGTCGGTTACAGTGGGCATGGCATGGCCCATGTGGGCCGAGTGATCCATCGGCGCAGTGTCGGCCGGGGCGTCGGCGGGCGTGTCCGGCGCTGGCTGCTGGTGCATGGAGTGGTCCATGCCATGCATTGCCGGTTCCTTGGCCGCCTGGCCGTCCATGGCGCCCATGTCGTGCCCGGAATGATCCATCTGGCTCATATCGTGGCCGGCGTGCGGGTCCTGCGCTTCCTGGGCGAGGGCGGGCGTCGCGATCAGGGCCGCGCCGGTGAGCAGCAGGCGCTTCATGCCGCATCTCCCGAGCTGCGCACAGTCACGACGCGCATCATCCCGGCATGCATGTGCAGCAGCATGTGGCAGTGGAACGCCCAGTCGCCCTCGGCGTCGGCGGTGAGATCGAAGCTGGCCTTGCCGCCGGGCAGGACGTTGACGGTGTGCTTGCGCGGCCGGTTGCCCGGCTCTCCCGTGACCAGTTCGAAGAAGTGGCCGTGCAGGTGGATCGGGTGCGGCATCATCGTGTGATTGATCAGGTTCACCCGCACCCGCTCTCCCTTGCGGAAGGGGATCGGCTTGGCGCCGTCGGAGATGGTTTCGCCATCGATGGACCACATGTAGCGCTCCATGTTGGCGGTAAGGTTCACGTCGATCTGGCGCGACGGCGTGCGGCGATCGGGGTTGGCATCGCGCGAGTGCAGATCGGCATAAGTCAGCACGCGGTGGTCGACATCCTCGAGGCCAGTGGGCTTGTCGGCCAGACGGTCGGCGGGCATTGGCGAGATCGTGGCGACGCCCGGCCCCGGCTTCACGCCGGGCGCAAGGGACAGGTCGCGCATCTTCATGGAATGGCCGGCCATGCTTTCGTTGGCGGGCTGGGACAGGTCGATCTCGCCGCCCGTCCCCATGTCCATCCCGCTCATGTCCATGCCCATGTCGCGCATGGTGAGGACCGGGCGGGCGCGGCGGGCGGGGATGGCCCCGGCCATGCCGATCTGCGGGGCGAGCGTGGCGCGGACCAGCCCGGAGCGGTCGATCGCCTCGGCGATGATGCCGAAGGGGGCGGCCTCGGTCGGCTGGACGATCACGTCGTAGGTTTCGGCAATCGCGATCTGGAACTCATCCGTCTCGACCGGCTGGACGTTGCAGCCGTCGGCCGCGACGACAGTCATCGGCAGCCCGGGGATGCGGAAGTTGAAGTTGGTCATCGACGAGGCGTTGATGATGCGAAGCTTGACCCGTTCGCCGGGACGGAACAGCGCGGTCCAGTTGGCGGCGGTATCGTGGCCGTTGATGACGAAGGAATAGGTCGCACCGGTCACGTCCGAGATGTCGGTCGCGTCCATGCGCATCTTGGCCCATTCAAGCCGCTCCTTCAGGCTCTGGTCCTTGCCTTTCAGCAGGCCGCCGACCGTCTGCCGCTGCCAGTTGAAATAGCCACCCATGGCCTTCAACTTGCGCAGCTGCTCGTGCGGGTTCATCGGGCTCCAGTCCGCCAGCATCAGCACGTATTCGCGGTCAAACGGGGCGGCGGTGTCGGGCTCGGCGGGGTCGATCAGGATCGGGCCGTAAAGCCCTTCGGCCTCCTGCATTCCCGAGTGCGAGTGGTACCAGAAGGTGCCCGAATGCACGATCGGGAACTCGTAGGTGAAGGTCTCGCCCGGATCGATGCCGGGGAACGACAGGCCGGGCACGCCGTCCATCTGGAACGGCACCAGCAGCCCGTGCCAGTGGATCGAGCTTTGTTCACCCAGCGTGTTGCTGACGGCGATGCGCACCTTCTGCCCTTCGCGCAGGCGGATGAGCGGGGCGGGGATCGAACCGTTGACCGCGATGGCGGGGGCAGAACGATCCCCCACCGCGAACCTGGCCGCGCCGATGGACAGGGCAATGCTCTCGCCCGAAAGCACGCCGCCGGTGTTGCGCCCGGCCATGGCGCCGCCTTTACGCGAATGGCCGCCGTGGCCCGATTGCGCCCAGGCAGGGACAAGCGGCATTGCGGCGAGGCTGCCTGCTCCGAGAAGCAGGTTGCGGCGATTGAGATGGAGCGTGTCGGTCATTACCTGCGATTACGCAGGAAGGCGGCTTATCCCTCAAGCAATTCCGACAATTTCTGCCGTGCCCGGTAGATGCGCGTTTCGACGGCCTTCTCGGTAAGGCCGAGCACGTCGGCGGCTTCGGCCATGCTCATTCCTTCGAGGCGGCACAGGATCAGCGGGTCCTTGAGATTGGCCGGAAGCGCGGCGATGGCGGCCGAGACGCGGGCGAGCTCGCGCCGCGATATGGCTTCAGCTTCGGGATCGAGGCCGTGGTCGGCAACGTCGAAGGCATCTTCGAGGGGCCGCGCCATGCGGAACAGCCGCCGCACCGCACGACGCCGCGCCCAATCACGGCACTTGTTGACGGCGATGCGCATCAGCCAGGCGCGAAACGGGCGGGCGGCATCGAACTTCGCCAGCGCGGCGAAGGCGGCGATGAACGCTTCCTGCGTGACGTCGAGCGCTTCGCCCTCGTCGCCGGTGTGGTGACGGGCGAGCCGGTACACGGCCTCGCGATGGCGGGCCATCAGCGTTGCGTAGGCGCTTTGCCTGCCGGCAAGCGCGCTGGCGACCAGCTGTGGGTCGCTTTCGTCTGGAGCGTCGCCCCCCGCCACCGGATCAGCGGCGGTCGGGCGAAGGGGGGGCGGGCGCGGTGAGGGCGCGGGCGATCTCGCGGTCGAAAATCGCCTGCTGGCTGGGGTTGAGCACTGCGCGCATCGCGAAGACATGGGCCAGCGTCGCCTTCTGCAGCTCGCCCATCGCCATGTGCGAGGCATCGACCGCGCCGGTCACCTTGGGGCCGATCTGGTGTTCGCTCTCGATCGCGCGGGCGAGATCGGCGTTCGAAGCGCGCAGGCGCTCGTCCAGCGTGCGGCGCTTGTTTGCGAATTCCGTCTCGAGCCGGTCGATCTCCAGGTTCTGCTGCGCCGAGAGATCGAGCCGCTCGTGCATGAGCTGGTGCAGTTCACTGCCGTGCTGCATCGGCATGAAGCCGCGCGCAAAGTGGCTGGCGGCAAGGGCGACGGCGGCCGAGACCACTGCCACCACGACATAGCGCAAGGCCGCGCCCATCAGTCTGCCAGAAGGTGCGAGGGTGCGCCCGAAGGCACGCCGAACAGGGGTTCTGCCTGGGCAGGCGCTGCAGGGGCGACCGAGCCGACGATTCCGACGACGGCGGCAATCGCCACGGCCATGACCATGCCGCGCCGTGCCGTGGCACTCTCGCGCCTGCGGGCGAGGCCGCGCATCACCTCTTCATCGATGACGAAGAGTGCAGGCGGAGGTGCTTTGGCGGCAAGAGCGCCCAAGAGTTCGTCGATATCGGCCATTGCTGGCTGGGTTCCTTTTTCCACGCAATTCCCATTACGCGCGCTCGGGCAAAATCCCTCAAGACAAAATTTGCGCCATGGCTTGAGGGATGCCGGGAATTGGTGCGTAAACCCTCCTAGATCCCAACCCGAAAGGACTTCCCATGCGCCGTCTTGCGCTCCTTGCCGCTCCTGCCCTTGCCATGCTGGCCATGCCCGGCGCAGCCTTTGCCCATCCCAAGCTCCTTTCGTCGAATCCGGCTCCGAACACCGCGGTGGCCAAGCCGACCACGTTGACGCTGACCTTCTCGGAAAATCTCGTCGGTCCGCTCTCGGGCATCGAACTGGTGATGACGGGCATGCCCGGCATGGCCAACCATGCGCCGATGCCGATCAAGGGCTTCAAGACCGCCGCTGCCGGCAAGGTCCTGACCATCACCCTGCCGCGCGCTCTTCCGGCGGGCAGCTATAACCTCAAGTGGCATGCGGTTGCTGCCGACCAGCACCGCATCGAAGGCCAGTACGCCTTCACCGTTCGCTGATTCGGCCAAGGGGGCGTGGAAACGACGGGCCTGCTGACCGCGCGGGCGGCGGCGTATCTTGCGCTGCTGCTCGTGGCGGGCGTGCCGCTGCATGCGCTGGCGGCGGGGCAGGTGCTGGCGTTCCGCGCCCGACTTGTGCTGGCACTGCTGGCCATCGTCGCCGCTTTTGCCTCTGCATGGTGGGCGCTGGAAAGCGTTGCCGCCATGGCCGGCATCAGCCTTTCCGAACTGGATCAGGCGACGGCGGAGGTCGTGCTGGCGCAGACGCCGCTCGGCAAGGTCATGGAATGGCGGCTGACGGCGCTGGCCGCAGTGTTCCTCGCCTGCTTCTTGCCGCTTCGCGTGTTGCGCCTGCCGATCCTGGCGCTGGCTGGGGGCATTGCGCTCGGCTCGGTGGCCTGGACGGGGCATGCCGGGGCCAGCGAAATGGCGCTTCACCGTGTATCGGACGTGGCGCATGTCCTTGCCGCAGCGACGTGGATGGGCGCTTTGGCCGTATTCGTCACTTCGGCTTTCTCCCGCGAGGGGGCTGACATTGCCGCACTTGCGCGCTTTGCCCGCACCGGCAGCGCGGTGGTGGCGGTCCTCATCCTGACTGGCCTGCTCAACACGCTGGTGATTGCCGGCTGGCCGATGGCGTTCGAGGCGCGCTGGTTCAGCATACTTGCGGTGAAGCTGGTGCTGTTCGCGGCCATGCTGGCGCTGGCCGCCGGGAACCGCTGGCGTATCGTCCCGGCGCTGGAGCGGGGCGATAAGGGCGCCACGGCACGTCTGCGCCGATCGCTTGTGCTGGAATTCGCTGCAGGCATCAGTGTTGTCGGCGCGGTCGCGCTGCTGGGCGTGCTTGATCCTCTGGCTTGAGGCCAAATGGCAACAAAGAATTCCCATCCGGGCGCTTGACCGCGCAAGCCAGTGGCTTAGCTCTCTTGCCGCTGCAACCTGTCAACGGGAGAGAGCTATGTTCAGCCATGTGATGGTTGGCGCCGACGATATCGACGCTGCCAAGAAGTTCTACGATGCCACCTTCGCCGCGTTCGGTGGGCCGGAAGCGATCACCGATCCCAAGGGACGCCTGATCTATCAGCACAACGGCGGGCTGTTCATCGTGACCAAGCCGATCAATGGCGAGCCTGCCTGCGGCGCCAACGGTGGCACTATCGGCTTCCGCATGAACCCGGAACAGGCCAACGCCTGGCACGCCGCCGGCGTCGCGGCTGGTGGTACGGCTTGCGAAGATCCGCCGGGACCGCGTGAAGGTTCGCCCTATTATCTGGCTTATCTGCGCGATCCTGCCGGCAACAAGCTCTGCGCGCTGGACATTATCGCCTGATGACACTCGAAACGGTCTCGACTTCGAAGGCGCACGGCGGAACGCTGGGCGTCTACAAGCATGAGTCCGCCGCGACGGGGACGGGGATGACCTTTTCGGTCTTCCTGCCCCCGCAGGCGGTGGACGGCTCTAAGTTGCCGGTGCTGGTCTACCTTTCCGGGCTGACCTGCACCCACGCCAACGTCACCGACAAGGGCGAATACCGCAAGGCCTGTGCCGAACTCGGGATCGTCTTCGTCGCGCCCGATACGTCGCCGCGGGGCGAGGGCGTGGCCGACGATGCGGAAGGCGCCTATGATTTCGGCCTTGGCGCAGGGTTCTATGTGAATGCCACGCAGGAGCCCTTCGCGCAGAACTATCGCATGTGGGATTACATTGCCGAGGAACTGCCCGCGCTGCTGGGCGCGAATTTCCCGGTCGATCTGGATCGCATGGGGATCACCGGCCATTCGATGGGCGGCCATGGCGCACTGACGCTGGGGCTGACGTACCCGGAGAAGTTCAAGTCGCTTTCGGCCTTCGCGCCGATCGTGGCGCCGGGGCAGGTGCCATGGGGGCACAAGGCTTTGGGCGGCTATCTCGGCGATGACCGGGCGGCGTGGCGCAAGCATGATGCCGTGGCGCTGATCGAGGATGGCAAGCGTCCGGCGGGTGCGGTGCTGGTCGATCAGGGCGATGCCGATGGCTTCCTTGCCGAACAGCTGCGTCCTGAACTGCTGGAGGCTGCCTGCAAGGCGGCAGGCGTGGACCTGACGCTGCGGCTGCAGCCGGGTTACGACCACAGCTACAACTTCATCTCGACGTTCATGGAAGACCACATCCGGTGGCACGCCGAGCGGCTGTAAGGCTACTTGGCCCTCTCCCCTTCAGGGGAGAGGGTTGGGAGAGGGGCATTGCGCTGCGCCTTGCCCCTCTCAACTTCGGCTAGCCAGCAAGCTGACAAGCCTTCGTATCTCTCCCCTGAAGGGGAGAGAGCTTCGATCAGTTAACGCACGTCCTTCGCCACGGCGTCCAGCACGCCGTTGACGAACTTCGCCTCGCGCTCTTCGAAGAAGGCGTGGGCGACGTCGACGTATTCGGTGATCACCGTCGCCACCGGCACGTCCTTGCGGGCCATCAGTTCGTAGGAGCCGGCGCGCAGGATCTGAAGCATGGTCTTGTCGAGGCGAGCGAGCGACCAGCCCTTGGCGAGCTTGGCCGAAAGCAACAGGTCGATCTCGTTGCGGCGGGCGTCGACGCCCTTCACCACGTCGTCAAAGAAGGCGACATCGGCCTTGAGGTATTCGACGTTCTCGATTTCCGCGCCGAGGCGGTGCTGGTGGAACTCGTCCAGCAGCAGGTGGAGCGCGGTCTGCTCCATGTCGGCCTGATAGAGCGCCTGCACGGCGGCGAGGCGCGAGGCGGCGCGGGCCTTGCCCGAGATCGCGTTCACAGGCCGAGCCTTACTTCGATAGAACGGGCGTGGGCGGCAAGGCCCTCGGCCTCCGCAAGGGCGATGGCGGCGGGGCCGACGGCGGCAAGCGCGGCGTCAGTCGCCTCGATAAAGCTGGTGCGTTTCATGAAATCCAGAACGGAAAGGCCCGAGGAAAAGCGCGCGCGGCGCCCGGTGGGCAGGACGTGGTTCGGCCCGGCGACGTAATCGCCGACGGCTTCGGGGGTCATGCGGCCAAGGAAGACTGACCCTGCATGGCGGATCTGGTCGAACAGGACCTGCGGATCGTCGGTGGCGATCTCGACGTGTTCGGCGGCAAGGGCATTGGCCAGCGCGGGCGCTTCATCGAGCGAGTCCACGACGATGATCACGCCGTAATCGTCCCAGCTGGCCTTGGCGACCCTGGCGGTCGGCAGCATGGCAATCTCGACGCCGACCATGTCCGCCACCTGATCGGCAAAGGCGGCATCGTCGGTGATCAGGATCGACTGGGCGACGGGATCGTGCTCGGCCTGGCTGAGCAAGTCCGCGGCGATCCACTGCGGGTCATTCTTCGAGTCCGCAATCACGAGGATTTCGGAAGGCCCCGCCACCATGTCGATGCCGACCACGCCGAACAGCTGGCGCTTGGCTTCCGCCACCCAGGCATTGCCGGGTCCGGTGATGACATCGACCGGCTTGATCCGGGCGGTGCCATAGGCCAGCGCGGCCACCGCCTGCGCCCCACCGACGCGCCAGACTTCGTCGGCTCCGGCGAGGTGGGCGGCGGCGAGGACCAGCGGATTGGCCTCACCCTTGGGCGTCGGGGTGACGACGACGAGGCGCTCGACGCCGGCAACCTTGGCGGGAATCGCGTTCATCAGCAGTGATGAGGGATAGGCCGCGCGGCCGCCGGGGACGTAGAGTCCGGCGCCATCGACCGCGCTCCACCGCGCGCCGAGGCGCATGCCGCTGGCGTCGGTGTAGTCGCGGTTTTCCGGCAACTGGGCGCGGTGATAATCGCGGATACGCTGGGCGGCGAGTTCGAGCGCGGCGCGCAGATCGGGCTTCAGTGCGTCGAAGGCTTCGCGGCAGGCTTCGGGCGAAATGCGCCAGTCATCCTCGCCGGGCGTGTGGCCATCGAACTTCGCGGTATATTCGGCGAGGGCCTCATCGCCGCGCAGGCGCACGTCCTCGATGATCGTCTGCACGTCGCGCGCGACGTTCTCGTCGCTCTCGCGGCGGTCCTTGACGAGGCGGGCGAAGGCCTTGGCAAAGCCGGGATCGCTGGATTTCAGGCGCAGCATCAGGCGGCCTTCCTTGCGGCGACCATCTCGCGGAAGGCATCGACCAGGCCGCCCATGCGGGCGCTGTCAGTCTTCAAGGCGGCGCGGTTGACGATCAGGCGGGCCGAAACGGGGAGGATCTGGCTGGTTTCGACAAGGCCGTTCTCCTTGAGCGTGCGACCGGTCGACACGAGGTCGACAATGCGGCTGGCAAGGCCCAGCGAAGGGGCCAGTTCCATCGCGCCGTTGAGCTTCACGACTTCGGCCTGGACGCCGAGCTTTTCGAAGTGGCGGCGCGTCAGGTTGGGGTACTTGGTGGCCACGCGGGCGTGGCTTTCGCGCGCGTTCGCGCCGCTTTCGACCATGCTCACCGGCTCGGCCACGGAAAGGCGGCAGTGGCCGATGTCGAGATCGACCGGGGCATAGAGATCGGCATAGTCGAACTCGTCGATCACGTCCGATCCCACAACGCCCGCATGGGCCGCGCCATGCGCCACGAAGGTCGCCACGTCGAAAGCGCGGACGCGAATGATCTTCACGTCGTCGCGGTTGGTGGCGAAGGACAGTGCGCGCGAGGCCTTGTTAAAGAAATCGGCCTCGGGCACGATCCCGGCCTTCTCGAGCAGAGGCAGGGCCTCGTCGAGGATGCGGCCCTTGGGCAGGGCGAAAACGAGCGGTGCGGCGGTGGACATAACCCGCCGCCCTTATGGCAGCACGGCGCAAAGGGCAACCGAATGAACCCGATCATGGAGATCGAAGAGGCCGCAAAAGCCATAGAATGGCAGGCTGACCACGCCACGAACAATGGTGCACCCTGCACGGGGCGGGTGGTGCGGGCGCAATTGCGGCTGCTGGATGGCGACACCGAGGTCGGCAAGCGAATCGCGGCGTGGCCGGGAAAGCCGCTGGAGGACGCCTTGCCGCTGCGGCTGGCGGGCGGGCATCACAACCTCGTGCTGACGGGCAAGGACACGCGCCTCGCCCCGGTCTATCGCGGCGAGGTGACCGATCAGGCCGAGGTCGATGCGCTGATGGTTGCGGCAACGCGGGAGCATGACGCCGAGTTGCTGCCGTGGCTCGACGGGCCGCCGCAGACCAACGAGGCGGGGCGGTCGGCCTCGATCATGGCGGCGCTGCTGTGGCTTTCGCAAAAGCTGGGCCCGCGGTTCGAGTTGAACGAACTGGGGGCCAGTGCCGGCGTCAACACGATGATGGAGCGGTTCTTCTTCGATCTCGGCGGGACGACGGCTGGCCCAGCGGATTCGCCGATGCGGATCGTGCCGGAGTGGCGCGGTGCCCCGCCGCCGCAGGCCGAGGTCGAGATCGTGGGCATCAAGGGCTGCGACCGCGCGCCGATGAACCTTGCCGATCCGGAACAGGCGTTGCGGCTCAAGTCCTACGTCTGGGCCGAGGTGATGGAGCGCATCGGACGGATCGATGCGGCGATTGCCCTGGCCGGGGAGAAGGCCCCGGACGTGGTACAGATGGACGCGGGCGACTTCGTGGCCGAACGGCTGACGGCACCGCAGGACGCCGATACGACGCGCGTGATGTTTCATTCCATCGTCTGGCAGTACCTGCCGGGCGAGACCCGCGCGCGGATCGAGGCGCTGATGGCGCAGGCGGGCGCGAAAGCCAATGAATCTCGGCGACTGGCGTGGGTCATGCTCGAGACCAATCGCCAGACCTTCCGGCATGAATTGACCGTGCGACATTGGCCCGGCGGAGAGCAGCCCGTGCTGCTCGGTACTGCCCATGCCCACGGCGCCTGGGTGGAGTGGCTGCCCTAAGGTCTGCCTCACGAAACGAACGCTTTGCGCAATGGTTGAGCGAGGATGCGCCGCTCTTTTCTCCGCACTGTCGTCGTCCTGCTGGTGATCGCCTCGGCGGGTCTGGCGGGGCGGGAGTGGCTGCAGCGGCATCCCGAGCATAACCCATGGGCGCCCCTGGCCTTGGCCGATCCGCCGGGCTGGGCGACGACAATGAAGCTGCAGACGTTGCGGGGTGACCGTGCGGTGTGCAGCAGTTTTATGGAAAGCAGCGGAATCATGGCCGAGGCCCTGCCGCCTGCCGGCGAAGGGCAATGCCTGCGGGATGACCGACAAGTGCTTCAAGGTCTGGCGCAGGCGAAAGTGAGGCTTGCACCGGGCGGAGCGCAGGCCACCTGCGCGATCGATGCGGGGCTGGCCCTGTGGCTGCAGCATGGCATCCAGCCTGCGGCGCAGCGGCTGCTGGGCAGTGCTGTTGCCTCGGTCGAGCATTTCGGCACGAGCAACTGCCGCAGGATTGGCGGCGGGTCGGAAGGGGCGTGGAGCGAGCACGCGACGGGCAACGCCATCGATGTGAGTGCGTTTGTGCTGAAGGACGGACGCCGCGTCTCGGTGCTCAAGGACTGGGGAGCGGGCGACGAGAAAGCGGCGTTCCTGCGAGCAGTACGCGACGCTGCATGCCAGAGCTTCTCGACCGTGCTGTCACCGGACTACAACGCCGCCCATGCCGATCACCTGCACCTCGATCAGGCGCAGCGCACCGGCGGCTGGGCGGCTTGCCGATAAATCTCAGCCAAGGAACCGGTCGAGCGCGGCATTCACCGTGTCCGGTGCCTCCCACGGCACGAAGTGCCCGCAATCGTGCACCGGTTCGATGGTGAGATTGCTGACAAGCTTGTCCATGCCATCGAGGTTGCACGGGGGCAGAGCCATGTCGTCCATTGCCCAGATCACCAGCGTGGGGATCTTGAGCGGCGGGACGGCGGCGTCCTGATAGCCCGCAGGCAGCTCGAACGGCGCGTCCATCGGCGGGACAGCCATCGGGCTGGCGCGATACCAGTTGAGCATGGCGATGGCGGCGTCGGGGTTCGACCAGTCCTTAAACAGGGCGGCGCGCTCTTCCTCTTCCATGACCGGCGAGCGGTTCCAGTTGAGGGCTTTCATCAGCAGCGCCCCGAGGCCATGTTCGCGCACCATGGCGTCGTTGGCGGTATCGCGGAAGGCGCGCATGTACTGGCTCGCCTCGCGCTGCTGCCGGTCGGTCCAGAGCAGGCGCGGGAAGATCACCGGGTGCGGGGCATTGGCGATGACGGCACGGGTAACGCGCGTCCCTTGTCCGAGCAAGGCCACGCCCCAGGCAATCGCACCGCCCCAATCATGGCCGAGGATCGTGAACTGCTGCACGCCCAATGCATCGGCAAGCTGGAAGATATCGCCGATCAGCTTGTCGGGCGTGTAGTTCTCGACGCCCTCGGGCTTGGACGAGCCGCGATAGCCGCGCTGATCGGGCGCGATGCAGCGGAAGCGGGCGGAGAGGTGCGCGATCTGGTGGCGCCAGGTGCGGTGGCTTTCGGGAAAGCCGTGGAGGAAGATCAGGGCCGGCGCATCGCGGGGGCCGACGTCCAGCACATCGAGTTCGATTCCGCTGGCAAGTTTCACGCGCGCAAGTGCAGTCATTCCGGAGCTCCCTCGTCCATCTTTTGCGCATAGCCTGCTGCGACGACTGCGGCCATGCGGTCGTGCAGGGCATCGGGCGTGCGGCGCAATTCGCCGATTTCCTTTTCCATGCCCTCGCCCATGATGATCTCGCGCTCGCCTGCCGCTATGGCATCAAGCATCATTCCTGCGGCAATGTCCGGGTCGAGCCCGTTTTCGATGACCGCATCGCTGACCCCGCGCCGTGACCCATCGGCCGTAATCGCGTTGCGCGAAACGTCGGTGCGGATCGAACCGGGCGCGATCACGTGGACCTTGATGCCAAGCCCGGCAACTTCGGCGCGCAAAGCGTCGGAATATCCGAACAGCCCGAACTTGGCCGCGCTGTAGCCGGTGCGCATCGGCGAGCCGACCTTGCCGGCGATGCTGGAAACCATGACGATACGCCCTGACTTGCGCTGTGCCATGCGCGGCAGCAGCGTCTGTGTGAGGGCTATGGGCGCGAGCAGATCGACCGCGACGATGCGTTCATAGACGGGGAAGGCGGTGTCCAGCGCAAGCGAGCGCTGCGAGATGCCGGCGTTGTTGACCAGCATGTCGACGTGGCCTTGCCAGCCCCATGCCCGATCGGCCGCCTGAGCGGCGGCGGCGTAGTCTGTCGCCTCGAAGGGCAGGACGAGGGCGTTGCCGCATTGGCTGGCGATCCGGGCAAGCGCGGCTTCGTTTCGTCCCGACAGGATCAGTTGCGCGCCCTGGGCGGCCAAGGTTCGCGCCAGCGCGGCGCCGATGCCGGAGGACGCCCCGGTAATCCAAACGACTTGTCCAGCAAATGCCATCCGCACGTTCTCCCGTTTGAACCGACTCTTAATCGATCCATTAAGGGCATGGTGTCAGGGATTTGCCGGAGAGGGAAGAGCGGGAATTACAGGAGCGATCAGGCGACTCTCAGCACCGGGGGCGAACGCTCCGCGCGCTCATCGTGGTCCGACGTGCGGAACCTGCTGACGAGGCGGCGCAACTCCTCGGCCGCGCGGGCCAGTTCGTGGGCGGCGGCGTTGCTTTCCTCGACCATCGCCGCGTTCTGCTGGGTGAGCGTGTCGAGGTTGGCGAAGGAGCCGCTTACGCGAGCGAGTTCTGCCGATTGCCGTACCGCCGAGTCCGCGATTTCCGATACCGAGCCGCTGACCTGCGAAACTCTGGTCACGATGTCATCGAGCACCGCGCCGGTCCTGCCGACCAGGCTGACGCCCTGGGCGACCTGTTCGCTCGACGTCTGGATGAGGTGGCGGATGCTGCTGGCCGCGTCGGCCGACCTCTGCGCAAGCGCGCGCACTTCATTGGCGACAACGGCAAAGCCCTTGCCCGCATCGCCGGCGCGGGCTGCCTCGACCCCGGCGTTCAGGGCGAGCAGGTTGGTCTGGAAGGCAATGCCGTCGATCAGGGAGATGATCTGGCCGATTTCGTTCGACGAGCGCTCGATCTCGTTCATGGCAGCGACTGCGCTGGAGACGACCGTGCCGCCTGCTTGCGCAAACTGCTGCGCTGCCCCAATGGCTTCGCGGGTCTGGCCGGCATTTCGCGCGGTCTGGTTGATTTCCGCGCAGATGTCCTGCGTGACCGAGGTGTTCTGTTCGAGAGCGCTGGCCTGCTGTTCGGTGCGGCGTGCCAGATCGTCCGATGCGCTGCGGATTTCAGAAGAACCGCGCGTGATGTGATGGGTGGTGGTCGAGACCGCACCGACAAGCCGGTCGAGATCGGTCGTCGCGGCGTTGAAACTGTCCTTGAGTTTTGCATAGGCCGGGGGAAAGGCGACGTCGATCTTGGTGCGAAGATCGCCAGCGGCCAGTTCCTCCAGCCGCTGTTCCACGGCCGAGATCACCAGTCTCTGCTCGTCGGCAACGCGTTGCCGTTCTGCAGCCGTCGCCTCTTCCATGGCGCGCTTGTTCGCTTCTGCCTCAGCCTGGGCGATGATCAGGCGCTGCAACTGGACGCTGAGGAAAACCAGAGCTGCCGTTTCTGCAATCACGACCACCGCGTGCAGGACCACGCGGAGAAAATCGGCGCCATTGTTGTAGACAAGCTCGGGCGCGACGAAGTTGCCGAGCAGGTGATGCAGGGCGGTCAAGGCGGCTGCGGTGATGATCGCGCGCCAGTCTGCCAGCACGACGATAATCGCCAGGCAGGCGAAGAAGACCATGTGCAGGTCTATCATCCAGCTCGATCCGGCCCACTGATAGAGCAGGATCATCGGGAAGGTCATGATGCCAGCCGCAACGGCGCAGCGCTGTGTAGTGTCACCCTGGCCGTTGAGGGCGACATAGGCAGTGAGGGCGGCCGCAATCGTCGCTGCGATCGGCGGCATGAATCCCGATCCTGCCCAGATTGCGCCGAGCCAGACGATCAGGGCGCCTATGAGCGATGCGAACGCCAGGGCACGAAGGCCGTTGGTGCGAAGGGCCTGCAACTGATCCATTACTTTTCAATCCCTGGAGAGCTGGTGCAAAGCCCAAGCGGGACCGCAATCGCGATCGCGCCGTGGCTTAGGGCAGAATACAAGGCGCCATCGGGCGCATGGTCGAGGACTATTCCGCCAAGCGGCGTCGTCCCGAGGATCCGGGCTCCGCGACCGGTTGCCCAGCCTGCGTAAGAGGCAGAGCCTGTTGGCGAAAGGGAAAGCACGGCCAGCGCCGCGCCCTGCTTGGGGGCAAGTGCCGTTGCCGGAACAAGCGCGCAGGCAAGCAGCATCAGGCTGAGGCTGCCACGCTGGCGTTTCCTGCTATCGTTTCCTGCGACCCGCATGGGACAAGGATAGCAAACGAGTCTTGCCGGTAAGATATTGGCTGATCCGGATTTATACGTGCAACGGGAGCCGCCCGTGCAGTTCCGGGCAGGTCGGACCTTGGTGGTCGGCGCTTGCCGGCCTATTAGCGGGCGCGCCTGTCAGCAGGTTCGGAACAATGCGTCGGGATATCCAAGCACAGTGAACTATCGTCATTCCTTTCATGCAGGCAACAGTGCAGATGTCGTCAAGCACAGCTTGCTGATCGCGCTGGTGCGGGCGCAGCAGCTCAAGGACGGCGCATTGACGCTGATCGACACCCATGCCGGTTGCGGGCTTTACGACCTTCATGGTGATCAGGCGCAGCGTACCGGTGAGGCCATGCAGGGCGTGATGCGGGCATTTGCCGATGCGGACCCGCTGCTCGATGACTATCGCGCTGCAGTGCGGGCAGTGAACGGGGCGGGAAATGACGGGGGCGGAAATGAAGGGGGCGGAAACGAAGGGGCCGGGCCGCTGCTCTACCCCGGTTCGCCGCGCATTCTGGCGCAGCTGCTGCGCCCGCAGGATGCCCTGATCATCAACGAAAAGCATCCCGAGGACGCCTATGCCCTGCGCGGGGCAATGCGCGGCACGCCTGCTGCTGTGCATGAGCGCGACGCCTACGAGTTCTGGCTGGCGATGCTGCCGACGCGCACGCCGCGAGGGCTGGTGGTGGTCGATCCGCCTTATGAACAGACTGACGAACGCGCGCGGATCACCAAAACTCTCGCTGCCGCGCAGCGCAAATGGGCGCATGGCGTGACGGTGATCTGGTACCCGCTGAAGGACCGCTCGGCGCATGTGCACTGGAAGGAAAAGCTGCGCAGGCTGGGCATCGCGAAGCTGCTGAACGTGGAGCATTGGCTTTATGACGCCGACCAGCCCGGCATCTACAACGGCGCCGGGCTGTTCATCGTGAACCCGCCTTATGCGTTTACCCAGGCGCTGCCGCCGATGCTCGATGCGTTGCGCGAGGCGCTGGCGCCTGAGGGGCATCGCGGCACGCTCAAGGCTGAGTGGTTGAGCTGACGACTAGGGATAGCTGACGGTGGTCGCCACCTTCGGCAGTGGGATGAATTCTTCCTCGTCGCCCGGCACTTTCGGGAAGCGGCCTTCCTGCCAGTCGGCTTTGGCCTGGTTGATGCGGTCGCGGCTGGAGCTGACGAAGTTCCACCAGACGTGGCGCTTGGTCGAGAAAGCCTCGCCTCCCATCAGCATGACGCGGCTGCCGGTTTCGGATTGCAGCTTGAGGACTGCGCCGGGGGCGAGGACGACGAGGTCGTAGAGGGAAAGGGGGTGGCCGTCGACCTGCGCTTCGCCGCCGACGAGCATGACGGCGCGTTCGTCCGCCTCGGCATCGATCGGCAGGGTGCCGCCGGGCGCGAGCAGGATTTCGGCGTAGATCGTGGCGGCGTGCTGGGTGGTCGGCGCGGTCTGGCCCCAGAGCGTGCCCATGATGACGCGAGCGCTGACGCAAACGTCCTCGACCAGTGGCAGGGCGGTGACCTGTTCGAAGGCGGGAGCGATTTCCTCCTTGCCATCGGGCAGGGCAAGCCAGGTCTGCATGCCGTAGAGGTGGGGGCCGCCGGGGCGCTCGGTTTCGGGCGAGCGTTCGGAATGGACGATGCCGGTGCCGGCGGTCATCAGGTTGACCTGCCCCGGGCGGATCGTGGCGAAGGAGCCGAGGCTGTCGCGGTGGTCGATCGCGCCTTCGAACAACCAGGTTACGGTGGCGAGGTTGATGTGCGGGTGGGGGCGCACGTCCATCGCGGTGCCGGCGGGCAGGTGGGCGGGGCCGAACTGGTCGACGAAGATGAACGGGCCGACCATCGTGCGCTGGCGCGAAGGAATGGCGCGGCGGACCTCAAACGCGCCGAGATCGTGGGCGACGGGGGTGATCGTCTGAATGATGGGATCGGTCACGCTTGCGCCTCCAGATCGAGCAGTTCGAGCAGGTTCACCGGAAACACCGGCTCGTGCCACTGTGCCAGTTCTTCGCGGGTAAACCAGCGAAATTCCTTGATAAGTTCGCGCTCGATGGCGGTGTGGCCGGAGGTGTCGGGCGTGAAGCTTTGCGTGCGGACGCGGAAGAAGCGCTCGTCAGAGGTGATCGGTTCGCCTTCGAGGGTGAGGTAATCGTCGGCGCGGCGCGCGACTTCGGGTCCGCAACTGTCCACGGCGAGGCCGGTTTCCTCGAAGAGTTCGCGCACGGCGGCCAAGGCGAAGTCCTCGCCGGGATCGCATTCGCCGCCGACGCCGCACCAGAATGGGCGGCGGTCCTTCGGCGCGAAACGGATGAGGAGCAGGCGGTCGTGCTCGTCGAGCAGGAGGATGCGGGCGGCGCGCCTTATGCGCCTTGGCTTATTCACCGGGGGCTTTTGCCTTGATGGCAAGCGCGTGGACGCGCTGGCCGGGGAGGTCGCCCAGGGCCTTGTTGACCATGCGCTGGCGGGCAAGGCGCGACTGGCCGGCGAAGGCCGCGCTTTCGATCTCCACGGTGAAGTGGGATTCGCCGGTGCCATCATCACCCATGTGGCCCGAGTGCGAGGCGCTGTCGTTGATCACGGCAAGGCGCACAGGCGCCAGGGCTTCGGTCAGGAGTCGTTCGATTTCCTGTGCAACTGGTCCCGTCATGTCTTCCCTTCCTGACTTCCCGTCGCCATGTGGGGCGCAAATGCGTAATGACAAGTTCCACGGCCGCGTCCAGGGCACAGGGCGTGTGTGCAATGCTCCCGGTTGTGACGAGCCGGGCGAATTCCGCGCGCCGGGCGTGCGCTCTTCGGGCTTCGACGGGCCGGGCGATTATCGCTGGTTCTGCCTTGAACACGTGCGGCAGTTCAATTCGGGATACGATTTCTTTGCCGGGATGACGCCGGAGGAGATTCTCAAGGCGCAATCGCCACTGGCCGGTTGGGAGCGCGAGACGCGGGCGTTCCGGCCCGATGCCGGGATCGATCAGGCGCCGCGCTGGGCAGACTTTGCCGATCCTCTGGAGGCGATTGCCCAGCGTGCCAAGGCGCGACGGGCCGATCACCAGAGGGCGGCCGATGCGGCGCGGCGCGGGATCAGTCCGGACGAGCGCAAGGCCTATGATGCGCTGCACCTGGCCTATGATGCCGATCGTCGGCAGTTGCGGCAGAGCTATTCCGAACTGGTGCGCAAGTACCACCCCGATCGCAACGGCGGCGACCGTACGTTCGAAGGGCGGCTGCAGGAAGTGGTCGAAGCCTACAACCTGCTCAAGGGCAGTGCGCTGTTCGCCTGATTTTCCGGCGTTGCATGACATTTGTCGCGCCAGTCTGGTGACGTCTCGCACAGACTTTTCATAGGAAATTTCCTATGTCCTCCGTGCCAACAGCACATGGAGGCACGGACATGGCTTACGTCATCAAGAACGGAATCCTCAACGACAACTCCAATCCCGTAAGACAGATCAAATCGCGCAACACCGGGGGCGCCTTTCCGGCCCCGCCGAAGATCGTGGTCATCCACTTTACCGCAGGCGGATCTGCCGCCTCGTCGGCCAACTGGTTCGCCTCGCGCGACAACACCAATTCATCGGCACACGTGGTTGTCGACCGGGATGGCTCGATCATCCAGTGCGTCAATTTCAACGAGGTGGCATGGCATGCGGGCAAGTCGACCTGGCGCGATCTCGTCGGGCTGAACAGACATTCCATCGGCATCGAGATTGCCAACTGGGGCGCGCTGCGCGGCGGCGCTAACGGCTGGTACAACGCAGCCGGGCAGAAGGTCGACAATGTCGTGATGGCGGTTCACCGCAATGGCAATCCCGATGGATCACGCACGCCGATCGGCTGGGAAGCCTATCCGGCAGCGCAGTTCGAGGCCGTGGTCGCCTTGGTGCGGGCGCTGCGCGAAGTCTATCCGATTGCCGAGATCGTCGGGCATGACGACATCGCCCCGGTGCGCAAGTCCGATCCGGGGCCGGCATGGGACATGGTCCGCTTCCGCCAGCGTGCGCTGGGCGGGCGCGATCAGGATGGTGCGAATGTCGGGGTGGTCCGCTCTCCGGGCGGGCTCAACCTTCGCAGCGGCCCGGGGACGAATTTTGCCGTGGTCCAGTTGCTGGCCGACGGCAGCAAGGTCATGCCGATGGGCGTGAACGGGTCGTGGATCGAGGTTACCACGCTTGATGCGGCGGGCAGGCCGAACAAGACCGGCTGGGTGCACAGTCACTATGTCGACCTCGACTGAGGTCTGAAACGAAACGGGGCTCCCGAAGGAGCCCCGCAGCGTTTTCAGCAGTGCAGCCTGAGATCAGGCGGCGGCAGGCGCCGCATCGCGGACCGACTGATCGACGTAGTCGGCAAACTGCTGGAAGTTGTCCACGAACTTGTGGACCAGTTCCTGCGCGGTCTTGTCGTATTCCTCGGCGTCCGCCCAGGCAGAGCGCGGATCGAGCAGGCGGGTCTCGACGCCGGGAACTTCGACCGGCACTTCGAAGCCGAAGTTCGGGTCCTTCTTGAAGGTGGCGTTGTTGAGGCTGCCGTCGAGCGCGGCGTTGAGCAGGGCGCGGGTTGCCTTGATCGGCATGCGCTTGATGCCTTCCTGCGTGGCCTTGCCGCCCGACCAGCCGGTGTTGACCAGCCAGCACTGCGCGCCGCCCTTGGCGATGCGTTCCTTGAGCAGATTGCCATAGACCGACGGGTGGCGTGGCATGAACGCCGCGCCGAAGCAGGTGCTGAAAGTGGCTTCCGGTTCGGTCACGCCGATTTCCGTGCCGGCGACCTTGGCGGTGTAGCCCGAGAGGAAGTGATACATCGCCTGTTCCGGCGTGAGCCGTGCGATCGGAGGCAGAACGCCGAAAGCGTCAGCCGTGAGGAAGATGATGTTCGACGGCGGCGGCCCGAGGTTCTCGGCGCTGGTGTTCGGAATGAACTCGATCGGATAGGCGCCGCGGGTGTTCTCGGTCTTGCTGGAATCGGTGAAGTCCAGTTCGCGCGTGGCCTCGTCCATCGTCACGTTCTCGAGGATCGTGCCGAACATCTTCGTCGTGGCATAGATCTCCGGCTCGCCCTCTTCGGAGAGGTTGATCATCTTGGCGTAGCAACCGCCTTCGAAGTTGAACACGGCGGTGTCCGACCAGCCATGCTCATCGTCACCGATCAGGGTGCGCGACGCATCCGCCGAAAGCGTGGTCTTGCCGGTGCCCGAAAGGCCGAAGAAGATCGCGCTGGTGCCATCGGCGCCGATGTTGGCCGAGCAGTGCATCGGCATGACGCCCTGGGCGGGGAGCAGGAAGTTGAGCAGGCCGAACACGCCCTTCTTCATCTCGCCCGAATATTCGGTGTTGCCGATGAGGATCAGCTTCTCGGTGAAGTTGACCGCGATCACGGTGTCGCTGCGGCAACCATGGCGTTCCGGATCAGCCTTGAAGCTGGGCAGGTTGAGGATGGTGTATTCCGGCACGAACGAGGCCAGCTCTTCAGCCTTGGGGCGCACCAGCAGGGTGCGGACGAACAGGCTGTGCCAGGCCATCTGCGTGACCACGCGCACGTTGACGCGATATTCGGGCTGGCTGCCGCCGAACAGGTCGGCGACATAAAGTTCTTGCTGACCCTCCATGGCAGCGAGGAAATCCGCCTTCAGGTTGGCCCAGTGATCAACCGACATAGGCTGGTTGATCTTGCCCCAGTTGATCGAATTCTCGGTGGTAGCGTCGCGGACAATGAACTTGTCCTTGACGCTGCGGCCAGTGAACTTGCCGGTGTCGACAAGCAGTGCCCCGTCCTTTGTCAGCCGTCCTTCGCCCTTGCGCACCGCATGTTCGACAAGCGGCGCAGTACCGAGATTGGCGAACAGCACTGCCGGTTCGGGGAAGCCCTGGCTGGCGAGGGACACGTTCAGGCTGGTATCGGACACTTGGGGCCTCCCGTTGGTGGCGCTTCGGACAGGGTTTTGCCCGCTTGCGCACGGATTGCGAATACGAATGCGCTGATTCTCGACCTGCGCATAGTCACCTGCGTTTGCTGCGTCAAATGACACGCGGCAACGAAGTTTTTTTGCGCATCGGGTTGCGTTCCATGCAACTGTAAATGCTGCAGTGCAGCGGCATTTGCGCTTGAAGTTGCAAGCTTTGCTTCGGCCCGGTATCGCTCGAAACCATGGCCACGCCGCAACCGCCTCGCGCCGAAAGCGCAGACATGCCGCGCACGATCGCGCTTGTGGATGATGACCGCAACATCCTGACAACGGTTTCGATCGCGCTGCAGACCGAGGGCTTCGCCACGCGGCTCTACAATGATGGCGATGCTGCCCTGAAGGCGCTGCTCGACAATCCGCCGGACCTGGCGGTGTGCGACATCAAGATGCCGCGCATGGACGGGCTGGAATTGCTGCGCCGCCTGCGCGAGAAGAGCGATCTGCCGGTCATCTTCCTGACCAGCAAGGACGACGAGGCCGACGAGGCGCTCGGCCTGTCGATGGGGGCTGACGACTACATCGCCAAACCGTTCAGCCAGCGACTGCTCGTGGCGCGGATAAAGGCCATTTTGCGGCGCAGCGAAATCGTGCGGCGCGAGGCTGCCGAACTGGAAGCGGACAGCGAACCTTTGCCCGAGCCGATCCGTCGCGGGCGGCTGGTGATGGATCCGGCGCGCCATGCGGTGACATGGGGCAGCGAGCCTGTTTCGCTGACGGTTACGGAATTCCTCATCCTTGAGGCGCTGGCGATAAGGCCGGGCGTGGTGAAGACGCGCAACCAGTTGATGGATGCGGCCTACCACGACGACGTGTTCGTCGATGACCGCACGATCGACAGCCACATCAAGCGCCTGAGGCGCAAGTTCCGCGCAGTGGATGGCGAGTTCGGGGCGATCGAGACCCTCTACGGCGCCGGGTACAGTTTTGCCGAAGACTGACGGCCGTGTTCAGCCGGGTTTGCGTCGGCGGCGCCTGCGGGCGCTGTGGCGTATCCGCGGCGTCTCGCTGACCACGCGCATCCTGTTCGTCAACGTCATTGCCCTGGCGCTGCTGGCGGGCGGGTTCTTCTATCTCGACAGCTATCGCACCCAGCTGATCGAGGAGCGGTTCAAGCTGGCGCGGGCCGAGGCGGAGATTGCTGCCGATGCCTTGGACGGGGCGAAGATGGCGCAACGCAAGGAACTGCTGGCGCGGATCGGCACCGATCAGGTGCTGCGCCTGCGGCTCTACGATCCTGAAAGCCAGTTGCTGGCCGACAGCTTCGGCCTCGCCCCCCCGTCGTTCGCGCTGATCAATCCCGAGACCGAGCCGTGGTACCAGAAGGCGGCGCGATTGCTGGACCGGGGGGTTGACTTCATCGTCAACGCGCCGACGGTCGAGCGCTACAGCGATACCTCCGAGCGGCCGGCCGGTAGCTGGCCGGAGATAAAGGCGGCGCGTCAATCGGGGCGGACGGAAGTGTACCTGCGCTATGCGCCCGACCGCACTCCGGTGATCACGGCGGCGACCCCGGTGGGCGACAAGGGCGAAGTGCTGCTGACCTTGCGCAACGCGCTCGACGTGACGCAATCGGTGCGTGATGCCCGCCAGACGCTGGTGATCATCATCGGCATTGCGCTGCTGCTGTCGGTGCAGCTCTCGCTGTTTCTGGCGCGGACGATCGTGCAACCATTGCGGGCGCTGGTGCGGGCGGCGGTGCGTGTGCGGCTGGGGCGCGAGCGCGAGGTGGTGGTGCCGCGCCTGCCCGATCGTGGCGACGAGATCGGTCTGCTGGCGCGGGCGGTTTCGGACATGACGACGGCTTTGCGCCAGCGGATCGACGCGGTGGAAAGCTTTGCCGCCGACGTGGCGCACGAGCTCAAGAACCCGCTGGCTTCGCTGTCGAGTGCGCTGGAAACGATGGAGCGGGTCGAAGAGCCGGCACTGCGCCGCCAGCTTTCCGACATTGCCGCGCATGATGTGCAGCGCATCGACCGCCTGATCACCGAGATTGCGGACGCGAGCCGGATCGATGCGGAACTGAGCCGCGCGACCTTTGTCGAGGTGGACCTCGCCTTGCTGGCCTCGCAGGTGGTCGGCGCACGCGATGTGCGGGCCAGCGCCACCGTGCCGATCCGGATGGCGCGACTGGAGGGCGAGACGACCGTGCCGGGCGATGCCGCGCGGCTGGAGCGCGTGCTGGAGAACCTGCTCGACAACGCGGTATCATTCTCGCCGCCGGGCGGCAGCGTTGACGTCAAGGTCTGGGGTGATGGGGATTGGGCGCATATCGCGGTGAGCGATCAGGGCCCGGGCGTGCCTGTGGCAGAGCGGGACAAGGTGTTCGAGCGGTTCCATTCGGTGCGGCCTGCCGAGGAAGCGTTCGGCGCGCACAGCGGCCTTGGCCTGGCCATCGCCCGGACGATTGCCGAAGCGCATGACGGCACGCTGACGATCCATGACCGGCCCGATGGCAAGGCCGGCGCCTACTTTCTGCTGAGCATTCCCCTCGCGGTGGAGGAGGAGGCGGAGTGAGCCGTGCGGTGCAACTGACTTGCGTGGCGATTGGCGGAAGGGGCCTGCTGATCGCGGGTGCGCCGGGGAGCGGCAAGTCCAGTCTCGCGCTCGCGCTGATCGATCGCGGGGCGGTGCTGGTCGGCGACGACGGGGTGATGTTGGAGGCAAAGGCAGGCCGCCTGATCGTTGCCGCGCATCCCAATACGGCCGGAAAACTGGAAGTGCGCAACCTTGGCATTCTCGATTTCCCGGTCTCGGCCCCGGTCCCGGCGGCCTTGCTTGTGCGGCTGGACAGCGCCGCACCGCGGTTTATCGAGCAGGCGCAAGCATATGAATTGGAAGGAATTAGCCTTCCTTCAGTGGCGCTCTGGCCGGAGTCGCCGGTGCTGCCGCTGCGCGCGGAACTGGCGCTTTCGCGCTATGGGTTGACGTTTTCCTGATTGGGGACAGGTCCTTTTTGCGGACTTTCCAAGCGTGCGGCAAAGGCGCAAAGCGGGCTTCCGATGGCGCAAGACTCAAGCTCTCCAGACTCTGGCCCTCAGCGCATTCTCCTCGTCACCGGCTTGCTCGGCGCGGGGAAGACAACCGCGCTGCGCACGCTGGAGGATCTGGGTTGGGAGGCGATCGACAACTTCCCGATCCGCCTGCTTGATCGCCTGCTCGAGACCGAGCCGGGGACGGCGCGGATGGAATCGGGCGCGCCGATGGCGATCGGCTTTGACACCCGGACGCGCGGGTTCGATCCGGCCAGGACGATCCAGCTGGTCAAGAAGCTCTCGCAGCGCAAGGACATCGAGGTCACCACCCTGTTCCTCGATTGTGGTGGGGCCGAACTGGAGCGTCGCTACAACGAAACGCGCCGCCGCCATCCGATGAGCGAGGACAAGCCAGCTTCGACCGGGATCATGGCCGAGCGCGAACTGCTTGAGCCGCTGCGACGCTGGGCCGACGTGGTGATCTCGACCACCAGCTTCACCTCGAACGACTTGCAGCAGGCGATTCGCGACCAGTTCGGCAATGTGACCGCCGCTGCGCCAACGCTGACGATCAGCAGCTTCGGCTTTTCGCGCGGGACGCCGCCGCTGGCCGATCTGGTGTTCGACATGCGTTTTCTTGCCAACCCGCACTGGGTGGACGAATTGCGACCGCAGACCGGGCAGGACCCCGCGGTGGGCGACTATATCCGGCAGGACCCCGCTTTTGCCGAGGCTTTCGAGCGGATTCGCGATCTTCTTCTGCTGCTGCTTCCGCGTTATCGGCAGCAGGGCAAGGCCTATGTCCACGTGGCTTTCGGGTGCACCGGAGGCAAGCATCGTTCGGTGTTCATGGCCGAGCAGATCGCTTCAGCCTTGCGCGCGGAAGGATTTTCACCCACATTGCTGCATCGCAACCTCGCGTCGCGCGCGGCCGATCTGCTTGAAGGTCGGAAAGCTTGAGACAGCGAGGGAGAACAAGGATGGGCGGGGCAGCACTGGAAGCCATGCGTTTTGATTCCCAGTCGTCTTGCGCGCCCTGCAATCCTGCCAAGCTCGCGTTCATCGCCAGCAGTGCAGATTGCCCGGCCGCACTTCGGAGCCTGCCCCTTTCATGATCGGTCTTATTCTGGTTACCCACGGCGCTCTTGCCGACGAGTTCATTCATGCGATGGAGCATGTCGTCGGCCGACAAAGCGACGTGATCGGCGTGTGCATCGGCCCCAACGATGACATGGAGAAGCGCCGCAAGGAAATTGCCGACGCGATTCGGCGCGTCGACAGCGGCGAAGGCGTGATCATCCTCACCGACCTGTTCGGCGGAACGCCCTCGAACCTTGCGATCTCGCTGATGCAGGCGGGGCGCGTTGAAGTGATTGCCGGGATCAACCTGCCCATGCTGATCCGTCTGGCCAAAGCGCGCAATTGCATGGGTGTGAAGGAAGCGACAGCCGCCGCGCGCGATGCGGGGCGGAACTACATAACGATCGCTTCGGAGTTCTTAGGGCAGGATGCATGAGATGGCAGAACAGGGTTACGTCACCCGCGAGACGGTAACGATCGTCAACCAGCGCGGCCTTCATGCACGGGCGAGCGCCAAGTTCGTCAACGTGGTGGCCAAGTTGCCGGCGGGGTTCGAAGTGACAGTAGCGAAGGATGGCACCGACGCCGCCGGCGCCTCGATCCTGGGGCTTATGATGCTGGGCGCGGCCAAGGGCGATACTGTCGATGTGAGCGTGGCCGGGCCTGAAGGCGAGGCGGACGCGATCCTGATGAAGCTGACCGGGCTGATCAAGGACGGCTTCGGAGAGGATTGATCCTCTTGCCGCAATGGCTGCACTGGACCATGGCAACGCCATGACCCGCAAGATCATCACCGGCTATTCCAACCCGACGGTAAAGTTCGTCCGCAGTTTGCGGGAGAAGAAGCACCGGCGGCGCGAGCGCAAGTTCCTGGCCGAGGGGCTGCGCCTGCTGACCGACGCGCGCGAGGGCGGGCGGCTGCCGGAAATCCTGCTGATGGCGCAAGGGCGCGAGGGGCATCCGTTGCTCGACGAGCTAGAGGCGGATGTCACCCGCGCCGGGGGCGAGGTGATCGAACTGCCGCTGGATATCCTGGCCAAGGTTACCGGCAAGGAGAACCCGCAGGCGGTGGCGGGGGTGTTTGCCGAGTGGGACACTTCGATCGGCCTGATCGATCGCAATTCTGCGCCGATCTGGTTGGTAGCGCACGCCATGCGCGATCCCGGCAATCTTGGCACGATGCTGCGCACGGCTGATGCGGTGGGTGCAGGCGGGTTGATCCTGATCGACGATTGCGTGGATCCGTTCTCGGTCGAGGCGGTGCGCGCCAGCATGGGCGCGATCTTTACCGAGCGGCTGGCGCAGGCGCGGTGGGACGAATTTCTCGGCTGGTTGCGTCAGGGCGAGGGGCAGCTGGTGGCGGCCAGCTTGCGCGAGGCGGTGCCCTATCGCGGCGCGCCCTACGCCAGCCCATGCTTCGTGATGGTCGGCAATGAATCACGCGGGCTGCCCGAAGATTACGAGATGGCCTGCGACTTGCGCGTGACCATGCCGATGAAGGGTCGCGCTGATAGTCTCAACGCGGCGGTGGCAGGCGCGGTGCTGGCCTACGAAGTGCTTGCCAGCCTGCCTGAATAACCACGTACCAACCGGTTAATCGCACGCTCAGTCGCGCGGGCGCAAGGTCGCCTCATGCGTTCGACTCTTGCTCTTCTTGCGGTTTCGGCCTCGCTCATGGCGGGTTGCGCCACTGCGCCTTCGGGCAGCGCTGGGTTGTCCGGGACAGAGTGGACCATCCTGCGCGTAGATGGGGCGGCGCCGGTGGTGCCGGAGAAGGCTTCGCTGAAATTCGAGGACGAGCGGCTGAGTGCCAACGTCGGCTGCAACGGGATCGGCGGTGACTATCGCGTCGATGGCGTCCGGCTGGTCGCAGGGCCATTAATGGCGACGCGGATGTTCTGCGAGGGTCCGGTGTGGCAGCAGGAAGAGGCGGTCAATGCGCTGCTCTCTGCTGCGCCCCAGATCGAGCGGCGCGGACGGACGATGCGGCTGGTGTCCGGCGGTCATGCGCTAGATCTGGAACTGACCGCAGGTTGATCAATCCCCGGCGATGAAGGCGGTGATCTGCCACTGACCCTGCTTGGGTTCGGCAATCAGGCGATAGTCGAGCAGGCTGCGAAGCTTGCGCGTCTCGATCCAGCCCTTGGTGCCATCATGGGTGGTGACGCGGATCGCCTTGGCTTCACTGTCGAAATCCATCGGATCGATGCCGACAATCGTCCAGCCTGCCTGCGCTGAGGGTTTTCCGCCGGGCTTATCGAGGGGTTTGTCGAGCAGGGTCGTGTCGTCGCCGAGCACTAGCATGGCACGGTAGCTGTCGATGTCTTCCGGCACATTCCAGAAGACCCACGGCATGGCAGCCAGCCCGCCTTGCACGGCGCAGCCGAGCGGCAGCAGCGCGTCGAGTTCCTGCCACAGCTTCGTTTCGGGATCATCGAGGCGCTTGACCAGTTCGGCAGGGCCATTGCCGCCGCCATAATCGAGCGCGATATCGGGGGCTGCGAGCTTGGATAGTGCTTGCGCGTCCCGCTTCCGGATCGCGGCGACCACGGCCTTGTGGAACGCAGGCCAGCCTGGCTGCTTCTGGCACTCGTCCCGCGGCGCGTAGCGGGCTTCCTTCACCGAAGTAGGCGCGAGGGTGGCGGGCTCGCTAGCTTCAGGTTCGGGCGCTGCCGCTGATTCCGAAGCCCGTGGGGACGGTGGCGGGATTGGGGAGGCGGCACTCGCGCTTGGCGACGCATCAGGCTCGCTCCCGTTTCCGCACCCGGCCAGAGCCGCAAGCGCGGCAGTGGCCAAAAGGAGCCGGGCGAGCCTGTGGGTCATTCTGCCGCCACGTCTCCATCGTCGTTGGCAATTGCCGAGAGCGCTGCCGGTTCTGCCTCGGCATAGCGTGGAGCGGATTCGACGAGGGGGACTTCTTCCAGCTCGCGCTTGCCGATTTCGATGTGCTTGTCCTTGAGGCGACGGCCTGCGGACAGGACGTTGCGTTCGAAGCTGCCGACGAACTTGTTGTAGTTGCTCACCGCACTGTCGAGCCCACTGCCCACGCGCTTGAGGTGCTCGGCGGCGACGGCAAGGCGGTCATAAAGTTCGCCGCCCATCTTGCCGATCTCGCGCGCTTCGCGGGCCAGCCCGTCCTGCCGCCAGACTTGCGCCACGGTGCGGGCGATGGCGACGAGGTTGGTCGGGCTGGCGAGCAGCACGCGCCGCTCGAAGGCGAAGTCCCACAGCGTCGGGTCGCGCTCCAGCGCGGCGGCGATGAAGTGTTCGCCGGGGACGAACATCAGCACGTAGTCCGGCGCTTCCTCGAACTGCGACTGGTAGGACTTTGCGCCCAGTGTCTGGATGTGGTTGCGCATCGACTGGACGTGGGCGTTGAGAGCGATCTTGCGGGTGTCATCGTCCTCTGCCTCGAACGCATCCTGATAGGCGTTCAGGGAAACCTTGGCGTCGATAACCAGCAGCTTGTTGCCTGGCACGCGCACGATCGCATCGGGGCGCAGGCGGCCATCTTCGGTGTTGACCGAATGTTCGGTGATGAAATCGGTGTGTTCGGACAGGCCGCACTGTTCCAGCACGTTGCGCAACTGCAGTTCGCCCCAGCGCCCGCGCGTCTTGGGGCCATTGCGCAAGGAGTTGCCGAGCTGCGCGGCGGCGGCGCGCACGGCTTCCTGCCCATCGCGCATCGACTGGATCAGGCCGGTCAGCTGGCCGAACGAATCCACGCGTTGCTTTTCCAGGCTCTGCACCTGCTCTTCATAGCTGCGCAGGCGCTGGTCGACCGGCGCGAGCAGGGACCTCAGACGTTCGGCGCTGGTCTTCTCACTTTCCTCGAAGCGCGACTGGGCGCGGGCGAGGAAGGTCTCCTGTGCCTTTTCCAGGACCTTGTTACCGGCGTTCTCGAACTCCTTGCGCAGCGCTTCCTGCGCCTCGATCAGCAGGCGCTTTTGCTCTGCAAAGTTCTCGGCATCGGCCTTCATGCGTTCGAGGTCGGCGCGCAGAGCCTCGCGCTCGGCACGGACCTGAGCGAGTTCGGCGCGGACCTGATCGGCATCGGCCGCGCGCTGGCGGGCAGCGGCGAGGGCGGGGGCAAGTTCATCGCGCTGGCGGCGAACGTCCTGCAAATCGGCAAGGCTGGCTTCCAAAGCCTTGGAGCGCTCTGCCGTCGCCGCGAGATCGACCGTCATTTCCTTGACCCGGCCTTCGTGCGCCTTGGCTTCGGCATCGCGGCTGTCATGCCGGGCGCGCCATTCGGCGACAGGGCGGGAGCCAAAGAACCAGCCAAGGCCCAGCCCGATTACAAGCGCTACGATGACGAACAGGGCAGATTCCACGAAATTCTCCAGCAGGAACGAAATGGGAACCTATCGCGCCCGGCAGATTAGCGCAACCAATTCAGCCGGCGTGTTCCACAGGCAGGACGGGGCGCGGAACGGAAAGGCGCGCGTCCCGCTAAGTCCTTGCGAACGAAGGAGAGCGCTCATGTCGATCGAGAAGATGATTTCGGAGCACCCGCAGGTGGGTGGCAACTACAATGCGTCGCTGGGTCTGGCGGTGAAGCATGCGGTCTATTGCTCGGCGATCTGCAACTCGTGCGCCGATGCCTGCCTTGCCGAGGCGATGGACATGGACCAGTGCATTCGCACCTGCCTCGATTGCTCTGACGTCTGTGCGGCGACCAGCCGTATTGCGATGCGGCGGACGGGTTCGAACCGTGAGCTGATCAGGGCGCAGCTTGCCGTGTGCATCAAGGCCTGCGAGATCTGCGAGGCGGAATGCGCGAAGCACGACCATGCCCATTGCCGCCGCTGCGCGCAGATGTGCCGGGAATGCGCAGACGATTGCCGTCGGGCGCTGGAAGATCTGGATCGTGAGGTGCATGAGGCCGCATAACGCGGCCTCATCGCGTCAGGCGACCTTGCGCAGCTTTTCCAGCTTCTTGAGCGCCATGTTGCGCTTGAGACGGGAAAGGTGGTCGATGAACAGGATGCCTTCGAGGTGGTCCATCTCGTGCTGGAGGCACGTGGCCATCAGGCCGTCCATGTCCTCTTCATGGGTGTTCCCCTCGAGGTCCTGCCAGCGCGCGCGGATGCGGGCGGGGCGTTCAACCTCGGCGTAGATCTCGGGCACCGAGAGGCAGCCTTCCTGATAGAGGCTGTGCTCTTCGGAAGGATCGAGGATCTCGGGGTTGATGAACACCCGCGGTTCCTTCTTGGTCGGCTGGTGGTGATGGTGGTGGCCATCATGATCGCAGGCGACGGGTTCGGCATCCGGATCATCGGGCTGAAGGTCGATCACCAGAACGCGCAGCGGCACGCCCACCTGAATCGCGGCGAGGCCGATGCCGGGGGCATCGTACATCGTCTCGAACATGTCTTCGAC
>OFDC01000335.1_pt1 | contig 39289 bp, 30 predicted proteins | sample 1520941 | NCBI WGS metagenome assembly OFDC01 (sample SAMEA94258168, study PRJEB24077) | hot springs metagenome | biome: Aquatic biome; feature: Water | place: India | collected 2012-12-06 | depth 5 m | reverse complement strand
CTTTTTATCAGCCAACCTCATAAAATGAAACGATTTTTCAGTATTCTCTTAGTTTTCTTACTATTTTTCAGTACCCAAACCTACGCCCAAGCACTTAAAGTTCAGCACGATTTGGTAGTGGCCAAAGATGGCAGTGGCGATTTTCGCTACATACAAGATGCCATCAATGCGGTGCGAGTTTACTTACCGAAACCGATTACAATCAAAATCAAAAAAGGGATTTACAAAGAAAAACTCGAAGTTTATAGCACATTGACCAACATAACTTTTATAGGCGAAAGCCTCGATAGCACCATCATTAGCTACGATGATTTTTCGGGAAAAGGCAAAATGGAAACGTTCGATTCTTACACGCTCAAAGTTATGGGCAACGATATAAAGTTTAAAAACCTGACCATCGAAAATACCGCAGGAAGAGTCGGACAAGCAGTAGCCTTACACGTTGAAGGCGACCGTTGTACGTTTGAAAACTGTAAGTTTTTGGGAAACCAAGATACTATTTTTGCTTCGGGCGAAAATTCAAGGCAATATTTCACGAATTGCTACATCGAAGGTACGGTCGATTTTATTTTTGGTTCGTCAACAGCTTTGTTTGAAAAATGCCACATTCATAGCAAAACCGATGGCTATGTTACGGCCGCTTCTACGCCAAAATGGGTAGCCTACGGCTATGTTTTCAAAGATTGTAAACTAACTGCCGATAAAGCTGCTACCAAAGTTTATTTGGGCAGACCGTGGCGAGATTTTGCCAAAACTATTTTCATTAATTGTGAACTCGGCAGCCACATTCTACCCGAAGGCTGGAACAACTGGGGCAGACCCGAAACCGAAAAAACAACTTTTTATGCGGAATATGGTTCAAAAGGCGAAGGCTCAAATACGCAAAGCAGAGTAAGATGGGCTCACCAACTCAGCGAAAAAGAAGCTTCATCCTACACCAAAGAAGAAATATTCTCAGGAAAATTACTGACACAATACCAAGATTTTTGGAGCAAAATGCCTTCAATGAAAGGTATTACAAACGTTCGAGATACTTCGTACAGTAATTATAGTGCCTTGAAAAGCAGTCTAAAAACGCACCCGAATGCTACTTTAATACCCGAAAAAACACCAGAAAATGTCATCGAAGAACGAAACATTGTCTATGCTAATACTGGCACGAGAGATTTACAACTTGATGCTTTCTACCCAAAAACGAAGTCTAAAAAACTACGTCCAGCAATACTGATTATTCATGGTGGAGGTTGGCGTACAGGCAATCGTACGCAGCACGTTCCTTTGGCTCAACGCTTGGCAGCTTTAGGTTATGTGACTTTTACGGCCGAATATCGTCTTTCAACTGAAGCTCTTTACCCTGCTGCCGTGCATGATTTAAAAGCAGCCGTAAGATGGATTCGTGCCAATGCCAAAAAATACGGCATAGACACCAATAAAATAGCCAGCGTGGGCTTTTCGGCAGGTGGGCAGCTTTCAGCACTCATTGGCAATACCAATCATTTGCCTAAGTTTGAAGGTAGCCTTGGAAATCTAAATCATTCGAGCCAAATAAACGCCATCGTAGATATTGATGGAATCTTGGCTTACATTCATCCAGAATCGGGAGAGGGCGATGACCGTAAAAGTACCTCAGCTGCTACCTATTGGTTTGGCTTTAGCAAAGACGAAAACCCTGAACTCTGGCACGAAGGCTCGGCTCTTACGTATGCAGGTAAAAACACCCCTCCTACCCTTTTCTTGAATAGCTCCGTTGATAGAATGCACGCTGGCCGTGAAGACTACCGCAAGAAACTTAATGCTTTTGGCATTTATTCAGAAGTACATACATTTGAAAATTCACCGCACTCATTCTGTTTGCTTTCGCCTTGGTTTGAGCCTACGGTTGGGTATATTGATACGTTTTTGAAGAAAGTTTTTTGATTTTAGTAGCTATTCAAATTTCACCAAAATACAAAAATCCAAGGCAATAACAGCCTATGTTTGATAAAAATCCAAACCGATAAAATAGAATTTTACCGATATGATACAATTTAACAAAACTTTAGTCACCGATGACGAACTTCCTTGGGAAGTGGTTGACCCAAAAATCAAACGAAAAATAATGTCGTATAATGAAGACATCATGCTCGTGAAAGTTGCTTTCGAAAAAGGTGGAATTGGCACCACACACAAACATCCTCATTTACAAATCAGCTATGTGGCAAGCGGTGCTTTTGAAATAACAGTTGCTGAAGAAAGTAAAATTTTGAAAGAAGGCGATGTGTATTTTATTCCTTCAAATGTTCTTCATGGTGCGGTTTGTTTGGAAGATGGCATTTTGATTGACGTCTTTAACCCTATGCGTGAAGATTTTGTACCCCAATAACAACCCCCAACCCCTAAAGGGGAGTTAAAATGACCAAAACTATGAAAACATCTATTCAAACCCTTACATTTTTATTGATTGCTCAGTTAGCTTTTGCCCAATACAATCCCGAAAAACCCGACCTTTGTCAAGGTAAATTTTTCACGGAAGAAGATGCAAAAAACCTCCACGCTGATTTTGCTAAACGATATTCTGATAAAACTTCATGGCAAAAGCACGCCCAAGAAATAAAACAGGGAATCTTAGATGGTGCTGAGTTGAGTAATTATGAATTTAAAAAGCCTACTAATATTGTTATTCATAGCAAAAAAGATTTGAATGGATATTCGGTAGAAAATGTATCTTTTCAAAGCATTGAAGGCATTTACGTCACAGGTAATTTGTATCGTCCTGCCCAATCAAGCAAAGGGAAAAATGCAGGAATTTTATGTCCGCATGGACACGGCACTGACCCACGTTTTGCCGCCTACACACAGCAGCGTTGTGCTACGCTCGCTCGCATGGGAGCTACGGTTTTTGCCTATGATATGGTTGGCATGGGCGATTCAAAACAAACTATTCACAAGATTGAAAAAGCACTCAAACTACAAATAATCAATGGCAAAGCCGCTCTTGAATTTTTGTTAGGTTTACCCGATGTAGATAAAAAACGTATTGGTATGACGGGCGAATCGGGCGGAGGAACACAAACTTTTGTACTTTCTGCCCTTGACGACCGAATAAAGGTTTCGGTACCCGTGGTCATGGTTTCGGGTTATTTCTTTGGAGGTTGTGTGTGCGAAAGTGGTATGCCTATTCATAAACGCCCAACCCATCAAACAACCAATGTAGAAATTGCTGCTACTTTCGCCCCAAAACCTATGCTTTTAGTATCGGATGGTGGCGATTGGACAGTGAATACACCTAACATGGAGTACCCATACATTAAAAATGTTTATTCGTATTTTGGAGCAGCAGATAAGGTAGAAAATGTACATCTCGCCAACGAAAAACACGATTATGGCCCCTCAAAACGCCAAGCAGTTTATCCATTTTTGGCTAAATATCTAAAACTCGATATTCAGAAAGTAATGCAGAATGGCACAGTTGATGAAAGTGCCAATAAGGTTTTGACCCAAACCGAATTACAAGTTTTTGATGAACAACACCCACGCCCCGCAAATGCCGTAATGGGCGATGCCGAAGTGATGGCACTTTTAGAGAAGAAATAAAGTAAAGCGTTTAAAATGTTATTTTTGTTGAAAATTGTTGCACCTTGTTGAAAACAACCATGTGCAACAATAAAAACAACTGTAACTATTTTCAAACAAGCCCTAATAAATGAAAGAAAATAACCCTTTGAATACTTCTTGGCGAAAAACAGCCTCAACGATATATAAAAAACCAGTTGATTCGAAAATATTTGGTTCGGTTGAAATTGATATTACAGATTTAGAAAAATACATTGCCGAAAAACGTAAAAATGGCGTAAAAATTACCCTTACACACTTTTTTTTGGTGGCTACGGCTCGTGCTATTAAAGAAATTCCAGAACTCAATACTTACATCAAAAGAGGCAATATTTACTCACACGAAGCAATCAATGCCACGGTAAGTGTACTTTTACAAAGTGGAGAAATGGGTTCGGTAAAAATGCTCAATGCTGATAAACTGACACTTACGGAATCGGCTGTAAAACTGAAAGAAGAAATCCAAAAAACATATAAAGGCGATGAAAACGCCACCATGCAAATGAAAGAAAAACTGGCGGCGATTCCGTGGCCTGTGCGTAGTTGGGTTTATCAATTTATTAAGTACCTCACCACAAATATGGGCATTTCTATTCCGCCTCTTGGGCTTTCGGCCAATAATTTTGGTTCGTTTATTTTATCAAATATTGGCAGTATTGGTCTTGATATTGGCTACCCAGCTCTGATGCCTTCGGCCAATATTGCGTTTGTCTTGATTTTGGGTGGAGTGACAAAAAAACCGTGGGTTGTTAATGATAAAATTGTCCCTCGTAGTATTTTGATGCTCGGTGCGGCACTTGACCACCGAGTAATTGATGCTTCCCATGGTGGCAAGCTATTCAAACTACTGAAACGATTTGTTAATAATCCTGAGTTGTTGGAGGAAGCCTAAGAATTTCATAAATTTTACAAGTACTCGGAGAAAATTTTGCTATTTTTATCAAAAATTCATAACCATGAAAATAGCCACACAGATATTTTTTCTCTTCTTTTTTTGCGAATGTTTTGGTCAGAATATAGGTAATGCTTATTCAGCAAGAATCTTAATCAATGATAACCGCTACGCCGAAGCAATACAGGTTGTTGGCAATTGTGTGGAAACTCCATGTCTAATCGAACTGGGATTTTGCTACCAGAAACTCGGAGATTTCAAAAAATCGAATAATTATTATCTACAAGCACTCGAAGCCAATCCTGATAATCAAACTACTCTTTCCCAAGTTAGTCAGAATTTCGAGCGACTGGGCAATAATTCCAAAGCAAAAAATTACTACGAAAAGCTCATTTCGCTCGATTCGACCAATGTGCTTTACTATAAACTTTATAGCAATCTCTTGGTCAAGCTGGGCATGGATTCTTTAGCTATCAGAACTTACAAAAGGACAATTTATCTCAATCCAGCCGACTTAGAAAGTACCACAGAGTTGGGTAAGTTATATTTTAAGACAAATGCTTTTCAAGAATGTAAACGACTGATAAACAAAGGATTAAAATCAGACTCTACCTATATCCCCTTACTTCAAATCAACGCCAAATTATCTTACCGAGATAATAATTTTAAAGAGACTGTCACTCAAATCCAACAAATTATGAGCGTTGGAGATTCTACGCTTTTCTACCAACGCCTTTTGGGTTTCTCTTATTTCCGACTCGATAGCACGCAAAGAGCCATCGAAACACTCGAAAGATATGCACTAAAAGGCGAACCCAACGAACTTGTTCACTACTATTTAGGACTTTGTTATTTGAAGAATTCGGATACAAAAAAGGCAAAAGAAAACTTAGAAAAAGCCATAAAAGTTGGTGTCTCCGAAAACGTAACCGATTATTTCTATATGTTAGGATATTTAGAAGAAACTGGCAAAAATTACAAAGAAGCCATAGAATTCTACCAAAAAGCCTATACTTTCGACCCACGACCTGATTTAATGTTTATGATAGCTCGTTCTTATGATTGGAATAACAATAAACCCAAAGCTATTGAACACTATCAAAAATATTTAGCGTCTAAGTCTAAAACATTTGCCGAAGATGCAAAAAAACGCTTACAGCAAATAAAGAAATAACATAAACTACTACAACTATGAGAAGCTCTATCCAACATTTTATTTATATCCTGTTTTTGGGGTTTCTGAGCCTTCATAGTTTTGCCCAAAACATTGACGAAAAAGAAATTCTATCACTCAGAAACGAATGCGGAGGTGTTTATTTTAATAGCAAAGAAGTCTTAGAAAAGAGTTGGGGAAAATCAATTCGCTTTTTTGATTTGAAAAAAGGTGATAAAGTAGCCGATATTGGGGCAAAGTCCATGACTTTTATTGGTACGCTATCAGTATTTTATGAAAACATAGATTTCTACTGCGAAGATATTGACTCGGCCTGTACCACTTCCAAACAAGCTCAGAAAGTCATTGATTTTTACAGTAAAATTAAGGGTTCGCCCATTAGTTGCAAGTTTATTCCTGTTATCGGCACCGAAACATCTACCACACTTCCTAAAAATTTCTTCGATAAAGTTATTATTGATAATTCACTGCATGAGTTTTCGGAGAAAGTTTTGATGCTGAAAAACATCACTCAAATCTTAAAGAAAAATGGCTTTTTGTACCTTCGTGAATCTCTCGGACGCACCAACGGGGAACTCCACATGGGTTGTAACCAAGCTCTTTTCGACGAAGCACATTTAGTTGAATTTATTATACAACAAGGCTTTAAATTCATAAAATCCGAGGATTCTCAGATTCCCACGGGGGCCTTTCTTTCAAAATTATTTCTATTCGTAAAACAGTAAAATAGTCTATACATCGCTAAACTTTCGATAACGATGGGTTTTCAAACTCGATGCTGTCGAAACTTTTTCATCATACCCTCCCAATTTCAAACGTTTGCATAACTATTTCAAACGTTTGCGTAATAATTTATAAGAAATATCTTATTTTTTATTAGTAAAATGCACTACCAAATCTTCCTAACCAATACTTCATCTCTTTAGCCTCTGACAATATAATCGTAACATTACGGTAATATTCTCTTAATCAGTGAGGCGTAGTTTTGCAGTTGTTTAGCAAGGCAACAGTACCTAAACTCTAAATTTTCCTTTTTTTTTTAACAAAAACTTCGCTAACCAATCATTTATGTTTACCTAATTTAACACCAATGTCACGTACTGTTCATCTGATACAACTTTATGTATCTGCCTTTCACAAGCTCAACAAATATTCTTAATCACAAAAATCAGTCAACGACAATGAATCAAAAACTACTGCAAAACAGGTTGCTTGCTCTGTCATTTCCGAAGCTATCTGTCTTTATCCTATTATTTTCACTCTTAGGGGTCGATGTTGGCTTTGCCAAAAATCAACCAAACACTTTCAAAACCGTTGATATTACGGTCAAAGGAAAAGTAACAGATGCCGAAACGGGCGATGGTCTTCCAGGAGTAAGCGTTTCAGCCAAAGGGAGCACCAAAGGGGCCGTAACCGATGTAAACGGAGAGTATTCCATTACCGTTAGCGATGGAAAAGCGGTTTTAGTATTTAGTTATGTAGGTTATACTCCTCAAGAAATTACTGTAGGCGGACAAACACAAATCAATATTCAACTCAAATCTGACAGCAAAACGCTCAGCGAAGTGGTGGTTGTGGGCTACGGTACAGCCAAGAAAACAGACATCACGGGTGCTGTAAAATCAGTCAGAAGTGAGGAATTTAATAAAGGTATCATCAACTCGCCAGAACAACTTTTACAAGGTAAAGTAGCGGGTGTAAACGTTACTTCAGCAAGTGGAGAGCCAGGTTCGGCACAAAATATCTCAATCAGAGGACCAGGTGGTGTTCGCACAGGCAGTACACCTCTCTTTGTTGTTGATGGTTTAGCCCTCGATAATTCGGGAACAGGTGGTGCAATGAACCCTCTTACATTCTTGAACCCACAGGATATCGAAACAATTGATGTATTGAAAGATGCTTCGGCAACAGCAATTTATGGTGCTCGTGGTGCAAACGGGGTAGTTTTGATTACTACTAAAAAAGGAAAAGCTGGAAGTTCTTCGATGAATTATTCGGCAAGTTTAGGTATTTCTGAAATCGCTCGTGCATTACCTGTTTACACGGCTGACGAATACCGCAAAGCTGTACCAAGCGTAGGTGGAGTTTTAGAAGATTTAAAAGGAAATACCGATTGGCAAAAAGAAATCACTCGCACAGCATATACGCAAAACCACAACCTCACTTTGGGTGGCGGTGCAGGAAAATTAACTTATTATGCGTCGTTTGGAGCTCAAAAACAAGAAGGTATCTTAAAGAATAACGATTTGAATCGCTACACGGGTCGTATTAATGTCAATCAGAAATTCTGGGAAGACCGCCTAAACGTTGATGTAAACCTCAATGCAACATTCACAAATAACAGTCGCCCTCCAATTGGAAGCATGATTGGAAATGCCATTTCGGTAAACCCAACTTACCCTGCGTATGATGCACAAGGAAATCCTGCGGTTTATCCAAACTTGGTGAATCCGTTAGTGAGCTTGAAGTTGGAAAAAGATATTACAAAAACGAATCGTCTGATTGGAAATATCTCGCCATCTCTCAAAATCACAAACGATTTAGTTTATAAATTGAATTATGGTATCGACAACTCAAATTCGGTGCGTGATTTGGTTTCTTTGCCCAATGCCGTGCCTTTACAAGATGGCCGCCTCGAAACTATCTATATAACTAATAATAATAGTCTCATCGAAAACTATTTGACTTACACGAAGAATTTTAATAACAATAGTTTTTCGGCATTGGTTGGACATTCATACCAAAAGATTTTCTTACAAGGCCGTTCTTCGAGTATCAATAAATTCCCGATTTCGGATATTGACCCAATCTATAACCCAGGCTTAGGTCAAGAACTCACTTTGGCAAATAATAAACCTTCGGGCTATGCTACCAAAAATGAATTACAATCGTTTTTCTCAAGACTAAATTATAGTTTCAAAGATAAATATTTGCTCACGGCAACAGTTCGTGCCGATGGTTCATCAAAATTTGGTGCAAATAATAAATACGGTATCTTCCCTTCGTTTGCGGCAGGTTGGAGAATTTCAGAAGAAGAATTTATGAAAGGTTCTCGAATCAGCAATTTGAAACTTCGTGCGGGTTGGGGACAAACTGGTAATCAAGAGATTCCATCAAAAATCACACAAGCATTATTTACTTCAACGGTTTCGGCTTCTACGAGTTATCCACTTGTTAATTCTGGACCTTTTCCAGCAGGAACAACTTACAGCCGTTTAGCCAACCCTGACATTCAATGGGAGGTTTCAACACAAACCAATATTGGTCTTGATTTTGGTTTATTCAATGGTGCTTTAACGGGTGCGGTTGACTATTTCAATAAAGTTTCGAGCGATATTCTCTTAGAAGTAATTCCGTCTGACCCCGTTCAACCAGCAGGTACATTCTGGACGAACGTAAAAGATATGAATATTACTAACAAAGGCTTAGAAATCGAATTGGCTTATCGCCAAAAAACTGCCAGCGGTATCAACTACGGCATCGGTGGAAACACTACTTTCATTAGAAATAAAGTAACAAACTCACCGTATTCGGTTATTCCTTCGGGAAGTGCTTCAGGTTCGGGTCTTACTTCGGCAACCATCAATGGATATCTTAGTGGCGAACCAATCGGTACTTTCTTCTTGAAAGATTTCACAGGTTTTGATGATAAAGGTCTTAGCACTTACCGTGATGTAGATGGCGACGGAATCGTTACTGACAAAGACCGTATTGCAGCAGGAAGTGCTTTACCAACGATGCAGTATAATTTCTTTGGAAATATCGGCTACAAAGGCTTCGATTTAATTGTAAACTTCAATGGTGTTCGTGGCAATAAAATCTATGATAACACGGCCAACTCAAATTTCTATAAATTACGTTTGTCGAAAGGAATCAATACAACGCCAGAGGCCGTACAATATGCCAATGAATCTGCAAATAATGCCGCCCCAGTTTCAACTCGTTTCTTGAAAGATGGAGCATTCCTTCGCTTAAATAATATGGCTTTAGGCTATAGTTTCAATACCAAAGCACTTGGCATTGATAAGTATATTCCAGCATTGCGTTTATCGGTTACAGGCCAAAACCTTTTCGTAATTACCAAGTACAACGGCTATGACCCAGAAGTAAACACTGACCGAACCATCAATGGTATTTCATCGTATGGTATCGACTATTTAAGCTATCCAAAAGCTAAATCAATCATCTTTGGTCTAAATGTTTCATTCTAAGATAACATGCTTTAAGCTATACGCATTAAGCAATATGCAAAAACATTATCAAAACTGCCTAAAGCGTAAAGCATAAGGCATAAAGCAAAAAACAATGAAAAAGAAAATATATTCATTATTGTTCCTATGTAGCTTTGCTGTTTTAGAAGGCTGCACCGACCTCAAAGAAGAAGTACTTGACGAAACCCTTTCGGCAGCCAAACTTACTGACAAGCAAGCTGCCGATGGTATCATTGCTCCTGTATATGCACGTCTCCCAGATATTTTCTTGCATACCAACTATTTTGCTATTCAAGAAATCTCGACTGATGAAGCAATTTTGCCTTATCGTGGTGGCACCGACTGGGGCGATAACGGTATCTATTTGGCCATGCACCAGCACACTTACCAAAGCACTGACCCAAATCTGAGAAACACTTGGAATCTAATTTTGCAAGGAATGTCTCGTGCCATCACGGCTATAAATACCCTTCCAACACTCAACGACCCCAATGCTAAAGTTTATTTGGCCGAAGCTCGTGGTATGCGTGCGTATTACTCGATGCTAACACTTGATTTATTCGGTTTAGTTTTCGTGAAAGAAGACCTCGGCGAAACTTCAAAAATTCTGCGTGGCGAAGAAGCGTTTCAATACATCAAAAATGAGTTCTTAGCAGTTGAGCCAAATTTAGATGCAACAGTTGGTCCAGGACGTTTATCAAAAGGTGCTGTATGGGGTTTATTAGCTCGTCTATACCTCAATGCCGCTGTTTACCGTGATGTTTACGGAACACCAAGCTTCAAAGCTGATGAAATGGATAAAGTGACCGAATATTGTGATAAAATTATCAATGCTGGTACGTATAAATTATCGGCTGATTATTTCTCAATTTTTGGTTCAGACAATCATTCAAACCCTGAATTAGTTTTTGCAGTTGACCAAAGAGCTGAATTAAACGGGCATAATCGTATGGCATATTTCTCGCTATCAGGCGACCAATTTCCGCTTCCTGCATACCCAAATGCCAATGGAACTGATGGCCCTGCCATTACGCCAGATTTTTACCGTACTTGGGTAAACGAATATGCCCCAAAAGACCCATCGGATGTTGACCCAAGATTTTATAAGCAAAATATTTCTGCCTACTCAAACCCTGCTGATACGTGCGTAACTGATGTTAATTTCAACATGAATCGTGGTATTTTGCGTGGGCAGCAATATGGTTTGATTAGAAAAAATGGGGTTTTCTTAAAATGTCCAGACGGTAAATTCAAAGTTGGTAAACTTTTCAATGATACTCGTAACCGTCCAACAGTACCTGTAAACTTCACCGAAAAAGTAGATTATACAACTGCGGGAAGCGATTATAGCTCAGGATACCGAGTATTGAAATACGAATTTAGTCGCAAATCAGTAAGTGGTCGTAACTTTGGCGATGCTGATATTGTGATTGTTCGTTTGGCCGATGTTTATATGATGCGTGCTGAAGCAAAATTACGTAAGAGCAATGATGCCGCAGGAGCTTTAGCCGATGTCAACATTGTTCGTGCAGCTCGTACTACCCCTCCACCCCCACTCACTTCCATGTCGCTTGATATTCTTTTCAAAGAGCGTGGTTTTGAATTTTACTGGGAAATGCTTCGCCGTTCGGATATGATTCGTTTCGGAAAATATGAAGGTACTTGGACAGAAAAAACCAATACAGATAAACTGAAACGTATCTTCCCAATTCCACAAACAGCCATTGATGGAGCATCAAACCTTCCTGGCTATTTGAAACAAAATCAAGGATATTGAAATAATTAATAATGGTTAATTATTAATTATAAAGTGTTCATTAAAAGGTATTTAAGCGATGATAAAACTTTATTTATCATCGCTTTTTTAGTTGACGTTCATCTGGTGAAACAATTTCAAACGTTTGCGTAAATTTTATTTGAAATGTTATAAATTTTATTACTTTATTGCATAGTATTTGTACAAATGTCCATACTATATACCTGACATTTTAATAAAAAAACGCATTAGACAATTCAAAAAATAAAAGAAATGAACTTCACTGAAAAAGAAATTTCGCCTCTTGCAAGCATCGAAGAATGGGAGGATGATTTGCTCGAAAGATACCCAGAGCCTAAAAACGCTGAAACAAAAAAAACTAAAGACGAATACCGTAACTACACAGACTCTGAGCGTGTAAATACTGTTAGAGAATTTTACCGTTTGAACCACACTTATCAAACTTATGATTTTGTTGTTCAGAAAGAAAAAGAGTTCTTGAAATTCGACAAACGTGAAATGTCAGTTTGGGATGCCATTGATTTCTTGAATACATTGGTTGATGATTCTGACCCAGATACAAACCTTGATCAGTTTCAGCACCTACTTCAAACATCAGAAGCTATAAGAGCTGACGGCCACCCAGATTGGTTCGTTCTGATGGGCTTTATGCACGATTTGGGTAAGGTTCTTTGTTTATTCGGCGAGCCACAATGGGCAGTTGTAGGTGATACTTTCCCCGTTGGTTGTAAACACTCTGATAAAATCGTTTATCCTGAATTTTTCGAGGCAAATCCTGACTCAAAAGATGAGCGTTATAATACAAAATACGGTGTTTATTCACCAAATTGTGGACTTGAAAATGTAAAAATGTCTTGGGGACACGACGAGTATCTTTACCAAATGATGAAAAATTATTTGCCAGAAGAAGCTCTTTATCCAATTCGTTATCACTCATTCTATCCTCAGCACCGTGATGATGCTTATAGTCATTTGATGTCAGCTCACGATTACAAGATGTTTAAATGGGTAGATAAATTCAATCCTTACGATTTGTATTCTAAAGTGCCAGTACCACCAAATGCAAAAGAGCTTCGTCCATATTACGAAGATTTAGTTGCTAAATATTTACCTGCTACTTTGAAATTCTAATCGACATAATAGGGCAACAAAAAAGGGAAAATCGAAAGATTTTCCCTTTTTTGTTAGATTACTAACTGAATCTTAATATTCCCACAAATTGTGTTCAAATTCCATTAATTCGTGTTCTAATTGTTCAGATTTCAACAAACCTTCACGTGGAGACTTGTAAATATCGTCTAAGAAATTATCCAAAGCATTCGATTTTTTGATAATTTTTCCGTGAAACAAACGCAACTCAAACGCATCCGCTAAGTTTTTGTGTGATGCTACGTTAGCAGCATTATACCAAATACACTTAGGATTACTACGGAAATAACGCTCCAATTCTTTGTATTTGAATACACAAATCGGACGGTCAAAACCCAGCGTTGTTTGGTCGGCTGGAATGATTAATTTCAACGTAAGAATATCAAAATATTGACGTGAACGTTGCTTATCAAAAATCCAATCTTCTTTCAATTCTAACGTTGTCAATTGAGTTGGAAAAATCTCTACACCAGCACCTGGGTCGGTTGCCGCAGGAGCAGCACCACCAGCAGCAGGTTTAGCAGCACCGCCACTATCTCCACCCCAACCATCATCACCGCCTGATGAAAAACCAGCAGCTTTTTCTTCTTCAGATAAACCACCGCCTTCACCTTTCAGCATCAAACGCTCCATAAATTGGTCGAGTGTAAGCTTTGTTGTCAAAGAATCATTATCGTAGGCTTCAATCAAACCAGCTTTTACGGCATCAATCAAGTGTCTTGTAATTTCACTTCCTTTCGAGAAAAGCGGTTGATTTTGCTTTTCTTTCAAGTCAATTCTTCGCCACAAAGTTGTTTTATACATAACGTTTTCCTCATGTATAGGGCGAAGCGATAGCGGATTCAAATAATTATTTGACTTCTCTTGAGCTACTGCAAACTGGCTGATAATCAATGAGATACCAAAAGCCAAGCCTTGTAATTTCTTCATAATTCTGACAATTATTTTGTTATTAATTCAATGGAACAGTGAAAATAATTTCTCCAACATCCACTGTTTCTACTTCTCCTTTAAAATTTCTACGTTCTACACGCTTTACTACTATTACATAACGGTCTCCCGCCTGTGCTTGTTGTGCAAGGTTAGAAACATTTGCAGTGTTGCCATTAAATGGACCTCCTCCTATTCTTCTTGAACCACGAGCCAAATTAACTTCAAATTCTGCTACTCTAAATGCAGCATCTTCTGGGTTAGTTGATTTGAATGATTCATCAGCTATTGCACCGATATTAATTGTTCTTAAACCAGTCGCCGAAGCTCCTCTACGTTCATCAATCCCAAGTAATTTAATCGTTGGCTTAGGCACACGACGAACTGGGAAATTAAATGTCTGTAATGTGATTCCGCCATTTACTACATTCATTGAAGCTTTGGCTGAATTTGGAACAATTGTTACTTTACCACCTTCACCTGGAATAAAATCTGCACCCGAACCACTAAATGAAGGACTATACAATGCTCCTAAACCTGGTGAATAAGTAGCTAAGCGGTTGGCACATTTAAAGTATAACGCTGGCATTGAGGCTGTTTCGATTTGAACCGATGGCTTCAATACTGTATATGTTTCCTCTTTCTCAACTGACTTCATTGAGCCATCAGGTGAAGGATAAGAAACAGTAGCTTTGTATGAACGCTTCAACTGACCATTTTTATCAAAATCACCGCCCGATGCAGTAATTTCATATAGACCTTTACCATCTTTTACTGGTAAAGCTGAGCCATTGATACTGATTCTTGGTGTAATTGATTTAGAGTACGCTCCGATTGCTACCTCAGCTTTGTATTTCTGACCAGCAACTACCGAACGTGAATCTGGAATAACCACCGCAAAGATTTCATCAAATTTGATTTCTTTGATACCCACTTGGCTTGCGAGATATTCTAAAACTTCACCTTCTAAGCGACGAACCTCTGATTGTTTCTGACTCAAAACCGCCAATGCCGCTGGAACTGGAGTTTGAGCAAAATATAACTCAGAAAAATCTTTGCTTTTTGTAATGTTATCTGTTCTTGCCAAAGCGGGGTCTTGAGCTGCATCAACCGCTAACTCAGGAAACTTAGTATTTGGAGCAGCAAACTTTTGTAATTGAACAGCGAAATCATTCAATTTCTTCTTCAATTCGTAACCTTTACCATTTTTTTGGTCACCAACCATCAAGATGGCTACTTTTTCTTCTTCCGAAGGGTTTTTCACACCACCAGTTTCAGCATCAAGTCCACCGCCAGCATTGACGATTTCCTGCTTCAACCCACTGATATAATTATCCATTTCGGTTGTAACTTTTCTTACTTCAACAGCTTTTTGAAGTACATCGGCATATTGAGCTCCACCTGGTTTCTCTCTGATTTCTTTTTCAATTGCCTTTACTGATTTCTCGTTATTGCCATTAGCAGCCGAGTTTGCTCTTTCCAAACTATTATTCAAAAGTTGAAATTTTTGTAGAAGTGCATTACTTACCTGGAGTGCTAACATTGCCGTCAGAACCAGATACATCATGTTTATCATCTTCTGACGTGGCGACTCTTTTCCACCTGCCATATATTCTATATATTATACAGTTAGTAAATATTTTTTTTAATTAAGAATGTAGAATGTAGAATTAAGAATGAATGTAGAATATAACTCATCATTCAGAACTCAACACTCTAAACTATTTTAGTTTCCTTTCATTGCCGACAACATACTTCCGTAAACATTGTTCAACGAAGTAAGATTGTTTGTCAATTTCGACATTTCAGTTTTGAATTGTTGAGCTTCTTTCGAGGCATCTGACATATCTTGCATTGCAGTTGTCAAATTACCGTAGAAAGCGTTCATTGCTTTCAAATGCTTATTAGTATCTTGTAATTCAAGTTCGTAAACTGCATTCAAAGCACCCATGTTTTGAGTAATTTTGCTGAATTGTGAACGGTATTCTTGAGCATCTTTAGTTGCATCAGCCATGCTATTCATTGCATTTACAGCAGTGCCATAAGCAGCATTCATAGCTGTTACTTGACCCGAAGCGGTTTTTACATTTTTAGCGTAATCACTTGTTGCTACGGTTGCGTCTGTCAAATCTGACATTTTAGCAACTTGGCCAGTAAGGCTTTGAATACCTGTTTTCAAACCATCAAAAATATCTGGAGAAAGCTTAGCGTTAGCAAGCATATCATCCATTTTGGCAGTTAAACCAGCACCTTGCGATGGAGTGGTACTTCTTTTTGGGAGTTCTCCTTGAAAATCATCAGCTAATTCTGGGTAAACCTTTTCCCACTGATATTCATTATCTGGACGAAGGAATGATTGGAAAGCATAAATTAAGAAAATGGCAGCTTCTGTGCCTAAACCAATAGGTAACATAAAATTCGCCCAGTCGTAGTGCATAATTTTACCTAATGCCCCCAAGATTACAACTGATGCTCCTGCTCCATAGAAAAACGGAATGATTTTGTCCCAAAATAAACTTTTACCGTTGTTATTTGCTGCCATGTGTTTAAAAAAGTTAAGAATTAAGCTTTAATTTAAAAGGGAATTTATTTATAATTTTTGAATCTACTTTTATTTAAACATAATAAATGCGAAGTATAAATCGAAATATTCATGTAGAATACTTCAGGATATACTTCGCAATTATTTTTGATATTATTCTCTTCCTGGAACACTTCCCAAACGGTCCATCACACAACGGAAACCGATATAAGAGCGGCGTTCGTTACGGAACTCATACGTTCGAGTACCCGTTTCGAGGAAGTAGGCTACGTCTTTCCAAGAACCACCTTTGATAATTTTACGAGGCTCATTTTCATCGTTGTACACAGGGTTCAAATCCCATGTAACTGGCATATATGATTCTGCATAAGCATCTTGGCACCATTCTGCCACATTTCCTGCCATGTTATACAAGCCATAATCGTTTGGATTGAATGCATTTGATGGAGCTGTGTAAGGGTATCCATCGGCACGATAATTTCCTCTGTATGGCTTAAAGTTTGCTAAGAAACAGCCTTTACCATTGGCTACGTAAGGGTTACCCCAAGGATATTTTGCTCCTTCTTTGCCACCACGAGCTGCCCATTCCCATTCAGCTTCTGAAGGCAAACGATAGCGTGGAGATTTGAATAAATTCTTCTGGGCTCTGTTGTCGTTCAATAATTTTGTACGCCATTTACAGAAATATACTGCGGCATCCCAGCTAATACCCACTACTGGATACATATCAAAAGCAGGTGACGAATAATAATATTCGGTCATTTGGTCGCCGTTATGATAAGTAAAATCTTTACTCCAAACCGAAGTATCAGGATAAAGTGTTGACATGATAAATTCTTCACCCAAAACAGAAACCGAGTCAGTCATCATTGAATTCATAAACTGACGGTACTCGTGGTTAGTAACTTCTGTGTCATCCATGTAAAACGGAACGATGGTTACACGCTTATTCATTGAGATACGAGCCGACATTACGTCTTCATCGGCTTGTCCCATCATTAACGACCCCGAAGGAATCAGCACCATTCCGTGAGGAGCGGTTTGCTTATAGCCTTTGCGAGAGGTTGCCATGATTTCACCATCACGGATTCCATCCATGCCAATGTCTTTGCCTCCACTTTTACTGCTCTTCTTTCCTCCAATCCCCATTTTACTCAAGGGGCTTTTAGAACCGCAACTTTGCATCATTATGATTGGGGCAATCACTAACAGACTTTTCAAAAAGGTACTTAATATTCTCTTGTTCATAGCTGAAAACAAGTTGGTTATCTATTTTTTTTGGTATTGATACTTTCGATAATATAGAAACGTGACTTCCGAAATTAATATTGCATTAGCCCGCAAAGTTATGAAAAAAAATAAGTTTTTCCGATAACTATCAACTGATAAAGCAATTATTAAGCCAAATTATCTATTTAAAGGTCTTGGATAGCACTATTCAAGCAATTTCCAGTCAGTTAGAGTAAAACAATAACTTTTTGATAATGTTAATAAGATGAGCGGAGAAAATAGCAATTTTATTATTAAGCGGCACAAATTATGCCAAAATTAGATTTTAAGGTATTTTTTGAAATAAAAACGAGCAGTTATTTCAAATTTTCTTTGGTAAATATTTGTCAAAAGGAACTTTTAATATCTATATCTCGGTGTACGAACGATTGATTTTTTTCCTGCTCTTAAAGCCGCTAACGAATAACTTAAGAGTACTTCATGAGATAGCGGACTTTTAGCATTTTTACCTCCAATTATTACATCAACTGCATAGCCGATTCTCATACTTCCTCCTAAAATATTTGCTCCTACAAGTCCCGAAACGGCATCGCCTGTACGGTAACTTGCTCCTACCCAATAACGACTATCGTAAGTTGCTATGGCACCCGCTTCGGCCGAAATTGTACTCAAATCTGATTTTATTATTAACATCGGACTCACATCAACTGTATATGAAACCCCAATTAACACGCTACCAGTAAGATATGCACTACGTTTAAGGGTGTTTGTGGCATTATCAGTTCCGAGTCCGAAAGTTGGTTGATTGATGTGATTCATTGACAAACCAATGTTGTAAGATGGATTGCTTAGGTAAACCCCTGCTCCAACATCAATGGCAGACTGGCTAAAACGCCCAGTTGCCAAAAGTGGGTCACCGTCATCTTTCGGACGCAAACGGCCGTAGTCGATTCCTCTTGCAAAATACCCTCCACTTACTCCTATGCCCAGTTGGCTATTGCCAAGTGGCATTTGATAAGCATACGATAATTTAAAATCTTGTTGTGTACTTGCACCTATTTTGTCATTGACAAATGTTATACCTACGCCACCCTTAATCATTTTGAGTGGAATATTCGCCGAAATTACTTGTGTAACTGGAGCTCCTCCGTCATCAAAAGTACTTTGATAACCTTGATATTGTGTGCGATAAATTGCCTGAAAACGAGTGACGTTTTCAGAACCAGCCGTAGCAGGATTCAAAAATAACTGATTGTATATGTAGTGCGTAAACTGTGCATCTTGCTGAGCATGAGCTGTAAAAGATGCTATCAATAAAACTATATAATAAATCTTTCTCATAGTGGGCTAAAATAGTCGATGGTCAATAGACGAGAATTGATAATATTTTGGCTGCAAAAGCAACACATTTTTTATATCGTTCTCTTTCTAAAGGCAATTTAATTAATTATTTGTATTCCTAACACCATAACGAAAAAAAATAGGCTAAACTTGTGGTTTAGCCTATTAACTTATTTTTATTATATATTGTTTGCCTTTTTTATGTAGAGTTCTAAAGCTCCTGTCATTGAAGGTGCATTGGGTAGCGGTGCTTCAATATCAAGAATAAACCCTGCATCTCGGATAGCCTTGGCGGTTGTTGGCCCAAAAGCTGCCAAGCGAGTATTATTTTGTTTCCAATCTGGAAAGTTAGAATTCAATGAAGTAATTCCAGATGGGCTATAAAAACATATAATATCGTAGAAAACTTCCGTAAGGTCTGATAAATCTGATGGAACAGTTTCATACATGATCGCTTCTGTGAGATGCAAATCATTACGGTTCATCAAATTTGGGATATCATTGCTACGAATATTTGAGCATGGGAATAAGAATTTCTCTCCTTTGTGCTTCAAGATCAATGCTTCTAAGTCGGCAGCGGTTTTCTGACCTACAAAAATCTTACGTTTTCTGATAACGATATATTTTTGTAAATAATTAGCCGTTTGCTCTGAAATACAGAAGTATTTCATATCTATCGGAATCTCGATTCTAAGTTCTTTAGCAATACGGAAGAAATTATCTACTGCATTTCGGCTGGTTAGAATAATGGCCGTGTGTGCTAAAATATCAACTTTTTGGCGACGAAAATCACGGTGGTCTAAGCCTTTTACCTCAATAAAAGAACGAAAGTCCACTTTTAAATTAAACTTTTTGGCCAACTCAAAATACGGAGACTTCTCGTCGGTCGGTCTCGCTTGTGTTACCAAAATACTCTCCACTTTACGGAGGCGGTCCTGAGTTATTTTTTCTGTTACTTCACTCATCCAAATTGCGGGTTTTCAAGTACAAAATTTTATTTGGTTTCTTAAAATGATGACAAACAAAAAGACATCATTACATGGCAAACCTTATGCCGAGAATAACAGGCAATATTTCCACGATACAAAGGTACGAAATTAAATAGAGACTTTGTATAGGAATACTACGAATTATGGTAAAATATAGAATGAAAAATCTAATCAAATAAAATGCTACGATTGGTGTAAATAGATACACTTGCCAATTGAAATCATGCGGGAAGTAACCCATAAAGAGTACTAATAGCACTAAAACTAAAGCTGAATAGAAAAGGCTTGATGCTTGAATTATCTTGAAATAATGCAAATCGACTACTTTTTCGAGGTTGAATAATTGCCCAACCAACCCAATAAAAAAGTATTTCATAACCATGATTACAAACACCGCCAAACTAATTCGGAAATAGTTTGAAAGTAAAACTCCGAGCGTATCACCTTCTTGCAAAATGGCTCTTCCTCCAAAAACGTGGATTCCTTTGCTTTGCAAAAGCATATAAAATAAGCTGATTATTAAGCTCAGAAGAATGATAAACATCACATTCATTCGATTGAGGGGCTTGTTTATCAGAAACGATTGCTCTCGAACGAAAGTGTTGAACAAATCTTTGAAATTGAAGTACCGCTGAAATGCTCTAATATATGAGTTCGATAAATATGAAAAGAACACCAAAATAAACATCGACACCAGTACTATGTAGTTTCGGTAAGGCGTAGGCGTGCGTGGTTTTGCCGTTATACCTGACTCAGCCAATACGATTGGCTTTTGGTTCAGCGAGCGTTTATAGCCCAACATCAGTTTTTTATCTTCGATATTGTTTGAGCCATAAAGCGTAATGTAGATTGTTGGTTGCTCGTAAGCTCTGTAAAGACTATCGACACTCAATACAATCCATTTACCGACTGGAATCTTCTGGCGAAGTGAGCCATTGATAAACAAAAAATTATCAGCTTTTTGGGCGTAAACCAAAATATTGTAGCCTCTATTGCTCTGAATATCGCAAAAAACTGTGTGCGAAGGATATCCCAAATGCTGCTCTGAAATATACGGAATGTAAGCTTTCATTCGGTCGCTATACACTTGCCAATCATCGTGGTAATCGTGTACCAAGAAGTATTGATCGTTTGGGCCAACGGTAGTGGCAAACGACTTTGACGATAGGATTAGCAAAAGTATGTAAAGAATCTTCTTCAACGGCCTGCTTTAATTTTTTTGCAAAATTAAGCAAAAAAGGTCAGACTTGTTGAGTCTGACCTTTTGTTTTTATATTTTGACTGAAAAGATTTGTATGATTATTGAGTATGATTACTCAAATTTAAGCTCAATGTTTACTAAATCTTATCGAATCATCAATTTAAAATTAAGCTTTTCCGAGAGCTTTTAACATCGTTGCACCAATGTCGGCTGGAGATGCTACCACAAAGATTCCGCATTCTTCCATGATTTTCATCTTAGCTGCAGCAGTATCATCAGCACCACCGATGATTGCACCTGCGTGACCCATACGGCGACCTTTCGGAGCTGTTTGACCAGCAATAAAACCAACAACTGGTTTTGTGCCATTTTCTTTGATCCAACGAGCGGCTTCAGCTTCCATCCCACCACCAATTTCACCAATCATTACGATACCTTCTGTTTCTGGATCATTCATCAATAACTCAACTGCCTCTTTGGTTGTTGTTCCGATGATTGGGTCACCACCGATACCGATAGCGGTTGTTTGACCAAGACCTACTTTTGATAATTGGTCAACTGCTTCGTAAGTTAAAGTACCTGATTTAGAAACTACACCGATTGTGCCTTTTTTGAAAATAAAGCCTGGCATGATACCTACTTTACACTCTTCAGCTGTGATGATACCTGGACAGTTTGGTCCGATTAAAGTAACGTTTTTACCTTGAATATAAGATTTAGCCGTTACCATGTCTTTTGTCGGAATACCTTCTGTAATACAAACGATTACTTTAATACCCGCATCGGCTGCTTCCATGATTGCATCGGCAGCAAACGCTGGTGGTACGAAAATAATTGAGACATCAGCACCTGTGCTAACTACTGCTTGTTCTACAGTATTGAAAACAGGGCGGTCAAGGTGCAATTGTCCACCTTTTCCTGGCGTTACACCACCAACGACATTTGTGCCGTATTCAATCATTTGACCCGCATGGAAAGTACCTTCCGAGCCAGTAAAACCTTGTACGATTACTTTGGAGTTTTTATTTACAAGAACGCTCATTATTTTCGTGTATTTTGAATTTTACGTAAAAGTAGTTTGAAATGAGAAAAGTACAAAATGAAATTGTTAATTATCAATCATCAATTAGCAACTAACACTATAAATAACTTATAATCAGGCATTTATATAGAAATTAATTTTTGCTAAAATTTTATAGTTCTTTGAAAATTTTAAAAGCATAATTATTTTTTGTGCCAAAATATTCTTCCTTGTGCTATTTATTTTTTTTTCTGTCGTGTTCCTAAAATATTTACTGTGCAATTATTGTGTTTTTAGACAATTTTATATCAAAAATGCTCAATAAACCACCCAATAGTTAAATAGTCATACTATTTTTATCATTTTTAGAGAATTATATAAAAAAAACGGAACGGATTTTGCTTGTATTTTATAAGACAATTATCCTAATATTTCATTTATGAGAACTAAAAAATACTACATCGGTGTCTCTATGCTCTTAATAGCATCAGGTCTTTCAAGTTGTTTCCCCAAAGTTGAAACAACGAATCCAATAACTGTTACAAAATCAAAAATGGAGGAACTAAATATTTCCGCCACGTTCGATTTTAAAACAACTAAAGAGGTTAAATTTGATATTGGGACTTTTGATAATTTAGATAAACCCATGAAAGGTGTACTTATTTCGATATATAGTTATCCTGAAGATAAATTATTATTGAAAGGCATTTCTTCGGCATCGGGTTTATTACAAATCAATCAAGTTATTCCGAGTTATGTCAAACAAGTGGCTGTAAGACCAAACCGTATTGGCTTACCAAATGAATTTATAGTTAATGTAAATAATAATACAGTAAAAGCTATTTTTGGAGGCAAAAATCAAACAACTCCAAACATGCTTAGAGAAGTTAATGATGATAAAGCTGTAGATACAAAAAAACTTAGAGAGACAAATACATTATCCTATAATATAAAAACCTTAGGTACGTGGTCGAAGATGGGTTTACCTAATTATCTTGAGGCTAATCGAGATGATATTTCTGGTGAATTCTTAGCAAATATTGATGCCAGTGTACCAGAAAGGTCGCCTGTTACGATAGAAAACCCTGGCTTTTTGAAATCGACCAATAAAAATACTTTGACCATAACTGAGCTGGCTGATGTTTGGATTACCTTCGTGCATGAAGGTGCTGGTTGGACTAACACTCTTGGTTTTTATACTTTTGATTTAAACAAACCACCAACCAAAACCTCTGATATTTCGGCCATAACGATTGTTTTTCCAAATGTTTCGTACAGTGGTAGTGGTGGCAGTCTAACGTCAGGTGACAAAGTAAAAATAGGTCGATTTCCAGCAAATACAGGTATTGGATTTGTGTTGTTTGCTAATGGTTTTAATAACTCAACAGGTAATGTTAGCGATGGCAGTTATGCTCATTTTAGTCATGATGTTTTAAATATCGAATCGAAAGCCGACCTCAAACGCCATTTAATTGTACTAAACGACCCCACCACAAACCGCCTACTTTTAGCTTTTGAAGATGTTGACCGTGCAAGTCCAAGTTGTGACCAAGATTTCAACGATGCGATTTTCTTTGCTACATCAAATCCAGTAAGAGCAATTAACAGAGAGGATATTCCAGTGGTTATTAATAACAAAGATAGTGATGGTGACGGACTAAGTGATAACAATGATGAATATCCAACAGATATCAATAAAGCAGTAAATAACTACACTCCATCAAACAGTACATATAGCTCACTTGCCTATGAAGATTTGTGGCCATTCAAAGGAGATTACGACATGAATGATATGGTTGTAAATTATCAATTTCAAGAGGTTTTAAACACAGCGAATCAAGTTGTAGAGATAAATGCTAAAGTATATGTAAAAGTAATATTGGCAAATATTTTGAGTGGTTGGGGTTTTCAGCTACCTATTCCTCCTTCTTCGGTTAAAAGTGTTACGGGACAATCGCTTCGTTATAATGTTATTTCTAATGGAAGTAATGGCACGGAAAATGGACAAGATTTTGCAACAATCATTGCTTTTGATAATGGACCTGACCAATACAATGCGGTCAAAACTGATACACTTAATTTGAAAATTGTACTTAACACACCTGTTAATAAATCACTTTTAGGTACTGCTCCTTATAATCCATTTATTTTTCAGAGAAACTCACGTGGCAATGAGGTACATCTAATGAATCAACCTCCTACACAAAAAGCCAGTAAAAGTCTTTTAGGCACAGGCGATGATCGCTCAAACTCATCCTCAAGTATTTTTTATAAAAGCGAAGCTCGTTTGCCGTGGGCTTTAAATATTCCTGAGAACTTTAATCATCCTTTAGAAGGAAAACCTATACTTGATGGCTATCTTTTCTTTAAAAATTGGGTTGAAAGTGAAGGAGTTAGTTATCCTGACTGGTATTTAGATAAAACTGGATACAGAGACCCAAGTAAATTATCGAATATTAAATAATTAACTTGTTCTGTTAAAATAATTACCAATCCTTAGATTTTTAAAACTGAGGATTGGTAATTTTTATGGGTTATTTTCCTGACAATGATTAGCAAACTTCAAGGTTAAACTTCTTGTATTTAGTTGTATTATAGATACAACCATTTTATTGCATTGACAAGCTCAGTTTTTAGAAATTATTTCATTTTTTTGGGCAAACTCAAAACTGCATCAAATGCTGGTTTAGGCTGTTTATTTCTATCCCAAAGTAATGGGTAGTTGGTTCGTCTTGGTATTGGATAATCGTTTTTCCATGACATATCATCGTGGATTCCCCACATCGTTACTCTATCTATTTTATCACGTTTTTTGTAGAAAATTTCGAATAATTGAGCATAACGATTGGCCAATTGAGTTTGAACGTCTGCGGGTAAACCTTTACTGTATGGATCAAGAAATTCCTTAAATTCTTCGTTCTGAAATTGTTTTTCACTCATTCCTTGCCCAATTACCTGTCCTTCTTTTGTTAGTGGTAATACGTCAACATCCAACTCAGTAATCATTACTTTTACGCCCAAAGCGGCATAAGCTTCAATGGCAGCCTCAATATATTCAGTCTTTGGATAATTTAGCCCCCAATGCCCTTGAATTCCGATACCATCTATTTTGATACCTTCTTTTTGAAGCATTTTCACCATTCGCACGATTCCATCTCGTTTGGTTGGTCGCCATGCATTAAAATCATTATAATATAGTTCGGTGTTTGGTGCATATTCGGCAGCATATTTAAAGGCCAATTTTACTAATTCATCACCACTGCCAACGCCTTTAACCCAAGTAGTTTGACGGTAATTCCCATCGTCATCAATTACTTCATTCACCACATCCCAAGCATTGACTTTACCTGCGTATCTTCCTGCAATAACTTTTATGTGTTCACGCAGACGCTCTTTTACCTCTTCTTTTGTTTTGGGTTTTCCATCTTCGTTTTGAAAAAACCATGCAGGCGTTTGGTTGTGCCACACGAGCGTATGGCCCACGATAAACATATTATTTTTCTTACCAAACTCTACAAACGCATCGGCAGCTTCGTAATTAAACACGCCAGGCTTAGGATTTATGCGTTCAGCCTTCATTGAGTTTTCAATCGTGATGGTGTTGAATTGTTTCACGACAATATCTTGTAAGGCTTTATCTCGCCCCGAAACAATCCCTTCATTTACAGCAACCCCCATCTTGAAAGCATCTTTGTAGGCATCTTTGAGAGTCTGTGCCAAGCAATAATTTGATAGTAAGATTAAAATTGAATAGCGGAATGTACGTTTAATAGAAATCATTAGTATAAGGTTGAATTTTGGTTTTAAAGATAAAGTAAAAAGAAGAATTAAACAATTAGGGAGTGTTGAGAGTTGAAAAACATATCTCAAACTAAATCTTTAGATCTATGAAAAAGGACTCATTTGCTATTTATCTCACTACGCTTTTCGTGGTGGTTTATTGCTTATTTATTGTTTCTGAAATGCCTTATCCATTCATAATGGTGGCCTTTCTTGTACTACATGTTATGGTTATTTGGATGGTGTATGCCATACTTAAAAGTAAAGATGAACCCAAAGTTACCTTTGATGAAAAGTTTTATTTGGATGCTTCTTTTAAGCCAACAATTGTAAAGAAAGAAATAAATAAAAAATCCCCACTCTCGTAAGAGTTTGTGGATTTTTTATTGCTGCCTTCGACTTCGCTCAAGCATCACAAATTCGTTTTAACTTAATTGGGATTTGCATATAGTATTTTTATCATTAATCACTGTAAGGTATTTCCCAATTAAAATTTTCAAGATCTGTAACGCTAAATTTTTGTTTACTTAAACAATTTTTTGTGTCCATAATTAAATCAAATTGCTCTTTTGGGGTTTTATCAAACAATAAATTAGCATCATATATGTAGAAACGTACTTTCTTATCGGGGCTTGCTTCAAAAATATATTCCCATGTTTGATTCCGAGCCAATAAATTTTTAGATGAATTGGGTAAAATATTTACTCCATAACTATATTTATTTAGCTCATCGGTTTTAGAGTAATACACGACAATTTCCTTTGAAGAATTATTCTTGACTTTCAGCTTATTATCCGAACAAGTGAAACAAAATAAGCAAAGTGAAAACAAAAGGTATGAGGTTTGAAATTTCATCTTTTTGAATATTTATCAAAGCAAAATAACAAAAAATCCCCAAACTCTTACGAGAATGGGGATTTTTGTTGTTGCCTTCGACTACGCTTAGGCAGTTGTCAGAAATTAAGCTGGCTCTTCAACCAACTCTACTGTTTTCTTCTTGCGGAACCATTTGTCACGTACACGCTCATTGATGTAGTACAAACACGGCACGATAACCAATGTAAGTACGGTCGAGAAACTCAACCCAAAAATGATTGTCCATGCCAAGATTCCCCAGAAAACAGCACTATCTCCGCCAAAAAATAAGTGTGGATTTAGTTCGGTAAACATTGTCACGAAATCGAGACTCACACCAAAAGCTAAAGGAACAAGTCCTAAGATGGCTGCCGATGCAGTCAATAATACAGGTGTTAGACGCACACCACCTGCCTCTACAATCGCTTCTTTGAGAGCATACCCCCTACTGCGTAATTCGTCGGTGAACTCAATGAGCAAAATACCATTTTTCACCACAATACCTGCCAATGCAATAATACCAACACCCGACATAATTACTGAGAAAGTCATTCCAAAGGCCATGAAGCCTAAGAATACCCCAATAAATGAAAGTAGAATCGTTACGAAAATGATAACTGGCTTAATAACCGAGTTGAACTGAGTCGCCAAAATCAAGTAAATCAACAAAACGGCTGCACCTAAAGCACCTGCCAAGAAAATACCTGTTTCGGCTTGTTCTTCTTGTTCACCACCCATTTTCACGATATAGCCGCTCGGAATCTCCATTCTATCAATTACTTTATCCTGAATTTCAGCCACGATTTCGTTGGCATTATAGCCATTCAAAACCTCCGAACCAAGTGTGATGATACGCTGTTGGTTTTTGCGGTTGATCTGACTAAAAGTAGTCGAATAACTCACTTTTGCTACCGAATTTAACGGAACTTGACGCAAAATACCTCCTAAATTCATATCACGGTAAGTAATGTTCAGACTCAATAATTTTTCAATCTGATTACGGTCATCAGCTTTCAATCTTAGCTGAATCGGATATTCGTCTTTATCATCTCTGTATTTCGAGATTTCTGCTCCAAACAAGGCCGTACGAATCGCCAAAGCAATTTGTGAGGTGCTGATACCTTCACGTTGAGCTTTTACTTTATCTACATCAATAATGATTTCTGGTTTATTTGTAATCAAATCTGACTTCAATTCTTCAATTCCTTGAATTCCAGCGGCCGAGATACGTTTACGTACGTCTTTTTCTATTGAAATCAATTTATCAAAATCATCACCCGAAATTTCAACCGAAATAGGCTTTCCTGTTGGTGGGCCATTGTTTTCACGTTGTACAGAAATTTCACTTCCTGGAATTCCCTGAATTTCTTTTCGCATTTCTTCCAAAAGTTTGGCTGATGAAGTTTCACCACGGAATTCTTTTTTCACAAACGCAACCGTCACTTTCGACTTTTGAGGCGTTGCCGAACGGTCAGGATTGAATGGGTCGCCTGCGTTTTTACCAACATTAGAAATTACTGAGTTAATAGCACCTTCGGCTTTATTTCTTTTAATTACGGCAAAAACCTTACTTTCGATAACCTTGGTCACTGAGTCAGTCACACGTGCATCTGTTCCGACTGGCATTACGTTATATACATAAATATAGTCAGGCTCGCCACTTGGGAAGAAAATAACTTTTGGTTTTACGATTCCCAATAATACGAATGTAAGAATTAATAAAACGAACATACTCAACACCGCAAAAACTGGACGATAGCCCGTAATTACCCAAGAAATCAGATTACGATACGCTTGTTTGAAACGAGGTAAAGCTCCATCTTGGAAAGGCAAAATAATCTTCGGCGTAAGAATAAAGTGGTTGAAAGCATACAATATAGCTGCCAATAGAACCAAGTTTCCAAGACCTACATTTATTAAATATGCAGGAAGAGCGATAACTCCCATGATAATCATTGGGCGACGAATAGCCTTGAAACTTGTATCCTCATGGTCACCTTCTTCGTGGCGTTTCATGAACGAAATAGCAAAAACTGGGTTAATGACATAAGCTACAATCAACGAAGCCAAAAGCGTATAAATCAAAGTAATTGGCAAGTATTTCATAAACTCACCAACAATTCCTGGCCAAAATAATAGCGGGAAGAACGGAGCAATGGTAGTGAGAGTTCCTGACAATACAGGCAAGAAAACCTCTGATGCTGCTAAAGCAACCGCTTCTTTAATACTTAGATTTTTAAATCTATTAAACAAACGGTGAGCGTTTTCGATAACCACAATGGCATCATCAACCACGATACCGAGGCCAAGCAAGAAAGCAAAAAGTACGATTGTATTGAGCGTAAAGCCAGAGAACCAAAGCGGAATGAAAGCAATTAGAGCCGAAAGTGGCACAGATAGACCAACAAAGATGGCGTCACGCACACCCATAAAAAACATCAAAACGATTACCACGAAGATAAAACCTAAAACTACGGTATTTACTAAGTCAGCAATTTCGCTTTTTACACGCTCTGAAGTATCGGCTGTTACTCTTACTTCTAAACCTTGTGGAAAACGGTCTTCACGGTATTTTTCAAGTAATTGCTCAATACGTTCAGAAACCGCAATTACGTTTGCACCAGCACGTTTCACGACATTGAGCGTAACGGCCGATTTTCCATCTAAACGAGCAAAATCTTGTTGTTCTTCGTTGCTATCTCGCACGTCAGCCACATCTCCTAAGCGAACCGTTGCACCTGTTGAACTACGAATTTGCAATTCTTGAATTTGTTGCACACCACTAAATTCACCTTTCACACGAATCGTGCGACGTACATTATCAACATTTAGTTCACCACCCGAAATATTAATATTTTCGCCTTGAACCGCACTTTGCACATCATAAAAAGTCAAGCCTGCCGCTTGCATTTTATACAAATCAAGGTTAATCTGAATCTCACGTTTCAAAGTACCTACAATATCAACTTTCGTAATTTCTGGATAAGATTCAATCTCATCTTGCAATTGCTCGGCGTATCCTTTGAGTTTTTCAAGCGGAAAATTTCCAACCAAGTTGATATTCATAATCGGAAACTCTGAGAAGTTTACATCTTGGGCAGTTGGGCCGCTATCGAGTTTTTGTGGTAAATCACGCTTGGCTTTATCGACCGCATCACGTACTTTTTGAAGAGCTGCCTCAACTTTTACGTCGGGGTTAAATTCTACCAAAATCACCGAAACGTCTTGCAAAGCATTCGATTTAATGCGTTTTACGCCCGAAATTGTCTTTAATTGTTTTTCAATCGGTTTATTGATCACGTTCTCAATATCGGAAGGTGTAGTTCCGAAGTAAATCGTTTGAACGTAAATCTGTGGTACTTTAATGTCAGGAAACTGTTCTTTTGGAAGGTTGAAGTAAATTCCTAAACCTGCCATAAAAATCATGACCGTAAAAATATAAACCGTCGTTTGGTTATTACCTAACCAGCGAACGAGGTTGTAGATAGACCCACTTCCGTGAGGTAAATCTTGTTCATGTAAATTATCTTTTTCCATAATCCAATATATAATTTGAATGTAGAACCCCACCCCTGACCCCTCCCCGATAAGGAGGGAAACAAAAGGAAAGATTTTTAAATTGTAGGTTTTCAAATCCCCCCCCTATCGGGGAGGGATTTAGGGTGGGGTTATTTAGAAATTAACCGCTTGTCCATCAACTAAATCTTGGTAACCTTGCGTAATTAGCATATCGCCTGACTGCAAGCCCGATGTAATTTCGATGTCACCGTTATAAGTTACGCCCGTTGTTACTTTACGGCTACGTGCTACTTTCTTTGCACCTTCGGTTACGGCTACGTAAACAATATCGCCCAGCTCAGTGTGCTGAATATAGTTTTGGTTAATGATAATCGCATTACCTTTCGCTTGGTCGTTGATATTCATTACGGCCGTCATGTTTGGCTTTAATTGTGGGTCAATTTTAGAAATCGAAGCCTCTACTGCAAACGTTCTTGAAGCAGGATTTACGGTTTGACCAACAAATGTCAATCTGGCAGTAGTTTCTTTACCTAAATCTGGAAATTTGATAGTTACAACATCGCCTTGTTTGATTGTACTGGCATACGTATCAGCCACTTGAGCTACAACTTTGAGGTTTTCAGAGTTTACAATTCTTACGATTCCCAAACCTGGAGCAGCCATTTCGCCTGCACGCATACGAACCTCGTCAACAAAACCACTCAACGGAGCAACTACTTTGGTCATGGCTGTCTGTGTTTGGAGCGTAGCCAAACGTTTTTCAAGAGCTTCAACATTCGCTTTTGCTTGAATGTATTGCACTTCTGTCCCGATTTTTTGGTCCCAAAGCGATTTTTGTTTTTCGTAGAAAACCTTTGCCGTACCCAACTGTACATCAATTTCTTGGATAGATTGTTTCAAAACAGAGTTATCAATCGTAGCAATAACTTGACCTTGTTTTACGAAATCACCTTCTTTTACATAAAGATTCGTGATAGCTCCACCCATTTGTGGGGAAACAAAAAGATTGTTTTTTGCATCAACACGACCTTGAATCTCGACAAAGTGTTTGAAAGTCTGCGTTGCAATCGGCGAAACAGTTACCGAAATTACCTTCTCAACTTCTTTCTTTGGGTCAAGAATATCGAGTTCTGCTTGTAGTTTTTTGATACTCGCCGCAATTGATTTTTCGTCTGCTTGAAGTTTAGCGAGTTCTGCTCTTTTTTCTGATACTTTATCGCCTCCTCCTTTCGAGCAAGAAGCCAAAATAATAACTGTCGATAAGATATATAATGTATTTTTCATATTAAAATTAATGAATGAGTGAATGAATGTTAGAATGAGAGAATGTATAAAATCAATTCTACAATTTTCTCACTGGTTTACTCCGCCAATAGTTTACCCATTGCTTTGTCTAAATCTACTTTTGCAATCAATAAATCATATAATGCCGCAAAATAATTTGTTTGTGCTTCTTTCAACGAAGATTCAGCATTTACGACTTCGATATTTGTGCCTGCACCAGCTTGATATTTGATTTTTGAAACTCGCACCACTTCGGTAGCTAAATCCATATTTGCTTTTTGAGACTTGAGTGTTTCTAAACCATTTTTCAAACTGATAATACCTTGAGAAGCCTGTAATTCAAACGATTCACGCAATAACAAAGCACTTTGGTCGATTTTTGTCAAATTAATGTTTTGTTGTTGAATCTGAATTTTACGAAGACCACTATCATAAATCGGAATCTGAACACCCAAACTCAAAGCCGAAGAACCAAACCAACGCTCGAAAGGATTGAAGCGTGGGTTACTATGTCCCGCACCCAACGAACCACTGAAAAATACCTTTGGCAAGGCACCTTTCTGAATCCGTTCGATGTCAAGCGTTGTGAGTTTACGTTGTGTCATCAAAGTTGAATATTCAATACGATTTCCGTAATCAACTCCTTGATATTCTGGCAATTGCAATAGATTTACATCGGTTTCAGAAAGTTTATCTTTCAACGAAATCGACTCTTGTTGCTTAATTCCCATCTGGAATTTCAACAAACCATAAGATAACTGAATCAAATTCTGAACTTTGATTGTTTCCGTAACCAAATTATTGCGTTGCACTTGTAGGCGGTCAACGTCTAATTTTTCTACGAAACCTTTTTCGTTCATGATTTTGATTTCTCTGAGAAGCGTATCCAAACGGCTGATATTCAAACCCAGAATTTTGCTTCTTTCTTCGGCCACCAAAACCGAATAATAGGCTTTCATTACATTTTCGGCAACTGCTACTTTCGAGCTGGTCACGGTGCGTTGAGCTAATTCACGATAAACTGGAGCGGCTTTTAAGCCAACCAACCAAGTAGCATCGAAAATCAATTGATTTACACCAATTCCCGCTTGACCGCCCCACGGCACACCAAACTTAAATTTTACAACCTCACCTTCGGCAGCTTGTGGATTAAAGTTTTTGGCATCAACTAATTGTGTTGGCACAATCACATTGGCAGTGTACTGAAACTGACCGCTAACTTGTGGCATACCAGCAGCTTTTACCTGCTTGATGGTATTTTCGGCTGAGTAGATTTCTAATTCAGCATTTTTTACGGTAATATGGTTTTTTAAAGCATATTGAACAGCTTCTTTAAGTGTGAACGATTGCTGACTATACGCACTCGTAGCCACAATCAGAAAAAGTAAGCTAAATGCCCTTCGGCGGAGTGTTGCCACTTCCGTCCAGCGGAATCCCGCCCGTAGGTATTTTATTTTCATATTTGTGTATTTGTTTTTAATGTAAGACGTTGGTTTTGTAGGTATTCTATTTTAAAAATGGATATTAATTATTGTCGATATATTGTTCGTAAATGGTTAAACCCTTTGGAGTTAGCACTCCTCTTAGAAAGTGGTCGATAAACGTTTGATGAATCTCAAACTGATTAAAGATAGTATTCGGAAAAACACTTTGGTCGAAAGCAAAATCAATTTCTTCCATACGTAACCTTGATAAAACTTCAATATTAATTTCGGGTCTGTAAAGCCCTTGTTTCACACCCTCTTGTAGATTACGTCGGGTTATATCCAAAAAAATCGTTTGTTTGTGTTGTTGAAACAAAGCCCAAGTTTTCGGATAATATTTTTTTAAGTCATAAATTATCACAGGATTAAATGTAGCCGCATCTTTTTTCAGTACTTCGATTTCCTTCACTACCTCATGTATCGGATTTTCAGACTCCTCATAAATACGCTCACAAATTCCTTGTTCATGATTCATTCTGCTTGTAGCTACTTCATGCACAATGGCATCTTTATCTGCAAAATGCAAATAGATTGTCTTCTTCGAAATCCCAAGTTCAGAAGCAATCTCGTCCATCGTCACACTGCGAATCCCAAACTTCAAGAAAAGTTCTTCGGCAGCTTTTAATATACGTTCTTTAACTTCCATTCTTTCTCCTTAAAAATTACTTAGCTTCATTGGTATAAATGTTTTTATACTCTAAGAAACTTAGGAAACTTTCAAAAGGTTCAAAGTTTTTATAATTTTTTTTAGAACTCCTCTTTAACAATACAAATTTTAAAAATCAAACTAATATTCAGAAAACAAAGATGATGAAGCATTAAAATATGGGGATAAACCATAAAAATATGAGGATGAACATATTTATAAACCTAAAATAGCACCAGTGTTTATTGAAATAAGTTGATAAAAAATTGTACTTTTCAAATTCAACGTTTTGTCAACAAAATGTTATCCTTGATTTTGCGGAAATTTTGTCGATAAATTGTACTTTTGTAAACCTATCTATTCGTTCTGCTTTGCTGTACATTTTTAATACTCAAAAAGTCTTATTTAAAATTGGAGATATAGTTTTAGTACTATCCGAAATTTAAAAATGAGTATTAAAAAATTTACAAAAAACACTTACAAAAAACCTAAATTTTTTAAGTCTAAATGAGTTTCTACAAAAAGTTTGTATTTCCATACCTCACTCGCTACGATGCCGAGAAAATTCATTATGTAGCGATGAACGCCCTCAAGACCGCCTGTGCGATTCCGCTCATGCCCAATATTTTGAGGTTATTTTTTGAAAAAAAAGACACTCGCCTCGAAAGAAAAGTTTTCGGTTTACGTTTCAAAAATCCAGTAGGTTTAGCAGCGGGTTTCGATAAAAATGGCGTTTGGACTGACCAACTTTCAAATCTCGGTTTTGGTTTTATAGAAATCGGAACAGTTACACCAAAACCTCAGGCTGGCAATGACAAACCTCGTCTTTTCAGACTAAAACCAGACGAAGCACTCATCAACCGAATGGGTTTCAATAACGAAGGTTCAATCGAAGCAGCTAATAATCTACGTAAACGCAAATCAAAGGTGATTATCGGCGGAAACATTGGCAAAAACAAAGTCACCGAAAACGATGATGCTGTCTATGATTACCTCAAAGCCTTCAATGACCTTTATCCCTACGTTGATTATTTCGTGGTAAACGTAAGTTCACCCAACACCCCAGGATTAAGAGATTTACAAGAAAAAGAGCCTCTAAAATATATTTTGAAAGTTTTGGAAAGAGACAACGGGAGAAAATCAAAACCAAAGCCAATTCTCTTGAAAATTGCCCCAGATTTGACCAACGAACAACTTGATGATGTGATAGAAATCGTCAAAGAAACTCGCACAGCAGGCGTAATTGCCACCAACACAACCATCAGCAGAGAGGGCTTAGTATCTGATAAAGAGACAGTTAGCGAAATTGGAGCGGGTGGATTAAGCGGCAAACCATTGACAGACCGCTCAACCGAAGTAATCAGATATTTGTCAGAAAAATCGAATAAAGCATTTCCAATAATCGGAGTTGGCGGAATTTACACCGCCCAAGATGCTATTGATAAACTGAATGCTGGTGCATCGCTCGTACAGGTCTATTCGGGCTTTGTTTACGAAGGGCCAAGCATTGCTAAAGAAATTTGCGAAGGAATTTTGAAAGAAACTCCTAAAAAATAATCAACTGATAACCAAATAGTTAGCCATCAAAAAGTGTTATTCTAAAAAAAGAATGACACTTTTTTTTATTTCTGTGAAACCTTTTATTATTCTTAATTGTATTATATGTATATACATACAATGTAAAAACATTATTAAAAATATTTATAAAATTTAAACTTTACAAAACAATGGCAACTTGGATTATTGACCCAACGCACTCAGAAGTAAACTTCAAAGTAAAACACTTAATGATTTCGACAGTAACAGGTAACTTCGGAACTTACGAAGGAAGCGTAGAAACAGCCAATGATGAAAATTTTGCAGGTGCAAAAGTAAATTTCTCGGCTGACATCGACAGTATCTCGACTGGACAAGAACAAAGAGATGGTCACTTGAAATCAGCGGACTTCTTTGATGCTGAAAACTTCCCAAAATTGACATTCGTTTCAACTTCAATGGACAAAGTTGACGATGAAAATTATACATTAACTGGCGATTTGACAATCAGAGGAACAACTAAAGAAGTAACTTTAAAAGCTGAATTCGGTGGTATTATGGGTGATTTCTACGGAAATACAAAAGCTGGTTTTGATATTTCTGGAAAAATCAACCGTCAAGATTTCGGTCTGACTTGGGGTGCAGTTACAGAAGCTGGTGGTGTTGTAGTAAGCGATGAAGTAAAATTAGCTTTCAATATTCAGGTAGCTAAACAAGCGTAATTTTTTTAAGGTGATAAACGCATAAGGCTCTTTGATTAATTTCAAAGAGCCTTTTTTATTGTAAATACTGTGCACTATCGTTCCGAAAACTATGAACTTTTTTACAAACTACTCGTTTTTCCGCCATCAACAGGAATACTTACGCCATTGACCGAAGCAGCTGCTGGTGAACATAAAAATGCAATGACAGAAGCCGTTTCTTGTGGAGTTGTAAATCGCCCAATTGGAATATCTTTGATTAATTCTTGCTCTACTTCGGCAATTGGTTTGCCAGTTGAAGTTGCTTTCATTTCATTTACTTTCTGCAAACGAGCAGTTGTGGTGTAACCTGGTAAAACATTATTAGTAGTGATACCATATTTTCCCAACTCATTGGCCACTGATTTTGCCCAATTTCCCATCGCCCCACGAACTGTATTCGATACTCCTAAACCAACAATTGGTTGTTTCATTCCAATCGAAGTCACATTAATGATTCGTCCAAAACCTGCTTTTATCATGGTCGGAGCTATAGCTTGTGTTAAGATTTGAGCTGAAACTACGTGTTCGTTAAAGGTTTGTGTAAATAATTCTGTACTTGCTTCGAGTACAGGCCCTCCCACTGGGCCGCCCGTATTATTAACCAAAATATGGGCTTCGGGGTATTTTGATAAATGACGCTCGATACGAGATTTAATTTGATTGGTTTTTGAGAAGTCTATCAAAAGATAGCGGTGCTTTTGACCTTTTTTGCGTGGCAATTCGTCTAAGACTGCTTTTAATTTTTCTTCGTTTCGAGCGACAAGCGTAATACTTGCCCCCAAAAGAGCCAACTCAATGGCTGTGGCTTTTCCAATACCTTGTGTGCTACCGCATACGAAGGCAGTTTTTCCTGTTAAGTCGAGATTCATAGCTATTTTTTTTATAGGCAAAGTTACGGTTTTATTGATATATTTGAAAATCATCAGTAAATCATTTGGCACTCTAATACTAAGTAACGAATATTGCAATAAAAACACTTTCCGATGTACTTATCTATTATTTCACCTGTTTACAGAGCCGAAGAAATCGTTGAACAATTAGTTGCAGAAATCCATCAAGCAGTCAGACCAATAACTGATTCTTATGAAATCCTATTGGTAGAAGATGGTAGCCCTGATAAATCTTGGGAAGCAATTTTGCGTGTATGTGAGCGAGATAAAATAGTAAAAGGTGTAAAACTTAGTCGGAATTTCGGTCAGCACGCAGCTATTACGGCTGGCTTAGCAACTTCAAAAGGTGAGTGGATTGTAGTGATGGACTGCGACCTTCAAGACCGTCCCGATGAAATTCCTCGCCTACTCGCCAAAGCAAAAGAAGGCTATGAGTTAGTTTTTGCACAACGTCAAGTTCGTCAAGATGGTTTTTTCAAGAAACTCTCCTCTAAAGTATTTTATAAAACTTTCAGTTATTTAACTGATACTGTGCAAGATAGCAGTGTGGCTAACTTCGGAATTTATCACCGAAAAGTAGTTGATGCAGTGGTTAACTTAGGCGACCGCATTCGATTTTTTCCTACCATGACCCAGTGGGTAGGCTTCCGAAAAGCATATTTACCCGTGAAACACGACGAACGAGCATCAGGAAAATCTTCCTACTCTTGGTCAAAACTTATCGAACTGGCATTCAATAATATTATTTCCTTTTCGGATAAACCTTTGCGTCTGACTGTCCGCTTGGGCTTAATCATGTCAGGTATAGCCATTCTTTTGGGTGTAGCCTACCTGTATCTTTACTTTACCAATCAAATCAAGCAATTAGGCTTTGCGAGTATTATTATCTCTATCACGTTTTTCTCAGGCCTAATTATTTTTATTCTCGGCATCATTGGTATTTATTTAGGTAAAACTTTTGAGCAAGTAAAAGGCCGACCAACTCACATTATCGACCAAAAACTTAATTTCTGATGATATATTTAGCATGGGATAGTGATTTTTTCAATAAAAAAATCGGAAGAATTGATATTACAGACGATTATACTTTCTTAGTCGAAAATCTTGAAAAGGCATTTCAACAACAGTATGATTTAATTTATGTTTTTGGAAATAAAAGCACTGATATTCCGAGTAAAATTCTTGAAAAATTTAATGGAAAATTAGTTGACCGAAAAATCACCTATACCGCTCAAATTGAAGATTTACGAACCAAAACTATTACTAAAATTAAAGAATTTGACCAAAAAGATGGCCTTTTATTATACGATTTGGCTTATTTAAGTGGCACACATTCACGCTTTAAATTAGATGAAGGTTTAGGTATTGAAAATTTCAAACGTTTATACCGAGAATGGATTGATAAATCGGTGAATCATCAAATTGCAGAAAAAGTATTTGCTTACGAGGATGATGAACGAATAAAAGCAATGGTAACCTTAGGTGTGAAAGAGAACACCACAACTATCGGCCTCATTGCCGTAGATGAAACACTGCAAGGAAAAGGTGTTGGAATGTCGCTGATTGATGCTTGTGTGCAATACTGCAAGATTGAAGGTCTTATCTCGCTTGATGTACCAACGCAGCTTGATAATATTCAAGCTTGCAAGTTTTACGAAAAATGTGGTTTTACTGAAAAATCAGTCCAAAATATTTATCATTTTTGGGCATAAAAAAAGCCTTTCTTTTCAGAAAGGCTCTCTTCAATATTCTTTGAATGATTATTGCAATTTTTCAACTTGCATATATCCCAACTCTACTGGCGTACTACGACCAAAGATTTTAACGCTTACGCTCAATTTCTTCTTATCTTCGTTGATTTCTTCCACGTTTCCGTCAAAACCACTGAATGGTCCGTCGATTACTTTTACATTTTCGCCCTTAGTGAAGGTCAGACCTGGTGCGATTGTCTCACCAATAACTGTTTCTTCTTGTACACCTAAAATACGATTGATTTCAGACTGACGTAAAGGCTCTGGTGTCATGGATGTGCCGTTGTTACGACCCAAAAAGCCAATTACACCTGGCATACTTTTAATTAAGTGAAGCACTTCACCATTATTTAAGTCAGCATTGACAAGGATGTATCCAGGGAAAAAACTTTTTTCACGAACACGTTTTTTGCCATTACGAACTTCTGTGATTTTCTCGGTTGGAATTAATATTGTTGGTATTAACTCATCCAACTTGCGTCGAATTGCTTCGTTTTCGATGTAGGTTTTAATTTTCTTCTCCTGTCCCGAAACTGCCCGCACAACGTACCAATTGATTTCGCTCATTGTATAGGAAATTTATAGGAAACTTAGATTGACTGGTAGAATAAACGCAGACCGTTTTCGATTAAAAAATCGATAACACCTACTACTAAAGCAAAAATTAATGATGCTACCAATACAAGCGTTGCACTTGATTGTAGTTCACTCCATTTGGGCCATGTTACCTCTTTGGTTACTTCTTCCCAAGAG
>OFDC01000334.1_pt1 | contig 39453 bp, 36 predicted proteins | sample 1520941 | NCBI WGS metagenome assembly OFDC01 (sample SAMEA94258168, study PRJEB24077) | hot springs metagenome | biome: Aquatic biome; feature: Water | place: India | collected 2012-12-06 | depth 5 m | reverse complement strand
ACCGCGGACGAGATGGATCCGCGCTACGGCATCCCGATCTTCTCGCTCTATGGCGAGGTGCGGCGGCCCACGGGGCAGATGATGTCGAGTGCCGACGTCTTCCTGTTCGACCTTCAGGATCTGGGCTGCCGGATCTACACATTTGTCACCACGCTGCTCTACCTCCTCGAGGAGGCTGCCAAGGCGGGCAAGGAGGTCTGGGTGCTCGACCGGCCCAATCCCGCAGGGCGGCCGGTTGAAGGCACGCTGCTGGTTCCGGGGCAGGAGAGCTTCGTCGGCGCTGCTCCGATGCCCATGCGCCACGGCCTCACCATGGGGGAGATGGGCCACTGGTTCATCGCGCATTTCGGTCTCGACGTCGCCTACAAGGTGGTGGCGATGGAGGGCTGGCGGCCTGATGATGCTGACGGCTTCGGTTGGCCGGCCTCTCGCCTGTGGATCAATCCTTCGCCCAATGCCGCCAACCTCAACATGGCGCGCTGCTATGCTGGCACCGTCATGCTGGAAGGCACCACGCTGTCAGAGGGTCGCGGTACCACGCGGCCTCTCGAGGTGTTGTTCGGCGCGCCGGATATTGACGCGGGCGGGGTGCACAAGGTGATGCGCAAGCTTGTGCCGGAGTGGCTCGCAGGATGCGCGATCCGGGAATGCTGGTTCGAGCCAACTTTCCACAAGCACTCAGGTAAACTCTGCAATGCATTGATGATTCATGCGGAAAGTACCTTCTACGATCATCATGCTTTCAAACCGTGGCGCCTTCAGGCGCTGGCCTTCAAGGCGATACGGATACTATATCCTGATTACCCGCTTTGGCGCGATTTTCCTTATGAGTATGAGCTCACGAGGCTGGCGATTGACGTCATCAACGGCGGGCCATCCTTGCGCCAATGGGTCGATGATCCGGCCGCGACGCCGGATGATCTTGACGCCATGACGTCACATGATGAAGCCGCATGGGTTGCTGCGGTGCGGGGGCACCTGCTTTACTGATTGGCGTCAATGCCGCGACAACCGGGCTGCAACCGCCCGGCAACGACATGACAACGGATGGCGGACGAACTGCCACCGAGGGAGAAAGCAAAAGATGGCAACCGCAGCAGCGAGCAGCACGGGCCCGCAATCGGTCAGGCTCACCTTGTGGATCCTGCTGACGGTCTACGTCTTCAATTTCATCGACCGCCAGATCGTCAATATCCTGGCTGAGCCGATTGCCCGCGATCTTCAACTCTCCGACACCCAGATTGGTTTGATGACGGGGCTGGCCTTTGCGCTGTTCTACACTGTGCTGGGCATCCCCATCGCCCGTTTTGCTGACCGACCCACTACAAGCCGCCCGCGGCTGATTGCTGTGGCCCTCGCGCTGTGGTCGGCGATGACGGCGCTGTGCGGGCTGGCACAGAATTTCTGGCAATTGCTGCTGGCGCGCATTGGCGTCGGCGTGGGCGAGGCGGGCTGCACGCCGCCGGCGCACTCGCTCATCAGCGATATGGTGCCGCCTGAGAAGCGATCCTCGGCGCTGGCCTTCTATTCGCTTGGCATTCCGGTGGGCACGCTGCTCGGCATGGTGATCGGGGGAACGCTGGCGGATCTGGTGGGCTGGCGTGAGGCTTTCGTGATTGTTGGCTTGCCGGGGGTCGCTCTGGCGCTGGTCCTGTGGTTCGTGCTCAAGGACCCGCGCCGTTCTGACGCCGCCGTGCTCTTGCGTGCCAACAACCCACCACCGGCGGCGCTGCCATTGGGGCAGGCGGTCAGCGAAGTCATGCGTTCGCGCGCGTTCCTGTTCCTGCTTGCCGCAGGATCGTCCGCCGCCTTTCTCTCTTACGGCAAGACAACCTGGACGACGATTTTCTTCCAGCGCACCCATGATCTTAGCCCCGGGCAGGTGGGGTTGTGGTTTGGCCTGATCGGAGGGATTGGGGGTATGTTGGGGACGTGGCTCGGCGGCTATCTGGCCGACCGCTTCGGGGCCAAGAACCGTCGTCACGTGCTGACCGCACCGGCCGTGGGCATGACGCTTTCGATCCCGCTCGCCATCGCCGCCTATCAAGCGACGAGCTGGCCGCTGGCGTTGGTGCTTTTGTTTTTGCCGCAGGTGTTCAACTCGCTCTACTACGGGCCGACCTATTCTGCGGCTCAAGGCCTCGTGCCGCTGCGGGCGCGGGCGATTGCGGCGGCGGTATTGCTGTTTTGTCAGAACCTCATCGGGTTGGGCCTCGGGCCGCTGTTCTTCGGGATGCTGTCGGACTGGTTGCAGCCGGCCTACGGCGCGGATTCGGTGCGCTATGTGCTCTACGGCGCGGCGCTGCTGGGGCTCTTGCCGGCGTTCTTCTTCTGGCGGTGCAGCCTGCACCTTGATGCTGAGCTCGATCAGAAGGGCGCTTAATCCGGTGCGCGGACGGACTGCACCAGCGTCACCAGCACGAAGCTGATCAGCATCAGCAGATACCAGCTGCCATATTTGGCGATGCTGACCATGCGCCATTCGTCCTCTTGCCCGGGATAGTTCCAGGCATTGGCGAAGGTCGCGATATTTTCGGCAAACCAGATGAACAGCGCGACGAGGCCGAAGCCGACCAGCAAGGGCATCCAGCGATGTGCGCGCCAGTTGCGGAAGTGGACGCGGGTGCGCCAGAAAATCGCTGCCGTGGCGGCAAACAGGGCCCAGCGGATGTCGATGGTGAGGTGGTGGGTGAAGAAGTTGATGTAGATCGCCGCCGCCAAGGCCCATGTCATCCACGCAGGTGGGTAGCCGGTGAAACGGAAGTCGAAAATCCGCCACACTCGGGCGATGTAACTCCCAACGGCGGCATACATGAAGCCCGAGAACAACGGCACCGCGCCGATATGGAGCACGCTTGCCTCGGGATAGGTCCACGATCCGGCCTGCGTCTTGAACAGCTCCATCACCGTGCCGACGACGTGGAAGATCAGGATCACCCGCGCCTCGCGCCATGTTTCAAGCCGGAAGGCGAGCATCCCGGCCTGAATGGCGATGGCGGTGAGGGTCAGGAAGTCATAGCGGTGGAGCGCGGCGCCGTCGGGATAGAACAGGTGTGTCCCCAGCAAGAGCGCCAACAACAAGCCGCCGAACAAGCAAGCCCAGCCCTGCTTGAAGCCGAACAGCAGGAATTCGTACAGCGCGAGCCGCCAGCCCGTGCCGGGGTCGTAGGCTTCGAGCCTGAGGCGGACGGCCTCGAAGCGGGTGTGGCGGGGCGATGTCATCCGCCGCTGAGATGATGAAATCGATCGCCGCCGTCAACGACGACCGCGGATCTCCGCCATGTCCTTGGGGGTGAGCTTCAACTCAACGCGGGGTTTGAGGCTGGGGCTCATCGCGAGAACCACTGAGCAACCATCGATCCGCCGATCGACCGCATAGATATACTGCCCCATATCCGCCGTGGCGGGCCCACGTTCAAAGCGCGGCTGACGACCGGGATTATCGGCCGTCGGCAGCTTCTCGTCGCGGCACTTGCTGCCGGCCGCAAAGTCCGGCCGCAATTCGCGACCGGCCGCTTCCGGGGCGGCGATGGTGATAGGCTGCGGGGCAGGGGGCGTATCAGTTGCCCCGAGAAGGGCGATGACAAGCGGCAGGGCGAATTGGTGCATGGCAGTCTCCTCGTCCCGAAGACTACCACAATGTCCTGCAAATCAAAAGGCTTCGCTCACGCGCCGTGCTTGCGGCTCAGTTCCCGCATGGCATCGTCCAACCCGTCCAGCGTCAGGGGATACATCCGGTCACCCACCAGCTGCTTGATCATCTTGGTCGACTGCGAATAGTTCCACTGCTTCTCCGGCACCGGGTTCAGCCACACGGTCGCGGGGTAGGTGTTCGCCACGCGCTGGAGCCACACCGCGCCCGCTTCCTCGTTCATGTGCTCGACGCTGCCGCCCGGATGGGTGATTTCATAGGGGCTCATCGCCGCATCGCCGACGAACACGATCTTGTAATCGTGGCCATATTTGTGGAGCACATCCCAGGTCTTGGTGCGTTCCTGCCAGCGGCGCTTGTTGTCCTTCCACACGCCTTCGTAAAGGCAGTTATGGAAGTAGAAGAATTCCATGTTCTTGAATTCGCTAGTGGCGGCGCTGAACAGCTCCTCGACCAGCTTGATGAAGGGGTCCATCGAACCGCCGACGTCGAGGAACAGCAGCAGCTTCACCGCATTGCGGCGTTCGGCGCGCATGTGGATGTCGAGCCAGCCCTGCTTGGCCGTGCCCTTGATTGTGGCGTCGATATCAAGCTGATCCTGCGCGCCTTCGCGGGCGAAGCGGCGCAGACGGCGCAGCGCCATCTTGATGTTGCGGGTGCCGAGTTCCTTGGTGTTGTCGAGGTTCTTGAACTCGCGCTTTTCCCAGACCTTGATCGCCTTGCCGTGCTTGGCCTCTCCGCCAATCCTGACGCCTTCAGGGTTGTAGCCCGAATTGCCGAAGGGCGAGGTGCCTCCGGTGCCAACCCACTTGTTGCCGCCTTGATGGCGCTTTTCCTGTTCTTCGAGACGCTTCTTGAGCGTCTCCATGATTTCGTCCCAATCGCCGAGCGACTTGATCGCTTCCATTTCCTCCGGCGTCAGGAACTTCTCGGCGACCGCCTTCAGCCAGTCCTCGGGGATATCGACCGGGTTCTGGCCGTAATCGGACATGATCCCCTTGAACACCTTGTGGAACACCTGATCGAAGCGGTCGAGCAGGCCTTCGTCCTTCACGAAGGTGGCGCGGGAGAGATAGTAGAACGCCTCGGGCGTCTGATCGATCACGTCCCGATCGAGCGCCTCAAGCAGGGTGAGGTGCTCCTTGAAACTGGCGCCGATCCCGGCGGCTCTGAGCTCGTCGATGAAATTGAAGAACATGAGACGGTGCTTAACCTGCGCGGGCAGGCCTGAACAGTCCTCTTTGTCACGCGGTTCCGGCGCCCCGGTTAACGCTTCGCTTACCATCGCGCGGTAGGGGTTAGGTAATTCATCAGGGGCGCATAACCATGCATCAAATCGCGATCGACACAGCCAATGCTCATGCCTTGGGGATGATCCCTGAGAGCTGCGGCGCGGTGACGGTGGGGTGCACCGATGTTGCCGGCGTGGTCGAGGCGGTGATCGCCTCGTCCAAGACCCTGCGTTCGGAGCACGAGGCGCTCGCTGAAACCGTGCGTGCGCTCGAGGCTGATCAGCACAAGGTGGCCGAAGCGAGCGATGAGGCGCGGCTCTTGTCCGAGCGCGCGATCGAGCGGCTCAACGAGGGCACCGCGCTGATCCAGTCCTCGCTCGGCCAGATCGCTTCGCTGATTGAGCTGGTCGATACCCTCGGCCAGCACGTCACCAGCTTTTCCGCGGCGATGGAGCAGGTGCGCCGCTCCGCGCAGGACATCGATACCATCGCCGAGACGACCAATATCCTCGCGCTTAACGCCACGATCGAAGCGATGCGAGCAGGGGACGCGGGCCGCACCTTTGCGGTGGTCGCTGCCGAGGTGAAGAGCCTCGCCAACGACACGCGCAAGGCGACCGAGGAAATCGCTCAGACCATCGACGCCTTGGGCGGCGAGGCTGAGGTGGTGATCGGGCGGATCGAGGCTGGGGCCAAGGCCAGCGGCGAGGCGCGGGCTTCGGTCGCGCAGATCGAAGGCAGCCTCGCCAATGTCGGTGCGCTGGTCGAAGAGGTCGACAAGCAGAACGACGTGATCGCCCGCTCCACGGGGACGATCTCCAGCCATGTCGACAAGGTCCAGCGGGTGCTGACCAGCTTCGATGCTGCCGCGCGCAGCAACGAAGACCGGCTCCACGGCGCGCATCGCAAGATGGAGGAGCTGGAAATCACCGCCTCCGAGATGTTCGACCGGATCGTCCATGCTGGCCTCAGCCCTGAGGACAGCGCGATGGTGAGCCAGGCGCAGGCGATGGCGCAGGAGCTGGCCGCACACACCGAAGCAGCGCTGGCGCGCGGCGCGGTGTCGATGGCGGCGATCTTCGACACCGATTACCAGCCGGTGCCCGGCACCAACCCTCAGCTGTTCCGCACTCGTCTGTCGGATTGGGCCGACGCCGAATGGCGTCCCTTCCTCGACCGGGCGAAGGCGAACGACCCGCGCGTGCTGGCAGCGGCCTGCACCGACATGAACGGCTTCCTGCCGACCCACCTCACCGACCGCTCGCGCCGTCCGACCGGCGACATCAATCACGACACCCAATTCTGCCGCAATGGTCGGATCATGCTCGAGGCGATCGACCGCAAGTCCAAGGCCAGCACCGCGCCCTATATGATGGCGGTCTATCGCCAGGAAGGCGACGGCAATTCCTATGTGGTGGTGCGCAATGTCTATGTTCCGCTGGTGATCGGCGGGCGGCGCTGGGGCGATTTCGAGCTCGCTTACAGCTTCGATTGAGGTGGGCGGCGCGTTACAAGCTCCGCTGATCCGGGGCCGGCTTCGAGCACGGCCATGCCCAGCGGGAAGGGCGCCCAGCTTGGGGCGCTCGCACCCCAGATAATCATTGTCGGCGGGCAGATCTCAGGATCATCGAGCGTTCCGGCACGCACTCGCATCGGCAGCTTGGGGCCTTGGGTCGTTCGGCTGTACATCTGTGAGCCGCAGACTTTGCAAAACCCGCGCTCAACCGTATTCCCGCTTTCCGCCACCCGGCTGATCCGGGTCATGTCGCCGGTGTAAACGATAGCGTCTTCATCGAAGAGCACGTTCACTGTTGCCGAACCGCTGGCGATACGCTGGCAATCGCGGCACCAGCAGAAGCGCGCACCCTGCGGTTCGGCGGTGACCTTGAAGCGCACCGCGCCGCAGAAGCATCCTCCGGTGTGGACCACGCCCCGTGCCTCAGCTTGGATTGCGCCGCGCCATGAACGCGAGCCGCTCGAAAAGCATGATGTCCTGCTCGTTCTTCAAGAGCGCGCCGTGCAGCGGCGGGATCGCGCTTGCTGGGTTGCTGCTCTGCAGCACCTCCAGCGGCATGTCCTCGTTTAGCAGCAGCTTCAGCCAGTCGAGCAGTTCGCTGGTCGAAGGCTTCTTCTTCAGTCCCGGCACTTCGCGCAGGTCGTAGAAGATGTCCATCGCCTTCTTCACCAGCACCTTCTGGATGCCGGGGAAGTGGACGTCGATGATCTCCTGCATCGTCTCACGGTCGGGGAACTTGATATAGTGGAAGAAACAGCGGCGCAGGAAGGCGTCGGGCAGTTCTTTCTCGTTGTTCGAGGTGATGACCACGATCGGGCGTTCCTTGGCCTCGATCCGCTCCTGCGTTTCGTAGACGTCGAAGCTCATGCGGTCGAGCTCTTGCAAGAGGTCGTTCGGGAACTCGATATCGGCCTTGTCGATCTCGTCGATGAGCAGCACCGGCAGCTTCGGCGCGGTGAAGGCTTCCCACAGCTTGCCCTTCTTGATGTAGTTGCGGATGTCGTGAACCCGCTCGTCGCCGAGTTGGCCGTCACGCAGGCGCGCCACCGCGTCATATTCGTAGAGGCCCTGCTGCGCCTTGGTGGTGGACTTGATGTTCCACTCGATCAGCGGCGCGCCCAAGGCCTTCGAAATCTCATGCGCCAGCACAGTCTTGCCGGTGCCGGGTTCGCCCTTCACCAGCAGCGGACGGCGCAGCATCACAGCGGCATTGACCGCGACCTTGAGGTCTTCGGTCGCGATATAGGACTTGGTGCCTTCAAAACGCTGCTGGTCGGTCATGGGTTTTCCTATGAGACTGAATTTCGACGCGCAGCGATAAGGGCGCGTTTCGCTTGGCGCAAGGGGTTCGGGCCTCTCGGTTTAGTGAGGCAAGAGCAGGATACGCTGGGCGATGGCTTCAAGCTGGCCATTATCAACCACGGCGGCCGGATTATTCCAGCCAAGGGTGAGCACATGCGCTCTCCCGTCCTTGTCCTGCAGCAACCATGTGAGGTTCAGCACCCCCGGCTCGCTGCCGCCCTTGAAGCCGATATAGTGCCAATTGGCCTTGATCGCGGGCGTGGCAGACGGGTTGATCGCCATGATCCGGAAAGCTTCCGCGTCAGCCGTCTTGCGCATGTGCCCAAGCAGCTTGGCAAGATCGGCGGGCGAAGCGAACCATTCGATCTGCAGCGCCTTGGGGCCACCTGCGAAGGCGGCGTTGATCTCGTCGACGGAAGGATGGGCGAGGGCAGCGAAGGCTGCGACGGCGGGGTTGGCCAGAACGTCGCGCGCGGTGCGCCCCTCCAGCACGTTAGGCTCCAGCGTCTTGAGGAGGAACATTTGGCGCGTTGTCAGGAATGGATTGTTGGCTTCCGGATTGCCGTGGCCGCTATCGCGCAGCAGTTTGAGGATGCGCTCCTGCCCCAGCACCGCAATCAATTGGTCGGTGGCGGTGTTGTCGCTGATCGATATCATCAGGCTGGCTAGCGTATGGAGCGTCACCGGCGAACCCTCGGGCCAGTTCTGCATCTGCCCGCTGGGAAAGCTTTTCTGGTCAAGCGGCACCACATCGGTCCACTTCCGGCGGCCCGCCTTCACGTCTTCAGCCAACGTCGCCAAGACATAGAGCTTGAAAGTGGAGCCCAGCGCGAGCGAGGTGCCGGCGCCGATGCTGATAAGAGGCGCGCCGCCATCCAACGGGCCGAACCATGCATTGACCGAGCCCGGCAGTGCGGCGAGATCGGCAGCGATCTTTTCTGGCGTGTCGCCTGCCACAGTGAGCGTGTCGAAGCTGGTAAAGCGCAATTCGTTGATCCGGCCTTCGTCGTCCGGATCAATCGCGATCCCGCCCTTGCCAATCCCGCGCTCGAAACGGATTTCGAGCGCCGCGCGGGTGCCGTCTCGCGGGGCAAGCAGCGCGACTTCGACCGCCGGGCCGAACTGTGCGGTGATGCTGGCGCTGAGGCCGGTGATCTGGTCAACCGAAATGGCTTTCAGAAAGCCATCGGTGAAAATCTCTTCGGGCTTCACCTTGCCATTGAGCAGCGCCACAACCTCTTCGGCGCGGGCTTCGAGCGGGGTCTTTGCGGGTGCCACGGTGCCGGTCTCCTGTGCGTGCGCGGCCTGCGGGGCTGTTGTCAGCGCAAGGCAGGCGAGGGCAATTGCAAGAAAGACGGAGCGCATTATCGGGTCTCTCGTGTGGCGACGGCCAGCGTTTTGCATGATAACCTGGGCCGCTCCAACACTTTCTGACCATGTGCAACCGCACCGGAGATGATCTATGCCGACCGAGACCATCGTCATCACTGCCGCCGCGGGCCACCGGCTTGAGGGCGCACTGGAGCTGCCCACGGGCCTCGTACGCGGGGCGGCGCTGTTTGCGCATTGCTTTACCTGCACCAAACAGAGCCGCGCGGCAGTGAGCGTTGCGCGGGCTTTGGCGCGGCAGGGGATCGCGTGCCTGCGGTTTGATTTCACCGGGCTGGGTGGGAGCGAGGGCGAATTCGGGAGCGCAGGTTTTGCCACGGACATGGCCGATCTGGTGGCGGCAGCTGAGGCGCTGAACGCGCGCTTGCCGGGGCCGCTGCTGCTGATCGGGCATAGCCTCGGCGGCGCGGCAGTGCTGGCGGCGGCGGGGCTTATGGCCAAGGGGCAGGTTGCCGCCGTCGCCACAATCGGTGCGCCTTCGGACGTGCCCCATGTGCTCCACATTATCCACGGCGATCATGACGCGATCCGGCGCGAAGGTTCCGGTCCGGTGCGGATCGGCGGGCAGAGCTTTGCGATCAGCCGCGAATTTCTGGAACGCACCGAGGCGGTCGATCTGCTCGCTGCGGTCAAGGCGCTGCGATTGCCGTATCTGTGCCTCCATTCCCCCACCGATACCATCGTCGGGATCGAGCACGCGGGTGCCTTGTTCGAGGCGGCATTCCATCCCAAGAGCTTCGTCAGCCTTGCGGGCGCCGATCACCTGCTGACCCGCGCCGAAGACGCCGAATTCGCCGCCAGCATGATTGCGGCCTGGGCAGCGCGCTACTTGCCGCTCATGGCAGACTGGCCGATGCCTGAGAATGGCGTGGTGGTGCAGACCGGCCACGGCAAGTTCGGCACCGAGGTTCACACTCCGCGCCACCGCTTCGTGGCGGACGAGCCTCGCTCCTACGGCGGGGATGATACCGGGCCGACGCCCTATGATCTGCTGCTGGCAGCGCTGGGCACCTGCACCGCGATGACGATGAAGCTCTATGCCGATCAGAAGGGCTGGCCGTTTGAGGGCGCGCGCATCCATCTGACCCATGACCGCGACCATGCCGAGGATTGCGGCCATATGCTTGAGGAAGACGCCAAGGTGCAGGCGCTCAACCGGGTGATCACCGTGCTGGGCGATGCCCTGACCGACGAACAGCGCGCCAAGATCATCGCCATCGCCGACAAGTGCCCCGTGCACCGAACGCTGGAGGGGCACTTGCACATCCACACCGAAGCCTCGGAATAGATCGGCGCACCTCTGCGCGCGGCACGGCGCGGCAATTTCCCACATGCGATGGCAGCGCCATAGTGGACTTGGCGCCTGCCGCGTTGCAGAAAACCGCCATGGGTCCGCAATTCCTTCGCACTGCAGAATGGCTGGGGGCCGAGCGTGCGCGGGCTTACCTGCTGTTGCTGGCGGCGGTCAATGTCGTGACGCTGGCGTTTCTGCTGCTGACTTCCAAGGGTGGGATCGACCGCAACGGCTTTCTGATCGGCACCGATTTCATCAGTTTCTGGACCTCAGGCCGGATGCTGATGGCGGGGGCCAATGTCTATGACACGCTGGCCCACGTCGACGCGCAGCGCGAGCTTTACGCGTTGGAAGGGGAATACACCGCCTTTTTCTATCCCCCCAATTTCCTCCCCTTTGTCTGGCCACTGGGTCTGCTGCCCTACTTCCCGGCACTCGCGGGATGGCTGGCGGTAACGGGGGCAGCCTGGCTGGCGATGGTGCGAGGGTGGTTTGCGGCGCTGGGGCTTAAGCGGCCGGGCGTAGTGTTGATCCTGGCCTTTCCGCCGCTGATTGTCACGCTGACCCACGGGCAGACGTCGTTTCTGGTGGGTGCCTTGCTGGGAGGCGGGCTGCTGCTGGTGCGGACGCGGCCGTGGCTGGCGGGCGTGCTGATCGGCCTTGCGACCATCAAGCCGCAATTTGGCCTGCTGGTGCCTGTTGCCTTGCTGGCGAGCGGGCAGTGGCGCACGATTGCCAGTGCCGGGGCAGCAGCGGTTGGGCTGGCAGCCTTCGTGGCGGTCGCCTTTGGCCCGCAAGTCTGGAGCGATTGGCTCACGATCACCCAGACCGCCAGTAGCGCGACCGACAGCGGGGCCATCGGCTTTGCCAAGATGGTGAGCGTCTTTGCGGGCCTGCGCCTTGTCGGCGTGCCCAGCGAAGTAGCGCTGGCGGTGCAGGGCGTGGTGACTTTGAGCGCGGCGGCGATGGTGGCAGGCACGGGCTGGCGGCATGGTTTCACGCCCGGCCTTGCCGCCCTTGTGTTGGCGGGGGCACCGATTGCGACGCCCTTCGTGCTCGATTACGACTTGTTGCTGATCGCCGTTCCCCTGGCTTACCTGTTTGCCCAGGGGCAGGCCGATGGCTTTGCCGGATGGGAGCGCATCACCATCGCGGGAACCTTTGCCGGGGGAGCCCTTGCCCGGCCCTTGGCGATCTATGCCGGCGTGCCGATCATGCCATGGCTGCTGATCGCCCTCTTCGTTCTGGTATGGCGGCGGGCGCGTTCCGAAGCATCGTCCGGCGCGCGTTAGATCCGCGCCGCGGCCCCAAGCCAGACAAATGCCAGCTGGATAGCGAGAACCGCCGCCGTTGCGATTTGCCAGCCTTTTCCTGCCTCACGCATTCCACGATCCCATGTCCACCTCGCCAAGACCACGGTGACCAGGGTGGACAGCGAGATCGTCATCCAACCGGGCTGTCCGCTCAGGATGACGAACAGGCAGAGCAGGGTCACCATCTGGATCAGGAAAGCGGCGGCGAACCACGCGATCGGTATCGGACGATAGGCCGCATCGGGGATGTGCCAATCGGGCAGTGCACTATCAGGACGCGAGACCCGGCGCTCACCTGCAAAGATGTCCTCTTCGCGCGGGTCGGGAAATTGATGCTCAGGCATCGATAAGGTCGGGGTCGACCTCGCCCGCGCGGTTCTGGATGAAGTTGAAGCGATGTTCGGGGTTGCGACCCATCAGCTCGTCGACCAGCCTTGCCACGCCCGCGCGCTGCTCAAATTCCTGCGGCAGGGTGATGCGGATGAGCCCGCGCGTTTCGGGTGCCATGGTGGTTTCGCGCAGCTGCTGCGGGTTCATTTCGCCGAGGCCCTTGAAGCGGCTGACTTCGACCTTTTTGCCCTTGAACACGGTGGCCTCCAACTCGGCCCGGTGCGCGTCGTCGCGGGCGTAGCGGCTCTCCTTGCCTGCGGTGAGGCGGTAGAGCGGGGGCTGGGCGAGGAACAGGTGCCCGCGTTTGACGATGTCGGGCATCTCCTGGAAGAAGAAGGTCATCAGCAGCGTGGCGATATGCGCGCCGTCGACATCGGCGTCGGTCATGATGATGATCCGATCGTAGCGCAGATTGTCGGCGTTGCAGTCCTTGCGCGTCCCGCAGCCTAGCGCGAGCGCGAGGTCGGCGATTTCGGAATTGGCGCGGATCTTGTCGGCAGTGGCGCTGGCGACATTGAGGATCTTGCCGCGGATCGGGAGGATCGCTTGGCTCTTGCGGTCGCGCGCCTGCTTGGCGCTGCCGCCCGCGCTGTCGCCTTCGACGATGAACAGCTCGGTCTCGCGCCCGCCTTCGCCCGAACAATCCGTGAGTTTGCCGGGAAGGCGCAGCTTCTTGGCGTTGGTCGCGGTCTTGCGCTTGATCTCGCGTTCCTGCTTGCGCTTCAGGCGCTCGTCCATCCGCTCCATCACCTCGCCGAGCAGCGCCTTTCCGCGCTCCATATTGTCGGTGAGGAAGTGGTCGAAGTGGTCGCGCACCGCGTTCTCGACCAGCCTTGCGGCTTCGGGTGAGGTCAGGCGGTCTTTGGTCTGCGACTGGAATTGCGGATCGCGGATGAAGACAGAGAGCATCACCTCCGCCCCGGTCATCACGTCATCGGCGGTGATGTCCTTGGCTTTCTTCTGGCCCACCAACTCGCCGAACGCCCGGAGGCCCCGGGTCAGTGCGGTGCGCAGTCCCTGTTCGTGGGTGCCGCCATCGGGGGTGGGGACGGTGTTGCAGTACCAGCTCGTCGAACCATCCGAATAGAGCGGCCAGGCAATCGCCCACTCCGCCCGGCCTTGGCCGACGCCATCGGCGAGCGGGAAATCCTGACTGCCGGTGAAGGGCTGGGCGGTCACGCATTCGCGCGTTCCAACCTGTTCAGCGAGGTGATCGGCCAGGCCGCCGGGGAACTTGAAGGTCGCCTCAGCGGGCACCTCCTCAGAGGCAAGCGACGGAGCACATTTCCAGCGGATTTCGACGCCGGCAAACAGATAGGCCTTGGACCGGGCAAGCTTGAACAACCTCTTGGGATTGAACTGGCGGTCGCCGAAAATCTCAGGGTCAGGCGTGAAGGCCACCGTGGTCCCGCGCCGATTGGGCGCCGCGCCGAGTTGTTGCAGGGGGCCCTGCGTGATCCCACGCGAGAATTCCTGCGCGTAAAGCTGCTTTTCCCGGGCGACTTCGACCCGCGTGTGAACCGACAGAGCATTTACCACGCTCACCCCCACACCGTGGAGGCCCCCGCTGGTGGCGTAAGCCTTGCCGGAAAACTTGCCGCCCGAATGGAGCGTTGAAAGGATGACTTCGAGCGTCGACTTGCCGGGGAACTTGGGATGTTCATCGACCGGGATCCCGCGACCGTTATCGGCGATGATCAGCCGGTTGCCTTCCTCGAGCCGCATCTCGATCCGGGTCGCGTGGCCCGCCACCGCTTCGTCCATCGCGTTGTCGAGCACTTCGGCGGCGAGGTGGTGGAAGGCGCGGTCGTCGGTTCCGCCGATATACATGCCGGGGCGGCGGCGGACGGGCTCCAACCCTTCGAGCACCTCGATCGAGGAGGAATTGTAATCCCCGCTGGAGGTGGGGGTGTTGGCGAAAAGATCGTCGGGGGTGGTGTCAGCCATGCGCGCAGCTATAGGCCCGCGCGCGGCGGCCTCACAAGCCACCCCCCGTGGTTTTACTCAGCGGGCAAAGCCGGTTGGCGCAGGATCGACCGCGATGACCTCGCCGCCGCGCACTTCGCGCACCTCCAGCGCCCGCTCGATCACGCCATTGCGGGCAAAGCGGAAGGCACCATCGACCCCGAGGAAGCCGCCGGTGTCGTAAAGCTCCTTCTTGGGGAAGGGCGCGCCCACCTTCCACTCGCGCGCGACCCGCAAGGTGAGCAGGACGGCATCATAACCGAGCGTTGCCATACGGTAGGGTTGAGCACCGAAGCGGGCCTCGTAGCTTTCGGCAAAGCGCTTGAAGCGCTGATCGGAAACGGCAGCGAACAGCGCCCCTTCGAGTGATTTGGCACGCGGCAAGGTGGCCTCGCCGCTCCACAGTTCGGTGCCGATAATGCGGGTCCGGGTCCGCGCGCCGCGCTGCAATTCGTCGGCCGCCTCTGCCGCCAATCTGGCGCTGTCAGCAATCAGCACCGTGTCGTAACCGCCTGCTGTCCGCAAACGGCTAGCGGCGCTGACAATCGAACTGTTGCCACGGGAATAAACTTCGCGCCCGGCAAGAGTGCCCCCGAAATCGCGCAGCGACTTGTCGAGCGCCGCAGCCGCGCGGGTGCCGTAATCGCCTTCGGGCAACAGCGCGGCAATCCGATTGGCGCCGCGCGCTCGGGCGTATTGCACCGAACGGTGGATTGAATGGTCAGGCATGTGGCCCATCACGAAGACATCAGGCCCGGCAACGCTGCTATCATTGGAAAAGGCGATGACCGGGACCCCGGCCGGGCGCGCAGCAGCTTGCACGGCGGGGACGGCTTCGCTCATCAGGGGCCCAAGAATCAGCTTGTTCCCGTCCGCGATCGCCTGCCGCGCCGCCTCGGCGGCACCGGCCGAGGTATCATAAGTGGTGATCCGCAGGTTCTCGGCACTGGTATCGAGCAGCGCCATTGTCGTCGCGTTGGCGACGGCCTGCCCGACCGGCGCGGTCTCGCCGCTCATGGGCACGAGCAAGGCGATGCGGTGACGCCCGGTGTCGGTCGGCAGCGCAGTGGCCGATGGCTCAGGCGCGGGGGGAGGGGGCGCAGGGGCGACATCGGTCTTGGGGATCACCTGACACCCCGCCGCCAGCATTGCCGCACCTGCCAGCGCGAGATGGCGGCCCGTCAGCGCCAGTCTGGCCTGCGCCAGCCATTCGGCCCCTTTGCGCGCAAATATAAGCTTCATTCTTGCCGACCCCTCAGCCATCCTCCATGGCTCACCGTGTGAGACCCGTGGAGCTACCATCGATCCCCGAAGGGACCCCCGAGGCGGGGCTGTATATCGTTGCCACCCCGATTGGCAATCTTGCCGACATCACCTTGCGGGCACTGTCGGCCCTCGGCGGAGCAAGCCTGATCGCCTGCGAGGATACGCGCGTGACGGGCAAGCTGTTGAAACATTACGGTATCAAGGCGCGGCTGCAACGGCTCGATGATCATGCTTCGCCCGAAGTCCGCGCGCGGGTGATCGACGAAGCGAGGCATTCTCCGGTTGCGCTGGTGAGCGATGCGGGCACGCCGCTCATCTCAGATCCGGGCTATCGCCTGGTGCGCGAGGCGCGGGCGGCGGGTGTCACGGTGACTTCCATTCCGGGGGCCTGCGCCGCTGTCTCGGCGCTCGCGATCGTGGGCCTGCCGAGCGATCGGTTCCTGTTTGCAGGCTTCCTCCCGGTCAAGGACAAGGCGCGGTTCGCGGTGCTCGAAGAGCTGGCTGGCGTGGCCGCGACACTGGTGTTCTACGAGACGGCGCCTCGGCTCGAGCGCTCACTGCGCGCAATTGCCGAGCTGTGGCCTTCGCGCGAGGTCGCGGTGGCACGTGAGCTGACCAAGCTGCACGAGGAATGCCGCAGCGGCAGCGCCGCCGCGCTCGCCGATCACTACGCCGCGCACCCGCCCAAGGGGGAAATCGTGCTGCTGATCAGTCCGCCTTCGCATGCCGAGGCCCCGGTGTTCGACACCGACACCCTGCTGCGCGCGGCGCTCGCAGAGGCCGGGCCGGGCAAGGCCGCAGGCGTGGTGGCGAAGGCAACCGGAATCGACCGCGCCGTGCTCTACGCCCGCGCCTTGGAGCTGAAGGGCGAATGAGCGGGCGCACGCCCGAGGAACGCCATGAGGCCGATCAGCGCGGCCGCCAGGGCGAGGCCGAGGCAGCGATGTTCCTCGCACAGCAGGGCTGGCGCATCCTCGCCGAGCGGGTCAAAACCAAGGCGGGCGAGATCGACCTTGTCGCCAAGCGCACCGGCCTTGTCGCCTTCATCGAGGTCAAGTGGCGCGCCCGGGCCGCGAGTCTCGCTGATGCGATCGACGAGCGCCGCCTCGCCCGTGTCGCCGCCGCCGTCGAATGCGTGTGGCAGAACTACGCGACCGAGGGCGAGGATATCCGCATCGACGTCATCCTGCTTGCGCCGGGCCGCAAGCCCACCCACATCGAAAACGCCTGGATGCCCTTCGGGTGACCGCTTCACGGAGCCACATCAATGACCTTGCGCATCGCCGTCCAGATGGACCCCATCGACCGGATCAACATCGCGGGCGACAGCTCCTTTGCCCTGATGCTGGCGGCGCAGGCACGCGGTTATGCGGTCTATGAGTATCACGTCGAGAGCCTCACGCTCGACGAGAACGACCGCCTGTTCGCCCATGCCTTCCCGGTGACGGTGCAGCGCGTCGAGGGTGATCACTTCACTCGCGGTGCGCAAGTGCGACTCGACCTTGGGGTCGATGTCGATGTCGTCCTGATGCGGCAGGACCCGCCATTCCACATGGGTTACATCACCGCCACCCACATGCTCGAGCGCATCGGCCATGAGACGCTGGTGGTGAACGACCCCGCCAATGTCCGCAATTCGCCGGAAAAGGTGATGGTGCTCAATTACCGCCGCTTCATGCCGCCAACGCTGGTGACCCGTTCGGTCGACGAGGTGCGGGGTTTCATGGCCAAACACGGGGCCATCGTTGTCAAGCCGATCCACGGGAATGGCGGCAAGGCGATCTTCCGAATCGGCGAGAGCGGCGAGAACCTCTCGGCGTTGTTTGAGGTGTTCAACCAGACCTGGCCCGAGCCGCACATGGTCCAGCCCTTCCTTCCCGAAGTGGCGGAAGGCGACAAGCGCATCGTGCTCGTTGATGGCGAGGTGGCTGGCGCGATCAACCGGGTGCCGGGGGAGGGGGAGTTCCGTAGCAACCTCGCGATGGGCGGCTCTGCGCAGCCGACCGAGCTCACCGAGCGCGAGGCGGAAATCTGCGCGGCGCTCGGTCCGGACTTGAAGCGACTCGGCCTCACCTTTGTCGGGATCGACGTGATCGGCGGCAAGTGGCTGACGGAGATCAATGTCACCTCACCGACCGGGATCGTCGCCATCGACCGCTTCAATGGCACCGACACGGCGGGGATGATCTGGGACGCCATCGAGCGCCGGGTTGTGGCGCTCAAGCGGGCATGATAGCAATGTAGCGATTGCTACAGGAGTCGCTATCTCATGCCTGACAAGCTCGCCACCGTCCATCGTGTCATCAATGCCATCGCCGCCAAGGACTATGACCAAGCCCTGCCTTGGTTCACCGAGGACTGCGAGTATACCAACCTGCCCATGGGAAGCGTCACCGGTCCGGCCGGGGTCAAGGCCGTGCTTGAGCCCTTCTTCACGCCAACCATCAGCAATGAACTTATCGTCTTGCGCTCAGCGGTTGAAGGCGACACGGTTTTTACTGAAAGGCTCGACCGCCACCAGATCGCCACAGGCTGGGTCGAATTGCCGGTCACGGGCGTATTCGTCTTCCGCGAGGGCAAAATTGCGGTATGGCGCGAATATTTCGATCTTGGCACGCTGGTGCGGCAATGGCCGGCGCTGGGTGCCAGCCTTTCCTGACGGCGAACTCGCGTACCTGCGGGTGTGCCGACGGGCAACCTGCAGGACAAAACGCCGACTGCCATGACCGAACGCTTGATCGAACTTGTCGAGGCCTGGGGCTACCTTGGCGTGGCCATCGCGATGTTCCTCGAAAACGTGTTCCCACCAATCCCGTCCGAGGTGATCATGGGCTTGACCGGGATGGCGGTGGCCGACGGCAAGCTCGACTTTGGCGGGGCGGTCGCTGCGGGCACGGCGGGCGCGGTGCTGGGCAACTGGGTGTGGTACTGGATCGGCCGGACTGTCGGCTATGAGCGTTTCCGCCCCCTGATCGACCGCTTCGGCCGCTGGCTGACGCTCGATTGGGTCGAAGTTGAAAAGATCGTCGGCATCTTCAAGCGGTTCGACAGCGCGATCGTGTTCTGGGCGCGGTTCCTGCCGCAGGTGCGTACGATGATCTCGTTGCCTGCAGGGATGCTGTTGATGAGCCAGCTGCGGTTCGTGGGCTGGACCTTGCTTGGCACGGGTATCTGGAACGCGGTTCTGATCGGCACCGGCTACATCCTGCGCAACGAATTCAGCCAGTTCGACGAATATTATGGCTGGGTGGCGGTGGTGATGATCGTCGCGGTGGTGGCGCTGTATCTCTACCGCGTGGTGACGTGGAAGCCTTCCAGCGCAGAGTGACGCCTAGCCGCGCGGGTGGGCGTTGCGGTAATTCTCAAGCAAGCTTGCCGCATCGACGCGGGTGTAGATCTGGGTTGAGCCCAATGAGGCGTGTCCGAGCAGTTCCTGAAGGCTTCTGAGGTCCGCTCCGGCGCCCAGCAAATGCGTGGCGAAAGAGTGCCGCAGCGCGTGGGGCGTGGCGGTGTCCGGCAGGCCGAGTGCGCGCCGCGCCTGCGCCATCGCCTTTTGCACCATGCCGGGCGACAGCGGCCCGCCCTTTGCGCCCCGAAACAAGGGCTCTTTGGCCGAGAGCGGCCATTCGCATAGCCTGACATACTCCGCTACCGCCGCACGAGTGATCGGCAGGACCGGCACCATGCGCTGCTTGCCGCCCTTGCCGGTGACTTGCAGCACCTCGCCGAGCGGAACATCGCGGCCTTTGAGCGACAGCGCCTCGGCTATGCGTAGGCCTGATCCGTAGAGGAGCAGCAGCACCGCCCGGTCCCGTGCGCCGATCCAGTCCTTGGTGGCCGTGCCGTCGACCATGTCGGCCAAGTTCACCGCCTCGTCAGGGGTTACGGGACGAGGGAGGCCCTTTTTCAGGCGCGGCCCGCGAAGGCGCGGGGCGGCAGGATCGGGGTCGCCTGCTTGCTGGCGGGCAAACGCGATGAAGGCCTTGAGCGCCGAAAGCTCGCGCGCGGTGCTGGCATTGGCGAGGCCATCTCCCCGGCGCGCGGCCAGAAAGGCGCGCAGGTGAAAGGCTTCGGTTCGAGCGACCGCGTCCCAGCTTTCGAGCGCATTGGCAGCGCAAAGGCGCTCAGCCGCCGCCACATAGGCACGCACGGTGTGGGGCGAGCGACGCAGGTTATCGGTAAGGTGCGTCCGCCAGATCGCCAGCAGGGCCGCCGCGCTCATGCCGCCACCAGCGTATCGGCCACTAGCTCGCCCAGCAGCGCATCAAGCACCCCGCGCCCCGGCGGCAACACGCCAATCCGCGCTCCCTCGGCCCATACTAGCCCGAGGCCCGCAAGGCGGGCGAGGGCCCCCTCATCCACCAACCCGGCGCGCGGCAGGCCAAAGCGGGCCGAAAGCGCGGCGAGATTCACCCCCTCGGTCAGCCGCAGCCCCATCAGCAGCGCCTCGGCGGCCTGCTCAGACACGGTCAACGCCCGCGCCTCGGCGATCCCGTTGCCTTGTGCGGTAACCGCATGAAGAAAATTCTCAGGCTTCTTGTGCCGCACCGTCGCTTGCGCCAAGCGCCTTCCATGGGCGCCGGGACCGATCCCGGCATAGTCCTGATAGCGCCAATAGGTGAGGTTGTGGCGGCTTTCCTCGCCGGCGCGGGCGTGGTTGGAGGTTTCGTAGGCGGGGAGGCCCGCTGCCTCGGTCAGCTCTTGCGTGATGTCGAACAATTCCGCAGCGGCGTCGTCGCCCAGGGGCGTAAAGGCGCCGCGCCGCACGTCCGTTGCAAAGCGCGTGCCGGGTTCGATGGTCAATTGGTAGAGCGAGAGGTGCCCGGTGCCGTAACTGAGCGCGCGGGTCAAGCGGTCGCGCCATAGATCGGGCGTGTGGCCGGGAAGGGCATAGATCAGATCAAAGCTGACCCGCGCGAAGTGCGCCTGAGCGATTTCCAGCGCCGCCAGCGCCTCATCCGCGCCGTGCAGTCGGCCAAGAAATCGCAACTCCTCATCGTCAAGCGATTGCACCCCCAGCGACACCCGGTTCACCCCCGCCGCCGCCAGTCCTGCAAAATTAGCCGCTTCGACCGAGGAGGGGTTGGCCTCCAACGTGATCTCGATCCCCTCGGCAAAGCCCCACAGGGCCTCAGCCTCACCCAGCAGCGCGGCCACTAGTGCAGGCGGCATCAGCGAGGGCGTACCGCCGCCAAAGAAGATTGAGGTGAGGCTCTGTCTGCCCGCCACGGCTGCCTCGGCTCGCATGTCGGCGATCAGCGCTGACTGCCATGCCGCTACGTCCACGCCCGCACGGACATGCGAGTTGAAGTCGCAATAGGGGCATTTCTTGGCGCAGAACGGCCAGTGAATATAGAGCGCGCGGGCCATAGAGGCACCTTACTTGCCGAATTGCTCCGCGACCAGCTTGGCGAAGGCATCGGCGCGGTGGCTGATGGCGTGTTTTTGTTCCGGGGCGATCTCGGCGAAGGTTTCCTTCAGGCCCACCGGAACGAACACCGGATCATAGCCAAAGCCGAGAAGCCCCCGCGGCGGCCACGTCAAAGCGCCATCGCAGCGGCCCTCGTAGATTGCGTATTCGCCGTCAGGCCAGGCAATCGCGAGCACGCAGTGGAACGCGGCTGAGCGGTCAACATCCGCGCCCTTCTCGGCCAGCATCCCCTCGACCTTGCCCATCGCCATGTACCAGTCGCGTCCCGGTGCGCCTTCGAACCATTGGCGCTCGGCCCAATCGGCGGTGTAGACGCCGGGGCGACCATCCAGCGCCGCCACTGACAGCCCGCTGTCATCCGCCAGCGCGGCGAGGCCCGAAGCCTCCGCCGCCGCGCGCGCCTTGATCAGCGCGTTCTGGGCAAAGGTGGTGCCGGTTTCAGCGGGCTCCGGCAGACCAAGCGATCCGGCCGAGATGCAAGATACGCCATAGGGGTCGAGCAGTGCGCTGATCTCCTTGAGCTTGCCCGCATTATGCGTGGCAATGACCAGTGAGCCGGACCCGAGTCTTCGTGTCATTTCACCGCATCCAGCTGCGCTGCGAAAATCCGGTCTGCGCCGATGCGGGCCAAGCGCAACAGGCGCAGCAGCGCCTCCTCGTCATAGGTTGCGCCCTCGGCGGTGGCCTGTACTTCGGCGATTTTGCCGCCCGACAGCAGCACGAAATTGCCGTCAGCCTCGGCGTTGGAGTCCTCGTCGTAATCGAGGTCGAGCACCGGCGTGCCCTTGAAGATGCCGCAGGAAATGCCCGCCACCTGTGCCGAGATCGGATCATGCTTGATCTCGCCTGCGGCCATCAGGCCATTGACGGCCAGACGCAGCGCAATCCACGCGCCCGAGATCGAAGCCGTGCGGGTTCCGCCATCGGCCTGGATCACGTCGCAATCGAGCGTGATTTGCCGCTCGCCCAGCTTTTGCAGATCCACCACGGCCCGCAAGGAGCGACCGATCAGCCGCTGGATTTCCTGCGTCCGGCCCGACTGCTTGCCCTTCGCCGCCTCGCGCTGCCCGCGGGTGTGGGTCGCGCGCGGGAGCATCGAATATTCCCCCGTCACCCATCCTTCGCCCTTGCCGCGCATCCATGGCGGCACGCCCTTTTCGATGCTGGCGGTGCACAGCACCTTGGTGTCGCCAAACCCGATCAGGCACGAGCCTTCGGCGTGCTTGGTAAAGCCGGTTTCAATCGTGATGGCGCGCATTTCATCGGGCGCGCGTCCTGAAGGGCGCATGGGGTATTTCTCCTGATCCGTTCGCCCTGAGCTTGTCGAAGGGCTGTCCTGCTTCTCGTGAAGCTGCGCTAGAAGAAAGTGCAGTGCTTCGACAAGCTCAGCACGAACGGAATTTGAGAAAGTTGACGATAGGGGTTAGCTATCCTTCATGGCATCGCTCCCCGTCACGGAATTGACTGCCCGCGCCCGCGAAATCTTTCGCCGGGTGGTGGAGGAGTATATCGAAAGCGGGCAGCCCGTCGGGTCAAAGACCCTCGCAGCGGATGGCACATTGAACCTCTCGCCCGCGTCGATCCGATCGGTGCTGGCCGACCTTGAGATGGCGGGCCTGCTCGCCGCCCCGCATACCAGCGCGGGGCGGATGCCGACCGATGCCGGACTCAGGATCTTTGTCGACGGCATGATGCGCGTGGCCGAGCCCACGGCGCAGGAGCAGGCGGCTATCGAGGCACGTCTGGCCGAGGCCGGGCCGGTGGAGGCAGCGCTGCAACAGGCAAGCGCGATCCTCTCTGACCTGTCAGGCGCTGCCGGAATGGTACTGGTCGCCCCGCGCGAACAACGCCTTGCGCAATTCAGCCTCGTTGATCTGGGGCAGGGCCGCGCGCTCGCTGTGCTGGTGGGCGAGGATGGCGGGGTGGAGAACCGGATCGTCACGCTCGGCGGCGCGATCAGCGCGAGCGCGCTCGACCGGGCCTCGAATTACATCACCGCGCGGCTCGCAGGCCGGACCTTGACTGAGGCCGCGCAGGCCATGCGGGCCGAGATCAATGCGGGTAAGTCGCAGCTCGATGATGCGAGCCGCCATCTGGTCGAACAGGGCCTTGCGGTCTGGAGCGAGGATGCCGCCGCGCGCCCCGTGCTGATCGTGCGCGGCGCCGCGAACCTGCTCGATGAAAGCGCGCTCGGCGATATCGAGCGGGTGCGCAGCCTGCTCGAAGACCTCGAAAATAAGCAGTCCATTGCCGAGGTGCTGGAGAGTGCGCGCATGGCCGAGGCGACGCGGATTTTTATCGGTAGCGAGAACCGGCTATTCGCTCTTTCGGGATCATCCGTGATCGCCTCACCCTACCGCGATCGCGAGGGCAAGGTGGTTGGCGTGCTCGGCGTGATCGGCCCGACCCGGTTGAATTACGCGCGGGTTGTCCCCATGGTGGATTTGACCGCCCGTTCGCTGGGCAAGCTCATCGCTTGAATGGAAAGCCACACGACATGACCGAGAATGACAAGCCGCTGGATCAGGCGGTGGAAGACGAATTGAAGGGCGTGCCCGAAGACATGCGCGAAGACGCAAAGGCCGATGCGGGTGATTCGTTCGCAGAAGCGCTTGAATCCCTGCGCCGCGATCTGGAGGCGGCCAAGCAGGAAGTGCTCTACGCGCAGGCCGAAACGCAGAACGTGCGCCGCCGTCTGGAGCGCGAAAAGGACGAGGCGCGCGCCTATGCCGCAACCGGGTTTGCCCGCGATATTCTGAGCGTGGCCGATAATCTCGCCCGCGCGGTGCAGGCGATCCCGGAATCGCTGCGCGCCGATGACAGCATGAAGGGCCTCGTGATCGGGATCGAGGCGACCCAGCGCGAGCTGGAAAAGGTCTTTGCCAGCCATGGCATCACCCGGATTGCTGCGGTCGGCCTGCCGCTCGATCCCAACCAGCATCAGGCCATGCTGGAAGTGCCCACCACCGACCATGAACCGGGTACGGTGGTGTCGGAGATGGCGTCCGGATGGATGATCAAGGACCGCCTGCTGCGCGCCGCCATGGTTGCGGTGGCCAAGGCACCAGATTAAGCCGGCGAAGGCTAGGCCTCAAACGGTAAGATCGTCTCGTAAAGAGCCAGCGGCGGAGCGCCCGTTATAGCGGCGCCCCGTCGCAGCATAAAGGTATGGCGGACGATCTCTGCCTGCTGCTCGATTCCATATTGCGCGAGTTTCCATCCCGGCTTGATCGCGTAATCATAACGGCACCAAAGGTGGCGGCGCGTGATCAGATACCACTCTCCAAGCGTCTGGGTCTGCCAGACATGGGTCATCTCGTGGATGAAATGGGCCTGTTGCGCGAGCACTGCCTTGGCGAAGTCATCGCAGTAATGGCTGGCTGCTGGGTGGAAGTGAAGGTGACCTCTGGGGGCCATCGTTACCTTGCGCGGATGGAAGGGAAAGAACTTGCGTCGCCTGATCCGCACCGGGGTGTAATCGATCGCATCGCCGAAGACTGATCGGGCGAGGGCGATCTCGCCAGGAGTCAGCGGGCGCTCACCGCCGACCGGGCAGGGCGCAGGGGAGGCGTCTGCCGCTACCCCCGCCACATCCAGCCCGGTCAGCGGCGCGTTCAGCGTTCTTCCCCGGCAGCGCGCACTTCAGCCTCGAACACCTGCGTTGCGCCGCCCGACATGGTGAGCGTCACCTTGACCTTGTCACCGGGCTTGAGGCTGGCGGGCGGTTCCATGGCCATGACATGGAGCGCGCCGGGCTTGAATTCGACCTTAGTGCCCTTGGTCAGCGCGACGGGCAGGGCTTCCATCATCTGCACCTTGAAATCGTACTCGCCGTAATCGTGCATCATGGTCATGCCCGCACCTTCCACGTCTGCCTTGCGGATGGTTAGGCCTTGCTCGCCTTCGTAGGAAAGATCGAAATAGACCGCCGCCGGGTTGCCCGCGACGGGGGCCAGCACGAGGCGGGCATTGGTGATGGTCATGCCCGGAACCTGTCCTGCCACCGCTTCGGCGGCGGGTGCTTCGGCTTCGCCGCCGCAGGCCGCAAGGCCGAGGATTGCAACCGCCATACCGGCGGCCATTGCGGCCTTGGACAAACCTGTGAGCGGACCCTTGAAATGTTTCACTTGGCTATTCTCCCTTGTGGAATGGCCCGAAAACTAGGGCCTGCGACGTCTTGTGCCAAGCAAAACCGCTCCTATATCGCGCCTACAAACGAGCCGCCAACGCGCTCTGCCTAGCTTGGGGGAGCCGACGGCAGCGGTGTCCAACAATTGTCCAGATGGATGGGAAATTTATGGGTAAAGTAATCGGTATCGACCTTGGCACCACCAACTCCTGCGTCGCCGTGATGGATGGCGGCAAGGCCAAGGTGATCGAAAATTCCGAAGGCGCGCGCACCACGCCCTCAATCGTCGCCTTCACCAAGGATGGTCAGCGCCTGATCGGCCAGCCTGCCAAGCGTCAGGCGGTCACCAACCCCGACAACACCCTGTTTGCGATCAAGCGCCTCATCGGCCGCCGCTTTGACGATCCCATGACCAAGAAGGACATGGAACTCGTCCCCTACAAGATCACCAAGGGCAAGAACGGCGATGCCTGGGTCAATGCGGGCGGCGAAGACTACAGCCCTTCGCAGGTTTCGGCCTTCATTCTCCAGAAGATGAAGGAAACCGCCGAGAGCTATCTTGGTGAGCCCGTCACGCAGGCCGTGATCACCGTGCCTGCCTATTTCAATGACGCCCAGCGTCAAGCGACCAAGGATGCAGGCCAGATCGCCGGTCTTGAAGTGCTGCGCATCATCAACGAGCCGACTGCGGCCGCGCTCGCCTATGGTATGGACAAGAACGACGGCAAGACCATCGCCGTCTACGACCTTGGCGGCGGCACCTTTGACGTCTCGATCCTCGAAATCGGGGACGGCGTGTTCGAAGTGAAGTCGACCAACGGGGACACCTTCCTCGGCGGCGAAGATTTCGACAATGCGATCGTCGAGTTCCTTGCCGATTCCTTCAAGAAGAAGGAGGCGATGGATCTGAAGACCGACAAGCTTGCACTGCAGCGCCTGAAGGAAGCGGCGGAAAAGGCCAAGATCGAGCTGTCGAGCGCGGCTACCACCGAAATCAACCTGCCATTCATCACCGCGCGTATGGAAGGCGGGAGCACCACCCCGCTGCACCTCGTTGAAACCATCACCCGTGCTGACCTTGAAAAGATGGTCGACGGCCTGATCCAACGCACGCTCGATCCGTGCAAGAAGGCGCTGGCCGATGCAGGCATCACCAAGGATCAGGTTGATGAGGTGATCCTTGTCGGCGGCATGACCCGCATGCCCAAGGTCCGCGAAGTCGTGGAACAGTTCTTCGGCGCCAAGCCGCATACTGGCGTCAACCCTGATGAAGTCGTCGCCATGGGCGCCGCCATTCAGGCGGGCGTGCTGCAAGGCGACGTCAAGGACGTGCTGCTGCTCGACGTGACCCCGCTGTCGCTCGGCATCGAGACGCTGGGCGGCGTGTTCACCCGGATGATCGATCGCAACACCACCATCCCAACCAAGAAGACCCAGACCTATTCGACCGCCGAAGACAACCAGAACGCGGTGACGATCAAGGTCTATCAGGGTGAGCGCGAGATGGCGGCGGACAACAAGCTGCTCGGCAATTTCGACCTGATCGGCATTCCGCCCGCGCCGCGCGGCGTGCCGCAGATTGAGGTGACCTTCGACATCGACGCCAACGGTATCGTCAGCGTCTCGGCGCGCGACAAGGGCACGGGCAAGGAGCAGACGATCAAGATCCAGGCCTCGGGCGGTCTGTCGGACGCCGACATCGACCAGATGGTCAAGGACGCCGAGAAGTTCGCTGAAGAGGACAAGAAGCGCCGGGCGGCTGCCGAAGCGCGCAACCAGGCCGACAGCCTCGTCCACGCCACTGAAAAGCAGCTTGAAGAGCACGGTGCCAAGATCGACGCCGCAACCAAGAGCGATGTCGAAGCCGCGATTGCTGCGGTCAAGACCGCGCTTGAAGGCGGCGATGCCGATGACATCAACGCCAAGGCGCAGGCGCTGACCCAGTCGGCGATGAAGATGGGCCAGCAGATCTACGAAGCGCAGCAGGCTGCGGGTCCCGAAGGCGAAGGCGAAGGCGCTGCGGCGGAAGAGGCTCCGGCCGAAGACGTCGTCGACGCCGAGTTCTCTGAGGTCGACGAAGACAAGAAGGGCTAACACCCCGATGCCATCCCAAGCGTCGCTGATGGGTCCGGTCCCCCTTTCCGGCCTATCGGCGGCGACTGGCCACGGGGAATAGGTCAAGACCATGTCCAGCGCCCAGCTCGATTACTACCAGACGCTCGAAGTCAGCCGCGATGCCGATGGGGCAGCGCTCAAGAGCGCGTATCGCAAGCTCGCGATGCAGTTCCACCCGGACCGCAATCCGGGCGACGCCACGTGCGAGGCGAAGTTCAAGGCGATCAACGAGGCCTATGACTGCCTCAAGGACCCGCAAAAGCGCGCGGCCTATGATCGCTATGGCCATCAGGCCTTCACCCAGGGAATGAACGGTGGTGGCGGCGGCGGTGGCTTCGGCGGCGGGCGGGGCGACTTTGCCGATATCGGCGATATCTTTGAAACCATCTTCGGCAGCGCGTTCGGCGGGGGGGGCGGCGCGCAGCGCCAGCAGAACCGGCGCGGCGCAGACTTGCGTTATGACATGCAGGTCACTCTCGAAGAGGCGTTCCACGGCAAGTCGACCGAGATCGAGATCGAAGTCTCGCAATCCTGTGACACCTGCGACGGATCAGGCGCGACCCCCGGCACCTCCGAACGCAAGTGCAACCTGTGTCAGGGTATGGGCAGCGTGCGCGCCAAGCAGGGCTTATTCGTCATCGAACGCCCGTGCCCGACCTGCTCGGGTCGCGGCTCTGTGATCGAAAACCCTTGCCGTGCCTGCCGCGGCGAGGGCCGGGTGGACAAGGCGCAGACCCTCAAGGTTGATATCCCCGCAGGCGTCGACACTGGCACCCGCATTCGTCTGCCAGGGAAAGGCGAGGCCGGGCAACGCGGCGCGCCGGCGGGCGACCTCTACATCTTCCTCCACGTCCAGCCCCACGAAGTGTTCCAGCGCGAAGGCACCACCCTCGCCACGCGCGTTCCGGTGAGCTTCACCACGGCGGCACTCGGCGGTTGTGTCGAAATCCCTGATCTTGATGGCTCGACCAACCGGCTCGAAATCCCGGCAGGTATCCAGTCGGGCAAGCAGCTGCGCATCCGCGGCGCGGGCATGCCGGTGCTGCAAGGGCGCGGGCGTGGTGATCTTGTGGTGGAGATTGCGGTCGAGACCCCGACCAAGCTCTCGCGCCGCCAGAAGGAAATCCTTGAGGAATTCAAGGGGACCGAAACCGGCGACGAGTGCCCGGAAAGCCGCGGGTTCTTCAACAAGCTCAAGGACGTGTTCGGAGGCTGATTGAGCGGCGCTCCCCGCTGTCTTTGCGCCAGCCCAACGTTAACCCATGCGTTCGCGCACCTCGAGCCTGATCTGATCAAGCAGGCCGCGCTGGCAGCGTCCAGCCACTTCCTCTTCCTGCAGGACGGCAAGAAATGCCGCACGCTTGGCCTCGATGAGCCGGCCTGGCGAGATCGCGCCCTGGACTGTCGAAGCCAGCAAATCGATCATCCGCTCCGCCCCGTGCAACCGGCCCCACAAGTAATCGTTCTCGCGGTAATCGCGGCTGAAGAACGCGCCAAAATTGTAAAACTCGATCCCCCGCAGCGTGGCCGCCGTACCGCCATCACGGATCGAGCGGGCGTCTTCGGGCGAGATACGGTCGATCTTGACCGGGTTGTATTCATCGATCCCCTCACGGCGTGACAGCGGCAGGGTGGCAACATCGTAGAAGGGAAAGCCGAGATAGCTCAGCAGCATCCGCCGTTTGAGGTTTTTGGGCATGTCCTCCAGCGCGTCAATCAGCAGCTCCTCGGAAGCGAGATCGGTGGCGGGCAGCAGGCGCGTGGTGGCGAGGTAATCGAGCACCGCGCCGGGGGCCTGAACCCCCTTCGCCGCCAGCTCCGCAAAGCGCGGCGATTGCAGCACGTCTCCGTCGGCACGATGGTAGAGCGCAAGGATTTCGTATAGCTGGTCCCGCGCGCGATCGACTGCGTCATCGGCGATGTCCGGGTCAAGCTGCCAATCGCGCGCGAGCTTGCGGGCGAGCAGCTGCAGGCGGCGGATGCGAAAGCCGGTGTCGTGCGCGCGGAAGAAAGCGATGGCCGCCGGGGTTGCCCCGCCGCTGGTATCGGTGAGCCGATCAAGCCCACGTGCCTCCAATTCGCAGCGCAGCGCCTGCACCAACAGCGATGCGTCGGCCATCGACTGACCTGCCGCCTTGAGGGTCAGCCGCGCCAGTTGATCAAGGATGGCCTCGAACTTGGTGAGCGCATAGGCCCCGAAAGCATAGCCCGCCCGTTCAGCCGCAGCTTGCTGCGCCTTGCTCCGCCAGCTGGCAAGGCGCTTGGGTGTGGGCCGGTCGAGCAGAAAGGTGAAGCCGAACAGCTTTTCCACCGCGTGATCAATGTCGGGTTGAAGATCCATGACAATGCGCTTGAGCCGGGCCGCTTCACGCGATTGCTGTTCGATCCGTTCCAGATCATCGCGGATAGGCTGCTCGCGCGGAATCGTCGAAAGCGAGCCAAAGATCGCACCAAAGAAACCGACCTCGCGGGCAAGGTTGCCTGGGGTTGGCCCACTGCCATCGGGGCGCGGGTCGAGATAGACGAAGCGGCGGTCAACCTCGCGCTGAGCCGGGCGACCATAGAGCGCGCTGAGCGCCGCGCCGAATGGAGCGTTGACCAGCACCGCCCCATCAATCAGTGCCACCCGGTCGAGCGTGCCCCGTTTGACGTGCGCGGGCATCACACGATGGAGAAACTGCTCGCGCGTGACCCAGTGGTGCCTCTCTGTCGCAGCCAAAGCGTCGATTTCAGCGAGGGTAAGTGGCGGGAAGGCGCCGGGGAAACTCGCGGTCGCGCGCGCGGCCAGCACCAATTCGAGCGTGTCGGCGAGCGGCTGCGGCGGATCATTGCCGACCGGTGCACGAAAGCAGATCGGCAGGCGATGCTCGGTCTCATCAACCATGCCCGGCGAATTGAGATGGAGCGTTTCCGGGTGGCCGCGAAAATCGGTGACCGTGACCGCCAGATCAACCGGATGGCCGGGCGGGAGCAGAGGGATCCCGTCCCCCTCTGCTGCCATCTTGGCGAAGGCTTCATAAAGCATCGCGGAAAACCGCGTGCCCGAAAACGGCGGGCTGAACCAGCGTCCGCGCACCAGGCGCGAAACCTTGCGCCGTACTTCCTCGCGGGTTTCGGGCGATACGGTCGCGCTCACGGCATTGCCGGGGCGGGAAAGGAACCACTCAGCGATTGGCTGGGCCCAGAGCTTGCCATAGCGCCAGAACGGCTCAGCATCGGGATCGGTGAGTTCGCTGACATCGGCATTGGCGAGCCACAGATCGGTCAGCGGTTCGAGGCTGTGCCCCGAATGCAGCGCCTGAGCAAGGAACACCGCATTGATTCCGCCCGCGCTCGCACCGGTCAGAATATCGGGCAGCACCCGCAGGCGCAGGCCATCTTCCTGCTCGATTACCCTGAGAAAATCGCGATAGGCCGCCGCCACACCTTCCAACGGCACCGCAGCCGGGTGGTGGAAGGCGCGGCTGGCGCGGGCGAGGTGCCAGACCTCTTTGGTGATCCCGTGCATATACACCGCAAGGCTGACGCCGCCGTAGCACACAAGGGCAAGGCGCAGTTCCTTCTGGCGCATGATGACGTCCTATCGCGCATTGGCCGAGCAATGCAATTGCGTTCCGTGTCTGTTCCGGTTAGAGCGCGCAGATATGGCAAAGGCAAAGCGGCGATATGTGTGTCAGGCCTGCGGGAGCGTCTCCTCGCGTTGGCAGGGACAATGTGCCGATTGCGCGGAGTGGAACACGCTGGTCGAGGATGTGCCCGCGACCGTGTTCTCGCAGAAGCATGATCTGTCCCGAGGGGGGCGCTCGGTGGCGTTCGAGCCGCTGAATGCACCGACGCAGCTTCCGGTCAGGAAGTCCACCGGTCTGGCGGAGTTCGATCGCGCGCTCGGCGGAGGGTTGGTGCCGGGCTCGGCAGTGCTGCTGGGCGGTGATCCGGGAATCGGCAAGTCGACGCTGCTACTGCAATGCGCGGCGACCATCGCGCGCGGGGGCAATGATGTCGTTTATGTGAGCGGGGAAGAAGCCGCCGGGCAGGTGCGCCTGCGCGCGGCACGCATGGGCGTCGCCGACGCGCCGATCCGGCTCGCCTCCGAAACCTCGGTGCGCGACATTCTCACCACGCTTGGGCAGGGAGAACCGCCCGCGCTTCTGGTCATCGATTCGGTCCAGACCATGCATTCCGATACCATCGAAGGCGCGCCCGGAACCGTCAGCCAGGTGCGCGGCTGCGCGCTCGAACTGATCCGCTACGCCAAGGAAAGCGGCTGTGCGTTGGTGCTGGTGGGCCATGTCACAAAGGACGGCACGATCGCCGGGCCCCGCGTGCTCGAACACATGGTCGATGTCGTCATGAGTTTTGAGGGCGAACGCAGTCACCAATATCGTATCCTGCGCGCTCTCAAGAACCGCTTCGGCGCGGTCGACGAGATTGGCGTTTTCGCCATGGCGGGAGAGGGGCTGGAGGAAGTCGCCAATCCCTCACTCTTGTTCCTTTCGGGGCGCGACACGCCGCTGGCGGGCAGTGCGGTATTCCCCGCGCTGGAAGGCACCCGGCCGGTGCTGGTCGAAATTCAGGCGCTCATCGTGCGCCTGCAATCGGGCGCGACCCCGCGCCGGGCGGTGGTGGGGTGGGACACCGGGCGGCTCGCCATGTTGCTCGCGGTGCTCGAGTCGCGATGCGGGCTGAATTTCTCCTCGGCCGAAGTCTATCTCAACATCGCCGGAGGCTACCGCCTGACCGACCCGGCAGCCGACCTTGCCGTGGCGGCCGCGCTCGTCTCGGCCCTGGCTGACCGACCTTTGCCTGACAAGGCGGCGTGGTTTGGCGAGATCAGCCTCGCCGGCGAGATCCGGCCCGTAGCCCACGCGCCGCTGCGTTTGCGTGAGGCGGCAAAACTGGGCTTTTCGCGCTGTTATGGTCCGGCGGGCGCAGCGGACGGGGCCAAGGGTGCTGATTACCGCGGACTGGCCGCACTTGCGAACGTCGTTGACCATGTGATGGGCAGCGCATAACTCTCTGCCCCATGGCCCTGCTCGATATCATCGTGGTAATCATTGTCGGCATCGCCGCAATCGGCGGCTTTATGCGCGGGTTGGTGCAGGAGGTGCTGTCGCTGGCCGCGTGGATGTTGGCGGCATTTTCGGTCCATCTCCTTCATTCCCCGATCACCGCCACGTTGCGCAGTGTGTATAATGTTGATCCCGGGACGCCGCTGCTGTCCTTCGCGTTGCTCCTGCTGATACCCTATGCAGGGATGAAGGTGATTGCAGGTACGGTCAGCGGCGCGTCCGAGGGTGCGGTTCTCGGGCCTATTGACCGCGCGCTCGGGTTCGGATTTGGCGCGATCAAAGGCGCGCTTATAGCCGTATTCGCCTTTTCGGTGCTGGTGCTCGGCTTCGATCAGAGCTGGGGGTACAAGGGCCGCCCGAACTGGATCATCACGGCGCGTACCTATGCCGCTGCGGATGCGTTCTCGCGGCAGTTGTTGCCTATCATTGCCTTCCGGCGCGAACAGCTCCGACTGGAATCCGAGGCGAGCGAAGCGGCGGCTGCGCGGATCGCGGGCTGATGGGCATGGCGGCTGCGCGCCCGGTGAAACTCTATTCCCCCGCCCTGCTTGGCCTTGCTACCGAGCTGGCGCGCTTTCCGCTCGACGATAGCCTGCCGCTGCGCTCCGAGGCGCGTTCGCGCAGCTGCGGCAGTGTGATCACGGTTGGTCTGGCCTTGGGACCCGCGCAGGACATTGCCCGGATCGGAATACAGGTCAGCGCCTGTGCGATCGGGCAGGCCTCGGCAGCTGTGCTGGCGCAGAGCGCTGTCGGCACCGTGGGCGATCGCGTCGTGCAGACGACGCAGCAGATTGGGGATTGGCTGGCGGGGGAAGGCCCCTTGCCCGACTGGCCGGGGATCGCCGTGCTGACGCCCGCTCTTGCGCATCCGGGGCGTCACGGCGCCTTGCTGCTTCCGTGGACGGCGGTTTGCTCAGCGCTTTCAAGCATGGCGACACACGGCTAGGGATCGCTGAAACAAGGTGCCGCGTGCGGCGCAAGGGGATAAGGGACAATGGCAGAAGCCGAAGCGCTCGCCGCACGCGAGCCGAGTGACCAGGAAATCCGGTTGGTAATCGGCGCGTCGAGCGCGGGCACCATCTTCGAGTGGTACGATTTCTTTATCTACGGCACGCTGGCCTACATCCTCAAGGATGCGTTCTACGCCACCGACAATGAGACGCTTGACCTGCTGCTGGTCTGGTCGACCTTTGCGGTGGGCTTTGCCTTCCGCCCACTCGGCGCGGTGCTGTTCGGGTTCCTGGGCGACAAGCTCGGGCGGAAATACACTTTCCTTGTCACCGTAACTCTGATGGGGATTGCGACGGCAGGCGTGGGTCTGATCCCAACGGTGGACAGCATCGGCATGGCCGCGCCGATCATCGTGATCCTGCTGCGGGTGATGCAAGGCTTGGCGTTGGGCGGAGAGTATGGGGGCGCAGCGATCTATGTCGCCGAGCACGCCCCGCCAGAAAAGCGCGGGTTTTACACCAGCTTCATTCAGGCGAGCGTTGCGGGCGGGTTTGTCCTGTCGATCATCGTGGTGCTGGCCTGCCGCGCGCTGATCCCCGCAGATGCCTTTGCCGCATGGGGGTGGCGCGTGCCGTTCCTACTCTCGCTCTTGCTGCTGGGCATATCGTTGTGGATGCGGCTGAAGCTTTCGGAAAGCCCGGTGTTCCAGGCGATGAAGGAGGCGGGCGAGACGGCGGGCAATCCCTTTGTCGAAAGCCTGACCTATCCCGGCAATCCCAAGCGTCTCTTCGTCGCACTGTTCGGGATTACCGGCATTTTGACAACGATCTGGTACACCGGGTTCTTCTCGGCGATGAGCTTTCTGCGCGGGCCGATGCATGTTGACGATCTGACGGTTGAACTGGTGCTGCTCGTCTCGGGCCTGATTGTGATGAGTTTCTATGTGGTCGTCGGCAAATGGTCCGACCGGGTCGGGCGCAAAAAACCGATCATCATCGGCTCTGCGCTCAGCCTTGTTCTGCTGTTCCCGCTGTTCTGGCTGATGGGCAGCCTTGCCAACCCCGGTCTTTCCGCTGCAGCAGAACGCACGCCGATCGTGGTGAGCGGCCCGGCCTGCGTGACCGATCCCTTTGCCGAGCTGTTCAAGCGCGAGCAGACCGATTGCGGGAAAGTCCTCGAAACACTCACCGCTTCGGGCGTGCCTTACACGCTTCAGTCCGGGAACACCCTGTCGCTCATGGCTGGCGGGCAAAGCGTGGCAGTCGACCCCGCATGGTTCGAAAGCGGGCCAGCCCGCACAGAAGGCATCCGCAAGGCTCTCTCGGCTTATGGGTTCGACTTCGCCAAGCAGCGGCCGAGCGCTGTGAACATCATCGGGATTGTCGGCGTGCTCCTAGCCTTGGGAATGTTGTCAGCCCTGACCTATGGCTCGGTCGCGGCGCTGCTGTCCGAGATGTTCCCGCCGCGCATTCGGTATTCCTCTATGTCGATCCCTTACCACATTGGGGCCGGCTATCTCGGCGGGTTCCTGCCGCTGATCGCCGGAGTGATCGTGGCTAGCACGGGAGATATCTATTCCGGGCTGTGGTACACGTGGGGCGTGGTTGCCTTCGGACTGGTGGTGGCATGGTGGGGCATTCCCGGCGGGCCGCCTCGAGACTTCGCCGATGAATAACAGCGATTTGGGCGGCGGGCAGGGAATCTCCAGCCCTGGCTTGCCCCCACCTAGCCTGCGGTTGACGGTCGATAGGGAGGCGTTAGCGGCCAATTGGCTTGCTATAGACGCTCTTTCCGGCTCGGCTGCAGCGGGGGCGGCGGTCAAGGCTGATTGCTATGGCCTTGGGGTCGATGCGTGTGTGCCGGTGCTGCGCGATGCGGGGTGCCAGACCTTTTTTGTCGCGCATTGGAGCGAGGTTCCTGCCGTTGCCCGCCATGTGCCGGCGGGCCAGATCGCGGTGCTGCATGGCCCACTGACAGAAGCCGACTGCGCCTATGCCCGGGCCAGTGGGGTGATCCCTGTCATCAACTCGCTGGAGCAGGCGGAACGTTGGACCTCAAGCGGCGGCGGGCGGTGCCACCTGATGGTCGACACAGGGATCAATCGCCTCGGCATCGCGCCAAGCGAGGCCAATGATCCGCGAATTGCCGCGCTCGACATCGACATCCTGATGAGCCACCTCGCCAGCGCCGACGAAGACAGTGCCATGAACCCTCGCCAATTGGCGGCATTCCACGGGGTGCGGGGGCAGATCAAGCACTGCCGCGCCAGCCTTGCCAATAGCGCCGGGGTTGGCCTTGGGAACGACTACGCCTTTGATCTCACCCGACCCGGAATAGCACTTTATGGCGGCGTCCCGCGCGCGGAGCTGGCAGGCGCGATCAAGCCTGTTGCCCAAGTCGAGGCGGCCATCCTCCAGACCCGCCATCTCGCCGCCGGCGATAGCGTTGGTTACAATGCCGCTTTCACTGCTACAAAGCCGATGCGGGTAGGGACGGTCTCGATCGGCTATGCCGACGGCTTTCTGCGCTCGCGCGGCCTCGGCAATGCGCTTCATCACAGGGGTCGGGCACTACCCATCCTCGGCAAGGTGTCGATGGATATGGTGGTGATTGACCTTGGCGCCGCGCCCGACTTGTCCTCAGGCGATTGGGTCGCGGTGCCATGGAACATCGCCGATGCTGCGCAGCAAATGGCTCTTTCGCCTTACGAAATGCTGACCGTGATCGGACGCCGGTTACGCGGCTGTTAGTCTGTTTCAGCCGTTCTTGTTGCACCGCAGCTTGTGCAAGTGCTAATGACGGTGATCTCGGGTCAAAAAAATTGGGGTCAGAACATAATGGTCGGCAGAGCAAAGGCAGCGTCGCGGCAGGCAGGTGATGTCATCATCATCAAGAAATACGCTAACCGGCGGCTCTATAACACGGCATCGTCGAGCTACATCACGCTCGAGGATCTGGCCCGCATGGTGCGCGAAAATGTCGATTTTCAGGTTCTGGATGCCAAGACTGGGGATGATATCACCCACTCAATCCTGACCCAGATCATCATGGACGAAGAGGCCAATGGCGAGCAGATGCTTCCGGTGAGCTTCCTGCGCCAGCTGATCGGCATGTATGGCAATTCGATGCAGGCGCTGATGCCCTCCTATCTCGAAGCCAGCATGGCCAATTTCCGCGAGAACCAATCGAAAATTCGCGAAGCCTTCGAAAAGGGCATCAGCGCGACGCCTTTCGCCGCGATCCACGAGACCAACATGGCTATGATGCGCGCGGCGGCCGATGTGTTCCTTCCGGGCGTCGGAAAGACCAAGGACAAGCCCGCTGCTCCGCCCAGTGACGAGCTTGCCCAGCTGCGCGAACAGATGGCCGCCATGCAAAAGAAGCTGGACGAATTGGGCAAATAGCGCTGATAGCGGCGCGCCCTTGCGGCCCTGAATCACGCAATTCAGGCTCCGCGTCACTCAATTCAGGAATAGCCCCGTGTCCCAGATCCGCCACGCGCTCACCGTCAAGCGCGAAGACGACTTTGCCAAGTGGTATCAGGAGGTCATCGCCGCCGCCGACCTCGCCGAGGAATCGGGGGTGCGCGGCTGCATGGTGATCAAGCCTTGGGGCTACGGCATCTGGGAACGTATCCAGCGTTTGATGGACGACCGTATCAAGGCGGCAGGGGTGCAGAATTGCTACTTCCCGCTGTTCATCCCGCTCGCCAACTTTACCCGCGAGGCGGAGCATGTCGAAGGCTTTGCCAAGGAAATGGCGGTCGTCACTCACCACCGCCTGATTTCGGACGGCAAGGGCGGGCTGATCCCCGATCCCGCTGCCAAGCTCGAAGAGCCGCTGGTGGTGCGCCCGACCTCGGAGACGATCATCGGCGATGCCATGGCGCGCTGGGTGCAGAGCTGGCGCGATCTGCCGCTGCTTACCAACCAGTGGGCCAATGTGGTGCGCTGGGAGATGCGCACGCGGATGTTCCTGCGCACGAGCGAATTCCTATGGCAGGAGGGCCATACCGCCCATGAAACGCGCGAGGATGCTTTGGCTGAAACCCACCGTGCGCTGGAAATGTATCGTGCGTGCGCTGAAGATGATCTCGCTCTGCCGGTGATCGCGGGCGAGAAGCCCGAAAACGAACGCTTCCCCGGCGCGGTCGAGACATGGTCGATCGAAGCGATGATGCAGGATGGCAAGGCGCTCCAAGCAGGCACCTCACACTATCTCGGCACCAATTTCGCCCATGCGGCGGGCATCCAGTATCAGGACCGCGAGGGCAGCCAGCAATATTGCCACACCACCAGCTGGGGTGTTTCGACCCGGCTGATTGGCGGCGTAATCATGACTCACGGCGACGATGATGGCCTGCGCGTGCCGCCTGCCATCGCCCCGCAGCAGATCGTCATCATCCCGATGCTGCGCGAGGCTCCTGAGGATGCAGAGCTGCGCGCCTATTGCGAAAGCGTGCGCAACGCGCTCGCCGTGCAGACCGCGCTGGGCGAGCGGGTGCGGGTGCTGCTCGACACCAAGCCCGGCAAGGCTGCGGCCAAGCGCTGGGACTGGGTCCGCAAGGGCGCACCGATTATTGTCGAAGTCGGTCCTCGCGATATGGCGAGCGGTAGGGTCACATGGTTGCGGCGCGATCATTTATACTGGACCGACGCTGATCGGGAGAAAGCTTGGGGGGGCAACCCTCCACAGATCGATCTAAGTGTCGGCAAGCCAGCTCTGATTGGTAGTCCGAAGGGCGATTTTGTGGCCGGAGCCGCTGCAGTCCTCGAAGCGATCCAAACGTCGCTCTATGAAGAAGCCCGCGCGCGGCGTGATGCCAGTATCACCCGCGGGGTGACCGAATGGCAGGCGGTGGTCGATCACTTCGAGAAGGGCGGCAAGTATCCCGGCTGGGTCGAAGTGGAGTGGTCAAAGCCCACCGGCACGGCGCTCGATGCCGTTGTCGAGAAGCTCAAGGCGGTGAAGCTGACCATCCGTAATGTGCCGCGCGGCAGCGAGCCTGCGTCGGGTGCGTGCATCTTCACTGGCGCACCGGCGACCGAGCGCATTCTGGTGGCCCGCGCCTACTAGACTTGCGCGAAGGCAAAGGCGCGGGCAGACAGGCGCGCATGATCAAACATGCCCTTCTGTTCGCCGCCCTCGTGGCCGCCCCGCTCGCTGCTCAGACCCACCCTGCCGAACAGGTTTCGCAGCAGAGGCTCAAGGCCGATGTCGAGAAACTGGTCAGCTTCGGCACCCGTCACACCTTGTCCTCGCAAACCGACTCCAAACGCGGGATCGGGGCAGCGGTCGATTGGGGATTGGCAGAATTCAAGCGCATCGGCGCGAAGTGCGGCGATTGCCTTGAAGTCCTGCCCGTGGGCGAGGTGATCCAGCCCGATGGTCGCCGCATCCCGACTGCGACGCTGATCCGCAACGCCGTTGCCATCCAACGCGGCACCGAGCGGCCCAACGAGGTCGTGATCGTGCAGGGGCACATCGACAGCCGCGTCTCCGATCCGCTCGACTTCACCAAGGATGCGCCCGGGGCCAATGACGACGGCTCAGGCACCGCTCTGGTGCTGGAAGCGGCGCGTGCCTTGTCCGGCACGAAGTATCCCAGCACCATCATCTATGCCCTGCTTTCAGGCGAAGAGCAGGGGTTGTTCGGCGGACGCATCCTTGCCGATTGGGCTGAGGCGCAGGGCTACACGGTCAAAGCCGTGCTCAACAATGACATCGTCGGCAATTCCTGCGGCAAGGACGGCTATTGCGAGCCCAAGGTGGTGCGCGTCTTTTCGGAAGGTCCGCGCGCCGATCTGACCGAGCGCCTGCGCGCCGCCGCGACGCGCTTTGGCGGGGAGAATGACACGCCTTCGCGAAACCTGTCGCGCTGGGTGGCTGGGCTGGCCGAGAAGCACCCTGCGGAAATGCAGGTCCGCCAGATCTGGCGCACCGACCGCATGGGGCGGGGCGGGGATCAGGTGCCGTTCTTGCAGAAGGGCTACCCCGCGATCCGTTTCTCCGTGGGGGTTGAGGATTACGACCACCAGCACCAGGATCTGCGCACCGAGAATGGGGTGTTTTACGGCGACACCATCGAGGAGATGGATTTCGCCTATCTCGCCGGGGTGACGAAGCTGAACGTACGTGCGCTTGACGCGCTGGCGCGTGCGCCAATGCCGCCTAAGGTGACGGTGGAAGCTGCGGTGCGGGTGGATACGGTTGTGAAAGCAGTGTCAGTTCCCGGGGCGATTGAATACCGCCTCATGGTGAGGCGGACTGACGAAACGCAGTGGCGTGATAAGTTGCCCGGCGGCGACATGGGGCAGGGCATTTCTCCCGGCACCTTCTCCTACCCTCATAATGGCCCATCTGCGGGTGGTGCCTCTATAGACATGGTCGTGCCGCTTCGCGGAGACGACTGGATGTTCGGTGTCATTGCTTGCAACGG
>OFDC01000331.1_pt1 | contig 39567 bp, 40 predicted proteins | sample 1520941 | NCBI WGS metagenome assembly OFDC01 (sample SAMEA94258168, study PRJEB24077) | hot springs metagenome | biome: Aquatic biome; feature: Water | place: India | collected 2012-12-06 | depth 5 m | reverse complement strand
CTGGTCAACCATGGGTTGGTGCGACACTGACCATGTTTGCTGGTCCAGACGGCGTGATGGGTGGTTTCGGTGCTTACGACCCAATGACCAACAAAAAAGTCTGGTACAACAAAGAGAAGTTCTCTGCCTGGAGCGGTGCATTGACGACTGCCTCTGACCTGGTGTTCTACGGTACCCTGGACCGCTGGTTCAAGGCTGTGGATGCGAAATCCGGTAAAGAGCTGTGGAAGTTCCAAGTGGGTTCAGGCGCCATTGGTAACGCATTCACCTATGGTAACAAAGGCAAGCAATACGTAGGTATCTTGTCCGGTATCGGCGGTTGGGCTGGCGTTGCGATGAACCTGGGTATGACGACTGACACCGACGCACTGGGTGCTGCTGGTGGCTACAAAGAGTTGACCAAGTACAACGCTGCTCCTGGCGGCGGTGCATTGAACGTGTTTGCCCTGTAATTTGAGAATCTTTTCAAATTGCGTGTAAACGCACGTTGACTAAAAAACACCCTGCTCCGGCAGGGTGTTTTGTTTTAGCAGTTAAGGTATGAAAGCTTAGGGAAGAAAAGTGTGAAGTTAGCCGTAAAGCTGTACAGAATTTTCAGCACGGATTTGCAGGAATATCTGATGGCGTTCTGGTGCAATCTGGCCGTCAGCCAAGGCTTGCAGGATGACACAGCCTGGTTCGTGGGTATGGGTGCAATTGTTGAATTTACAATGACCGATAAATGGCCTGAATTCGACAAACGCATATTCCAGCTCTGCTTCTTCAATATGGTATAACCCGAATTCTTGTAAACCGGGCGAGTCAATAATCGCGCTATCGCTATCCAGGTGATACAAATGCGTCGCTGTCGTTGTATGTTTGCCGCTGTCCAGCGTAGCGCTGATTTCCTGTGTTTTGCTGCGTGCTTCTGGCAGCAGGCTATTAATAATCGTTGATTTACCCATGCCAGACTGGCCGACAAGGACGCTGGTGTGTCCCTCAAGTAAAGGTCTTAAGCAATCAACGGATTCCGTTGCATTTAGTTGAAGGGTAAGGTAACCCAGCGCTGCATATTGCTGCAGTTTTTGCATCGCTTGCGGATTAGGCAGGTCACATTTATTGAGGATAATTACTGCCCGAATTCCGGCCGCCTCGGCTGCAATCAGGCAACGATTTAGCAAGTCCTCATAAAAGCTGGGTTGGGTGGCAAGAACGATCAGTATCTGCGTGACATTGGCCGCCAGTATCTTGCTTTTGTAGGCATTGCTGCGATAGAGCAGGGTCTGGCGTTTAGCCGTTTTTTCAATGACGCCCTGGTTATTGGCAGTCAGTGTGACTGTCACGTGGTCACCCGCCGCGTTGTCGACTTTTTTACCGCGAGTCACACAGCTAAGAATGCGGCCATCAGGCAATTCTACGTTATAGCGCTTGCCGTAGGCAGCGACAATGAGACCTTCATGCGGCATGCTAGAAATGATAGTAAGTGTGATTGAGGTACTGTACCACTTGCTGCTCTTCATCATCAAACCATTTAAGGTTGAGCATGGTATTGCAGTTGGTGACTTGTGCTTTTAAGCCATTGAAAGAACGTACTTTGCGGTATTCTCGCGTATAAATACCGCTCCCATCCCCGCCAAAACTACTGGCATGGCAACTGATACAATGGGTTTCGACCAGTTTTTTACCTGACTGCAGCGTGTTGTCTGCTGCACTTGCCGTGAAGGTGGCAAGTGCGAAAAAACTGGCTGTCAACAAGCGTTGTTTCATGCGTAAGTCTGCAATTTGGCGATGCGCAGGCTGGCAGGCGGATGTGAATCATAAAATGCTGAATGCAGTGGATCAGGGGTCAGTGTAGAGGCATTATCGCGGTACAGCTTGACCAGAGCATCAATCAGGAACTGCGGTCTGGATTGTTGTGCTGCATAGTGATCTGCTTCAAATTCATTGGTCCGTGAATACGCGGCCAAGAGCGGGCGCAGGATAAACATAAAGACCGGTGACACCAATACAAACAGCAGTAAGGCCATATGGTTGCTGGCTTCGGCAACGCCTAAGCCTGTGAAGAACCATTCCTGCTTGATCAGGTAGCCCAGCAGCGCTAATCCGAGCAAACTCAAGCCAAACATCATCACAATGCGTTTGATGACGTGCTGATGCTTGAAGTGTCCCAGCTCGTGTGCCAGGACAGCCTCTATTTCATCTGCACTTAATTTTTCCAGCAGGGTATCAAAAAAGACCACACGTTTGTTTTTACCAAAACCGGTGAAATAGGCATTGCCATGGCCTGAACGTGTAGAACCATCCATGACAAACAGGCCCTGGCTGGTAAAACCGCATTTATGCAACAGTGCTTCAATGCGCGTTTTAAGGGTTTGATCCTGCATGGGCGTGAATTTGTTAAATAATGGCGCAATCCAGATCGGGTACACTGCCAACATAAACAGGTTGAACGCGCTCCAGATCAGCCACAGGTAGAGCCACCACCAGTCACCCGCCCCTTGCATAAGCAACAACGCAACAAACAGAATCGGGCCACCGAGCAACAAGCCGACAATCGTATGTTTGACCAGATCAGAGAAAAACATGCTGCGAGACATTTTGTTAAACCCGAATTTTTCATCCACATTGAAAGTCTGGATGTAATCGAAGGGCAATGTCGCAACACTGGAAATCAGCATCGCCGAGCAAATGACCAGGGCGCCACGAATAATATCGTGGTCAGGTAGCCATTGTTGCCAAGTTTGATCGAGTATTTGCAACACACCGCCCAGCGTCAGTGCCAGTAACACAACCGTTTCTATCAGGGTTTCACTCAAACGCAGCTTGACCTTTGCCGTGGTGTAATCTGCGGCACGCTGGTGTGCTTCCAGGCTGATGGTGTGGCTAAACGCCACAGGCACTTGTTGGCGGTGCTGCTGAATGTGGCGGATGTGGCGCAACCCGAGCCAAGTGCGTACGGCAAGGCTGATGATGACTATCGTCACAAATATTTGAGTAAAAAGTCCGGACATAGGAAGTAGGTGATTTTTAAATTGATTTCAGGATGCTATTTTGATGGATTTAACTCCACCTTGTTCACTGAACTGAATATAATGTTTCATTTTAATGGAAATCATGACGAGAGGCACACAATTGGCAACTAATCAGGACAATTTAATCTGGCTGGATATGGAAATGAGTGGGTTGCTGCCTGACAGTGATCGCATTCTTGAATTGGCGGCCGTGGTCACCGATGCACAATTGAATGTGATCGCTGAATCTCCTGTGCTGGTTGTGCATCAATCGGATGCGGTCCTGGATGGCATGGATGCCTGGAATAAGGGGACACACGGACGCAGTGGACTGATTGACAAAGTGAAGGCCTCCACACTGGATGAAGAGGCTGCTACAGATGCCATGCTGGCCTTTCTCAAAGAACATGTCCCTGCTGGCAAGTCGCCGATGTGTGGTAACTCTATCTGTCAGGACAGGCGTTTTATGGCCCGTTACATGCCCAGGCTGGAGCAGTTCTTCCATTACCGCAATCTGGATGTGAGTGTTTTCAAAGAACTGTCTCGTCGCTGGCGCCCGGATATTTATGCAGGCTTTAAAAAAGCCAGCCGCCATGAGGCCTTGGCAGATATTTACGAGTCGATTGATGAATTAAAGTATTACCGCGATCATTTCCTGAACATGACACCACCCGCCAAAACGGAATGAGAAAAAATCTGCATAAAAAAAAGACGCCTATTTGGCGTCTTGAGGGAGGAGAAGTTAGCTTTGGAGAAGCTTGATTGGTAATAAGCACCTTCCATGCCAACTTTTCTTCACTTTTTGTCGGTCAATTGTAAGTGTTTGTTTATTAAACATTAAGCAGTTTTTGATACATTTCGAGGTAGTGTTGAGCGCTGGTTTCCCAGCTGACATCGCGTTGCATGGCCTGTTTTTGCAGTTGTTTCCACTGACGAGAATTGGCATAAATTTGCAATGCCTGCCTTAATGTGACCAAAAGTGTCCATGGATTATTTTCCGGCATTACCAGTCCTGTCATGTTGGTTGGTAACAATCCTTTGTCAGGGACGACTCCGCCTTGTACGGAATCTGCCAAGCCGCCAGTATTGGCGACGACCGGAATAGTGCCGTATCGCAATCCGTACATCTGGTTCAGCCCACATGGTTCGAAACGGGAAGGCATGACAAAGATATCGGTGCCAGCCATGATACGGTGCGACAATGGCTCGTTGTAACCGATGGTGACAGAGACCTGCCCTGGATATTGCTGCATCAGTGCCAGATACTGCTGCTCCAACGCTGGTTCACCGCTACCTAAGACAGACAACTGGCAGCCGGTCGCAAGCAACTCATGCGCAATCTCAACCAGCATATCCAGCCCTTTTTGATGCGTCAGTCGACTGACTACACCAAGCAATGGGGCTGAAGCGAGTGGCTGTAAGCCTAATTCCACTTGTAATGCTTTTTTGACATTCTTCTTGCTGGCGAGCGTCTTTTCATCATAATTGTTAGGCAGGTAAGGGTCGGTGGACGGATTCCACACGTCTGTGTCTATGCCATTCAGTATGCCAGTCAAATCATGGGCGCGATGTTGTAGTAACCCCTGGAAACCAAAGCCAAAGTGTTCAGTCTGGATTTCTCTGGCATAGGTCGGGCTGACTGTCGACAGTGCATCCGCGTAATACAATCCTGCTTTCATGAATGACAGGTGACCGTAAAACTCGTAACCCGCTGGCTGGAAGTCCTCTTCATTGAGCGTTAGGCGATAACGCCAGTCGGCATGAAAGTTACCCTGAAAAGCTAGGTTGTGGATACTGAAAACGGATTTGACCATACTACCCAATTGCTTGAGATAGTAGGGTGCAAGTCCGGTTTGCCAGTCATTGCAATGCACGATATCCGGTAGCCAGGATTGCAGCATATTCGGTACGGACAGCATCGCCGCAACTTTGGATAGCAAACCAAAACGCAGTGGATTATCTTGCCAGTCACCATAAATCGGGTGGTTGTAAGGGCCTCCGTAGCGGTCATAGAGTGCCAGATCGTCAATCAGCAGCAAAGGGATGCGGGTGCCGGGCAGGGTAGTCTGGTAAATGTCGCAACGAATATCGTGAAAGGCCTGCAAGGAGCCTAAGTGCTGCGGTGAATCACATTGCGCAAGGATGCCACGGTAGGCGGGCAATAGAATCTGCACATCTACGCCAGTTGCGGTAAGTGCAGCGGGTAATGCACCGCTGACGTCTGCCAAGCCTCCTGTTTTGATCAATGGGAAAATTTCTGAAGTGACAAATAGTAAACGCAAGGGAGTCTCTTAAAATCAACAGGAGGGTCGGCACTCAAACTTTTTAAACTTATGATACATCGCCTGCTATTGTTTTAGAAGGACATTAAAATGAAATCTTGGCAGATGGTTGGCTTCAATTAGGCACTTGGGTGCGCTGGAGACTGTCGGGTTGGTTTAATTCTAAGGGCCTAATTTCATTAGGAACGTTAATGACCAATACCATGGCGGGTTCCTGGTGGCTCATGTGCTGGTTATTGGCCTTTGGGGGTAAGAGGAGACAAAAAAAGAGGACCACAGGGTCCTCTTTTTATTTGCGGCTGCTCGCAGTCAGGATTTAGTCTTTCTGCGTTTCTACCATCACCAGGCCAGTGTCTGCTGTATTACCTGCTTCGTCTTTTTTCCACTTGGCAGCGTTGCGTGGTTTTTTTGCCTTGGCTGGTGTTTCCGTACCAGAGGCTGCAGCAGATGGGGCTGCGACAGGTTCAGATTTGGTTTCTACCAATTGAATGCCTGCATCGGCAACGCTTTCTGCTGTTTTTGCTGCAGGTTTACGTTTGCGAGCTGGTTTCTTTTTGGGTGTTTCTGTTTCTGTCGTTGTTTCCACTGTCGTGGCGGTAGAGGTTGTTTCAACCAGTTCTATCGCAGGCGCTTCAGTTTTGCCACGCGCCTTGCTAGCTTTGCTGGTGCGTGAGCGGCTACGCGGCGCTTTTTTCTCAGTTGCACTTTCTTCGCTTGGCGTTGCAGTTGTTTCAGCACTGCTAGTGTCACTGCTTTCTGTTGCTGGCTCTGCAACAGGCACTTGCGCAACCACTGGCTCAGCGGCTTTAGTCGCAGGTTCCATTTTAGCTGCTGTTTCTGTGTTGACAGCTGCCATTTCAGGAGAGACAACTGGCGCTGCATCAGCGATCACTGCTTCCACAGGCGTATGAGTGTTTACCGCGCTTTCGGCTGTAGCTGGCGTGGATTCGTCACGCTGACGGCGGTCACGGCGACCATGACGGTTGCGGCGATTACCGCGTTCACCACGCTCCTGTTTGTTTTCGTTTGCCTGTGAAGTCAATACAGGCTGGTTTGGATCTACTTTTGCAGTTTCTTGCGCTGGCTGACGCTCTTGTCTGTCTTTTTGAACTGGCTTTTCTTGTGCCTGGCGTTCCTGACGTGGTTTGTTGTGCGCGTTTTCCTCTTTGGCTGGGCGCTCACCACGCTCTTGATTGCGTTCACGCTGGCGGTCACGGTCTCGGCGGTTACGATTTTTGTTGCGGTCACGGCCAGATTCCCTGGATTCGCGCGCTGGTTTTTCAACCTCTTGCACCACTTCTTTTTCTTCCAGGCCCAACCAGGACTTGATCACACCAAAGAAGGATTTTTTGGCTTCAGTGGCAGGGGCCACAGCCGGTTTTTCCTCCACAATCGGTGCAGCAGTCGCTGGGGTAATTCCTTTCACCAGAGCCTCAATCTTGCTTGGTGCCGCAGCCTGTTGCAAACGGTGCTGGTAATCGGACTCGCTAGGCAGATCCACCATTTTATAGCTGGCCTGGGTGGTTTCTTCATTCACATCATCATGACGGATACGCAGGATGTTGTAATTTGGCGTTTCCATGTGGATGTTAGGAATGAGGATGACTTCCACACCTGTACGCTGTTCAATCTTATGAATGTCTGCACGTTTTTCGTTAAGCAGGAAAGTGGCCGCTTCCACAGGCAATTGCACCTGGATAATGGCGCTGTTGTCTTTCATCGCTTCTTCTTGTGTAATACGCAAGATATGCAATGCAGTGGATTCAATGCCACGAATATGACCGGTACCGTTACAACGTGGGCACGTCATGTGGTTGGTTTCACCCAGGCTAGGGCGCAGGCGTTGGCGGGATAATTCTAACAAACCAAAACGGGAAATTTTACCCATCTGGACGCGTGCGCGGTCGTGATGCAGGGCATCACGCAAGGCGTTTTCCACTTCACGCTGGTTGCGCTGGTTTTCCATGTCAATAAAGTCAATCACCACCAGGCCACCCAGGTCGCGCAGGCGCATCTGGCGCGCCACTTCTTCAGCCGCTTCGAGGTTTGTGTTGAACGCAGTCTGTTCAATATCAGCCCCTTTGATGGAGCGACCAGAGTTGACGTCGATTGAAACCAGGGCTTCAGTGTGGTCGATCACAATCGCGCCGCCGGAAGGCAGTCTTACTTCACGTGCAAACGCTGATTCGATCTGATGCTCGATCTGGAAGCGGGAGAACAGCGGAATTTCGTCCTGATAGAGTTTAACGCGGGTCACATTGCCCGGCATCACGTGGTTCATGAACTGCAAAGCCTGCTCATGTACATCGGCAGTATCAATCAGGATTTCGCCAATATCGGCACTGAAATAATCGCGGATGGCGCGGATCACCAAGCTGCTTTCCTGGTAAATCAGGTAAGCACCTGGCTGGAAGTTGGAGGCATCTTCAATGGCTTGCCATAGTTGGGAAAGGTAGTTCAGGTCCCATTGCAGTTCTTCTGCGTTACGGCCAATCCCGGCCGTACGCGCAATAATGCTCATACCGTTAGGTACTTCCAGCTGCGCCATGGTGTCACGCAACTCGTTACGCTCTTCGCCTTCCACGCGGCGGGAAACACCACCTCCACGGGGGTTGTTGGGCATCAATACCAGGTAACGGCCAGCCAGTGAAATAAAAGTTGTCAGCGCGGCACCTTTGCTGCCACGCTCGTCCTTGTCTACCTGGACAATGACTTCCTGGCCTTCCTTGATGACGTCCTGGATACGGGCGCGACCTTGGTCAGGCTTGTCCTGAAAGTAGCTACGGGCGATTTCCTTAAAAGGCAAAAAGCCGTGTCTGTCAGTACCATAATCGACAAACGCGGCTTCCAGTGAGGGTTCTATGCGTGTGATCACGCCTTTGTAGATATTGCTTTTACGTTGTTCCTTACCAGCGTGTTCAATATCCAGGTCTATGAGTTTTTGTCCATCGACAATCGCAACGCGCAATTCTTCTGATTGCGTTGCGTTAAACAACATTCTTTTCATGCAGGGCTCCTAAGTCGAAGCCACAGAATAGTCATCAGTGCCGGGCGGGCCAGGGTTATAAATCAACCACCAGAATATAACGAAGTGACAGCTTGTCACCATAAATGTGCAATGGCTTTTTTCATGCTGGCGAATAGGGATTCAGCACAACATGGCAGGCATCAATATGCACTTGAGTGCAGCAGCGCGTTCGCTACTGAATACTCGGATTCTGCAAGGGTGCAGTGCGTACGTGGCAGGGTTGTGTGACCTGTCTTGTCCATCGTCATTGACTGCAAAAATAAAACCCTAAACAGAGGGTAATTTCGTTAAAATTCGGGTTTGGCAAACGCCGAGCTCATTTGTTTGTTTATTCTGCGTGAGCTTCGGGTTAAATCATTTCTAATTAATTATCGCTACTTGATGGCGAGCGGTATTCACCAAAATTTTTGATTCTGAATACAATTGCGAGCCAGAGAAAATCTGGACCCGGAATGTCAGGGGCTGGGATCGATGGTAATCTCGAGTTCGGCACCGCGATGTTGTCGCCATGGCCGGAAAGACCGCTGATTCAGAATCTCGACAGTATATCCATAAGTCCCGATAAAGCAAAGCACGACCTGCAACTATGACTTCACAATTTCAAACAACCTCCTTGCCGCCAGCGCTGACCAGCGCTGCAAGCGACTCTGAAGCGCGGCCAGCCGGTGACCGCGTGACGCATTTGCGGGTGGATGAGGCTTCGGAAACACAACGTATAGATAACTACCTGGCCAAGGTGCTCAAAGGGGTACCCAAAAGCCATATTTACCGTATTTTGCGTAGTGGTGAGGTCCGCGTAAACAAGAAGCGGGTGGACGCCGAATACCGTTTGCAACTTGATGATGAAGTCAGGGTTCCACCTATCCGCATTGCAGAAACTGCGGCCAAGCCGTCTGTAAGTAACATTAAAGTGAAGTTGGCTGAACAGGTGATTTATGAAGATGAAGCCATGCTGGCTCTGAACAAGCCTGCCGGAATGGCGGTGCATGGCGGCAGTGGTATCAGCCTTGGCGTCATTGAGCAACTGCGCCTGGAGCGTCCACAAGCCAAGTTTCTGGAGCTGGTGCATCGTTTGGACCGTGAAACCTCAGGGGTATTGATGATTGCCAAAAAACGTTCAGCACTCACAGCCCTGCATGATGCCATGCGACATCACCGTATGGATAAACGTTACCTGATGCTGGTACAAGGGCAATGGCTGGACAGTAAAAGGAAAGTAACCCTGGATCTGCAAAAGTATGTGACAGAAGATGGGGAGCGCCGCGTACAGGTAGTTGATGAACCTTTGCTGAATACTGAACCAGGGGGACGTAAATCACTCAAAGCAACGGGTATTGTGGCTAAGCGCCATGCTGCCAAAGGCAAGTTTGAGGTCGAAACACAAGTTTCTGAAACCTGGTTTTATCTGCGGGAAAACTTGGGTGCTTACAGTTTTCTGCAAGCCAAGTTGATTACCGGCCGTACGCATCAGTTACGTGTGCAATTGTCGCATTTGGGATTCCCAATTCTGGGGGATGATAAATACGGGGACTTTGCGCTTAATAAACAATTAAGCAAACAAGGCCTCAAGCGCATGTTCCTGCATTCCAGTGAAACCCGTATTGCGCATCCGTTAACAGGTGAGCCTTTGCATCTCGTCGCGCCGCTGCCCATTGAACTGGAGAGTTTTCTGCAACAACAGCGTCAACTTAAGTTGATAAAGTAGTGATGCGCACAGATTTATTTATAAAAGTAATGTTAGGAAAGTCACTCAGTGAAACAATTTGATTTAGTGGTTTGGGATTGGGATGGCACGATCGCGGACTCTACCGGCCTGATTTCACAGGCATTAATAAAGGCGGCAGAGCAAGCAGGTTTGCCAGGCCTCAGTGAAGCGCGGGCGCGCAGTATTATTGGCTTGGGCTTGCGTGAGTCGATTGAAGTACTGTATGGAGATCTCCCGGAGTTCCAGGCGCAAGCGTTGGCAACGAATTACAATCGTAATTATTATGCCAATGAAAACAACATATTACTGTTTACTGGCATTGCTGAACTGATTGCCAGTGTGGATAAAAAAGGATGTAAACAGGCCGTTGCGACAGGAAAGGGGCGGCGTGGATTGAATACGGCGTTGCAACTTTCTGGATTATCCCGATATTTCAATGCCACCAAAACGGTGGATGAATGTTTTTCCAAACCACATCCGCAAATGCTGGATGAGCTCATGGACGAACTGGTGGTCATGCCTGAACGCACACTGATGATTGGTGACTCGCAATATGATATGCAAATGGGCAAAAATGCCGGAGTCATCACAGCGGCGGTCAGTTATGGCTCGCAAACAGCCGAGCATTTACAGCAGTATTCCCCGGATTATATATTTGATGATGTGGCAACATTAAGTGCCTGGCTACTGGAGCAAACATGAGTGATGCCGTGACCTTTAACAGTGAGGATTTGCTCGAAAAGGGGAATGGCTTGCGTTTTGCTGTGCCTGTGCTTGGGCCGCATGCGACCGGTTTCGTCGTGCGCTTTGAAGGCAAGCCTTATGCGTATGTGAATCGTTGTGCACATGTGCCGGTGGAGCTGGACTGGGAGCATGGCAAGTTTTTTAATATGACCCAGGAATGGATCATCTGTGCCACACATGGTGCGATGTATGCGCCCCAAACCGGACGTTGTGTCATGGGGCCGTGTCAGGGAAAAAGCCTGTCACCGATTCCGGTCACAGAAGAGGCGGGCGTCATCAAAGTCCATCTGGATCAGTTTTAAGTCTTTACTCAGGTTGGAAATAGAGCGTTAACAAGCCTATATAATTGTTAGAATAGCAAAAATTATTGACGAAAGTTGAATTATGCAAGAAGAACATCAGCAGTCATCTGACTCCAAATCCACCACGCAATCTCCCGATTGGGCAATGCGCACCTTAGAGAAAATTGCACTGGCTGGATTGCAGGAACAGAAAGCAGCCAGGCGCTGGGCCGTTTTTTTCAAATCCCTGAGCTTTCTTTTCCTATTGCTATTGTTATTAGTGGTGTTGGGCGTGGTTGGGCAAAATAAGACTGCGTCGACTGCACACACCGCCCTCATTGATATTGCCGGTGTGATTGAAGCAGGCGGCCAGGTTAATGCCGATGCAGTCATTAGCAGCCTCAACGATGCTTATGACAACAAAGGGACTAAAGGGATTATTTTGCGTATCAACAGCCCTGGCGGTAGCCCGGTGCAGGCCGGTATCATCAATGATGAAATCCACCGCCAGCGCAAACTGCATCCAGAAATTCCGGTCTATGCCGTGGTCGAAGATATTTGCGCTTCTGGCGGATACTATATTGCCGTTGCTGCCGACAAGATTTTTGTCGATAAAGCCAGTATCGTCGGTTCTATCGGTGTATTGATGGATGGTTATGGCTTCACCGAACTCATGAAAAAGGTAGGGGTTGAGCGCCGCTTGCTGACGGCCGGTTCAAACAAAGGCATGCTGGATCCTTTCTCTCCTGTTAATCCTAAACAGCAGGCTTTTGCACAAACTATGCTTGATCAGATTCATCAGCAATTTATCACTGTCGTGCGTGAAGGCCGCGGGAGTCGCCTGAAAGAAAATGAAGAGATCTTTAGCGGGTTGTTCTGGAACGGTGAAGAAAGCATCAAATTGGGCTTGGCAGATGCGCAGGGGAGTGCGGAATATGTGGCAAGAGAAGTGATCAAGCAGGCTGAAATCGTTGATTTTACTTATCAGGATACCGTTGTTGACCGTTTCGCCAAGAAATTGGGTGCCAGCATGGCGCAAGAGTTAGGCATGCGTGCTAAAAACCTGCTGCCGTCCCTGAGATAGGCGACAAATTTAGCAATAAAAAAGGGGCGTTAGCCCCTTTTTTATTGCCTGAGATTTATTTCTTGGTTTTATTCTGTTCGTTACGTTGCTTCAGCTTTGCACGCATTTCGTTTTTGCGACGACGCATGGTCACCAGGCCTTCGCCTTTTTTACGTTCATCTTCTTGTTTGTCGAACGGGTTCTCACCTTGGTGGTACTGCACGCGTAATGGTGTCCCAACCAGTTGGAAGGCCTTGCGGAAAACCCCTTCCAGGTAGCGGGTATAGCTGGCCTTGACGCCATCGACATGGTTGCCATGGACCACCACAATCGGCGGGTTGCTGCCGCCCTGGTGTGCATAGCGCAATTTAGGGCGAATGCCTTTACTAATCGGTGGCTGATGCTGTGTGGTGGCTTCACCGAGCACACGCGTCAGTTGTGGCGTGGCCAATTTGGCCATCGCGGCTTTAAACGCCACGTCGACTGAGCCCAGCAATTCATTCAGGCCTTTTTTACGTAGCGCTGAAATGTAGTGGAACTTGGCAAAGTCCAGGAATTGCAGTTTGCGGTCAATTTCGCGCTTGATCCATTCCCGTTCATCATCCTGCAGCCCATCCCATTTGTTGATGGCCACCACCAGCGCGCGGCCAGCATCGACAATATAGGCAGCCACATGTGCATCCTGTTCGGTAATGCCTTCTTTAGCATCGACGACTAGAATCGCCACATTGGCATCTTCAATCGCCTGCATGGTTTTAATGACGGAAAATTTTTCTACCGCTTCGAATACCTTGCCGCGCTTGCGTACACCGGCGGTATCGATAATGGTGTATTGCTTGCCATTTTTTTCGAGTGAAATTTCAATCGAGTCACGCGTGGTACCGGGCTGGTCAAATGCAATCACACGGTCTTCACCCAGCAGGGCATTCACCAGCGTAGATTTACCGACATTCGGACGTCCAACGATGGCAATTCTCGGCGTGTCCTGGTTGGCCGGCTCAGGTGACTCAATTTCTTTTTCGGAAATGGTTTCCAGTGCGAGCTCAATGAGGTCGCGAACGCCTTCACCATGGGCGGAAGAAATGGATAGTGGCTCACCCATGCCAAGCTCATGAAAATCGGCACTGACAATGGCCTTACGCATGCCCTCGGTTTTATTCACCGCCAACAGCACAGGACGTTGCGCTTTGCGCAGCGTTTGTGCAATGGTGAATTCTTGGGGCGTCAGGCCAGCACGGGCATCCACCAGGAAGATAATCACATCGGCTTCATCAATCGCCAGCAGGGTCTGCTTGGCCATTTCCTTGAGGATGCCAGTGTCTGCCGTTGGCTCGAAGCCACCGGTATCAATGACCAGGTAAGGTTGGCTCGCGCCTAAGCCGCGACCATAGTGACGGTCGCGGGTCAGGCCCGGCAAATCTGCAACCAGCGCATCGCGTGATTTGGTAAGGCGGTTAAATAATGTAGATTTACCGACGTTAGGTCGGCCAACAAGGACAATGGTAGGTAACATTATTTGTAAGTGACTGCGTAAAGGTGGCCGTCACGCGATTGCGCAAAGAATTGGTTGGCATTGCTGCCAGCAATCAGTGACATGATGGGTTTGGAGCCCAACTGCAAGCGACCAACAAAGCTGCCATCATCCTGGCTGAGTAAATGGATATAACCTTCGAGATCGCCCACGGCAACGATATTGCTTAAAGGCAATGGCACGGTCAGGTTACGGTAGCCCAGATTACCCTGGCGCCAAAACGTTTTTCCGTTGCTAGCATCCAGTGAGTAAACGGAACCTATGGTATGGCTTAAGTAGACTTTGTTATTATCCGCGGTGAGGCCAACATAACTGGAGATATCGCGATTCCAGACAACCTGGCCACGTTGACGGTCAACTGCAGCGACTTTGCCCTGGTATGCCACCACATACACCAATGGCCCATCAACGAACGGCAGGCTGGTAATGTCGGCAATACGCTCAATTTCTGTCACGCCTTTAGGTTGTGCGACTGTGGCTTCCCAGATCAGTTTACCGTTGTCTGCTCGTATGGCAATCAGTTTCCCACCCGGGAACCCAGCATAGACTGCACCACTGTCAACCACAATACCGGCCTGTGTTTTCAGGGAGAGGGAAGGGGTTGCGCGCTCGTAAGACCACTTGCGGCGGCCGTCTGCGGCATCTATCCCGTAAATATGGTGGTCACTGGTGCGTACGATGACTGTGCCATCATAATAGCGTGGTTGCCCCTGAATTTCACTGCTCAGGATCGCACTCCACAGTTTTTTGCCGTTCAAATTTAAAGCGTACAAATGGCCTTTGCTGGTGCCAGCCAATACCAGGCCACCACCCAAGCCCACACCACTGCTGATGGGCTCGCCAAGTTGGGTTTCCCAGACTTTTTTACCGGTTTCAGCTGACAGTTGCATCACGCTACCTTCAACATTGACGGCATAAATCAGGTTATCTGTCAGCACAGGTGTATAGCTAAAGCGACCAGCTTCGCCGACATCGGTAGACCATAGTACCCGTGTCTCATAGGAAGACTTGATATCCTCCAGTTCAACAGGAGGGTTGGCTGGTTCTGCCCCAAAAATACTTTCGCTGAGGTTGGTTTTCACATCATTGAAAGCCGTGCATGCAGAAAGCCCGCTACCCAACAGGCATAAGGCGGCGAGCGTGACATGCTTGAGTGATTGCGACTGGTAGCGCAGGGCAGGGAAGTCAAACTTCATAGGTGGTTATCCCAGTGCGTCCAGTTTTTGCTGGGTCAGGTAAAAGAGTTTGCCTTCAGGGTCCAGGCCTGACAGTGCTTTGTTGTAAGCCTCTTTGGCTTCTTTTTCCTGCTTGTTGGCCATGTAGATATCGCCCAGTAAAGCATTCTTGATGCCGTCAAAGCCTTTGTCATCAATGGCTGCCAAAGTTTTTTTAGCATCGTCCAGCGCATTGCGTTCAATCTGCAAGCCCGCAATCTCAATCGCGGCCATGTGTTTAATTGCAGGCTCCTTGGCTTCAGCCAGCGCCCAGCGCAATTGTTTCTCGGCAGCTTCTGACTGTTTGGCTTCATGCAGGGCATGTGCTGCAAACAGTGCCGCACGGCCAGCATAAGGGGTCATGCTGTAATCTTTTTCGATAGCTTCAGCCTCTTTGCTGATTTGTTCGGCTTTTTTGCTGTCTACATCCAGCAATGACGTGCTGACCAGTGTTTGGTAAGCTGTTGAAGCTGCTGTGGCCTTGCTGTTCATCCAGGATTGATAACCCTGCCAGCCACCATATACCACTACTGCAGCAATCACCAGGCGCGTAACCAATTTACCATTTTTGTTCCACCAGGCTCTAAACTCGTCCAGTTGTTCCTGTTCTTCCAAATCGTATGCCATTGAATTTTCCTGCGTATTCTTATATGAGTTTTGTCGAGATTAAGCTGCTAGTGTACGTAATCCATGGCCTGGAATCGCGCTAAGCAGCTGTTGGGTATATTTTTGTTGGGGAGCATTATAAATGGTTTCTACGCTTCCTTGCTCAATTACTTTGCCTTTTTGCATGACCAGTACCTCGTCCGCAATGTGCCTGACCACGCGTAAATCATGCGTGATAAACAGGTAACTGAGCCCCATTTCCTGCTGTAATTGCTTGAGCAATAGGAGGATTTGCGCCTGTACAGAAACGTCCAGTGCCGAGACCGGCTCGTCGCATACCACCAGTTTGGGTTGCAATATCAATGCACGCGCAATGCCTATGCGCTGGCGTTGCCCGCCGGAAAACTGGTGCGGGTATTTATGTACATCCTCTGCCTTCAGCCCGACTTTTTCCAGCATTTGCACGACCATGTCCTGTTGCCGTGATTTGTTTCCGATACCGTGTATGACCAGGCCTTCAGCAATAATCTCACCGACCCGCATTCTGGGGTTCAGCGAAGCAAAAGGGTCCTGAAAGACCATTTGCATATGCCGGCGTGCGGAGCGCAGGGCAGGTTTATCCAGGGCCAGGAAATCCTGCCCATCGAATATCACTTCTCCGCTATCTAGCGGTAGCAGGCGCATAAGACCACGTGCCAGTGTCGACTTGCCGCTGCCAGATTCACCCACCACAGCCAGCGTAGTGCCTTTTTTCAGTGTCAGGCTGACATCGTCCAGCGCATGGATAGATTGTGTGTTCAGGCCTAGAGTGCCAGTGCGCTGATGATAGGTTTTGTTCAGATGACGTGCTTGCAGCAGGATATCGGACATGAGCGCTCCATCAGGCAGGCGTGAGCCAGTCATAACGCATGGGTTGCAATACTTTTTTGCCTTCGGCATCAGGCACACAGGCGAGCAGGGCACGCGTGTAGGGGTGTTGTGGGGATTGCAAGACCTGTTCGACATTGCCAGCCTCCACAATTTCACCCCTGAACATGACGATGACTTCATCGGCAATATCAGCCACCACACCGAAGTCGTGCGTGATAAACAGCATGGCCATCTGCATGCGACTCTTCAATTCATCCAGCAGGCGTAATACTTGCGCCTGCACCGTCACATCCAGGGCTGTGGTCGGCTCATCCGCAATCAGTAAAGCTGGTTCGCAAGCAATGCTCATGGCAATCATGACACGTTGGCGTTGGCCACCAGACAGCTCGTCTGGATAGCTATTTGCCCGTGCGGGATCTATGCCCACTTGCTCTAAGAGGGCAGCCACCTTTTGTTTCAGTATCGGGCCTTTAAGTCCAAGGTGTGTCTGCAAAGGCTCGCCAATCTGGAAGCCTATGGTCAGCACCGGATTCAACGAGGTCATGGGCTCCTGGAAAATCATGCCCATTTGTCGCCCGCGCAGATGTTGCATGGCTGCATCATTGAACTGGCTGATATCTTGTCCCTGGAAGAATACGTGCCCTTGCATGCGCAACTGTGGCGACAGCAGTTGCATGATACTGAGCGCAGTCAGGCTTTTGCCGCTGCCCGATTCGCCAACGATACAAGTGGTTTTTCCGCGTGCCAGCGTGAATGAGACATTACTGACCAGTTTACGCTCGGGCATATGCGCTGGCGTAATGGACAGTTTTTCTAAACGCAGAATTTCGCTCATTCTATGCTGTAGACCACGGTGACAACGACACGGGCAATTTTATCCACGGTGGATTTGTCATAAATGCCCCCATAGCTGTTATCACTGTCTTCGCCGCCGGTGGCAGGCAAGATATAAAAAGCACCCTGGCTGGCAGATTTCATGACGCCCACCTTGACGCCATCCTGTTTGACAAACTCGGTGGCACGCGTACGTGCATTTTTGGTGGCGTCGGCAATCAGCGACATTTTAACGGTTTCGAGATTGCTGACCAGGTATTCAGGTGGTTGCGAGGTCACCGGATGATTGTCGGCGCGCAAGGTCAAAATGGCTTGGTTGGCTGCGGCGATTTTTTTGAGATCAGTGGTGCTGATATGCACACTCTGGTAGCCTTCAAAGCCACGCTGGACCTGGCGCGGACTATCATGGATATATTCTTCCTCGTAGTGAGGACCCAGGGTTTGTACGTCTATCGTCCGCATGCTTGAATCCAGGCCTTGCTGGTCAAGAAAATTTGCCAGAACGGCGCGTTCACGGTCTATGGCACGCAAGGTTTCAGCTTGTGTAGGCGCAACCACGCCAATATTAATTGTCCATTGCGCACGGTCCGCCTTGACGGGCTTTTCCGCCAGGCCCTTGACGGTGATGGACTGCTGGCTGGAAACAGCGTGTTTGGCCTGCACGCCCAGAATAAAGGCTGCGGATGCCATGCCCACAGCCAGTAACAGGCCCAGGGCCGTCATGGCATTAAAAAAATGTTTTTGCTCTGACATCTGGCCTCCTGTCACGGGTAGCAATTAGCTGGAATGAACGATGCTTAATACCTGGTCAAGTTTAACACGTGCCTGCTCGCCCTGACCCAGCATGGGTTTCAGGCTGAGTTCATCAGCAGCGGCTTCATCATCGCCCAGAATAGCGGCAAACCTGGCACCACTGCGATCTGCTTTTTTCATTTGTGACTTGAAGCTGCCACCACCGGCATGCAACACCACATTAAGACCCATGCTACGCAGGCTTTCGGCTACAGTAAAGGCTTTTTGTTCTGCCAGCTCACCCACGTTGACCAGATAGAGGTCAGGCTGGCTGCTTGCGGTCACGCCATATTCTTGCATCAGCAGGAATACCCGTTCCAGGCCAATGCCAAAGCCACAAGCTGGGGTGGCACTGCCGCCAATGCGCTCTACCAGCGTGTCATAGCGACCGCCACCGGCAATGGTGCCCTGGGCACCCAGCTTGGTGGTGACCCATTCAAATACGGTACGGTTGTAATAATCCAGGCCACGCACCAGGCGGTGATTAATTACATAAGTAATCCCAGCCTGGTCAAGCAGGGCACACAAGCGCGCGAAGTGCTGTTTGGAGGCCTCACCGAGGCAGTCCATGAGTTTTGGCGCGGCTTCGCATATAGCCTGCATGCGTGGATTCTTGGTGTCGAGGATGCGTAACGGGTTGCTATGCAAGCGGCGTTTGGCGTCCTCATCCAGCAAGTCAGTATGCTGTTCAAAATAAGTAATCAAGGTCTGGCGGTATTGCGCACGCTCATCTGCATCACCAATACTGTTTAACTGTAATTCAACATCTTCAATGCCTAATGCTTGCCACAAGCGGGCCAGCAGGACAATTTGCTCGGCATCCACGTCCGGCCCATCAAAGCCAAACGCTTCCACGCCAATCTGGTGAAACTGGCGCTGGCGGCCTTTCTGCACGTTTTCATGACGGAACATGGGGCCCATATACCAGAGGCGTTGCGGGCCATTGTAAGTCAGGTTGTGTTCCACCACGGCGCGCACGCAGCCTGCGGTGCCTTCCGGGCGCAGGGTCAGTTTGTCGCCGTTGAGTTTGTCTTCCCAGGCATACATTTCTTTTTCAACGATGTCTGTATGCTCACCCACACTGCGTACAAACAATTCGGTGGGCTCCACCAACGGCATGCGGATATTGTTGTAGCCATACTGGCCCAAGATGCTGCGTGCAGTATCTTCGAGTTTGAACCAGAGTGGGGTGGCTTCGGGCAAGATGTCGTAGAAGCCTTTAATGGATTGGAATTTTTGCGTCATAAACTAAATAGCAAGTATAGGGATTACGCCAGGCTTGGCTGCGTGCAGCTTGCCACCTTCTGCGTAATGCGTACGGACATACTCGTCCACGATCTGTTGAAACTCTTCGGCAATGTGGTCACCTTTAAGCGTGACGGTTTTCTCGCCATCGACAAACACCGGGGCCACGGGGACTTCACCTGTGCCTGGCAGACTGATCCCAATATTGGCCAATTTGGATTCACCTGGCCCGTTGACTACGCAGCCCATGACGGCGACATTGAGTGTTTCCACGCCAGGATATTGGCTGCGCCAGACGGGCATCTGGTTGCGTAACCAGGTTTGGATTTGCAAGGCTAGTTCCTGGAAATAGGTGCTGGTTGTGCGACCACAGCCAGGGCAGGCGGTGACCAGCGGGGTGAATGAGCGTATGCCCATGGTTTGCAGAATTTCCTGCGCCACGACCACTTCTTTGGTGCGTGACTCCGTTGGTTCTGGTGTCAGGGAGACGCGTATGGTATCGCCTATGCCCTGTTGCAGCAAAATCGCCAACGCGGCGGTAGAGGCCACCACGCCCTTGGAACCCATGCCCGCTTCGGTCAGGCCCAGATGTAACGGGTAGTCACAGCGATTGCCCAGCTCCTGGTAGACCAGCACCAGGTCCTGCACATTGCTGACCTTGCATGAAATAATGATCTGGTTGGGGCTTAAGCCTAAATCCACCGCTTGCTGTGCGCTTTCGAGTGCGGACTGGATCAGTGCTTCACGCATGAGTGCATCCGCAGACAGAGGGTTGGCTGACTTACCGTTGTCATCCATCATCTGTGCCATTTTGGCCTGGTCCAGGCTGCCCCAGTTCACGCCTATGCGCACGGCTTTCTTGTAATGAATGGCGGCTTCAATCATGGCAGCAAACTGTTCGTCACGCTTGCTGCCTTTGCCAACATTGCCTGGATTAATGCGGTATTTGGCCAGTGCTTGTGCGCACTCAGGGAAGGCTTGCAATAGCTTGTGGCCATTGTAATGAAAGTCACCTACCAATGGCACTGGGCAGCCAAGTGCATCCAGCCCTTTGCGGATAATACCTACCTGTGCAGCTGCCTCCGGGCTATTCACCGTGATGCGTACTACCTCGGAGCCAGCCTGCCACAATTCATAGACCTGCGCGATAGTGGCTTGTGCATCGGCAGTGTCTGTATTGGTCATGCTTTGTACGACCACAGGGGAAATCGTTGTGCCGTTCAGTCCGCCACCGACTGCCACGTGGCCAACCATCACTTGAAGGGTATTTCTACGGGATAGCATGATTGATTATTTCAGTTGAATGCGCGCGACGCGGCCACGGGTGGCTTGCGTTAAATCGTAAGGCTGGTTATCAATGGTTAACTGCGTACCTGCAGCGTGGCCAACGGTGATATTCACCGGTTTTTCGGTGACGACCTGGCGCTCTGAGCCCGCAGGCAGCACTTCACTGAAGACTTTCTTGCCCTGCATGTCTTCGATACGAACCCATGAATCTTCACTCACCTTAAACTGTAGATTGGCTTTTTGCGGGTCGGTCGCTTTAATGGTTGTGCTTTCCGCTGCCTGTGTCGTGGCTGGCGTTGGCGTACTGACGATAGTACTTTCATTAATCATGCTTGTCGCAGGCTGGGCCGGGGTGACTTCACTGCTCGTATTGGGTGTTTGCGTATCTGTATTATTGGGCTGGGCATCAGCACCATTGACACCCACATTTTCTGTGCCGGTGGATGAGGGCTCTGCGACAGGGGGTGGGGGTGTTGGGTCTGCAGGCATGGCAATTTCCTGCTGTGTGGCGTCACTGATTTCACCCACATCAAGTGCCAGCGATGCATCTTTCAAGGCTTGTGGCTTGATATGATTCACATAAAAATAGGCAGCAATGCCTGCCAAAATCAGGAAAATAAGCAGGGTGAGTAAGCGTTGTGGACGAAATGCAGGCGTTGGCTGGTCAATGACCGAAGGGCTGGCATTGGAGCGCACGCTCAAGGGCAACGGAGCTTTGTTGGGGACAATGCGTTGATAGGCTTCCAGGATAGGCTGCACATCAATATTGAGTAACCGGGCATAGTTGCGGATAAAACCGCGCACAATACTGGGTTGTGGCAATTTATCAAAGTCATCTTGTTCTATTGCCTGAATTTGTTTAACACCCAACCTCAATTGGCTGCAAACCTCATGGATGCTCAAGCCCTGTGCCTCGCGAGCTGCTTTCAAGACATTGCCGCAACCAGACCCTAAGGCAATAGCTGTGGTCGCTGGCTGTGACGCGCTTTCCATGGCCATGGCTGCACCATATTCTTCAGGGCTGTCTATTGGTTCAGGCTGCGTTTCCGGCATATGAGCATCTGCAGACGCAAACATACTTTCCAACGGGTGGCTGTTATTTTCGGCCATGCTTTCAGGCATGGTCTGATTGCTTGTTGAGGACGTAATGTCCGCCTTGCGCTTACGGCCACGCCTGGGTTTCTCTACCGCTTCTGCCGGTGTGGGGTTGACGTTGGTTTTGTCTTCTGACGTCACTCGCATTTACTCCATATTTTGCAATTGTTTGGTTTCAATGGCGTTAGGGAACAATTTATGCAACTGGACACTATAGTAGGTAGCGTCATCAGTCATATGCAATGACCGGCAAATTCGCACGGCCAATAATAATGACTCCGGTGTAGGGGCAATGTTCACGCTGTTTTGCAAGGTGTTCAATGCCAGCGCCGGTTCGCCACGTGAAAACTGCAGGTTAGCCAGCTGGTATGCACTGGCATGTGCCAGCGGGTCTATCTGCAAAGCCTGGAAAAAGTAATTCTCCGCTTGTGTTTTTTGTTGGGCACGCAGTGCACAAACGCCAGCGTTATAAAGCGCTACCTGTGGGGTTTTGTATAGCGGATTCTTCACTGCCAGGGCAAATTCTTTTTGTGAGGCTTCAAACTTACCCTGGTCGCACAAGAATCTGCCATAGTTATTATGCGATTCAGAGTTTGTTGGTTGCAACTGTATGGAGCGCTTAAAAGCCTCTTCGGCGCGGGCCTGATCACCGAGGGTAGCATATACCAGGCCCAGGCCATTATAGGCGAGGGCATAGCTTGGGCTGCGTTCAATGGCCGTGTTGAACTCTTCAAGGGCTACCTCGTAACGCTTAAGACGAAAGTATTCTGCACCAAGCTCGGTGTGTACGCGTGCAGATTCAACGTCACCGGTTTCTCGGCCGATCGGTTGCTGTTCGTATGGCGAATTGTTATTTGCGGAGGGGTTTTGCGCACAACCAGTCATCCACAACGCTGTCGTCAGGGCAAGCATGACTGCGGATGGCTTGAAAAAGGTTGATTTCATGGCTTACTGTTCCGGGTGTATCGCAATGGTTTTTTCTGTACGTCTGGTTTTGTCCAAGACCTTGCCGGCCAGCTGGCCACACGCGGCATCAATGTCGTCACCACGTGTTTTGCGTACCGTCACGACAAAGCCAGCCTGCATTAACATATCACGAAACGCGCGTACCTGCATGGGTTTGGAGGTGCCGTAACCACTATTGGGGAACGGGTTAAAGGGAATCAGGTTAAATTTGCATGGCACATCACGCACGATATTGATTAATTGTTTGGCATGTTCCAGCGTGTCATTGACGCCATCCAGCATCACATATTCAAACGTGACAAAATCACGTGGTGCTTTGACCAGGTAGCGCTCACAAGCGGCCATGAGGTCTTTGATGGGGTACTTCTTGTTGATAGGTACGATTTCATCGCGAAGCGTGTCGTTGGGCGCGTGCAGGGAAACAGCTAACGCCACTGGGCAGTCTTCCTTCAGCCTGTCCATCGCAGGCACCATGCCGCTAGTCGACAAGGTAACACGGCGGCGGCTCAGGCCATAGGCACTGTCATCCAGCATGATCTGCATGGCGGTCACCACGTTGTCATAGTTAGCCAATGGCTCACCCATGCCCATCATGACCACATTGGAAATGATGCGCTCACCGGGCGGCAGCAAGTCGTAACCGGGGGCTTGGCGCAGAGAGTGGTTGGCAATCCACAATTGGCCGATGATCTCGGAAACGTTTAGGTTACGGTTAAACCCCTGGCGACCGGTGCTGCAGAATGTGCACTCAAGTGCGCAGCCGACTTGGCTGGAAATACACAGCGTACCGCGGTCATCTTCAGGAATAAAGACGGTTTCCACACTATTGGAGGTGCCGTCCTTTAAGTTGTTTGTGCCAATCAGCCACTTACGCGTGCCATCGTCAGACACTTGCTCCAGCTGCACCTCTGGCAAGGTAAATTCGGTTTCCTGGCGCAATTTTTCGCGCAAGGTTTTGGCAATATCGGTCATCTGCTCGAGGTCTAACACCCCGAAGTGATGCATCCAGCGCATCAATTGCTTGGCGCGGAAAGGCTTCTCGCCGAGACTGGAAAAGTACTCGGCGAGTTGCGGTTGGTTAAAATTCAGTAAGTTAACCAAGTGAATTCCTAATTCGGTATCAATTTGAGCGTCTTTAAAAGTGACGAAGATTGATTAACCGAAGAAGTATTTGATTTCGATGGCTGCATTTTCCAGTGAGTCGGAACCGTGCACTGCGTTTGCATCAATGCTGTCAGCGAAGTCAGCGCGGATGGTGCCTGGTGCTGCGTCTTTAGGGTTGGTTGCACCCATCAGTTCGCGGTTTTTCAACACTGCGTTTTCGCCTTCCAGCGCCTGGATCATCACTGGACCGGAGATCATGAACTTCACCAGGTCATTGAAGAAAGGACGCTCTTTGTGTACTGCGTAGAAGCCTTCAGCTTCAGCTTGGGACAGTTGTACCATTTTAGCGGCAACGATTTTCAAACCGGCATTTTCAAAACGGGTATAGATTTGACCAATCACGTTTTTTGCAACGGCGTCTGGTTTGATAATGCTGAGTGTACGCTCTAAAGCCATGAGAACTCCAAAATAAATGAATTAACAAGAAAAACAAACGACTATTCTACTATTTTTAACGTGATTGATAAACCTTGATAGTCGCTTGATGATGTGATTGGTTTAAATAACAGGCATTCATTGCTTTATTTTTTTTATCTAGAGGGGATAGTTGTTTTATGATGTGATGGTTTGCAACGATCACAAGCGCATACGTACTGAATCTGGGTGATTAAAAACGAGAGACTAGCCATGACTAATCAAGAACACATCATGCATACTTGCCCGGCCTGCGGCTTGCTATGTGACGATATCACGGGGGAAGCCATTGCCAAGCAGCAATTTTCCTGTGGCAAAGCCGCAAAATTCTATGCGCGGACCACAAGCGGTTCCCAACCCCAAGTAGGTGGCAAGAATGTTCCGCTGGAGGATGCAGTAAAGGCAGCCGCCGGGTTGCTCAAGCAAGCCGAAGCACTGCTGGTTGCAGGGAGTAGTACTGATGTGCACGGAGCCCGTGCACTCGTGAACCTGGCACAGCATACAGGGGCGGCGATGACACATCTGAATGCCAGCAGTACTTTACGCAACATGAAAGTGTTACAACATCGCGGCTGGCAAACCACCACACTGACTGAGGTGCGGAACCGTGCGGATGTCATCCTCATGATAGGGACGGATGTTGTGACGCATAACGCACGTTTTTTTGAGCGTGTGATATGGGTTAATGACGCCATGTTTACCGAGCCCGCTGCGCGTAAGGTGATTTACCTGGGCGGTGACAAACTCAATACCAAGCCTGGTGTTGCACCAGATGGACGTGCACCAGAAGTCATTGAATGTGCTTCTGAACATTTGCCAGAAGTGATGGCAACCTTGCGTGCCCTGGTGATGGGCAAACCAGTCACGGCGGACACCGTTGCTGGTGTTGCTGTAAGTCGCTTGAAAGCCGTGGCCGAGACGTTGAAAGCAGCCAAATATGCGACCTTGGTCTGGGTCTCTAAAGACTTGCATTACGACCATGCTGAACTCACCATTGAAAATATTACTGAAACCGTAGTCGCGCTAAACCAAAAAAGCCGTGCCATGGGCTTGTCGCTAGGCGGCAGTGACGGAGATACCAGTGTCAACTATGCGCATACCTGGCTCAATGGCGTGATTATCGACGCGCCAGAATGGGAAAGCCATGATGCGGTGGTGTGGGTCAATAGTTACAGCCCAGATGTCATGCCGCCTGCAGGAACTTCGCCCGTGATTATATTGGGTGCGCCTGATAGCAAGTTTGAAACCGCGCCCGCCGTGTTTATCCCGGTAGCCACGCCAGGGCTGGATGGCAATGGCCAGCAATTCCGTGTCGATGGTTCGGTAACGCTACCATTGATTGCCGCCAAACCTTCCGATCTACCTACGCTGACACAAGTGGTGGCGATGATACAAGCTCAACTACAAGGAGATTTGGCATGATTACGCTACTCAAAAATGCCAAAGTGATAGACCCCGCCCATAACAAGGATGGCGTGGTGCAAGATATTTATATCCGGGATGGCCGCATTATTGCTAAACCTGCCGACAGTGAGAAAATCGGCCAGGTGTACGACCTCAATGGCAAAATCGTGATGGCCGGTGCCATTGATATGCATAGCCATATTGGCGGCGGTAAGGTCAATATTGCACGAATGCTGTTGCCGGAGTATCAGGCTATGCGCAAGCTGGAAGAGCCGGAAGCGCATATTTGCGGCGCCAATTGCAGCCATCATGCCACACCAAATACTACCGATACGGGTATGCGCTATATCGAGATGGGGTATACCGCCGCCTTTGAACCGGCCATCCTGGCTGTCAATGCGCGTCAGGCGCATATGGAAATGGGTGACACGCCCATGATCGACAAAGGCGGTTATGCCATGCTGGGTAACGATGATTACCTGCTACGTTTGCTAAGCCAGAATGCCGACCAGAAAACCATTAATGACTATGTGGCCTGGACACTGCATGCCACGCAGACCATAGGCATCAAGGTAGTGAATCCAGGTGGCATTTCTGCGTTTAAATTCAACGAGCGCCGCCAGGATCTGGATCAACTGCACAGTTACTACAACATCACCCCACGCCGCATTTTGCAGGCCTTGAGCCGTGCTGTGAATGAAATTGGGATTGCCAAACCGTTACATGTGCACTGCAACAATCTGGGTGTGGCTGGTAACTTCCAGACCACGCTGGATACCATGGGCGCCAGCGATGGCTTGCCCATGCATTTGACGCATATCCAGTTTCATAGCTATGGCACCGAGGGCGATAAGAAGTTTTCTTCTGCCGCGGCCAATATTGCCGAGGCCATCAACAACAACAAACACATCACCGCCGATGTCGGCCAGATTCTGTTCGGCCAGACCGTGACAGCTTCGGGCGATAACATGATGCAGCATTTAAATGCCAAAGTCGCCAACCCGAAAAAGTCGGTGATTATGGATATTGAATGTGACGCTGGTTGTGGCGTGGTGCCTTTTAAATATCGTGATGAAAACTACGTAAACGCCTTGCAATGGGCGATTGGCCTGGAAGTGTTCTTGAGTGTAGACGATCCATGGCGCGTGTTCCTGACCACAGACCATCCAAATGGGGCACCATTTACCAGCTATCCGCACCTGATCCGTTTGCTCATGGACAAATCTTTCCGTAATGATGCATTTGATAAACTGAACCTCGATGCGCAAGCCATGAGTAACCTAAAGTCACTGGATCGCGAATACAGCCTGTATGAAATCGCCACCATGACCCGCTCAGCACCAGCCAAATTAATTGGCTTGCAAGATCGTGGCCATTTAGGCATAGGGGCCGCGGCTGATATTACCGTATATACCGACCAAGCCGACAAGGAAGCCATGTTTGCTAAACCAGACCTAGTATTCAAGGACGGCGAGCTGGTGGTGAAGGAGGGCAAAGTGGTGAAAGTGGTTTGGGGCGCAACCCATACCGCCAAACCTGCGTTTGATGCTGGTGTGGAAAAAGACATCAAACAATATTTTGACCGCTATCACACTATGCAAATGCAAAACTTCAAAATCAGCAATGACCATATTGCGGAAGATGGCCGCAATCATGTGATTAATCATGCGCAGGGATAATTATGATTATTAATGGAGTAGAGATCGATGATACCTTTGCCGAAGCATTCAATATGCGCGGCACACGTATCCTGATTACCGCGCAAAACCTGCGCTGGGCGTATAACGCAGCCAATGCCATGACCGGCTTTGCTACAAGCGTGATTGGCTGTGGAGTAGAGGCTGGCATAGAACGTGAACTGATGGCAGAGGAAACCCCCGATGGCCGTCCAGGCGTCAGTGTGCTGATGTTTGCCATGGGTAGCAAAGTACTCATGCAGCAGCTGGAAACGCGCATGGGGCAATGTATTCTCACTTGCCCAACCGCGGCTGCCTTTGCCGGGATTGAGTCAGAAGACATGATCAGCTTGGGCAAGCATTTGCGTTTTTTTGGCGATGGCTACCAGGTGTCCAAGCAAATTCCGGATGCCAACGGCAAACTCAAACGCTACTGGCGTATCCCGGTGATGGATGGTGAATTTTTAACTGAAGAAACCACTGGGATGGTGCGCGCCATTGGCGGCGGTAACTTCTTGGTCTTGGGCGCCAGCCAGGCACAAGTGCTGACTGCATGCGAAGCAGCCATTGATGCCATGCGCAAATTGCCCAATGTGATTATGCCTTTCCCGGGCGGGGTGGTGCGTTCGGGCTCCAAGGTTGGTAGCAAATATCCCAAAATGTTTGCCAGCACCAATGACGCCTTCTGCCCGACATTAAAAGGGGTCGTGAAAAGCGAACTGGATCCGCGCGTGGAAAGCGTGATGGAAATTGTCGTCAACGGCCTGACGTTTGAAGATATTGCGGTTTCCATGAAGGCAGGCATCGAAGCGGCTTGTAGCCTGGGTAAGGACAATGGCATCCTGCGCATTTCTGCTGGTAATTACGGCGGCAAGCTGGGCCAGCATCACTTTAAATTACGCCCAATTTTAAGCGGGGAGGTGACCGCATGAGCCATATCGTTTTAACCGCCAAACCAGTCTCTCGCACAGTCGATTGCCGTGCCTTGTTGCCGCTGGCCTTACAGGGTAAGACTGTCGCCGAAATAGCAGCGATCAAACTGGCCGCTAACCTGAGTGTCTCGGATGCATTTGAGGTCAGTCTGGACTCAGCCACAGAGGCACCTAAGCTGACTTTTAAAAACACGACTTCTTCGCACCAATATATCGGTTTCGGCATGACGACTGGTCAGCTGGTGGTGGAAGGGGAGGCGGGTGACTTTTTAGGTGCGCAACTGCAAAATGGCGTGCTGATCTGCAAGGGCAACGCCGGTGCGCGAGCGGGCGACCGTATGCGCAGAGGCATGCTGCTGATTGAAGGCAATGCAGGAGATTATTGCGGCTCTGACATGATGGCGGGTACGCTGGGTGTGCTAGGAAGCACAGGCGCACACCTGGGTTACGGCATGAAACGCGGCACTTTATTATTGGCACAGACGCCAACACCACAAGCCACCTGGATAGATTGTGGTTTTCACAAACTGCCTTTTCTTAATATCCTCTATAAATCCTTCAAGCTGCTGGATAGCCGCTTTGCACAGATCAGCAGCCAACGCGTGCAACGCTGGATGGGCGATATGGGCGGCCTGGGCAAAGCTGAAATCCTGGTCATCCAATCTTAGCTGCCAGATTTAGCAAGTCGAGATCAACGGGCCTGGTGCCCGTTTTTCTTTTTGCATCAGTAGCTTACAGTGGTAAAATCGCGCTTTTGAAATTAAAGCTGTCTTCACATGAGTCAATACCTCACCGCTGCCCTCTACAAATTCGTCACGCTGGATGACTATAAAGACTTGCAACAACCGATTTTAGAGATTTGCCAGAAACATCAGATTAAAGGTACGTTGCTGCTAGCCCATGAAGGCATTAATGGCACCATTGCCGGAAAACCGGAAGATATCCGCGCTGTGCTTGCCTATTTACGTCAGGACCCGCGCCTGGCTGATCTGGAACATAAGGAGTCTTGGGCAGACAGCCATCCGTTTTACCGTATGAAGGTCAAACTCAAAAAAGAGATCGTCACCATGGGTGTGCCTGAGGTCGATCCCAACCTGGTGGTGGGTACTTATGTGAAGCCTGAGGACTGGAACGCCATTATCTCAGACCCGGATGTGATTGTGCTGGATACACGCAATGATTACGAGGTGCATATCGGCACATTTAAAGGCGCGGTAGACCCTAAAACCACGACCTTCCGTGAGTTTCCAAAATATGTCGCGGAAAACCTGGATAAAACCAAACATAAAAAAGTCGCGATGTTTTGTACCGGCGGTATTCGCTGTGAAAAGGCTTCCTCTTATATGAAACAACAGGGTTTTGAAGAGATATACCACCTGCAAGGCGGTATTCTCAAATACCTGGAAATAGTGCCCAAAGAGCAAAGTCTGTGGGAAGGCGATTGTTTTGTGTTTGACCAGCGTGTAGCGGTTAAACATGGCCTCGAAGTGGGGGATCATGACCAATGCTACGCCTGCCGCATGCCACTCACCAAAGAGGAGATGCAAAGCGAACAATACGAAGCCGGTATCTCTTGCCCTTATTGTTTTGACAAATTGTCAGCCGAGAAAAAAGAATCTCTGCGCGAGCGGCAGAAACAGGTCAAGCTAGCCCGAATGCGGGGCCAGAGCCATATAGGTGACAAGCAGAAATAAACATTCGTTTTTGCCCATCATCTGAATGAATCATAAACTAGTGCCAAATTAAAATAATTATGTAAATATATGTCATGATATTGAGTGGCTTGTGATTCACTACGGTTCTTTAATCCGCAACAGTCCATTAATCTAGGCTCGGCAATCAGGAGACTGCGATGAAATGTCCTGCAATTTTGGCAAATGAGCAAGAGCGGTTAGCTGCATTATATGAGCATGGTTTAGATGATGAAGGGTTGATTCCCAGCCTTGATCCCATCGTCCAGATTGCCGCACGCATGTTCAATATGCCCGTGGCGGCAGTCAACATGATAGGCAGTGATCATGTGTTCTTTGCAGCGAGTGTGGGCATTGGTGAGACGGATATGCGGCGCGATGTATCTTTTTGCGGCCATGCCATCAATCAGCAGGAAATTATGGTGGTGCCGGATGCCACGCTGGATGACCGCTTTCATGACAATCCACTGGTCACCGGTGAGACGAACGTAAGATTTTATGCCGGTGTGCCACTGCGTTCCCCAGGCGGACTTGCACTAGGTGCCTTGTGTGTCCTGGATAACAAACCCCATTTAGACTTTTCAGAAGAAGACCAGCGCCGCCTGCTGGATCTTGCGCGTATTGTTTCTGACCGCCTTGAACTCAGGCGTATAGAGACTTCCAGCAACCGCCATCGCCCCACCTTTGAAAAATATGCCGGTAATTCAACCACACCTATTGTGTGGTTTGATGAGCGCCTGCAAATCATTGCCTGGAATGCCGCCGCCGCGCTCTCTCACGGTTACAACATGCCAGAGGGCATTGGTATGAGTGTGGATCGGCTGGTACTTGAGCGCGATCGCTTCATCTTGCAAGAAACCATTGCGAAAGCAGTAGCGGCAGATACTTTGGGGCATTTGGATACCTTTTCGGAAATATTCGGCCTGCGTAAAGATGGTACCAAATTTCTGCTTGGATTCTCTTTGTTTGCCTGGAAAGAGTCCGGCAAAATGCGCTTTGAAGCCAGCCTGAAAGATATTACTGAGCAACGGATGGAGGAAGCCGAATTACGACTGCGTGCCAATGTAGACTTGCTGACCGGCCTGGCAAACCGTGCACGTTTTTACAGGGTGGTTGAAGACACCTTGACGCTCCCTAAACCCGCTGCCGTTTTCATGGTTGACCTGGATGGCTTCAAAGATGTGAATGACGCCTTGGGCCACACACTGGGGGATACCGTATTAAAACAAGTAGCCGCCCAAATGGCTCGCTTGGTCACTGCGCCGGGGATAGTGGCCAGGATAGGTGGCGATGAGTTTGCCATTATCGTGCCAAACATTTCGGCGGCAGAAGTCGCCATGCATATGGCCGAAAAAATCATTCGCCAAATTGCAATGCCTATCCTCATTGACGGCCACGAAGTACGTGTGGCTGCCAGCTGTGGGGTGGCACTAGCGCCTTTACATGCGCAAGAAGCGCTAGAGCTAGTGAGCGATGCCGACTTGGCCTTGTTCAAGGCCAAGATGTCCGGCCGCGGCAGGGTATTCCTGTTCACGCCAGCCTTGCGAATGGAAGCAGTTGCACGTCGTTTATACGCCATGGAGCTGCACCGCGCCGTGGATCAAGGTGAGTTTTTGTTATATTACCAGCCACAAGTGAATCTGCAGACTGGTGCTGTTGTTGGTGCTGAAGCCTTATTGCGCTGGCATCACCCTAAGCGCGGCGTTTTAACGCCTATTTCGTTTATAGCGGCGCTTGAAGGCGGGCCGCTGGCGGCGATTGTTGGCTCATGGATTCTGGATGAGGCTTGTGCACAGGCTGCATACTGGCGGCGGCATGGGGCCAGCGAGTTCCGTATGGGCGTGAACCTGTTTGAGGCGCAGTTCCGAGTTGGCAACCTGGTGCAAGAAGTCATTGAAGTGCTCGCACGGCATGGCTTGCCTGCAAGTGCATTAGAGCTGGAGATCACTGAGAATATTGCGCTGGACAATGACGAAGTCGTGCTTGAAATCCTGCGCAAACTGAAAAGTTATGGCGTAGGCATCGCTTTTGACGACTTTGGAACTGGTTACGCCTCGCTTAGCCTGCTTAAAACCTATCCGCTCACACGCATTAAAATTGATCGCTCATTTGTACATGGCATGCTGGAACATAAGCAGGATGATTCGGTGGTCTGTGCCACGCTGGATATTGCGCACGGCTTCGACCTGCAAACCATTGCAGAAGGTATTGAGCATAAAAGCCAGCGTGATTACCTCAAGGAAAGACGGTGTGAAGAAGGGCAGGGCGAGTTGTTTGGCAAGCCCATGCCCGCTGAGCAGTTTGCGAGCTTCATAGGCATTCAGTCAGCGTCAGCTGCATGATTTACAATTGGTTAAATCACATCCAGTGGGCTGGCAACACCACGTCCGCCCGTGTTCACCACTTTGGTATACAGTCTAGTTGTACTTTCATCCGCGTGCCCCATTAACTGCTGCACCGTTTTAATCTCTTGCCCGCCTTCCAATAAATGCGTGGCAAAACTGTCGCGGAAGGCATTCGGCGTCACCATTTTCTTGATACCCGTCTGCGCAACCACCTTTTTCACCGCACGTTGTATGGGTTTTTCGTCGGCATGATGCCTGTATACCACGCCAGATTGCTGTTCCACCGACAACCTGCTGGATGGAAACACATACTGCCACTGCCAGTCTTTTCCTGCATCTGGATATTTTTTAGCCAGTTCTGGCGGCATCCACACTTTACCAAAGCCTTTGCTCAAATCTTCATTGTGCAAGGCCTGCACGTTTTGCAAATGCATTTTTAATGGTTCAACCAGACTGGCAGGGAGCAGAGTGATACGGTTTTTATGACCATTGGTATCCCGCACAAAAATCTCCAGCCTGGCAAAATCAATATCCGCCACACGTAAACGCAAGCACTCCATCACCCGTAACCCGCTGCCATACAACAGGCTCACTATCAACCATGCAGTGCCGTCTAAACTGGAAAGAATTGCCTGCACCTCTTGTTTACTCAACACTACAGGTAACTTTTTTTGCACCTTAATTTTGGTCACGTTTTCTAGAGCAGGTAAGGCTTGCTCAAGCACCACATCATACAAAAAGAAAAGGGCGCTCTTTGCCTGGTTCTGCGTGCTGGCCGAGACCTTTTTTTCTACAGCCAAATGGTTTAAAAATGCCTCTACTTCAGTTGCTCCCATCTCACGTGGATGCCGCTTGCTGTGAAATAAAATATAGCGTTTAATCCACTGTATGTAGGATTCCTGGGTGCGTGGGCTGTAATTCAACGTATGCAAACGCTCAAGGATTAAAGGGAACAACTTTGGCGGCGGTTTTACATCAGGTGTGTTTTCCATAACGGAATCCCAATTTTAAGGTGCAATATAAAAACACTAAGCATTGATTTTATTATGATAAAACATTTTATTAAGTTTATAGCAACATGACCAAATAAAAAATTAGGTTCGTTTTTGGGGTCTACTTTACGTTAGAATGGGAGGATGTAATGACCTGTAGAGTATGTAGTCACATCAATGAATATACGGCCACACATTGCGCTAATTGTGGTAACTCTCTATTAGTGACTGGATCTAATAAAAAGAATGAAAATAAAAAAGCTGGCATGTTTGCTGCCATTCAAGGTCGTGATGATGCAGAGAAGGTAGCCAAAGATTGCGGTAATGGATTCTTTGCCGTGGCCGCAATTCAGGGAGTCATTGGTGCATTTATCGCGCCATCACTTATATTTGATGCAGTGATTTACGCCCTATGTGGGTATTTCGTCCGTTTCAAACACAGTCGTGTAGCAGCAGTCATTTTGCTCCTAGTTTCTGGCGCTGCACTCATCGCTACTGTTATGAACAAAATGGGGCAAAATGTTGGAGGCGGAAATAACATTATTCTTGCTGTGATTGTTGTAATTGCCACAGTTCGAGCTGTTGAAGCGACTTTCAAACTCAATGGTCGTTACAAAGAATCATCGGCTGCAACAGAAAACATCTAACCCGTCATTCAAGCGGGACGCCTAGCGGCGCCCCTTAATTCAAACGTTAGAGCGCTAAATGATGTCCAAGCTATCGCCCTTTCTCTTGTTATTCCTTGCTAGTTTTTGGTCGTTGGCTAATGCTGAAACTTTGTCACCCAGAGGCTACGGCCAGGTTAAGTTTGGTGCCAAGTTAGACACTGTTGAGAAGCAACTCAAACAAGTCGCATCACCACAAAAACGAGAGTTTGCTTGCGATTTCGTCAAATTCAAGAAATATCCCGGCTTAAAATTTATGGTTGAGGAAGGCGTCATCACTCGAGCGGATGCTGGAAAAACAATTAAGAACTCAGCGGGTGTGGCGGTTGGAGCAAGGCTTTCGCAAGTGATGCGCGCTCATCCAAACATTCGTATTGAGCCACATAAATATGATGAGAATGGGCACTACCTTATCCTTTCAACAACAGATGGCCATTCAGCTCTGGTGTTTGAGGAAAGTAACCGAAAAATTACTCAGGTAAGGGCTGGCATTAAGCCTTCCGTAGAGTATGTCGAGGGTTGTCTATGATTCATAGTTGCTGCCCCATCCATCAAACGGGACGCGCTAAAACGTGCCTCTTATGTCAATCGGTAGGTTTAATTAAGCATGTCTTATTTCAAAATATTTTTCTTCGTAGTTATTAGCTTTATTACAGCGTCCGCAACCGCGGATACAGAGATTAAAGCAGCTCAGCATCCGATAGACTCCTGGTATCAAGAAAAAATGGCTGAAGAAACAGTGAGCTCAACCGCCAGTATGCGCGAGATTACATATCAAGCTCAGGTGAAGTGGGAAGCTGAGATGAATAAAGTATATAAACGCCTGATACAAAAACTAACCAAACCCCAGCAAAATATCTTACGCAAAGCACAGCAACAGTGGCTAAAATTTAGAAGCGCTGAAAGTGAGGCAATACTTGAAATAATTTCAACTCAACAAGGTACGATTCACCAATTATCTGGCACCAATCGCGGCATGCAGTTGGTTCGCCATAGAACATTAGAGTTGATTTCATATGAGCAAGAGCTTGAAAACTAAACCTAACTATCATTCAAGCTAGACAAAGAAAGCTCTTTAAGCCTTGCAAGATATCAATTATTGTAACTAGTTCGAGAGCAACTTAAATTGAAAACAAAACAATTTTCAGTTCTTATTCCGCTCATTTTCTTCATCTTAATCGCCTCTGGCTGTACTGATAAAGCATGGTACGAAGGTGTAAAAGAAAGCGCAAAAAATAATTGCCGTAGCCAACCTCCAGGCGAAGTTGATTCTTGTTTAGAAAAGCTGAATAACAAAACATATGAAGAGTATGAAAAAGAGCGCTCAGGTCAAAAGTAACAAAGCCTAGCCACTCATAGGAACAATTGCTTCATGAACCAAGAAGAACTTAAGGCAGTTTTTGACAAACAAGCCTCTGGCTATGAGCAGCAGCAAAAGAAACTGGCTCTTGTTCATGAGGGGCTTTATTTTCAGCTCGAATGGATTTTTTTGGAGTTGCCACAGTCCGCTCGCATACTTTGCGTTGGCTTAGGCGCTGGCGCGGAGCTTTCCTATTTGGCCAGTAAGTTTCCACACTGGAGTTTTACCGCAGTTGAACCTTCTGGTGCCATGCTCGATGTATGCCGTCAACGCGCTGAGAAGGAAGGTTTTATTTCTCGTTGCGTATTTCATGAAGGTTATGTGGAGACATTGCCAGACATTGAGCTGCATGATGCGGCGACCTGTTTTATGGTTTCTCAGTTTATCCTCGACAAAGAGGCTCGTTCCAATTTTTTTCGTGCAATTTCGCAAAGGCTAAAGCAAAACGGTATCTTGGTGAGTGCTGATCTGTCATCTACAGTGGGCTCACCTGAATATGAAGCATTGCTTAAAGTGTGGGTAAGTATGCTGCATGCTGCAAACGTGCCTGCGGAGGCCATAGAAAGAACACATTCGGCCTGGGCAAAGGATGTCGCGATTCTGCCACCTGACGAGGTTAAGTCAATTATTAGGCTTGGTGGTTTTGAGTCGCCGGTACAGTTTTATCAAGCTGGTTTTGTGTATGCCTGGTTCTCCGTGCGTTCAGGAGATGCTGCATAATAAGCCATAGAGTTCCGCGCCATTCGGCAGTAAGATGGAGTCCAGAGGCACATAATTCTGGCCAATTTTGATAAAGCATCAAAGTTTTGGAGTGATCAATGTCTGTAGAAGATAAAACAATGCGTACTTCCAGAATTTTGCTATTTTCGCCAACGGCTGTTTATGCAGCCTTTTCATCCCCGGAACTGCTTGCCCAATGGTGGGGCCCTGAAGGCTTTAGCAATACCTTTGAGGTGTTTGAGTTTAAAGCGGGCGGTCAGTGGAAGTTTGTGATGCATGGCCCGGATGGTAAGAGTTATCCGAATGAAAGTGTGTTTGCGCAGCTTGAGCATGGTAGCAAGATCGTCATTGAGCATGTCTGTGCACCATTGTTTACGCTGACTGTTAAGCTGGACGAGGTGGCAGATGGGACTCATCTCAGCTGGGAGCAGGTGTTTGTTGATGAGGTAACGGCGCAAGCGGTCAGGCATATTGTCGAGCCCGCCAATGAGCAGAATCTTGACCGGTTGACCCGAGTCCTGACCCGGGCGAAGGTTTCATGAAGGGCGTTTATATGCGAGCAGTCTGCTTTTTTGTTTTGCTGACTGCCATTGGGGCTGCTGTTGCCGCTGAGTCTTTGCCAAAAGATGTCTCTAGCTTTATCGCGCAACGGGAAGCTTGTGACCATTGGCGCGGTGAATATGGTTATGATGAGGAAAGACAAGCGGATATTGATGCAGCTGTTTGCGAAACGTGTACAGGGACGGATGAACGGCTTGCCAAGCTCAAGCAAAAATATCAGGGCAAAAAAGAGATTCTCTGCAAATTGAATGAATTCGAGTTGGATATTGAACCTGAAGATACGTCCCAAACAGCTGCTTTTTGCAAACGCGTGAGCAGTCAGCGTGACAACAAGCGGTGAAGGCTCATATGAAACCTGCGATTACAGTGATTACCTTGGGCGTGGATGATCTTGAACGGTCGTTACAGTTCTATCGTGATGGTTTGGGCTTTGAAACCGAAGGTATTGTGGGCCAGGCATTTCAACATGGTGCCGTGGTGTTTATCCAGCTCTCTTCTGCTTTAAAACTCGCCCTCTGGCCGCGTGCAAGCATTAGCCATGATACTGGGTTGGCATTGGGGCCTGCGAGCGCGACGGAGTTTACCTTGGGGCACAATGTGTCTTCAGCAGCCGAGGTAGACCAGGTGATGTTGCAAGCCCAGTCTGCCGGGGGCAATATTGTAAAGCCAGCCCACGAGACTTTTTGGGGTGGTTATTCAGGCTATTTCCAGGATCCGGATGGACATTTGTGGGAGGTGGTCTGGAACCCGGCCTGGGTGGCGGAATAGTGTTGTTCAGCGTGAGCGAAATCATCATTTTCAGGATATCAAACTATGTCTAACCTTAGCGTCACAGAAATCAAGGCCTTTGTACCCTCCAAGAATTTTGAGGTGTCAAAACAGTTTTACAAAGACATGGGTTTTACCATGGCCTCAGAAGGGGGCGGCGTGGCTTATTTCCACTTTGCGCATGTGAGTTTTTTGCTGCAGGATTTTTGTGCAGAAAACCTGGCGGAGAATTTTATGATGCATTTGCTGGTGCAGGATGTAGACGCCTGGTGGGCGCACATTGAGCAAAGTGATCTTGTTCGTCGATATAGCGTCAAAATCTGGCCGATTCAGCTGCAAAGCTGGGGCATGCGTGATTTCTGTATCACCGATCCCTCTGGCGTGTTGTGGCGGATTGGGCAAAATGTCGATTGATGGCAGATTAATCTGGACGAGCACGTTTTCCTGGACACCGTGATGGTTTATTAAACTTAAGCGAGTAGAGGATGGCATACCAACAACTTGCATACCTCCATTTGGCCACAATCGTGCCAGCATTTCTAGTCGGAAGTGTGCTGCTTGCTAGCAGAAAAGGCACTTCTGACCATAGGATTCTAGGAAAAATCTATCTATTGCTCATGGTCTTCACCGGATTGATCACTCTTTTGATGCCAGCCCAAGTGGGCCCGCAGGTGTTGGGTCATTTCGGATTCATTCATGCTTTTAGCTTGCTCACGCTTTATTCTGCGCCCGCTGCTTATTTTGCTGCCCGCCATGGCAATATTAAGGCTCATCGCGGTTATATGATAGGCCTGTATATTGGCGGCATTTTAATCGCCGGGGCATTTTCTTTTGCACCGGGGCGAATGCTTCATCATCTGTTGTTCGGCATCGGCTAGAGTAGCAGTTGGTCTTTCGCTGCATCACGGATTGACCGTAATGAAAAACGTCCGTCGCCACGGAATGGCAGGTTTGAAAATAACAATAGTTAAGGGGAGTGTGATGGCGAATCAATGGTTTTTCTGGGCAATCCTTTCTGCCTGTTTTGCTGCGCTGACGGCTATTTTTGCCAAAGTGGGCGTGCAGGGAGTGGATTCTGATTTTGCCACCTTGATTCGGACAGTGCTTATTTCGCTGGTGCTGGCGCCGTTTGTCTGGCTGGCGGGTAAATGGAGCAATCCATTGAGTTTGCCGCCTCGTTCACTAACGTTTCTTGGCTTGTCTGCATTGGCAACAGGCGCTTCGTGGTTATGCTATTTTCGGGCATTGCAGATGGGGGAGGCCTCGAAAGTGGCGCCAGTGGATAAGTTCAGCCTGGTATTGGTGGCAGTATTTGCCTGGCTGTTTCTGGGCGAGCGTTTGGAGGCGCGCGAATGGTTTGGTTTTGCTTTGGTTGCCACAGGGGTGATGGTGTTGGCAATCAAGCGCTGAGGTAGTCATGTGCATGACTCAAACAGGCTATTGCCAAGCCAATAGTTTGCTTTAAAAATACCTCTGGGTATCTCAAGTAATCAGGCCCCGTCAGGGGCTTTTTTTATGACCTCGAATTTGTCGCATTTGGTGTGGTCGTTACTTAAGTCAAGCCATGACGGCTAAGGTCAGGAAAATTAAGGATGAATAACAGTCACTTTAGCAGGGTGTTTATCGTCGTGATGTCTGTTTGGTTGGCAGGGTGTTGTGGCATTGAGCCAACGACGATTACGCAACAGGTCACGCCACCTGCCACCCCAACCGCTGCGCAGGTCAAATCAGCTTCGGGAGCAGTGTTACATGTGATTGGCGTATACCAGGGTGCCTTGCCTGAAGTAGCCGACAAGCGGCCTTGGTGGGCACAATGTCAGGCTGCGAGGCAGTCAACTGGCAGCACAGAGCCTCTGTCGCCTGCTGAATGCCAGCCATTTATTAATGCGAGCAGGGAGCAACGCACGGTAACGGTGAATGTCAGTGATGATTCTTCACCCATTATTCTGGGCTTAATGGCTTATGAACCGGTGACCTGGCACATTAAAACCACACCAGGCGTCGTTATCCAGAAAGTGATTCTGACGGGATACCATCAGCAAGACATTGTGGGTGCCGGTGAGGCACAGGTGGATGTGTATAGCTACAACAACAGTCCTTGTGATCGCTGCGTGCAAAAGGGGCGCTACTTTTACTCTTATGAACGTGTGCCCAGGGAGATGGAACTGGCCGCTGGCGTCCGGGCCAGTTCTTTTCAAGGCAACTATACCGGAGGCACTTACCAGATTTTCAAGGGCATGCTTTAGGACCTGTTAACGCTATTTCAGTTGCCGCTGCTGGAGAGCATTTATTCGTTACGCAAGGCGGAAAGAGTCGCAGGAATAGATTTGGCGTAGCTGGCT
>OFDC01000330.1_pt1 | contig 39589 bp, 41 predicted proteins | sample 1520941 | NCBI WGS metagenome assembly OFDC01 (sample SAMEA94258168, study PRJEB24077) | hot springs metagenome | biome: Aquatic biome; feature: Water | place: India | collected 2012-12-06 | depth 5 m | reverse complement strand
CGCCCGAAGGGCGCGGTTCAGGCGCTGGGAGGTCGGAGAAGAGGCGGAACGAGCGTGCCCGCGGCCACCGGCGACGATGCCGGCAGAATGCGAGATGCCGAGGTGGCCAAGCCGATGTGTCCGCCGGTGAGCGGCGGCACGAGCTGCTGGAAGCACTTCACCATGCACGTGCTCATGTCCGGGCAAAACTTCTGCGGGCAGTCTGGACAGGGCTTGGGAGATGACGGATTGTGGCAAGGCATTTCGCTAGCCGCAGACGGGGCTGCGTGGGATTTCCCCGCCATCGCCAACGCATAGGTATTGCTCAGCGGCATAGCCACCAGAGCCCCGAGCATGGCGACCATGCCGAGGAGCACAAACCAGCGATGATACAAGCGCTTCTTCACGCCAGAACCCTGCCATAGCTGCGGCGCCTGAGCAATGTTAACCTGATCGGCGCGCCTTCTATGCGGCCAATCGCGGGGCTCGCGTCTGCTTTCGCGCGAAATGCGGTCGTCGTAAACGCATGAGCGATGTCTCTCTTTGGACCAACAGACCCTCCTCTCAGAATCGGCCCGCCGGGCTATGGTGCGCGGGTACTGTTAAGCCACCCAGTCGCCCCTCTGATGCAGGGCACTTTCCAGCTCTTCAATCCTTTTCCGAAGTGGCTCTGTCGCCGCCCCAATTTCCTCTAAGGTGAATCTCTGCGTGATATGCTGAGGACAGTTCCAATCGAATGCCTCGACGCTGATCAACAAGCCGCGCTCGACCTGCGCCGCATAAGCAGGAAGCGCCAGCCGGTTCAATGTGGCTTCGTCTGGCGTGTCAACAACGCGCGCGCGGCCGAGAATCTTGAGACGCGCCCTGTTCGCATAGTCCATGAGAAAGAGCGAGACCCGATCGTCGGACTTGAGGTTTCCGACGCTGACATACTGGCGATTGCCGCGAAAATCGGCGAACCCAATCGTTTTCTCGTCGAGCACCTTGAGGAAACCGGGCGGGCCACCTCTGTGCTGGACATAGGGCCAGCCTGTCTCGCTTACCGTCGCCATGTAGAAGCTGTCTCGCAACGCCATGAAATGCGCCTCCTGCGGGCCGAGGACATTGTGATGGTTCTCACCCTTTTCGAAGCGCTCGTAGGCTTCTCGGCTGCCTCGCGCCACCTGCTCGGCTTTGACGTTCCGTGTGAAAGCCAGCTCCGCAAATTTATGGCCCATGGCCCTGCTCCCGGCATCGATGGCGACTAGAGTCCCATATCGCTCAGTCCTGGATGGACCTCGGGGCGGAGACCCAGCGGCCAACGATATTTCCGCTCGCCCTCGGTGATTGCCAGATCGTTGATGCTGGCAAAGCGCTTCCGCATGAGACCGTTCCCGTCGAACTCCCAGTTCTCGTTGCCATGGGAGCGGAACCACTGGCCGTCGCTGTCGTGCCACTCGTATGCAAAGCGTACGGCGATGCGGTGTTCGCGAAACGCCCACAGTTCCTTGATCAGCCGGTAGTCGAGCTCACGAGACCATTTGCGCGTAAGGAATGCGATGATCTGATCACGGCCTCTCGGGAACTCGACGCGGTTTCTCCATTGGCTGTCCGGCGTGTAAGCAAGAGCCACACGCTGTGGATCACGTGTGTTCCACGAGTCCTCGGCAAGGCGCACCTTCTCGGTTGCGGTTTCCAAAGTGAACGGCGGGAGGGGCGGCTTCTTTTCCATGTCAGTTTCCTTCGTCAGGAATTCGATAGAGCTGGCTCTGCGGAAACGGTACTCCGCAGAGCCAGGCAACTACTTTTCGGCTTTTTCCATCGCAACTTTCCGGCCGAGGAAGTCTCGGATGAGCCGAGCGATCTCAGGGCCATGCGTCTCGAGCGCGAAATGACCGGCTGCCAGGAGGTGCATCTCAGCGTGAGGCAAATCGCGCTTGTAGGGTGCAGCACCTGCGGCAACGAAGATCTCGTCGTTCTTGCCCCAGATGACGAGCGTGGCCGGCTTGTGCTTCCGGAAATACGCCTGCCATCCCGGATAAAGCGGCAGATTGGTTTGGTAGTCGTAGAAAAGATCGAGCTGGATCTCTTGATTGCCTGGGCGGTCCAGCAGCGCCTGGTCATGCGTCCAGGTGTCGGGGCTGACGAGCGATGCATCCGGCACGCCATGCGTATACTGCCACTTGGTGGCTTTGAGAGACGTCAGCCAGCGAATGGCCTCGCGGTCCACCTGACTGCCTGACGCCCAGTATTTCTGGATCGGCTCCCAGAATTTCTGCAAGCCCTCCGTATAGGCATTGCCGTTCTGGACGATGAGTGCAGTTACCCGGTCGGGATGCTTTGCGGCCAACCGGAAGCCGACGGGAGCGCCATAGTCCATGACGTAGAGGGCATAGCGAGAGACGCCGAGCTTCTCGGTCAGGCCATCGACAAGCCTTGCGAAGTTGTCGAACGTGTATTTGAACTCCGACCGTTCCGGTGCCGCGCTCTGACCGAAGCCCGGATAGTCAGGTGCGATTACGCGGTATCGGCCTGCAAGCGCCGGAATGAGAGTCCGGAACATGTGAGAGGAAGTCGGGAAGCCGTGCAGAAGCAAAATCGTCGGTGCATCAGCGCTTCCTGCCTCGCGATAAGCGATCTCAATTCCGTCGATACTTGCCGATCGGTAGCGGACCTGAGTATCCGCCTCTTTGGCCGGAACGGCACCCGCCAGAGCCAGTTCCGGCTGAGCAAGCGCGAGCGGCAACGCTACGCCGGCGAGCACAAGCACGGAGCGGCGAAGCATGCCGGATAAAAGAGTTTCGATTTTTAGCATTTGTGCAACCTCGTCATTTCGATGCGACGCCGATCGTGGCCCAGCGACGATCCGAACATGCGTCAGATGCCGGGTTGAAAGAATGACCTAATTATGCAACCTATTATTCCGGGATTCGGAACAGTCGCATGGACAGATTTTACGAACTCAAGGTCATGTTGGCGGTCGCGGAAGCCGGCGGCTTCGCCAAAGCCGCGACCCGGCTGAACAGCTCACCGCCAACTGTCACGCGCACGATTGCAGGGCTGGAGGCGCGTCTCGGTGTCGAGATTTTCACTCGCACGACACGCCGCGTTCACCTCACCGAAGCCGGCCGCGTCCTCGCCGAGCGCGCACGCCTCGTACTTGCGGATCTTGAGGCGGCGGAACGAGAGGCATCCGGAGAGGCGGCCGTGCCGACCGGGCAGCTCACGATCTCGGCCTCCGTCACGATGGGCCGTTTCATGTTGCCGCCAATCATCTCGGCGTATCTTGATGCCCATCCACGCGTGACTGCGCGCGCTGTTCTGAACGACCGGGTCGTAAATCTCGTTGAGGAAGGCGTAGATGTCGCTCTTCGCGTGGGTCAGCTGCCAGACTCGAGCATGATGTCCCGTACAGTGGGTGAGGTTCGCCGCCTCCTTGTCGCGAGTCCAAGTTATCTTGAGCGACGAGGAACGCCGCGTGCGCCAGCCGACCTTAAAGTCCATTCCATCATCGCCTTCAGCGGTCTGATGCCCAACCGGGAGTGGACTTATGTCGGCGAGAGGAGCACAAACCGGATATCGCTCCAGCCGCGCTTCGAAATCAATGATGCGGCGGCAGCTATCGGTGCCGCTGAGGCCAGCAACGGTATCACCATCGCATTGTCCTACATGGTGGCAAAACAGATGCGTGAGGGGCGCCTTGTGCCCGTTTTGGAGCGATATTCGCCTCCCGCCGTTCCCGTGCAACTGGTCTATCCAGAGAGCCGGCTCGTCGCCCCAAGGGTTCGTTCGTTCGTCGACTTCGCGACGCCTCGGCTGCGCTCGGTCCTTGCGGACCTGTCTCCGAGATCGCGTCGGAGATCGGCGAGCGGTCGGCCGACGTAGAAGGAACGCGTCCACCGGCTAAAATTGGTAGACAAAGCTCATCAGCCATTGGGGCATGAGTTCGAGGGCCAGTGCCTCCCAATGCGTCATCCATTCCGTGACAATGGCCAGACCGACCAAGAAAAGCAGCCCGCCCATCCAGGGCTGCGCATGGGCGCTGAGTTTTCTCAACATGTCCTTCCTGCGCGCTACCGTAGCCCGTGCTCCCATGGTCAACACGAGGAGCGGCGTCACGATCCCGAGCGCGAAGACGAACATCACGCTCGTGGCGTAGGCCAGTTGCTGGCCTTGCGCAGCCAATGCAATCGCGGCCCCCAGCGTGGGACCGACGCATGGCGTCCAGACGGCACCGAGCAGAAGGCCGAGCATGAATTGTCCGCCAAGGCCCCGCGGCGAGAACGCGGCGACATCCTGACGCCAACTCTGCGTCGCGTGTTCGGCCGCGAGCGCGAAATGCCTCTGCAGCGGCGCGGACACCATCACGATCCCGAGGAGCATCATGATCCCGGCTGCAATCTTGCTAATGAGACCTGGCGAAAATCCGATCGAGAAACTGAGTGTTGCTATCGCCATGCCGGTCGCCGTGAAGGCCAAGACGAGTCCTGCCGCCAGTGCGGCTGCGCCATGGCGGCAGGCGTCGAGCGCGCTGCCGAGCACGATGGGAAGGATGGGCAAAACACAGGGCGACAGTATCGTGACGACGCCAGCAGCGTACGCGACGAGCAGAGAAGCTTCCACGTTCATTGGCTCCTTGGGGTGAGGTAGGGAGGCGACGAATCCACCAGCACCGTCAGGGGCCCCCGCTGGCCCCTGACCGATCAGGTATCCCGATGGCGTCGGGTCAGGCGCCCTTGGCAATCGCCGCCAAAATGGCGGTTTGATCCGTCTCACCCACGAGGCGAGCCACCTCCGTTCCGCCCTTGAAGACGAGAATTGTGCTCTGCTTGACGACCTTGAACTGGTTGACAGCGTCAGTGTCGTGCTGGAAGTCGACGATCATGAAGACGGCGTCCGGGAACAGCTGACGAGCCTTTTCCAAGGCCGGCTGTTGGGCAGCACATGTCGGGCAGCCCTCCTTGAAGACTTCGATGATCACGTGCTTCTCTTGCTGCTGGGCGGCTGCGAATTCCGCTGCCTGGTAAACGGCGGCGTCCCTGGCGATGGTTGCTCCCGCTGAGAGGGTCAGAAGCGATGCTAGTATCAATGTCCGCAGCGTGAGGGACCTGTAAGTCATGTTGTATGCTCCATTTTGCATGACGGGATCGGCGATCCCATAGCCTTCTCCGCGCGCAAGTAGGGATTGGTTACAGGCAAATATTGTTCGATCGTCTCGTAACTTTTTAGCCGGATGACGTTAAGGGCGTGGGAAAGGGAGCTCGTGACCGGATTGGACGAGGAGCAACTGAAGCGACGTCTGATCGCGGGGCTCGATGGTGATCGCCGCGCGTATCACAGTGCCCTCGAGGCCATTTCGGAGCTGATCCACCGCGTCGTCGGTCGTCAGCTCGGTCGCGGCTCGCTAGCTCACGAAGCCGAGGACGTTGTGCAGGATATTGTCATCGCAATCCACGAGCGGCGTGACACCTATGATCGCACACGCCCACTCATGCCCTGGGTGTACGCGATCACGCGCTACAAGCTGTTGAATCACCTGCGCGCCAGCCGGCATCGCCGCAGTCACGTTCCCTTGGAGGACGAGGCGCACGCGCTGGTCGCAGATGTACCGGGCGAGGATTTTGCCGCCGCTGGTCAGGAAATTCGCGGCCTGCTTGACGCTCTGCCGGTGGGGCAGCGAGAGGCCGTCGTCTTAACCAAAATCCAGGGCCGGTCACTCGCTGAGGCGGCAGAAAGAACCGGGCTTACGGAGGGCGCAATTAAGGTTCGCGTCCATCGCGCCATGGCCGCCCTTCGAAAATTGGCAGGTGTCAGATGACGCGATCAACTAGCGACCTCATTGCCCAACTGGCAAACTCGGCCGAGCCCGTTGGGGCGTGGCGTGTCTCCTCGCGAATTGCGACGGCAGCCCTTACAGGAGCCTTAGCAGCCCTGACCCTCCAGATCTTGACGGTCGGTGTGCGCCACGACGTGGCAGGCACACTAGAGGCCATCGGCGCCAAGCTGATCGCCGTAACGGTCGTAGTAGCTACGTGGGCTTGGTTGTTGCGCAAGCTTGTCAGTCCCGGGAGCGCGGACGGGCTGCAGCGCGTGCTGGCGGCCGGAACGGTCGCGATTGCCTTAGCCCTCGCCGCATCAGGCTCTCCCTCGTGGAGCGGCCTCACGCGCTGCGTCACGCAGGTCCTTGTCCTTGCCTTTCCAGCGTTCGTGATCCTTGCGCTTACTGTCCGCCGCTGCGCGCCGACCGATCTCGTTCAGGCCGGGGTAGCTCTCGGCATGCTCTCAGGAGCAATTGGCGTGCTCGCGTATTCAGTGGGGTGCACGGCCGACGAGCCAACCGTCGTAGCGTGGCGCTACGGCATTGCAATCCTGGCTTGGGGTATGATTGGGGGGCTTCTCGGAAAGCTCATCTTGCGGTGGTAAATCCGGATGCGCATGGGTGCCAGCGCAAGCATCGAAATTTGTCTTGAATGATCGTTCCAGACTCTCTAAGTAGCTCCCAGGAGAAATGCGCGATGCCATGGGAGAAGCAGTTCGACAAAGCGGAAGTCCTTGATCGGGCATTGCAGACGTTTTGGGCTCGCGGCTACGAGGCTACGTCCATGCAGGACCTGGTGGACTGCACCGGCGTCAATCGGGCGAGCCTTTACGCGACATATGGCGACAAGCGTGCCTTCTTCCTGGAGGCGCTTCGCGCGTATGATGACGGACGCCGCAAGATGCTCGCTGAGTTAGAGAAGCGGTACCAGCCGTGTGAGGCGATCCGAAAGGTGTTTCTTGCCTTCCTGGCTGACGTGCCGAACCAAACCGGTGGCCGCGGCTGTTTCATGACCAATACCGCCTTGGAGCTTTCCGCGCACGATGCCGAGATCCGAAGCATCGTCGCCCGCGCCCAGGAGGAGGTTGAGGCCTTCTTCGCCGCCATGATCAAGAAGGGGAAGGCGGACAGATCGATATCAGCACATGTCAAACCCTCTGACGGCGCTCGCGGGCTACTTGCGTCCCTATTGGGGTTTCTTGTGCTGGTCCGGAGTCGGCCAAATCCGGCTTTGCTGGATAGCATTGTCGACGACGCTATACGCCGCCTGAAGTGAATTCCCATTCTGTGCCAACGTCAGCGACCTCGCCAGGTCGTGCACAGTTTGGAACGATTGTTCCATACACTTTCACCAACCAGAAAAGGAGAACACTATGACTGCAGAATTCAAACTATCGTTGCCGATGTTGACGCCAGATGCGGCAGACACAAAGGGCAAGGTGGTGCTCGACCGCGCGAAGGCACAGGTCGGATTCATTCCCAACATGTATGCCGGAATGGTCAACTCCCCCGGCCTGCTGGAGACCTATCTCGACGGATATGAACGGTTTCGCAAGGCATCGGGCTTGACGCCTGCCGAGCAGGAAGTGGTGTTTCTGGTCGTTAGTCGGGGAAACGATTGCGACTATTGCGTCGCGGCGCACAGCATGATTGCCGACAAGATGTCAGGCGTCCCCGTCGAAGTGACCGACGCAATCCGCGAGGGCCGGCAAGTACCCGACGCCAAGCTTGCGGCATTGGCCACGTTCGCAGAAACCATGCGGGCGTCCAGAGGCAAGCCATCTAACGCCGATGTGTCAGCATTCCTTGCTGCTGGCTACGAGGAACGCCACGTCTTGGAGATCATTCTGGCGATCGCGACCAAGACCATCAGCAATTATTTCAACCATGTTTTCCACACCCCGCTCGACGACATGTTCGCCGGCCGGTCGTGGAAGCATGCGGCTTAAACCAGAAGAACCAGGAGTTCCATCCATGCCGCTCGTTCAAATCAAGGGAGTAGGAGGCTTTCTGAGCCTAGCCCAGAAGCAGGAAATGATCCGGAAGGTGACTGAAGCCGTGCTTTCGGTCGAAGGCGAAGGCCTGCGTCAGGTCACCTGGGTCACCATCGAGGATGTTCAGCCCGGTGCTTGGGGCGTTGGCGGTCAACCCGTGACAGATGACGATCTCCGCAAACTGGCGGGTCAGAGCGCATAATTGAACAGGGGCGGCTTTAGAAAGTCGCCCCTCCATCGCCAGGTGGACAAATATCCGCGTGGCTCTCCCCTGCCATGCGTAACCAAACGCTGCATTGCCGCGAATAAGTGTCAGTGCCTCGTGCGGCACCGAAGGCAAAACAGGGAGACACATATGAAGCCGATCCTCGCAATCCTCGTGCTCTTGGCGGGCATCGCCGCACTGTCGGGATTTGTCAGCGCAGACGAAACGAAGTGCAAGCCCGGGCAGGTCTACGACGAAGTCAGCGGCAAGTGCGTCACACCACGCGGCTCCTGACTTGGCCGCAGCGGTCAAAGGCGCCCGACCATATGTTGCGTCACTCTGATTTTCATTGGGAGTCAGACGCGATCGGTGCGGAGCCGACCGCGTCTGGCCTGGGAGCGAGGTGGGCCGCGGCTTCGCTCGCCGTCATCGCTTACGCGGCAATCCTGACGTGGATGTCGGGCAGCTTCGGATACGACGTCGACGTCGTGGACATGCCTTGTCTGCTGCTGGTGGCCATGCTCATCGCCGCGGGGGCCGCATACGCCCTGGTGATCCCGGGCATGGTGAAGCAGTCGAAAAATGCGCCCGTCGTTCTGCAGCACAGACTGCTCGTCCTTGTGCTTTTGGCCGGACTTGCTGCGCGGCTCATGTTGTTTGGCAGCGAGCCCATCCTTGAGGACGACTACAACCGCTATCTTTGGGATGGCGCCGTCGCGGCCTCAGGTCAAAACCCGTATGCACATTCGCCTCTCGCGGTGAGAAACGGACAAGCGCCGAGTGAGTTGACCGCGCTCTCGGCGCAATCCGGCGACACTTTTCAGCGCATCAATCACAAATCACTCACCACCATCTACCCGCCCGTGGCACAGGCAGCATTTGCCATCGCGAACGCCATAGCGCCATGGAGTCTTACGGCGTGGCGAAGCGTACTCTTTGTGTGTGACATCGGCACCTTTCTCCTCCTTATCCGCCTTCTTAACGCCGTTGGCCGGCCTCGCCTGTGGGTCGCGCTCTATTGGCTGAATCCGGTGGTCCTCAAGGAAATATTCAACTCGGCGCACATGGAGGCGATCCTGCTACCATTTGTGCTGATGGCGCTGCTCCTGACGGCCAAGCGCCGGCCGCTGTGGGCGACGGCGTCACTTGGAATTGCGGCGGGTATCAAATTCTGGCCTGTCATCCTCGCGCCACTCGTATGGCGAACTCTCTGGGGCGCTCCTTCAAGGTTGGCCGCAAGCATAGCGATCCTCGGCAGCCTTATGGCGCTATGGCTGGCGCCAATGTTGCTCGACGGCGTCGGAGAGACCACGGGACTGGTCGCTTATGTTGACCGGTGGCAGACCAACAGCGCGCTTTTTCCAGCGATTGAAGGCTCCGTATCCGGACTACAGGATTGGATCGGCCTCACAAAATTTGCGCCCGGCCTACTCGCGCGCGGTATCATCGCGGCAATTCTCGTCGGTCTTGCGTCATTCTTAGCGTATCGCCCCGTCCGTGGTGCGCGCGATCTTGTTGCGAGATTCGCCGTTGTTGTGGGCACGCTGGTCGTGCTCTCACCGGCCCAGTTCCCCTGGTACACCTTATGGATGGCGCCATTTCTGGCATTTCATGCCTATCCGGCGTTCCTGCTGCTCTCGGCACTCATCCCAATTTACTACGCGCTGTTCCACTTTGTTGCGCGCGACCAGGGTGCGCTCTTCAACGACTACATCGTCTGGATCATTTGGGCGCCAGTGCTTGCAACAGCAGTTGCGAGCATTGCCATGGGCGCAATCGCATCACGATCGACGCGCATTTCCGGCCTTAGGCCGGGGGAGGCGTAAATGCTTCATGGTCAGCGAATTGGCGTGGTCATCCCCGCGTTGAATGAGGAAGAGGGTATCGGCTGCGTCCTCCATGATATCCCCCATTGGGTCGACGAAATCGTCGTGGCGGACAACGGGTCCACGGATGAAACCATCTCCGTATCAGAAGCGGCCGGCGCGCGTGCGGTCGTCGAAACCGAGCGCGGATACGGAGCGGCATGCCTGAAGGGTCTCCACGCACTGGGGCCAATCGACATCGTCGTCTTCCTGGATGCGGACTACAGCGACAATCCTCTCGAGATGCGGCTTCTGGTGGAGCCGATAGCTTCCGGGAAGGCCGATCTTGTGATCGGCTCTCGCGTGACCGGCCATGCCGAAAGCGGTGCGCTGCTTCCGCAGCAGCGCTTCGGCAACTGGTTTGCGTGTCTGCTGATGCGGTATTTGTTCAAGGCGAACTACACCGACCTCGGCCCATTTCGGGCCATCCGCAAGGAGGCCTTGGATGGTTTGGCCATGCAGGATCGGGCGTTCGGCTGGACGGTCGAAATGCAGATCAAGGCTGCGCGATGCGGACTGCGCAGCTGCGAGGTTCCGGTCAGTTATCGGCGGCGGATAGGCGTATCGAAAATTTCCGGAACGCTTCGCGGATCGATTTTGGCAGGCACTACGATTCTAAAGGTCATTGGCCGGTCGGTTGGGACGATGCCTGTAACGGCGATTGAGCGCGAGCGCATCTGAGGCGACGTGCGGGAAGACAGCGCAACTTACCCGCGGTGCCCCTGGACGTAAGCGGCGGTGATGTCGCTTCGAGGCGCTTCGAACAGGCGCCGACAATGATCGAATTCAATCAGGGTCCCTGCACGGTTCTGCACCCAGAATAGAGCCGCGTAGTTCGCGATGCGCCGAGCCTGAGCCAGATTGTGCGTTACGATGACGACGGTATAGCGCCCGCGTAACGAAGCTATGAGATCCTCAACGACACCGGACGACAGCGGGTCCAGGGCGCTGCACGGCTCGTCCATCAGTAGAATGGAAGGCTCGAGGGCAACGGCTCGCGCAATGCAAAGCCGCTGCTGCTGTCCCCCGGACAGAGTCAGAGCAGGCGAATCCAAGCGATCCTTGACCTCGACCCAAAGGCCGACATCCCTCAAGACCCTTTCGATGCGCTCGCCAAGTTCGGAGCGGCGCGTCATCCCGTGTTCGCGAAGCGGCATTTCGATATTGCGCCGGATGGACAGCGGGAACGGATTTGGACGCTGAAAGATCATACCGACCCGGCGTCGAAGGCGTTGCACGTTCACGTCCGTGCCGTGGATGTCCTCGCCATCAATCCTTATGCGACCCGCGAGACGGCACCCCGGAATAAGATCGGTCAGGCGATTGAGGCTCGAAAGCAGACTTGTCTTGCCGCATCCCGAAGGACCGATGAGCGCCGTGATGCAGCCGCCATAGATGTCGAGGGATACGTTCTCCAGAGCGGTCTTTCCGGAGTAACTGAGACTGAGCCCTTCGACGCTGATGAGCGTTTTAGGCACGCAGCATGGCTCACCCGACATAATCGGCCCAAGCGTATACGATTGAGGCCTGGACGAGCCGTCGGCAATCCTGTCGGGCGTGTCCGTCATATCATCTTGATCCTTCGAACGAGCAGTCTGTCCGCCAGCCAGATCGCGGCGCTATTGATCACAACCAAGAGCACGATCAGAACCAGGGCGGAGGCGTAGGCGCTCTGGTCCCCACCGGCGACATTCATGGAAAGATCGTAGATGTGCACCGAGATGGCCCGCCCCGAGTCCCAGAGCGACAAGGGCATGCGGTCGACATAGCCGCTGGTGAAAACAAGCGCCGCCGTCTCCGCCATGGCGCGGCCAATTCCAAGCATGAGGCCGGCAAGGAGCGCGGGCGCCGCCGCAGGAATGAGGATCTGCCATAGCGTGGTCGCGCGCGACAATCCGAGCGCCGCGGCTCCGCGGCGCCAGTCATTGGGCACCATGCGAAGACCGGATTCCGCGGTGCGAATGAGAATTGGAAGAACCATACAGGCGAGTGTCAGACCGCCCGCCAGAATTGAAAAGCCGAGGCCCAGCCATATGCAGAAGAAGGCATTGCCGAACAAGCCGAACACGATGGAAGGAATGCCGGCCAGTACATCGAGGCTCAATCCAATTAATCTCTCGGCCCGGCCGCCACGCCGGACGACCTCAGCCAGCAAAACGGCCGTTGCGAGCCCGAGAGGCGCCGCGACAGAAATTGCGAGGAGGACAATCAGGAGTGTGGAAACGAGGATCGGCGCAATGCCGCCGCTTCGTCCCGCATTGCGAGGTGCTGAAGTCAGAAATGACCAATCAATGCGGGCCGCACCCTGGCCCAGGAGATCGGCGAGGAGCCAAGCGAAAATTGCGCCCACAAAAACAGTCGCGCTCCAGACTGCCGCCCGCAAGAGAGTATCGCGGAAATACAGGTGAGCGGCTGGCGGGGCTTCGCAAGCGTCAGGCATGCACCGCATGTCCTCCGCTTCGCCGCGCGGCAATGGCCAAGATTAGAACCAGACCTGCAAGCGCGAAACCCGAACCAAACAGGGAGGAGCGGTGATCGCCCGTCGCATAAGCCATCTCGAGTGCGATGTTTGCGGTAAGCGTCCGAACGGGATCGAACAGAGAAGTCGGGACCTGCACCACGTTGCCGCTGACCATCAGCACCACCATCGTTTCGCCGAGAGCTCTGGCGAGGGCGAGAATGGAGCCGGCAAAAATACTTGCGCGCGCAGAAGGTAGGATGACATTTAGAATGGTCGCTTCTCGCGAGAGGCCGAGAGCCGCCGCGCTGGCCAAATGAGACTGCGGCAGGGCCGCCAGCGCCGCCTCAGTGGTCAAGGCAACGGTCGGCATGATCATCAGCGACAGAATGAGGCTCCCCGTTATCAGGCTGGTCCCTGGCGGGGCCAGCCAGAGAATTAGCGGCACAATCGACGTGAGGCCCCAAAGTCCGAGCACAACGGATGGCATCCCGGCGAGCAGCACGATGATCCAGCGGTAGAGCTGGCCGAGCAGACTTGGCGCGTAGAACCGTTGGAAAAGTGCGGAAGCAACGCCAAGCGGCACAGCGAACGCCATCGCCAGCACCGATGTGGCGAGGGACGCGACAAGCATGGGGGTCAGATCAAACGCCCCTTCGGTCGGATGCCATCCCTTGCCCGCAAAAAACGCTGGAATGCCGACATGAGACAGGGCGGGCAAGGACTCTGCGGCAAGAAACAACAAGATTAACAACAGCAGCCCTGACGCCAGCACCGCGGACGACGACAGAATCCAGAGCAGCCTTGTGTCACGGCCCAAGCGGGACAAAGTACTGCTCCTCGATGATATCCTTGACGTCGGCCGACTGAGCGAATTCGATGAAGTCCTTCACAAGTCCGGAGGGCTCCGTCTTGGTGACCAGATTGAGAGGTCTAGCCAGCGGAAAACTTCCGTTGCGGACGTTTGCGATGGATGCCGCGACACCGCCCAGGCTCAGAAGCTTTATACGCGAACCCTGTCCCGCTTCGAACTCGGCGGTTCCGACCGACACGTATCCAATGGCCCCAGGATTGCCGGCCACCGTCTTGATGCCCTGCTGATTGTCGCCAATGACGACCTGGGCCTTAATGTCACTCGCCTTCAGCTTGAAATGAGCGATGAAGAGTTCGAGGGTCGAGCGACCCTCGGCCTTATTGACGACAGTGATCGCTCCCGGCTGCCCTCCAACCGCCGCCCAGTCGGTCAACTTGCCGGTGTAGATGTCGATTACTTGCTGATCAGTCAGTTCGGCGACCGGATTGGCACCATTGAGAATGATGCCCACGCCATCGCGCGCGACGGTAAAATTCTTGAGATCGCTCTCCTCGCTTTTCAGCGCCCGCGACACCATGCCGATGTCGGCGAGGCCCGAGCGGGCATCTGTGATGCCTCGTGAGGAGCCGCCTGTCTGCACATCTACGCGCACTTCCGGGTTTCGCTCCTCGAAACGCTTTCCAATCTCAGCCATCAGTGGGGCAATGGTGCTGGACCCAGTGAGGACGATCTTGCCACCGGCAGCATGAGTGTTCCATGCGAACGACGCGGTGAAGACAACGACCAGCCAAACTCTCAACGAAAAATGCATTTGCAGAACGTTCCATGTGTTGCTGTTGGATGGCTCTAACGCCGACATCAGCAACAGGCGCCACCGCCACCCGATCCAGAACGAGTGTCGACGAATGGGATATTCGTCCCGCAGCCTGGAAAAACGCCGTAGTGAGTTGAAAAATTGCCGATGAATTCGAAGTGAGGCGCAAAGCGGCTTTGCTTGAGAATGTGCCACGTGTTGCCGCAGACCGGAAAAACGCGGTCTTTCTCGATCGCGTGGTGGCTGTCTAGAACAAGCCGATGCGGTGCTTCGGGAATGCCACCCTTGTAGATTACCGCTTGCCCGAAGTCTTCGCAGGCCGCTTCCAGGCTGGATGCCTTGAACATCCGGTACGTCGCAGAATAAAAGCGCGCAGACCCGATTTTGGCTTCGACCGAAGCGTCCGTAATTTCAAGCGGCCGGCTCGTGACCAGGCGGGGGTCTCCAAAACCAGCCTGCTTTGCCAACGACAGGAAATCGCCCCAGTAGAGAGCGCCGCCAAGGCACTCGCCATAGACGACGGGATCATTGCGCACCTCGTCTGGCAACCGACGATCAGCGTAGACATCAGCGAAATAGAACTCACCGCCGGGCTTCAGGAGGTCGAAGACACCTTTGAGAACGGCAGATTTGTCGATTGAGAGATTGACCACGCAGTTGGAGACGATCACGTCAAAGCTTCCGGGCTCAAGCCCCAAGGCATCCAACGACTCAATGAATCCCTGCAGGAATTGCACATTGGCGGAGCCGAATCCAAAACGCTCCATGTGCCACGGGATATGGCTCCTCGCGGTCTCGAGTTGTTCCGGCGTCATATCGACACCAACGACTTCGCCCGTGGGGCCCACAAGCTGCGAGAGAGCGTACACGTCGCGGCCGGAACCGCAGCCCAGATCGAGGATGCGTCTCCCTTCCAAGAGCTCCGGAACAACAAGTCCGCAGCCGTAGTACTTCGCAAGAACCTCATCATGAACATTCCTGAGAAGGTCCTTGATCCGCTCAGGCATGTTATCCGGCGAGCAGCAGGCCTTGGTCTTGAGGTCATCCGAACCGCGGAGCACCTTTCCATAGTAGTCTTTCACGATCTCGATGTGCATGGAGTACGCCTCGTTGGGCTGAAGCTAAAGATATACAGGCTGCGCCATCACAGGCGAGCACGTGCGCGAACCGATACGGCGCCAAAGACTACCCGTCAGTCATTGGAACAGAGGGGGCAGACCAGCGCAGAAACACGCGGCCGAGTAGAAAGCCGATTGCCGCCAAAAGCAGGACCGATCCGAACTGCCAGACCAGCAGCATGAGACTGACATCCTGCGCGTGAAAGAGGCGCAGAACTGCCGCACCGAGCGCGGTCGCCGCGAGCGTCGCCAGTCCAGTGGTTGACATGGGCGCAATGGGAGCCCCGCGCTTAATCATCGCCAGGATCAACAGCGCCGGAAGAAGACTGAGGGCAAATATGACCTGGACGCATAGAAAGTCGAACTGCAGCTGCCCATCCGGTCCAGTTTGAATCCATTGCCTCCAGCAGCCTTCGCCAAGGCTCGCAAGCCAGACGGCAAGGAAGGGAAACGGCGCAAACCGTTCCCACAGCGGGCGCCCGGGGCATCCGGCGCAGAAGGCCGCTGCGGCAGCCATCACGCTGGTCAGCAGCGCGGCGCTCACCTCAATGATGAAGCGGGGATCATCCAGCTTCGAGGCGAGGTCCTCCCGCAAACCGACGATTGCGAGCACAAGGGAAAAATAAACCAGCGATACCGAGAGCCACAGCACCGTCCGCCATGCCGGATGAGCCAGCCACCTCACGGGCGTGGCATTGTCTGACAAAGACTGAACGAGATCTTCTGTTCGCATCCTACTCAGATCTTTCCTTCCCAAGCGACTGCTTCATGGCCTTCAGCGCGCGATGCACCGTGACTTTCAACGAAGCCACGCTTTTACCGGTTACTCCCGAAGCCTCACGCAGAGAGAGACCCTCCAGCTTCATGAGCTCAACCGCTTGGCGCTGACCGTCCGGCAAGGCGAGGAGGGCCGCCCGGATAGCTTCCTGATCGTCACTCGTTTCCTGAGATGACTTCGTTTCATCGCCGGAAAAGGTTTCAGGCATGAACTCGACGGTCGTTTCATTGGCCGACCGAGAGGCCAGCCTCCTCGCCGCATCGGCGATCCGCCGCATCGCAATGGTCATGAGCCAGGGCATGAACGGCCGGGCTGGATCGTAGGTGTGCCTCACGGAGTGCAACGATAGCAGGATATCCTGGACGATATCTTCGACATCCTGGCGGTTGCGCCACCGCTTTGCGACGGTGCCGCGCAGGACCGGCAACAGCTCGGTGAGGAGCACCGAGTATGCGCCGTTGTCGCCATCCTGGGCAGCCTTCATCATCGCGCCCCAACGGTGGTCGCGCAACGAGTTGGGTTCGTTCTTGCCGGCGGGACCCATCAGCGAACCAGTACCGTTCTGTGACCCAGGATCTGAATGGTCCTATTGGTGCCAGTCTATACCCTACGTCAAGCAGCGGCATCGGTTTCATGCAAATTGCAGAAAAGTGGCGGACAATGAGACCGACGTTCCCGTGGTTATCTGGGAGCGCGGCGTAACCCATCTAGCCGGCTTGCCGAAGATATCAGCAGTAGGTCGGCTGGCGTCTTGCGCATGTCCGCATTTCCCAGCGACGGCCGGTGTCATCCTCTATGGAGGAAAGTCAAATGGGTATCCGTTCCAAACTCGTTCTTATTGCAGCTGTTCTGTCGACGTTCGCTGGCCTCGCCGGCGCCAATGCCATGACTGATGACAAGGTGCTTCGCGATCTTACCCGCAGTGGCGGGATCGTGACCACGCACGGCATCCTCGGCGGCAGATAAGGCCTGACCGAGAATGAAAGAACCGAGAGCCGGCTAATCCGGCTCTCGGACACCGGACATCGCAAGGACAAGTACGGGATACGAGATCTTGGCAAGCGTGTGCGCACGCGCGTTAGCCCTTCGAAAGCTCATTCAGCGCAGCGACAACAGCGGAACTGCTGCGTTGAGCGGCCGAGCTGGACGCCGAGACGGCAGCCGCATCCGAAGGCGCGGAAGCAGCCTCGCGGCTCGCAGGCGCAGAACTTTTCGCAGTGGACGTCTGGGACGCGGCACTAGCCTGATGCGCATGATGGGCCGGTGCAGCCTGTGAAATGGCAGAGATCATGTCGTTGTTCCTCCTATTGAGTTGAGACGCGACGGGAGGACTCTCGGCGCTTTGTGGTTAGCAAGTTATTGCTGAAACCAAAGCAAAATATATGTTTTTGCCGGCGTAACCTTCAGCGCCTTCGTTGCGAAATGCAGTGGCAGAAAGACGTTTATCAAGCGTCGCCGGGAGTGCAAAAATGACAGAGCTCGACAGTTTGCGCAAAGCGATCGGCCGCCTTATCACCGCGCGCCTCAGCCGGCCCCTGCGCGATAGCGCCACTTGTATTCCCTCCGATCCCGACGTCCTGAGAAGAGTATTGCGCCCTTGCGATGTCGTGCTGGTCGAGGGCCACCAACGCATCTCGACGGCAATCAAATATCTCACCCAGTCAACGTGGTCGCACGCGGCCATCTACATTGGAGACGCACTCGCGCCTGGCTCAGACCGCGTCCTGGTCGAGGCAGACCTGAACGACGGGGTTGTTGCCGTTCCACTGGCCAAGTACGCTTCCTCCAACACGCGCATCTGTCGGCCGGTTGGTTTGACAGCCACTGACGCGCAGAGGGTTGTCGATCTCGTTATTTCCAGGCTCGGAAACGGCTATGACACGCGCAATATTGTCGATCTGGCGCGCTATCTGCTGCCGATACCGCCGGTGCCCGTGCGATGGAGGCGACGGATGCTGTCACTTGGATCCGGAGAACCGACGCGCGTCATCTGCTCGACGCTCATCGCGCAGGCCTTTCAGTCCATCCGATATCCTATCCTTCCCCGCATCGAGTGCATGCTGCATGCCGGAGAGGATGACGAGGCGAACGAGATCCTCCATATCCGGCACCATAGTCTGTTCGTGCCGCGGGATTTCGATCTCTCGCCGTACTTTGAGATCGTCAAGCCGACACTCGCGGCAGGCTTCGATCATCGCAAGTTGAATTGGGCCAGGCCGCGACAGTCTGCCTCCGACGGCGGCAAAGCTTCGACAGACCCGAAAAGCGCCGATGTCGCTTCGCCGGTCTGATCGTTGTCATTGAAAATGGCGACATAGCGCAGGCCGGGAGGATCCTCGCCGAAGGCGGACCGGTAGTCCTGCGCAATATCGCGACACTCGGCATGCCAGGCTTTGACATCCCCTCCCCCGCGCAACTGAATGTACCGCAGCGAGTGGAAGCGCAGGGACTCAAGTGCCGTCCCATCGGAAACGGGTGTCGACGACCAGACATAGGCCAGCGTAGGCACATCGCTGTTCAGGAATGACGGCTCTCCGAATACAAAAAACACCGCAGCGCCGACATCCTCGCGTTCCAGGTCCCGAAGATCCGCCCTCGATGACAGCGCATCGACCCGCCACGTCCAGCGTACTTTGCGAAGTGAGCGACCGTCGACTTGTACGTCCTGGTAGAGGCCAGACGCGGATGACTGGGCCGTGCTACGGAGCACAGGCCCCCGAGGGCCTTGTTCGATCCCATAGCTATGCTGGCCGGAAAAGCCGATACGCCGCGCCGTCGCCAGCATCTGAGCAGGGTCGGCCAGCACGCGAACCTCCGCGCCAGCAGAAGCTGCCGACAGTAGCCACAACAGGCCCAGCACACGGGCACTGACCATTGCGCATCGCTTAATGCTTCGCGTCGTTGAGACGCCAGTCATAGGCATGGCTGCTGATGCCGGAGATTGATTTAAGTTGCGCGGCCTTGGCGGAGGCGGCGTACTTGACGAGATGGCGAATGACGGCTTCGTCGGAGGTTCCAAAGTCGGCTTTGAACCAGCTGTAGATCGATGAAACGGTAAGCTTGCCGTCGGCAACTGATGCTCCGCGCTCATTGTTCACATAGTCGCGCGCCGCAGCATCGAGCTGAGCGTCGAGATTCGCGCCCGTGAAGGCGGTATCCTGCAAATTCGGGCAGCCGATCGACGCGCAGTTGACGGCGTAATGCACGCGGGGGTCCTTGAACACCGGCCGGAGCATGCCGTGCTCAATGTCATCGAGGCTGAGCGCAACACGGCCGAGGGTCAGAACCTTGGCTTTCCACGGTCCACCGGTCAGTGCCGCGAAGAGCCCGCCGCCGAGGGAAATATCCTTGATGGACGCGACCGGGTAGTGGTCGAGCACGATGTCGACCGTCTTGGCATTGTAGAGATTTGCCAGGAACGCAAATTGCTCCTTTCGATCGAGCGCCGCCGGATCAATGACCTCGAGCGATCGTATGTAGAGCTTCAGTTCTTTGTGCCCTCCAGCCTTGAAGGCGGCGTAGTCCACACGGTTGACGCCATCCTGAGAATGTTTGACGAACCGCTTCAGCAGGGCGTCCCACGCTTGATGATCGACTGTAAACCAGCTTTTGGGCGTGCCACGCCCAAGAAGTTCGGCGGGCTCAGCGGCTATGGCGGCGGGACTTGAGAGAACGCTCAACACCAGACCTAACGCGGCGGCCCTACGAACGCATCTCAGAGCAACGTGGCAGGCGGTCATGAATTGAGACTTTCTCATGAGTGGCACACTCGCATAGCTGGGTATCGCCGGCCATCGAGATGCTTTTGGATGCATCACAGTCTTGACGACCGGTTTCGCAGGAAGCCCGCTTCCATCGGGGTAGATTGGCGTGGCGGGCTTCCTGCTAGTCGCACGCCGGATGGGGCGCGGGACTTCGCGGCGAATGGACCTCGCGGGGCTGGCGGTCTTCAGCGGACGCAGGCCGATGGGGCGATCATGCGGTACGGCCCTGCATTCCTCTCATCGCTCGCGAAACTTGCGCTATTTATGGGCCGCGCAGGGATTGCAGGCAGCCTTCTTTGCCGCGCCGCAGGGGTTTTGAGTTTTGGCCGCGCATGGTCCACATGCCGCGCGTGCTGCCGGAACGGCGGCAGCCAAAGCCAGCGGAAGGGCAACTGAGGCGCCGAGCAATGATTTGGTGAGTTTGCGCATAACGAATGTCTCCGGTTATGAAGTGGGACGATGCTTAGTCTCTTCGGCCATGGATGCGTTTGGTTACAGGCCGGAATGTCGAATCTGAACTAGCGCTTCGCAAAGTCCTGCTGGACCTCTTCGACGTAGGCCGTAATCGCGGCGAGTTCTTTCGAGTCCCACGGCAGGTGCTTGCTCATCATCGGGCGAACCAGACAGAACTGAACCATTGCTTCGGCATCAATCGCCTCGATGCCGGAAACGTCCTTGGCCATTTGCACCTGGTGAGGATAGGGCTGCTTGAACGTGTCGTTGAATCCGGCACCATCCGAGTGACAACTCGCGCATGCCATGTCGTTGGTGCTGAGTGTCGGGTCGGCATAAAGTGACTGTCCCAGCTTCACCAGTTCCGAGCGCTCCGCCTTGAATGGATGAGTTCCGGCAGGTCGTAGAAGCTCAGACGGCTTGGGTACGGGGAGATCTCCAGCACCGCAGGGACCGCACGGGTTCTTTGCCGCGCACGGCTGACAGGGCGCGCACGCACCCTTGCGCGACTTGGCGGAACAAGGATTGCAGGGCCTGCCGGCTCGTGGCCGGCAAGGACCACATGCAGCCATGAGAGGGGGCAGATGCGTCGCAGCAACGGTCAGCGGCACGGCGACGGCGCCTAAGAGGCTTCTTGCCAATTTTCGCATCGGAAATCTCCTTCATCGATTATGAGAGGCTCCTGACAAGCTCGCAGCCGTGGGCGCGCTCGTTGGAGCTTTGCGGTGAACAGTCGTTCGGCATTTCAGGAAGCGCGGCGGAATGGCAGAGAGATGCGGTCGGCCATCCGCTTGGCGAGCGCTGCATCGACGTGCGATGCCTGCTCATCGATGTCGATCTTGAGCTCGGATAGGATTTCGAGCGATCGGTCTTCAAAAACATCGACGTCGGGGCTCATGCGCTGTCGCCTGAATATCTCGGCATCGCGCTGCCACAGCAGCACTTCGATCTGCGGCCTGAAGAGCCTAAGCAGTGCCGTAATCCAGCGATTGGTCGCCAAGCAGGGGTAGGCGTGGTCAATTTCGAAGCGATCCAGCATCGAAATGACATCGCTTGCTCCGTAGAACGTCTCACCGGTCACCCAGCGGTTCGTAGTGAAAAAGCCAACGGGCAAGCCGGCCCGATCCATTGAAACCGCTATAAGGTGGGCGATTGCGTCGGCGCCGAGCGGCCGCTGTTCGGTACCCGCATAGGGCATCGGTTCAACGCCGGGCGGCATACCGCCAGCACGCAGGAAGACATGAAAGTGCCCGTGCTCTCCCGTCTCGGCGCGGTGCGCATGATAGTAATACTGGGAGCCGGCCTCCTCGTCGTAGACGTCGCCTTTGGGGTAATGATCGAGTTCCAGGAAGTCGCCCTGACATTTCAAAACTTGTGCAACCGGATTCGTGCCGGCCTTGCCAAGCACGCGCAGCGCCTCAAGCACCTCGTCCGCTGCCGCAGCCATATCCTCGAGCCGATAGGTGGAAAGATTGGCCAAGCTGGCGGCGTGTCCGACACGAAGCTTGGGAATGGTCTGCACAATCGTCTCCCTGCGGCTCTGCTATTCCTCAAAGCTTGTTCGGGAGGGAGCGCCCGAAAGTTACAGCCAGTTTGCCAAAGATTGCCTCGGCATCGTCCAGTCATGTCGCGACGCGCGGCAGTGCGCAAAATCCTTGAGACGGCACGTCCAGCGCTGCATTGAACTTTGACGACAGGTTCTGAAACGCGATCAGTCCCGTCAGCTCCACAATCGTATCCTCGTCCCACCTTGCCTTGAGCCTTTCCCGCAGATCGTCGGTGACACCAGGCGACGGGATCGTGATCGCCTCGGCATAAGTCAGCGCCAACTGTTCGTCGGCGCTGAAGAGCGAGCTGCTCTGCCATTTACCGAGCTGCTCTATCTTCTCAACCGCGACACCCCGCTGCGCGAGCGTTGCCGAGTTGATATCGACGCAGAAGGCGCAGTGATTGATCTGCGAGACACGGACTGTGACCAGTGACCGTAGGGCGGGTGAAAGTGGCGAAGAGGACCGGTTGAGCGCCCCGTAAAGTAACGCCACGGCCGCAAACACCCTCGGCGATCGCGCCCAGAGCAGGCCGGGATCGAGGACACGGCCGTAGGTTCTCTTCTGCTTCCAGAAGAAGATCCTAATCCACCACGGATAGGCAGAGACGGGCTTAGGCGAAATGAGGGCCATGGAGAATGCTCCAGTGAGGGCACCGCGCAAGGGATGAAGCGTCATCGACGTCTTCGAGGCCCGGAAGAGTTGCGACCGAGTAGCCGTCCAGGTTTCTGAGCGTGTCACTCAACGCATACGACGTAGACCAACGCACGGAATGAAACGGGGCGATTTTTCTGGGGTGTCTGCGCAGCCCAATGGCCCAGTATCCTCCGTCCATCGCCGGACCAAGAACCGCATCGTGGCCCTGCAGGAGGTGGAATGCACGAGCTATCAGGGCGCGCGTAATGTTTGGCGCATCACTTCCGACGATGAGAACAGGTCCTGTAGGAAGGCGGTCAATCAGGCGAGTGAGCCGTTGTCCAAGATCTCCCTGACCCTGTGGGGTGATCCGGCACATAGACGGCCAGGGGCCGGATCGATCGGGAGTCACCGCGAGCCAAGTACTCCAGCGCTTGCCGGCAGCAACCCGTCGCAGCGTGTTTGCCAGGCTGACGCGCTGGAAGCGCAGGGCTTCGACAGGCCCGATATCGGCTGCGAGACGCCGCTTTCCCATCCCCATGCGAGGCTGGCGCGTAAAAATGACGAGATGGCAGCGTTGCATGATGCTCAGCCGTAAATCCGTGCGATGAGCCGCGGCGAGACGCCCATGTAGAAGAGGGAGAGGCACAAGCTGTTGCGCAAGCTGCGCGCGAACCATCCCTCCTTTTTCCATCTCGTGGCCGACGTCACCGCAGAAGCAGGCAGCGTGACTAGCCTGTTGCGTCCAATTTTGCGTACCAACTCGACATCTTCCATGAGGGGCCAGTCCGGATAGCCTCCAATCGTCGCGTAGAAATCGCGGTGGATCAGTAGACCCTGATCCCCGTACGGCAGACCGAGCACACGCGCTCGCCAACCGACAAGACGCTGCAACGAGCGGGCCTGCCAACATTCGTCATCAAGCTTGAAGCGAAACGTGGCAGCGCACGCTTTGCTGCCGGGGCTTTCCATGAACCTTACGACAACAGCGTCCCAGCCCGTTTCAAGATGCGTATCTGCGTGAAGAAACAGCAACCATTCGCGGGCTGCGGCCGCTGCACCTGCAGCGAGCTGACAACCGCGGCCCCGCTTGGAGCTGATGACTTGGGCGCCTTGCCGAACGGCGATGTCCTTGGTTGCATCGCGAGATCCGCCGTCAACGACGATGACCTCGGCCAAGCCGCATATCGTCCCGAGTGTTTCACCAATCGTGGCGGTGGCATCAAGGGCCGGTATGACCACCGTGAGGTTCAATGCGACTTGGTTCTCCAGCGTCGGACTGCGATCGGTAGTAGAGCAAGAAACCCAAGACCGACCAGTCCGGCTAGCAAAGGCGGGCTGAGCACATTCTTGAGCGAGACCTCGCCGCCGGCATCAAAAATCTCGCCAAGGCCGGCGCCGAATGCAGTGAAGACGACCGTTCCAGGAATGATACCCAATCCCGTCGCCACTATGAAAGGAACCAGACGCATACCGAGCAGTGCGGGAGCCAGATTGACGGCCCAGAAAGGGAACGCAGGGACCAGACGCAGGAACAGCAGATAGTTGAAGGCATTCTGTTCGAAACCTTCAGCCATACGGCCAAGGAAGGGACCAGCTTTGCGGCGAAGAATGTCTCCGAATGCGGAACGGGCGATGAGGAACAACGCGGTTGCTCCGACTGTGGCGCCAACCACGGTCAAGGATGCGCCCAGTGGCACACCGAACAGAAACCCTCCGGCGAGGGTCATAATTGTTGCGCCCGGCAGCGACAACGCAACAACGGCAGCGTAGGCCGCAATGAATGCCGCACCTGCGGCAACCGAGTTGCTCTTTACGATGTCGAGCAGTGCGGAGCGGTTGTCCCGCAGCGCATCGAGCGTGAGGTACCGGTCTAGGCCGAGGGCAAAGACCGTTGCAATGAGGGCCGCAAGGATGGCCAGCGGAAGAAGGCGTCGCAAGGTCATCCGAAAGCTCCCAGAAAGCGCACAAGCCACTTTGTGCGGTTGGAGAACAAAGCCGGAGTGAAGTAGCTTCCAGCCGCACGTTTGCTGATTTCGCCCAATGTCGGATACGGAGCGACGATGGAGGCCATGTCACCGATCTTGAGGCCTTTGCTGAGCGCAAGCACCCACGGCAAAATGAGCTCTCCAGCTTGGGGGCCGACGATCGTGGCGCCGAGTATCTTTCCCCGCTTCGAGACCACCGCTTTCAGAAAGCCCTCTGTGTGCCCTTCGGCCTGGGCTCGGTCATTTTGCGCGAAGTTGGCTCTGAGGATACGGACAGTGTCGCCGTTTACTTTGCGGGCTTCGGCTTCAGTCAATCCGACATGCGCGAGTTCCGGATCGGTATAAGTGACCCATGGGAATGCCTTGGGGGCATTCTTCGCCGGCAAGCGGAACAGAGCGTTTCGGAGCACGATGCCAGCGTGATAGCCAGCGGCATGCGTGAACTGGAAGCCGCCAATTACATCGCCAGCGGCAAATATGCTCTTATTCGTGGTGCGCAGTCGCGCGTCGACCTGCACGCCCTTAGACGTGTAATTCACACCGGCCTTGTCGAGCCCAAGATGCTGCACGTTGGCCTGACGGCCCGTCGCGACCAAAAGATGCGATCCCTCGATCCGACGCTCGGTCCCCCCTTCGTTGAAAGCGAGGGCGATACCCTCGACGGTTTTCTCGATACCCGCAATCTTGACCGCCTCAGCCGTCTCGATTCCTTCCGCAAGAAAAGCCCGTCTTACGACCTCGACCGCTTCGGGATCGTCTTTGGGAAGCATGCGCGCAAGGTCCAGGATCGTGACCTTGGAACCCAATCGCCGGTGGGCTTGCGCCATCTCACACCCGATCGGTCCAGCACCGATCACGATGAGGTGCGACGGCAGCACTTTGTTGTCGAAGATCGACTCGTTGGTGAAGTAGGGGACTTTGTCGAGGCCCGGAATCGGTGGGATGAAGGCACGACTGCCTGTTGCGATGACGAACCGTCGAGCCCGAATGATGGTGTCTCCCGCTGCGACGGTCCGTGGGTCCACAAATGCGGCGCGGGCCTCGATGACCCGGCACCCCAGTCCGGTAAAACGTTCTACGGAATCGTGGGGCGCAATGGCTCCAATCACGGAATGAACGTAGCGATGGACGGCGGCGAAATCGGCAACTGGCTCTTGAGCGTTGATCCCGTACCCTTGCGCCTTGCGGACGGCCTGCACAGCTTTCGCAGCCGAAAGGATCGATTTTGACGGAACACAACCCGTATTGAGGCAGTCGCCGCCCATCCGATGTCCTTCGATGAGAACAGTCCGGGCACCCATCTGGGCAGCGCCTGCTGCAACGGATAAGCCCGCGGATCCTGCGCCGATGACGCAGATGTCCGCCTGAATTTCTTCTTTCATCATGACCTCACTTCACGGCACTGCACGAAGCGCCACCCAAGACACAGAAGCGCGCGCAATGCCTATGATTGAGGCTGACAGAGCCTCTGGCTCCGTCAAGTGACGTGCCCAGCTCGAATGCATCTTCGTAGGGAAGCAGTGTACAGGCGACTACGGATGCGCGCTCGCTGCCCTTGCGACGGACCACCATTCTGGAATTCGAGCACATGAGGTCTGAGGGGCTCACTCCGAGCTTCGCCCAGCATCCTTCAGAGATCTCCGGTACGTCTTCCTGCTCGCGCATTTCGGGGAACAGAACGAGCTTGGCGCCATCCTGCGCGTCGAGGTTAAGGTGCAAGCCTTCAAAGAGCCGAGCGTAACCCGCCCGCATCTCCGCATCCGACATATCCCACACGGTGCGACCGGCGACCGAAATGTCGAAGCCGTTGGCTGCCAGCCAGGTCAGACCATCGATGGTCGGCTTCCAAGAACGAGCCCCCCGTAGGTCCTCGTGTCCGGATTGAGCGAAATGATCAAGAGACACACGGACAGACAGCAGACCGGAGAATTTTCGGTTGAGCTGTACAAGGCGCGTCTTGAACCGCTGCATTGGCCGCATGGCGTTCGTCAGAACCAGCACGCGGTAGCCTCTCGAAAGGCTGTCCTCGAGAATGTCCATGAATTCAGGGTTCATGAACGGTTCACCGCCCGTGAATCCGAGTTCGGCGGGCCTGTCCGAGAAGCTGTCCGCTTCATCGAGAAATGTCCCAACGTCGACTCGGGACAAATAAACAAGACGATCGTTTCGCGGAGAGGACTCAATATAGCAATTGTGACAGGTCAGATTGCAGAGTGTACCGGTGTTGAACCAGAGCGTCTTGTAACCGTCGAAGGCGACGCGAGCGCGCGTCTCGCCCCGAGCCGTGACGTCGGGATTATGAAACTTTGCTCCACACACGGTTCCCTTACCCTCCCGAGCGATCTGCAACTCATCGAGCATTGGCATGTTTCCCAGTTTATCCTTGGTATGTATTCGGATGGGAACGCAAAAAGTTTCACGGAGGCGGCTGGGTGCTCGACATAAAGGAATGCGAAATTCGAGGGACACCGATGAGAACAAGGCTGCCGTGTTGCCTTCGCAGAACGAACTACTGAACTGAAAACTCACAAAAAGCCCCCTTGCTCGGTCAGGCTAGTTTCCCTCGCAAGTCTGGCATCTCCGCCCGCGGCATCATCGCCGCGATCACGGATGCATTCCAGGCTGCGAAGCAACGCTGAGCCCGCAAAGACGCCCCGATCGCAGTGTTTCCATCGTGCAAATCCCCACTTAGCGCATCGGGTTCATTCCACGCCGGCCACGATGGTTCTCCGCGTTGCCTCGTCGGCTGGGAACAGCAGCTCAATCTTCAAATCTGCAAGCGCGATGTCCTGGGCGGAGCCGAACTGCGCAATCGTCGAGAAGAACGACAGAAGCGCGCCGCCGGCGAGATAGCGCGTGGTGATGACGGCGGGCAGCGCACCCGCCATCGCATGCTTCGGAACGACTTCGCGCATGAGGATTTCTGCGGCACGGTCCAGCACGGGATCGCCGCCCAGATGCCGACTTTCGGTGCGCAGTCGTGCCCGCATGTGGGCGGCAACCTCTGGCCAATTGTCGATGGATGAACGCAGCCTGCTGGGATCGAGCAAAGCGTCCAGCATACTGTCGCCGATGGCAAGGCCGACTGCCGACAGCATGCCCGTAGCCGCACGATTTAGGCTAACCAGAACCCAGTGACGGTCAAATGCGATGGCGGGATAAGGATCATGGCGCTGCAAGGTCCATTCCAGCGCTGCTCGGATCGAAGCCATGTCCTCCGCGGCGAGTGTTCGCAATGCGTAGACGCCAGCGAACCCGGCCGCCTCAAGCAACACGTTGCGTTCTGCGCGTGGCACCTCGAGCGCCTCGCTGAGGCGGATGACCATGCCGCGCGTGGGGTTCGCTTTGCCCGTCTCTAGGAAGGCAATATGCCGTGCAGAGACGTCGGCTTCGAGCGCTAAGCGCAGCTGGCTCATGCCGCGCCGCCGTCGCCAGTCCCTGAGATGCTCCCCGAATGCCAATTGCCACCCTCTCCAACTCACTTGGTAGTCACACTACCGCATCATCAGCAGTGCGCCACTGACCTCCGAGGTCATTGGCAACTCCCCGGAGCCGGTCCACGATGGGAACAAGCATCGAGCAGGGACAGCATGATGAGCACGCAAATTCAGACTATTGTCAAAAGCGCGGCGGCATTGGTCGTAGGGTTCGGGATCGTCATCGCGCTGGCGGCTCATCCGGCGACTGCAGGTATCGCCGCATTCTTCATGGACTTGCTGTTCTGGCCGCTGGATGGCTCGCCGCACCTCGACGGGCCGGCCGTGCGGCTTCTTGCCGGAATCGGCGGCGGTGTCATGGTCGGCTGGGGTGTGACGCTGTGGCTGGTCGGCGATCGTCTCCTCCGGAGCGATCCGGCGCTTGCCACGAGTATGATCAGGGCCAGCATCTTCGCCTGGTTCGGCGTCGACAGCGCGGCCTCGATCGTGGCCGGTGCACCACTCAATGCGCTATTGAACCTTGGCTTTGTCGCGGCGTTCTTGTGGCCGATGTCGCGTCAAGCGAGGACGGGCAGCTAATCCAGCGTTTCCATCGTGCAAATCCGCAGCAATGGATCGCGCGAATATGTCTTCAAAGGCGGCCGCCGTCGTGAGGACGGCCCCGCCGTCGAGCGCGCCGATGGCTCCAGCGAATGGTGGACGTATGGCACATTCATCCACATGAGCCCGCGCCCCGGTCATGAATGGTGACGTTACACCTGCGCGCGCCCCGATCTGCGCGATCTATCCAATTTTACCCCAAACCCGTGCCCTTGCCGAGAGACGGACCGGAAATGAGAGCGGAGCCGACGGTCGCAAATTGATCCGTTCTGGGCATTTCGTCGTTACTAACCCGCTTTTTGGAATGGTCGGTCCGCACATCTCATGACACAGTCTCCCCATTGCGAAAGGGGGGGCCCAATGTTCAGGGCTGCTGCCGCGACCGTCCTTGCTGTGCTTATCGCCACCACCACGCTTTCCCACGACGCCCGCGCCAAAAGTTTTCTTGCCAATCTCTGGGGCATCGCGACCGACCCCTTAAAGCTGGGTCAGGCCTCGACAACAGTTGCTTCGTCAGCCCAGCGCATCCTCATTGAGCTTGACCAGCTTCAGGCGCGCACCAATTACGACATCACCCAGCGCCTTGCGCGGCTTAGTTGAAGTTGCAGAGCCGCGCCTTGTCGCCAACGTCCCGCGCGCCCTGTGGACCTACAGATGCAGCCAAAGCGAGCTGACGGAGGCCGACCCGGCCGAGGAAGAACGCTTGAAGCTGTGGCTTGAGCAGTTCACAGCCGAGCTGGACCAGCTTTCCGCCTTGCCGCTCAATGAAGCGATTGTCGATTTTTCTGGGGACACCACGCTCAACAAGCTGCGGGCGTCCATTGCCTCAGACCTTATCGGCGAAAAACCGGACGTGGCCCTCGACCGCATCCATACCTACTGCGTCAAGCGCTTTCGCCATCTGCTGGCGGCCCGAGCGCAAACCACCGATCCCAACGCGCCCCTTGACGGCTTGTTCGGTTCCTACGGCAAGCTCCTGCGCGATACGGCCGCGGTCAGTGAGTTCGCCCTGCCCATGCTGCGCATCCAGCACAAGATCTTCGAGTTTCTCAACAGCGCCCGCAACAAGCGGTCCCTGGCGCACGACAATGAGCTGCTCGAGCTTTCCGAGGCGCGCTTCGTAATCGACTGCGTGCTCTCTTCCCTTGCGTTCATCGAACGGATCGAAGAATCACGAACGACAGCTCCCTGACGGCAACCTATCTGCCCCCCAATAACTGCGTATACAGCGCCTTTGATCGGGCCTTGTAGGCCGCATGCGCGCACCACATGAACCTGTTCTTGTCAGGATCCTCGCAGGCCATCAGGTCCTGCGCAATCAATAGCCGTTCGCGCGCCGCCGTCACCACATCCGGCATGGCCGGCAACAAAAGCTCGGCCGCCGGGGGGCGATCCTTGTTCAGACCACATAAATCCCGCAAGGCATCATGCACAGCCACCGTTACAGGAAGAACCGTCACACTTTGCTCTTGGATTCCGAGCGCGGCCGTTTTGAGGGCGCCGGTCTTGCGCTTATCGCCGGCGCATTGCGCCAAGGCAGGGTCGTTTGACCGTCGTGCGTCGGCTTCCAGCATCTCCGATGCGGCCGCCAGCGCCGTGTCCTGAACACTTTCGAGATCAAGCAGTACGGTCGGATGCGCTACGCGATGCCAGAGCTCAGGATCAACAGCCACGCTCGGCTCGACTTCACCTTCCGCGCAGTGACGTATCAACTCCGCCCTCAACCCTTCATAGCCACCGGTATGGGCCGTACCCCAGCTTTCGCTCACAAACCGGCGCTGCCGCAGGGGCGATCCGAAATAGAGATCTTGAACACACTGGCCAAGCTCTCGATCGCCTGACGCGTAAATCCTCACCACCAAAACACGCACCGCTGCTTCCAGGGCCACATCCTTCCGCCCGAAAGAGCTTCGAAACGTGTCAGCTGCCGCGGCACTCGCCCAGATCGTCCCTAGCCCTACGATGAGAACGAGCCTCCCAAGCTTCGTCATCTGGCAGTGTCCCAATCAAAACGCGAAGCCGCCACCCTAATACATGGCATGTGCTACCGCCTTGCCCATCCTAATACATGCCGAGATTGCTGATTCACGCGGCGCTTTTACGGCCAATGGGTAACCTTAGAGCCTTTATTCTCTCTCAGTTCTCACAGACAACGCCTCACGCATCGCGCCGTATTTTTGTTCCAGCCGCTCCCACGTGCTGTCGCCTGTGACCGTGAACTTGTAGCGATTCATGGCAAGATCGTTCAGGCTGTTGATGGGATAAGGCTCAGAGGCCCCCGACATCCAGACCCTAACCGACTGCATTTCCGGGCGCACGAAATCCACGAGATCGTTTCGACCGGGCGATGCGATAAACACAACCAGCCCGTCTTTCGTTTCGACGATAACCTCTGGGAACACCTCAGCCAGCGTCTTGTAAATTATGAGGGATACGGGAGAGAACGGGTTCGACTCTTCGCTCCAAACGGAGATCACACCATCCGGCTCCAGATTTTTTGCTAGATTTTGGTACATCTCTAGCGAGAACAGGTGCGTGGCATTCATGTTTTGCATCCACGCCACATCGATGGCTATCACGTCATAGAGGTCTTTGGTGTCGCGCGTGGCGAAGTGACGGAATCCGTCATCGATGTGAATCTTCACACGGGAATCGTCAGTCGAGTGTCTGAGGAGCGGGCGGAACAGCTCCTGCGCCCTTGGCATCTCCGGGTTGAGTTCGATGACATCGACCGTTCCCGACTCCGGCAGGAGGGAGAGGATGCCCGCGAGCGTTATCCCGCAGCCCAGACCGATGTTCGCAACGCGCATGTTTTCTCGTGCACCGACGATCTTCATCGGCAGCACTCCGGTATCCCACTCAGATGGGGCGACACGACCTGGCTCGGCCCAGCGTTCCCCAACGCTGCACAGGGGCCGGTTGTCGATGTTGATGATCGTCTGCCCGCCGGTTTTGCTGACACTGAGAAGCCCGTAGGGCGAACGCGTTTCGAACAGGATTTCTCCATCCTCCTGCGTCAGCTCAATCGGAAATCCTTCCACGGTCAAAACATCCTTGTGCTTGCCTGCCATGGGGGAAGCTGTAAGGCCAAGCGCAATCAGCGTTGCGCCGCACGCCATGGAAGCCAATCGCAGACGGCCGGGGATCAGCAGCAGGGACAGCGTTTGTATCGCAAGAACCCCCGCGAAGCTGGCATTGATCCCCCAGAGCGGGATCAGCAAGAAGCCGCCGACCAAGGCCCCCAGAACGGAACCCGCCGTATCGGCTATAATGATCGCGCGGCCGGACTCCGTCTGCGCTACAGGCTCCATAAGCGAGATAACCAGCGCGCCTGCCAAAGCGGCGGAGAGCATGGAGAATGAAGCGGCCATGCCAACCGTGGCGTACAGCCCGAACCACAGAACCCCAGCCCACCAGATAAAGAAGAATGCCAAGGCCATCGTGGCCATCGACAATGCGATCAGCCACGGTATCGGCAAGCGCCAGCGCCGGATGGCCAGCGAACCCAAAAGAAAACCCAGAAGATGCAGCGTGATGATCGAGGCCGCGACATATTCAGAATTGGCGACATAAAAAAAGATGATCCGGTTAAAAATAAATTGGGCCATCAACGACCAAGCGCCGACAAGCAGCGCGAGTACGATGCGCCGCCACTCCACAGTCCCTAATTCCATGTGACGACCACGCGGCCGTAAGCTCCAAGCCCGCCGTCATAACTTGAACCATTGCCGCCGGTACCTCTGGCTCCTACTACCACCGGCACAATCTCTCCAGCAGAGTAGGTTCCTGCCGAGTAGGTGCGTGCTGAGTAACCGCCACCACCAGCGCCGCTGCCTCTGCAATTGCCGGAGCGACCGCCTGTGTAACCGCCTCCTGCACCTCCCCCGCCCGGGGCGACACCCGGCCTTCCCGTACCATAGCCCGGGATTGTATCCCCCCCCGCTCCACCGTTAGCACCATCTCCACCCGGCCCCGCTTGCGTCCCGGCTGTGCTGCCGTTCTGACCTGTCATATTGGTGGTGCCGCCCGATGCCGTTCCTCCAGCACCCCCGGCAGACGTTGAGGCACGTATGCCACCATTCGCTATGACAGCTCCATCCCACGACGAAGCTCCTCCGCTTACACCCGCGACTTTTGTCGTTGTGCTGCACCCGGCTCCGCCCCCTCCTGCGCCCCAAACCTGCACCGTAAGAGTGTTATAGGCAGGCACTGTGAAGTTGAATGACCCGGATGTCGTGAAAGACTGCGAGCCGGGTACGACGTTAGATTCTGTCGTTACGCTCCACGTATCGCTAACGCTTCCCACAGTCACCGTCGCCGTGATGACGGTGTCATAGGACGCGCTGGATGTGAGCCGTACCGCGAGGGTCTGCCCGTTTGTGATGTTGCCTGACGTTCCCCACGCGCCGCCCGCTATCGATATCTGCGCGCCCGCCCCAGTCACGGAGACCGGGGTCGTCGTGTTGATTCCGCTAATGGTCAGAGCGCTCGCGGTCGTAAGCGTGCTCAGGGCCGCATCTGTAACGTTGGGCGTAAAGTCGAATGCATCCGGCGTGGTATCGGCCGCAAGCGTCGTGACGCTCCATGCGTCGGTAACGCCGCCGACATTCACGGTCGCCGTGATCGCGGTTGAGAAGGACGCGCTGGAGGTCAGCCTTACAGCCAAGGTCTGGCCGTTTGTGATGTTGCCCGACGTTCCCCATGCACCGCCCGCAATCGATATCTGCGCCCCCGCCCCGGTCACGGAAACGGGTGTGGTTGTATTGATCCCGGTTATGGTCACCGCGCTCGCAGTTGTGAGCGTACTAAGCGCTGCGTTGGTTACGTTGGGCGTGAAGTCGAACGCATCCGGCGTGGTGTCGGCCGCCAGCGTCGTAACGCTCCACGTGTCTGTAACGCCGCCGACATCCACGGTTGCCGTAAGCGCCGTGCTGAACGATGCGCTGGATGTCAGGCGCACCTGTAGCGTTTGCCCGTTCGTGATCGTTCCCGACGTAACCCATGCGCCGCCATTGATGCTGATTTGCGGTGAGCCGGTACCGGTGACCGAGACGGATGCTCCTGAATTGATCCCGCCAATCGTGACGCTGTTTGAGGCGATCAGCGTGCTGAGCGCCTGACCTGTCAAATCGGTGAACGTGTACGCATCGGGGGCCGTATCTATCGGAAGTGTTGTAACGCTCCACGTATCGCTCACCCCGCCGACAGTCACAGTCGCTGTGATAGCCGTGGAGAAGGAGGCGCTGGAGGTCAGCCTTACAGCCAGAGTCTGCCCGTTCGTGATGTTGCCGGACGTTCCCCACGCACCGCCGTTGATCGATATTTGCGCGCCCGTTCCCGTTACAGAAACGGGGGTCGTTGTATTAATTCCTGAAATGGTCACCGCGCTGGCGGTGGTGAGCGTGCTCAGCGCTGCGTTGGTTACGTTGGGCGTGAAGTCGAACGCATTCGGCGTGGTATCCGCCGCCAGTGTCGTCACCGACCACACGCTATCGGTGGAGCCGATTGAAACCGTGGCTGTGTGCGCCGTTGAGAAGGATGCGCTGGAGGTGAGGCGCACCGCCAGCGTCTGGCCATTGGCGATACTGCCTGTTGTGCCCCATGCGCCGCCCGCGATGCTGATCTGCGGGCTGCCTGTTCCCGCTACGCTGACCTCGCCGGGGCATCCCACGGCGATCCCGCTGATGGTGACTGCCGAGGCCGTGGTCAGAGTTGAGAGCGCGGCGTTCGTGACGTTTGTGAATGTAAACGCGCTCGATGAGCCGCTTCCATAGGTGCCCGTCACGCCCAGCAGTTGAGACCCGCAGCGCAGGTTGGACGCGGTGAATTGCGGGTCGTTCGAGTTCCGCAACGCCGCCAGCGTACAATCCCCAGCATCGTCGTTTTGACACTGGGGTAATCTAAAAGGGAGCCAGGACGTCGTACCTCCATCGCAATAGTGCCAAGGAGGCGTGTTCCCCGGTTTGTATTTTATCAGCCCGTCCTTGGCGGGTGTGCACGCGCCCGGATCATCTGTCCCCTGCAATGCTTCAAGCCCGCCGCTGTCTTCAGCGCATAGCCAAGCTGAGCCATTCCATTTTACGATCTCACCGTCCTGACAACTAAGATCGGACAGCGTATCGCCCGTGCCGCCAATTTTGGCGGTCATGCCAATCCACTCTGTACCGTTGCAGAACTGAACGAGCTTGTGCTGCTTGTTGTAGAGGATTGTCCCCTCGCGTGCGGCATCGCAATCCGGCGGCGCTGCGTGTGCTGCGAATACCGGCAGCATGAAAAGGATTGAAAGGAGTATGGTTCGAAGGATCACTTGCATGGCTCCTCCGTCACAACGGGTTCCAGAGGCGCACGATCCTGAGCATCAGGCCACGCATCATGTAGAGCTGGCGTGATATAAAATCCGACCTTCTCATCTTGGTTGGTCAGAAGCCTGCAATCACCTGCGATTGTGACTTCCGCGCTCTCGCCGGGCGCGATGTATACGCCGCTTTCGTCGAATGCGACCGGTTGCAGCGATGATTGGCTTCGCGCATCTTCCGCGAAGGCCGGTTGCCCGGTAAATGCCGTGCACAGGGCGGCGGTGGCAATGAATGAACGCATGAACTCCCCCACAAAATATCTGCTCAAAACGAAACGGCCACCAACGAGTAACCTCGTGGTGACCGGGAGTTCATAACCGCTACAAAAGACAAACGGCGCGGCAGTCTTTAGCCGCACGCCTGGACGCGCCAAAACAAGCACGAGCGCAGGCCCAAAGCCTGAACATGCACTGCCGCCTCCCGGTCTTATCCGAGAAGGCGACATCCATGGCGCGCTTCGCCACCAACTTTGAGGAAGACGCACCAATAACGGCTGATGCCTGCCGTCTTTTGTAAGGGGTTATGACGCCCCCGCTGAATTTTCTTCAGCTCCTTATATTCTATACATTTATTGTAAATAAATAAACACTTATTCCATTTCGCACATCAAAACCTCGTCCACCCGAGAGTTAAGCCGCCCTTACCCCACTACATGAACGTCGAAGAACGCCGGAAATTCCCCGGAGACCCGGAAGCCACTTTCGAAGCCATCCTCAACGGGAAGGCGGCGATCTTCCCTATGGGCATGTCTGCCGCTCGAAGAGCACCGGCTGAACGTCTATCCCGCCACGCCCGCCTGAAGACCCCCAAAGAGAAAGGATGGCTTCCCATGCGTCGCCGCAGAGCGGCTTTGCAGAGGGCAAGGCAGCTCCCGCGGATCAAACCGAAACGATGGAGCCATCATGCAAACTTCAAACTCATTTCAGGAGAGCCTTGCGCTCGCCCACTCCAACACAACCGCACCGGCCACGGCCAAGGGCGAACGCATCGTCGAGGCAGCCCGCCTGCTTGTCCCGCTCCTTGAGCAAGGCACAAAGATCGAAGCCCACACCCTGCGCGATACGATGCGGTGCGTATTTCAGGCCAACGACAATGAGGGCCTATGGCAATGGAAGGACGCCTACGAGGCTTGCGAATCCGCACTCGTGATCTTCCTGCAGAAGTACCTTGCCGCCATGCGTGACGGCGCCGGTGCGCCCCACAATGTTCTGCCGATGCTGCGCACCATTGCCGATCTCATCCCGACCCACACCCGCCGCTCAGAAGACAGTCAGGCCTTCCAGCAATTCTCCACTCCCCTCGAGCTCGCCTTCATCGCCGCCGAGGCTGGCGCCATCAGGCAGACCGATACCGTGCTCGAACCTTCAGCCGGAACCGGCTTGCTGGCCGTTCACGCCCACACCCTGCAGGCCAAGCTCATCCTCAACGAGCTTGCGGCCGCCCGCGCCGATATGCTCGCCGCATTGTTCCCCGGCGCGCCCCTCTCACGCTTCAATGCCGAAAATATCGATGACTACCTGCCCCGCGCCCTGCAACCCAGCCTCGTGCTCATGAACCCGCCCTTCTCGGCCAAGGCCAATGTCACGAGCAAACATCAGGGCGTCGACGCGCTCCATATTCATGCCGCCCTCAAGCGCCTCGCCCCCGGCGGACGCCTGGTCGCCATCACCGGAAAGGCATGCATTCCATCGAACCCCTCATATCTCGATATATTCGGCAAGATCGGCGATCTCGGCCAGATCCTGCTTTCAGCCTCCCTTGCCGGCCGCTTCTTCGCCAAGCACGGCACCGCCATCGAAACCCGCATCACCGTCATCGAAAAAGGTTCCGAACACGCGACGCCGCCCGCCTATCATGACGACATTACCGATCCGGACCTGTTGCTCGACCTGATCCAGAACAGCCTTCCCGCGCGCAGCGTCCCAAACATTCCGGCACTTCCCGATCCTGCCGCCTCCCCGATCGCGCTGCTCTCTACGAAAAAACGCCGACCCGCAACGGCCGCCCCTCCCGCCAAGGCCCCCGAGCCGCAGAGCATTATCGAACTCGACTACCATCCGCGTGAGGATGCCGCCCAAGCCCCGGCCACCAGCGATAATATTTACGAGCCGTATCGTCTCGATTCCATCACAATACCCGGCGCCAAACCGCATCCCTCCAAGCTCATGCAATCGGCGGCGATGGCATCCGTTAGGCCCACCATTCCGACTTACCGTCCGCATCTTCCCGCCAAGCTGATCGAAGATGGCATCCTCTCCGATGCCCAGCTCGAAACCATCATTCTGGCCGGAGAAGCCCACAGCCAGTATCTCTCCGGCAAATGGCTCCTGGGCGACAATCCCCACACCCTTCACCCCGACCGCGACGAAGACGAGGCGGCCCTCACCTACCGCAAAGGGTTCTTCATCGGAGACGGCACCGGATGCGGTAAGGGCCGCGAAGCCGCCGGCATCATTCTCGACAACTGGCTCAAAGGCCGCCGCCGCGCGCTCTGGATCTCAAAGAACGACGAGCTTCTGGAGGACGCCCAGCGCGATTGGTCCGATCTCGGACAAGAAAAACTGCAGATCGTCCTGCAAGGCAAATTCGCGCCCGCGGCCCCCATCGTCCTCGATGAAGGAATCCTGTTCACCACATACGCTACGTTGCGATCCGCTGGAACAAACAGCAAAGGCTCTCGCCTGCAGCAGATTCTCGACTGGCTGGGCCACGATTTCGATGGGCCGATCATCCTCGATGAAGCCCACGCCCTTGCCAACGCCTCCCCCGGCGAATCCGAACGCGGCAAAGTCAGCGCCTCGCTGCAAGGCATCGCCGGGCTTTCCCTGCAAAACGCCCTGCCTCACGCCCGCATCACCTACGTGTCCGCGACCGGCGCCACGGTTGTCGAGAATCTCGCCTACGCCTCCCGCCTTGGATTCTGGGGCGGAGCCGACTTCCCGTTCGTCACCCGCGCCGAATTCATCCAGGCCATGCATGCCGGCGGCATCCCCGCCATGGAAGTGCTGGCCCGCGATGCCAAGGCTCTGGGCCTTTATACCGCGCGCACGCTCTCGTTCGAGGACGTTGAGGTCGACATGCTGGAACACGCGCTGACCGCCGAGCAGATCCGCATCTATGATGCCTATGCCGAAGCGTTTCAGATTATCCATCACAACCTGACCGACGCGCTCGATGCCGCCAACATCACCAGCCCGGAGGACGGCACCCTCAACGGCCAGGCCAAAAGCGCGGCCAAAGGCGCCTTCGAATCCAACAAGCAGCGCTTCTTCAACCACCTGATCACGGCCATGAAAATCCCGACCTTGATCAAGGCTCTGCAGGCCAATCTCGATCGCGGTCACGCCCCCGTCATTCAGCTGGTCACGACATCGGAAGCCCTCTTGAAGCGCCGCCTAGCGCTCATTCCGCCATCGGAATGGGGCGATCTCAACATCGACATCACCCCGCGCGAATACGTCCTCGACTATCTGCATCATGCGTTCCCCATCACGCTGTACGAGACCTATTCCGACGAAGACGGCAAGCTCCATTCCCGCCCCGCCATTGAAGACGGCCAGCCCGTCATTTGCCGCGAAGCCCAGCGCCTGCGCGATGACATGATCGAAAGCCTCTCAGCCCTTCCGGCCGTTCAATCGGCGCTGGATCAGATCATCCAGCATTTCGGCACCGATATCGTCGCCGAGGTCACGGGCCGCAGCCGCCGCATCGTCAAAAAGACCGGCGCTCACGGCCGCCCCGTGCTGGCCGTCGAAAACCGCTCCGGCTCGGCCAATCTCGCCGAAACCACCTCCTTCATGGACGATCGCAAGCAAATCCTGATCTTTTCAGATGCGGGCGGTACCGGGCGCAGCTATCACGCCGCCCTCACTGCCATGAACCAGCGCCGGCGCATTCATTACGTGCTGGAGCCCGGCTGGAAGGCCGACGCCGCCATTCAAGGCCTCGGGCGCACAAACCGCACGCATCAGGCCTCCGCTCCGGTTTGCCGCCCCGTGGCCACAGACGTGCGCGGTGAAAAGCGCTTTCTCTCCACCATCGCCAGACGCCTCGATACCCTCGGCGCCATCACAAAAGGCCAGCGTCAGACAGGCGGCCAGGGCCTCTTCCGCCCGGAAGACAATCTCGAAAGCCCCTATGCCCGTACCGCGCTCAACGTCTTCTACCAGCAGATCATCCTCGGCAAGATCCCGGAATGCTCGCTTGAAGACTTCGAAGAAGCGACCGGCCTTACACTTTCGATCGACGTCGGCGGGGTTCGCTCCGAAATGCCGCCCATGCACACCTTCCTCAACCGCATGCTGGCGCTTAAAATCGAAATGCAAAACGCGCTTTTCGCGCATCTGGAAAACATCCTCGCCGGCATCATCGAGCACGCGGTCTCCGAAGGCCGCTACGAAATCGGCCTCGAAACCATCACCGCCCACAGCCTGATCGTCACCAAGCGCCAGGCCATCAACCGTCACAAGAGCGGGGCTGAAACTTTGCTCTATGAGGTGGAGCGCAAGAACCGAACCGCGCCCCTCACGCTCGAACGCGCCATCGAGATTGCCTTCGACGCCAAGGCCAAATTCATCCGCAACGAAAAATCCGGCACCGCCGCTCTCCTGGTCAGCGCCCCCTCGCGCACGATCGAGGACGGCTCGGTCGAGCGCCGCTATCGCATCCTTCGCCCAATGGAAACCGATTATCTCAGCGAAGCCAGCCTGCACCTTTCATCCTGGAAAGAGTGCGACCACGAAACCTTCGAACAGCTCTGGGCCGCCCAGCTTGCAAAAATCCCCGAGTTCGTCACCTCGCGCCTGTTCATCGTCACAGGCCTCCTGCTACCGATCTGGAACCGCCTGCCCAACGATCACTGCCACATCTATCGCTTCACCACCGATGACGGCGAAAAAGTCATCGGACGCCCGGTGAATATGGCCGATCTGGCCAATCTGGGACTCACGCCCAGCTTCGAACAACCGGGCGAAGCCTACGACCACC
>OFDC01000329.1_pt1 | contig 39817 bp, 26 predicted proteins | sample 1520941 | NCBI WGS metagenome assembly OFDC01 (sample SAMEA94258168, study PRJEB24077) | hot springs metagenome | biome: Aquatic biome; feature: Water | place: India | collected 2012-12-06 | depth 5 m | reverse complement strand
ACAAAGCACTAATATCCACGCCATCGACGACTAAATTAGAGATATTGAAATACTCGGCTAAATCACTGGTGGTCAGCATTCTTGGTTGTCCAGGGATTAGTGTCAAGGTCTGATTGGGAATAAAGCCATCTACGGTACGAATATCAACCCCAACCCCCGACAAACGGATTTTTAGATACACATCCACCGAAGGTTTAGTGAGGTCTTTGAGCAATAAATGCACCTTGAATAGGTCGGTACTGGTACTCAACTCCGACCATTTCAAAGAATAGCTCGGCTTGACAATGGGCGTACAAGTAACGGGATAATTTTGGCACCAAGCCTTGAATGAAAGGAAAAGTATTAAGAACCTTAGCGATGTAATGAAATACCTTTGGGAGCGAGAAAAGACCTTCATAGTGAATTATATTATTGCTTTTTTGATACCCAAGCATCAAAAAGTGTGGATGTTTATTTTTTTAAGACCTTGACTTTCGGACTTAGGGACTGCGTAAACCGATATGCATAGGCCAAATTAGTGGTTAATTCTTTAAATGAAGATGGATTAAATCCCTCCTTCCTTTGAGCGTCAGCCAGACTTTGTTTGTCTAAATAAATGATGTTCAAAGTCAAGTTATGCTTCTTTTGAATGGAATAAGTCAAGCCCACTCGACCACTAAGGATATTATTGGTTACAGCACCTTGTGCCAAAGAACTGCTATACATCAAACCCACCATCGCATTTAATTCATTGGCAAAGCCCTTGCTCAAGGTCAGGGAAGGCCCCCACATGAAATCATTGAAGGCGGCCACCTCATTTTTACTCACATTCATTGCTGCGGCCAAATTAAGTTTTTGGCTCTTGATGCCATAGCCATAATTGGCTGAAAGATTATAGAGTTTCGCAGCATTATTTTGCACTCCCTGCTGGTCATTGCCATTTTGATAAATCAAATTAATAGCCAAATTATTGATAATATCATCCGATGCCGATGGCAAAGCAAAGTTCATCATCGCCGTGATATTTTGATTGATTTGTCTGAAATTCAGCGTATCAAGGGCATCATAGGGTGTAATTTGGGTCAGATATTCAAAACTTGAACGAAGATTTGAATAGCTCAAAAAGTTAGAATAGGAGAAATTCAAACTTGTTTTCTCGGAGGGTTGGAGAGCCACATTGGCCATCCCGACGAATCGACTGAGGGTTTGTAATTTATCTTTCGTTAAATTATCTCTTTGCAAACCTACATTGCCATTAATGGAGATTTTCCCTTTTTTGATTTGAGTAGCCACTTTTGCCGTAATATTTTCCAAGTTATTGGTAAAGTAATAGGCCCCCAAGGTACGGTATTCTGGGTCGACTCGGTTATATTCTACCCCACTCGTAAACCCCTTGCCTTTATAATCCATTCCCAAACGAATGGCTTTGTTATAAGTAGTAGAAGCATTAAGCGGCAACAAACCTGCATAAGAATTAAAAAATGTTTTTTGTCTGGCACCTTCCATTGTCCGTACATCTGTCGTCATCCCCGAAAAAGCAATTTCTGACTGAATACTGAGTTTTTTGCCAATCCCCTTTTTGAGTTTGAGCGACGTAGCTACATTGGCCTGTGGAAAAATGCGTTGGGCATCCAACGAATACGGCAAAGAATTATAACGGTCTTTGGCGGTAAATAAAATAAGCTCAGCCGCATCATTTTCTTTTTTTACGCCCAGCATTACACCCACACCAAAACGTTTAAAAGAAGGCTGGTTGTTACGAACGGTGAAAGCAGTATCCAGTCGAGTCGCCTTTTTTAAATTTCCAAGCATTAAACTTCCGTAAAACTGAGCCTTTGAGGCATCTTTACTTTTAGGTTTATACTCCACCCCAATACCATCGTAGCGATGAGCCGCCAGCGTATAAGGAGAAAAATTCAAGGCACAAGTACCGATATGCAACGTCCAACCTTTGTAAGTGGGTTTTAAAACCAGTCGATTAAAAGGTTGAGTAAAACGGTAATTTCTATCAAAAGGATGAGCAAATTGTACATTCTGGTTAGAAAAGCTAAACTGCACAGGCATTTTGATTTTACCCAAAATATCCAAAGTCAGATTACCGCTGTACAAAAAGTTCAATGGTACTTGTCGATCAGCAATGCCCCAAGCATTGTAGTAGCTATGATTGGCCGTGATACCCCCATTGACTTTGATATCGCCGTTAAAAAGGTCTTTCACTCGAAAGTTCTTTAACTTTTCCAAGTCTTGGGCTTGGCTTTTTTGAAGGCCAATAACTACAAAAACTAAGATATTGAATAGTATGACGATCTTCTTCATATTTTACTCCTCCATCGGGGTGGTCATGGTTGTGGGTGGCTAATCAATAATGGCAATCCTTGTTTGGTTGACGGAATCTTCACTTCTGACAATGAGGAGGTAATTATCCGACTTCACTTTCACATCCATTTCAAATACATGCTGTAGTTTGGCCTCGCTTAAGGTTGTTTGATAGACTGTTTGTCCTGAAGATGCCCTCACTAAACTCACTTCAATAGGCTTTGCTCGAATCAAATCTACTGTAACGCTAAACTTTCCATAATTAGGATTCGGCAAAACAACCACCTTACTAATAAGTTTAGCTTTATCATAGCCTAATTTAGGGTCAGTTTTATCAACATCTTCGGGTTTGAAAACCTCAATATCATGTTTAACAAGAGCGATACAATCTCCCAGAAAGGCTTGCATCTGAACTACATATTTGCCATCATTGACAAAAGCAAACTTGATGCGTTTGATGTTTTCCTCCATCTTGTCAGCTTCGGCTGGTAATGTCCAAATCACCTTATCAGGAATTGGTTTGGTTATATCCATTGCTACGACTTCGTCTCCCACAAAAACCTGTACTGGCAATAAAAAATCTGCATCCAAAGCCTTGTCATTATTGACGAGCTCATAGGCAGCTTTCACTTCACAGCCTGACGCATTTTTAACCGACACACTGTATTTGCCCGCCACTGAAGTGGTTAAGGACTGGTGGTCTTGGCTGAGTTGCATATTTTCTTGTAAAGCCAGCTCTTTCAATGGGATTGCTGTGCCATTAAAATACCACTGAACGGTCTGATTGGGGTTATTAGCATTGAGTATCAACTGCTGTCCCTTACAGACTTTTTCGGGTAAATAAGAGCTAAAATCAATCGCATTGAGTTGGGCTGGAACAGGAACTTTGACCGAGGTTTGGAGCTGACAACCATTGGCATCTTGCAATCGAATAGAATAAGTCCCCGAAGTAAGATTATCAAAAACAAATGCATCAATCGTCGATGGATTTACCATCGAAAGAACTTCATTCAATTGAGTTTTGTAAGGCGGAGTACCTCCTTTCATCGAAATGGTAATGGCTCCATTGGCATCTCCCACACAAGCAGGGGTGACCACTTTCTCTTCCGTCGCACGCAAAGCAGTTGGCCACTTCAGTACCACACTTTTAATTGTATCTTCGCATTGTTTGGCATCCAATACCTTGAATGTATATTCAGCTTGGCTGAGTTTTTCAAAAAGTCCTGTTTTGGTAGAATCAACATTATCCCGAATGAAGGTATAACCCCCATTCCCCCCAACAGCCTTAACTTCGATGATACCATTGGCTTCTCCCGCACACAAAGGATTCGCTTGCTTGACAAGGCTCATGAGAAGCTTGTCGGGTTCTTTTAAAGTAATCTCCGTCTTCTTGAAACATTGGTTCGCATCTTTGACATAGATTTGATAAGTACCAACCTTTAGGCTCTGAAAGAGGGGTTTGTCTTCGTAAATTTTATCATCCAGCGAATAAATAAAATTAGGCGTTCCGCCCGTAGTATTTATCAAAATGGAGCCATTGGCTTCCCCAAAACAACGAATCAAATCTTGGTTGATGGGAAATAACTTCAGCTCATCGGGTTGTTTCACTTCTACATTTTGGGTATAAATGCAGGCATTTTTATCCCGAACCGTCATCTGATAATTTCCAGCAAAGAGTTGATTAAACTCAGTTCCCGTTTGGAAAGCCTGTTGATTTAAGTTATACTCATAAGGCTGCGTTCCGCCTGAGGCAAAAGTATTAATTTTGCCCGTTTGGTCGCCATAACAATCATTGGTCTTGACCGTAAAACTCGCCTTTAATAATTCAGGTTCTGACAAACTTGTACTAAGTAAAAACGTACAATTATTGACATCTTTTCCAGTTACCTGATATGTTCCTGCTTTGAGATTCGTAAAAATGGGGGATGATTGAAAAGTAGTATTATCCAAAGAATAACGGTAAGGTTGAGTACCACCATTGATGCCTACTTCCAGTTTGCCCGTCTGGTTTTCAAAACAAGTCAAATCACTTTTGGACACCAAATTCAAAGACAATGGAGCGGGCTGATCAATGCTTTGTTCAATGGTTTTCACACAACCTTTACTGTCTTTGACATATACCGTAAAATTTCCAGCAGGAAAAGCTGTCAAGAGTACTGCGTTCTGATAAGTACTATTATCTTTAGAATATTGATACGGACTCGTACCACCCGTAGCGGCTAAAGTGATGGTGCCATCGCTACTGCCATTGCAAAGGGTATTACTAAAAGCCACCACCGAAGGCACGAGTAAAGTCGGTTGAGTGACGGTAATAACAGTGGAGGTTTTGGTACAACCATTGGCATCTTTGACCCAAAACTGGTAGGTATTGGCCTTTAGTCCATCAAAGACATTACTACTAACAAAGTTGGTCCCATCTATTGAGAACGTATAAGGAAGCGTTCCACCCGAAGCAATCACTTGTCCCTTGCCGTCACTTCCCGCAAAACACGAAACCTCTTGCAGTACACTCGAAGCAGTAGTTACCAAGGTAGGTTGGCTCAAAATTGGGTTTTGAGTAAAACTACAACCATTGTTGTCTTTCACCGTCACCGTATAATTCCCTGCCGAAAGATTCGTAAAATCATTACCCGATTGGTAGTTAGTGCCATCAAGTGAATATTGGTACGGACTCACCCCGCCCGTTCCGACAATGCTAATTTTTCCTGTTTGGTCGCCATTACAAAGATTACTTTGCAGTGTGATGTTGGACTGTAAGAGACTGGGTTGGCTCAAAGTCACTCGAATACTGTCCAAACAGCCAATGCGGGTTTGGGCGGATATTTTGTAGGTTCCTGCACTCAAACTACCAAAATTGGCATTCGATGAAAAGCCACCATTATTGATGGCATAAGTAAACGGCCCCATGTTATTATCGCCAAAGGCATTGATAAAACCATTATTGCCACCAAAACAAGAGATATTTCCCAAGGCCGATACTTTCAAATCCGCTCGGTTTTGTTCTTTGATTTCTACACTGACTACACTTTTGCAGGACAAGGGACTATCTTGAATGGTAATGGCGTAAGTATTGGGTGATAAATTATTGAAAGTCCGATTGCCCGAAAAATTACTGCCATTAATGGCCAAATTATAGTTTCCATTTCCACCTGTAATATTGTCAATGCTTAAATTAGCTGTTGGTATTTGACAGTTGATGGGGTTAATGGTGTAAGTAGCTTTGATGCTATTGGGTAGTTCTAAATTCACGGCTTCGGTGTAGGCACACAAATTATCGGTGACGGTAACGTAATAAGAACCATTGGGCAAATTGGTAAAACTATTATTCCCCGAAGCCGATGTTTGATTACTGATGCGATAGACATAATTTCCCTGTCCCCCTCTCACATTATTGACCACGATGCTTCCATTTTCCGTCACGCAATCAGTGGGTAATGTTTTGGCAATGTCAAATCGAATGGGGCTACTCTTGGCAATTATCGTGACAGGAAAATCTTTGGAGCAAGAGTTTTGGTCTCTGTAATTGACTACATAATTCCCAATTTTGAGATTGTCGAAATATCCACTTCCGTTAGCGGCAGTAGCTAAACCATTACCATTGAAATCAGTTCCCGATAAACTATAAGTAAAAGCACCAGTGCCTCCTGAAGCACCCACTTTGAAAAAGCCCGTGGCGTAACTGGCACAATCCACGTCTTGTTTTTGTAAAATAGAAATGTTGATGTCGCTTGGCTCGCTCAAGTTTAGGCTAATACTGGTTTGACAGCTATTGGCATCTTTGCCATAAATTGTGTAGTTTCCAGCAGATAGAGTTGTAAAAGTGCCCGAGGTTTGGAAGTTGTTATTATCTTTTGAGAATTGATATGGAGCCGTACCCCCCGACATAACTGCCTGAATACTACCTGAGTTATTTTGGTAACAAGTCAGATTAGATTGCGAGCTGATGCTTACTTGTAAAGCTTGAGCTGGTTGTAAAATATCTATAGAGATGGGTTTTGTACAACCTACGTTATCCTTGACAGTAAACACAGCAGTTCCTGCAGCAAAACCATCAAAAGTTCCCGAAGTCTGAAAATTGCTGCCATCCTTAGAAAAAGTATAGGGAGCTATTCCGCCCGTTGCAGCAATGGTAGCCGTGCCATTATTACCACCTAAGCATGAAACGTCTGTTTTACCGCTGACGCTCGGCAGAATATCGGTCGGTTGGGTCAGTGTTAGACTGCCCGTGGTTTTGATACAACCATTGGCATCTTTCACCCAAAAGCTGTAAGTACCAATCGCAAAAGAAAAATTAGCACCGCTCTGGTACGCTGTGCCATTGGCCGAATAAGTATAAGGACTGGTACCCCCACCCGCTAAGACATTGATGCTGCCATCATTGCCACCAAAACAAGTCACGTGTTTAGTGATACTCGGCGTAGCCGTCAGCACTGTTGGTTCATTGACCTTGACAGTTTGGCTATTCAAACAACCTCGACTATCCTTGGTTTGGATGGTATAGCTACCCGCTGTCAAAGCACTGAAGGTACCTGTACTGACAAAATTGATGCCGTCTCGGCTATATTGATAGCTTGGGGTGCCCCCACTTCCCACCGCCACGATTTGCCCTGTTTGATCGGCATTGCAGAGATTATTGGTGATAGTAATTACTGCAGAAACAAGACTTGGTTCGCTAACGGTAGTATTTATACTTACTTTGCAAGCTTGGTTATCTTGGGCATAAATGGTATAGGCGTTGGCTGCTAAAGCACTAAAAGTTCCCGAGTTTTGGTAGGTTGTATTATCTTTTGAAAAAGTATAAGGCCCCACCCCTCCCGTAGCACTGACCACAATCTGTCCCGAATTATCACCATGACAACTCAGGTTGGTAATAACAGGGCTACTAATTACAATAGCGGTAGGTTGTAAAATACTGGTATTTGTGGTTTGGGTACAACCTTTGGCATCTTTAAGAGTAAAGGTATAATCCCCTGCCACCAAGGCTGTAAAACTGGAATCAGATTGAAAAGTAGAGCCATCCTTAGAAAACTGATAAGCCTTAGTTCCACCATTGGCTTTGAGTTTCACTACTCCCGTATTGGCACCATTACAAAGCACATCTACTTTCGTATCAATGCTTAATTCTAAGGCATTTGGTTGGGTAATACTTAGAATTGTACTTTCTTTGATACAGCCGTTTGCGTCTTTTACCCAAAACTTGTAATTATTTACCCCCAAATTAGTAAATATGTTCGAACTGACATATATTGTACCATCCTTAGAAAATTGATAGGCAGGCGTTCCTCCCGTAGTATTTAGAGTAATCTGCCCATCTGCTCCACCATAGCAATTAATATTTTTAATATCTGGATTAATACTTAAATCACTCGGTTGAGTTATGATTTGCGAAGCCACATTGACGGTACACAGATTATCTTTGACTTTCACCGTATAGGTATTGGCACTTAAACCCGTAAAGACATTGCTCGCAACGAAGTTGGTCCCATCAATCGAATACTGAACCGTACCTGAAGGAACTCCTGCTGAAATGATGGTAATAGAACCAGTGTTTCCTCCAAAACAACTTACATCTTGGCTTGTTAATGTAGCACTTAGTGTACTGTTAATACCAATGCTTTCATTCAAGTTTTTTGTGCAACCAGCAGCGTCTTTGACCCAAAAAGTATAGGGACCAGCCCCCAAATTGGAAAATGTATTTGAGGTTTGATAATTGGTATTATTAATGCCGTACTGTAAAGTACCAATCCCTCCTGAACCATTTAACGTGATAGAGCCATTGTTTTCGCCTACACAATTTGCATTATTTTTAGTAGCTAAAGAGAAGTTTAAGGCTGCATTTTCGTAGACATTGATATTTTTGGTGGTTTCACACCCTGAAGCATCTCGGACTTTGATGTTGTAATTTCCGGCATTGAGTCCCCCAAAGAAATTACTATTTTGAAATGCTCCACCATTGATAGCATAAAGAAATGGTGATTTTCCACCATTGACATTGGCGGTTATACTACCCGTACTGCCACCATTACAAGCGACATTCACCACACTCTCTGCTATACTCATGTCATCTACTACATTGAATTGTTGACGTGTTTTCAAAACGCCATCAACAATTACACCTACCCATTGGCTACCCGAGTTACTGGGTTGCCAAGTAATCCCCGTTCCGTAAGGTAAAACGCCCCCATTGGAAAGATTACCACTGGAAGAAGTATAAACTACTGAACGAGCAACCGTCTTTTTTAATACATTGTCGATGTAAAATTTAAAATTGGCTCCATCGAAAGTGATTTTAAAGGTAGATGCACTGAAATTTCCTGATTCAGTGTTTTCAATGGTGCCATTATAAGTATATTCTTTGATAGTAATGGTATTATTATCCCACATCCGAAACCCAATGGCTCCCAAGGCTATTTCCTGTATATCAAAAGGTAAAACCCCATTATGCTGATATTCTAAACTAAAAGGACTGCGGCCCGAGAAATTGGAATTACTGTAAAAAGCAACAGTACCATTGTAAGTAATCGACCCATTGCCATTGATGGTATAACTAATGGGGTTATTTGAGCCTTGTAGGTCTGCTCCAACAATACCACTATTTAAGGGGCTGCCATTAATGAGAAATTTACCCGAAGTATAAGTGGTTCCAAAACTACTGGTACCGATTAAAATATTGTACTTATGCAATCCGTGGGCATTTATGTTAATGGCTTCACACTTTCCCACAGAAATCGGATTTGATAAACGGTCATAAGGAGCCGATTCATCCGTCGAACCAATACCATTGCCTGAATAACTATTTCCATTAGGCACTTCTATGTACACATAATCATCTTCGACCGTACGGGAAGCGGCTACACTGCCGCAAGCATCTCTGACCTCAAATGTATCGCCTGGCTTGAGTTTACCAAAATCAAAGCTAATTTTGCAAATGCCATACGCACAAAATCCCTCGAAATAATCAACATCTTTAACCCATTTGACATTATTGACCCAAAATTGGATACCATCGGGCTGGTAACAAACTTGGTTAAAAACAGTCACCCCCGTTGATGTGTACTTAATACTTGGTAGATAAAGTTTATTTTGGGCCGATGCACCAATGGTGCTTGCACCGAAGGCTCCTACTACCAGTAAGAGCCAAAGAAGTGGTCTTAAATGCATAAACTTGTGTAAATTTATCTTACGCTTTTTCAGCAATTTGTAAGTGTGTTTGGAATAAATATGGTATCTTTTATTTTAGTGAAGGGAGCAGAAAATGTTTCACTTTGTTCTCCACTTAATTAGCATCAGATATTCATGGAAATTGATTACTTTTATTTGTTCATAAAAGGTTGGGGCTGTACAATACCCTCAACAAGTTGCATGAGCGTCATAAAGGTCTTTAAGTCTGGTCAATGTTCCCCAAAATTTCCTCTCTGAAGCTTTTTTTATTTTGACTTCACATTTCACAAGAGTCACATTATTGGGTATAGTAAATAGGGATATTAGTGCACCGAGGTAGGTTTCATAAGGAACTTCTATGCTGGTGGTTTGGGCGATGGAAGAATGCAAAAAAAACAGCAAAGTTGACATAATTATTTTATTGTAGATTACGCTGGCAAAAGTTGTACTGCCGGCAAAAATGAGAAAAAAAACCTTATTCTAAGAAAAAAAATATGTTTTTTTTACATTTTTTTAATCAATACCGCTTAATCATGGAAACAGTACCGTTCAATGAGAAAAACTTAAAATGCATCCTCATTCTCCTATTATTTCAGTCGATTTTGTATCACTTACTTGAGATCATTTAGTTATAGCCCATACCTACGAAAATAGATGTATCGAGCTTACCCAATCGAAGATAGAATAATGTGATACATTTCCTATAAAAATACTGCCTTAAAAGAGTATGCTGTTGACCCATGCAAATTTACTTTCTACGTAAAAACTGCGACTTTTTACAAAGAAAATATGACTTCTTACGTAAATACTGAGACTTTCTATTCAACAAGAAAAGTGGATGTCGCTCTTATATAGTGTTGAATAAAAGAAAGTACAAAATTTGTCATCGCTTTGCTATAAAATTTCAAATTGAATTTTTGGGTACGAATATTAAAATCTGAGCGGCATTAAGAGCTCCGTTTTTCTATAAATTCCTTCAATAATAAATATTTTCTGTATCCTAAGTGGGTTTCGACAATAGTATTGAGTGGAACACCTAATTGGTTCAGTTGAAAAATGTTGTCTTTGTCGTAGATAAATTGTTGAATTACGCCTTTGGGTTTTCCCAATTTTATTCTTCTTTCTTTTCGTGCTTTTAGCCCTTCTATGTTTTTTTTGATATAAAATCTCTTTCCAATTCTGCAACCGTTGAAAATATGGCGAGCAAAACCTTATTAGTCATATCACGTTGATTGCTTGGGTCAAGAGTAAACCTTGTTTAATAAGTAAGAATGACTTTACACTTTTTGGTTTAAATGAGTTCCTCAATAATTTGTAAAACCTCCTTGATTGACCTACCTAGTCGAGAAAGTTCAGAAACAATAAGAGGCTGTTTAAATTTTATTCAATAAATGTTTTATGGCAGAGATTTTTACAATTTCTTCTGCAGTTCTCATTAATAATTCATAATTGCGACATAATCTTCGGTCATTATCAAACCAAGCAAAGGTTCTCTCAATAATCCATCTCCTAGATATTGGCTCAAAAGAATTGTTTAGTTTGTCTGTCCTTAGAGTAATTTTAAGCATATATCCGAATTTTTTCTTTATCTCGGCTACCAAACTCCCTCGATAACCACCATCAGCCAAGATAATTTTAACTACTGTTACCATTATAGCAATCAAAAAAACATTTTTATCTATCACTACATGCCGTCCAATACCCTTTACCTTCAATAAACAATATTATAATGTGATAAATACGTTATAAAACCATAAAAGCCTAGTCAAAGTGCCTTAATTATCAATTTTATTTCAGAAATAAGGTCTCTGTATTCCTTAACTGTCAAGATTTCTGAATTTTGTTTCAATAAATTAAGTATTTTTTCCTTTACTACCAATGGCTGATTAGCCTTTTTGGGCTCCCCTACCCCTGCTTTTAATTCGCCTGTCTTGCCAAACTCAATTACTTCTGCTTTAGTTAAAAGTGATTTTCCTTGTAATACTTCTGTTCTTAAATCAGCAGGTAAGTTCTCTACACTCTTGGCGAAAAGAGCGTCATTCCTAATCGTCTTTTCTGAGATATTAAATTCCTTTGCCAAGTCTTGTGCAGTGGTTGTTTTTTCATAATGGTAAATTTTGCCATTATGCTTTTCATTAGCATTTTTATCCTCTGTTGATGCTTCGTTTTCATAATGGAAAATTTTACCATTATGCTCATCTCGCTCATACTTACCTTTTTCTTTCTTCAATGAAAGATATTTTAGACCCCTAAAATATGAGATTTGTTCAGGGTTTAAGTTTCTTCGGCCAAGCTGGTGATTAATCATATAATCTTTGGCCGAATCCATTGTCTCAAACTTTAATGGACTCGAAATCTTAAAGTCTACTAAATGATTCTTACAAATTTCATAGCGATTATGTCCATCTAAAATCACATAAACAGGGTTTTCCATCTCTGAAATACCAGCAATCTTCTCAGTTGTTAGCCAAATCGTCAATGGGTCTTTACATCCATGTTCGAGTATATTATTTTCAAGTTGCTGAAATTCCTCCTTAGTCAATGCTGGAATAAATCTTTTAAGTTCATCGACAACAATTAGGCTTTTCTTTATCTTCTCCTGTTCTGAAAATGCTGAAACAGGCAAATTCTGAGTCGCCTGATTAAAGCCCGCCATAAAATCTACTTTCTTAGCCATTGTATTATGTAATATTAAATTGAAACTATTTCTTGTGCTAAAGCGGCATATTGCTGCGTTGGAGACGCAGTAGGAGCATACATAAATAAATCTTGCATAGCTAATTGCGATTGACGCACAGCAGTGGCATTCTCGACAATAGCATCAAAGATGCGAAAATGTTTATATTCTGCCTTAACTTTTTCTATCATCAATTGATGTGCTGATTCTATATTACGACCATTTCGTTTGACCATCGTAAATAAAATCCCCTTAACAGTCAGTGTTGGATTGCTGTATTCCCTGATACTATAAATAATCTCAAACAACTTTTTCATTCCGTGGTAGGTAGATGCTTCTGGCAAAAAAGGGATAATACAACTATCTGAAGCAACGAGAGCGTTTTCGGTAAGTATTCCAAGTGAGGGAGGGCAGTCAATTAAGATATAATCGTAGTTTTCACGCACCGAGCTAATTCTTTTTGCCAATCTACTGTTGGCACTTACTGAGGCTATTAGCTCCTGTTCTCGCTCTGACATCTTAATATCTGATGGTACTAAATCTAAGTTGTCTTGTAAATGAATAATTGGTAAAGGTTCGTTTTCAAGCAATGAATGTATGATTTGCTTATCGAATGAAAACTGGTTGAAACACTGTGTAGTATTTCCTTGAGAATCCATGTCAATCAATAGTACTTTCTTACCAAGTAATGCCAAAGCCTTTCCTAAGTTTATGGTGGTTGTAGTTTTAGCAACTCCCCCTTTATGATTCACAATCGAAATTACCTGTGCTTTGGTAGTTTGATTTTTGAAACCATATTTCCGCAAAATAGGCTCTAATAGGCTGCAATTTTTTTGATTAAGTACAATTTTACCTTTTGTTGCCTTATTAAGTGTACTTGCTGGTAGGCCCGCCTCTTTTTCTAACTGTGAATGATTTAAGGCAGGATTATTTTTTAAGAAAGTAATTATTTGCTCCGATGTCATTATGAATAGCTTTAAACTAATTACAAATAAAAATCTATTTTTTTAGATAAGCAATTTTATTTTTCTTAAAATTTAGAAATACTTTTTATAAGCAAACCAAATTACAACAGTAAAACGACTTTTATGGGGTTTTACGGACATACGCTTTTTATTAAAAAAAACTACAAAAACGACTTTTATCGGGTTTTCAAAACATTTCTCTTTTATTAGAAAGTAAAATACTATTTTTATATAACGACTTTTATGGGGTTTCGTTAGAAACTCTTTCTTTGAATATCAAAAAACAAAAACGAATACATTTTACTATATCTTTTCTTTAAAAAGAAAAATTTTTAAAACAACGACCTGTTTTGTATCTTTCTTTTTTCTTTCTTTATCTTTATATTCTTTCGCTTGATGTAAAGTGCTATAAATCAATTACTTACATAGTAATAAAACGACTTTTATGGGGTTTAAAACGACCTTTATGGGGTTTAAAACGACTTTTATAGGGTTTAAAAACGACCTTTATGGGGTATCAAAACGACTTTTATAGGGTTTAAAACGACTTAAAAAAATATTAGTCGTTTTTGTGTGTTTATATTTCAAAATGTATATACTTTTGCGATAAGTATATACATACAAATCAACGCTTTTTACTTCATGGAAGATAAAAAAAGAGAAAAAGCTATTGAGGCTATTTCGAAAGACCCTAACAGAATAATAAAGACTAACCCAATTATTAATGCAAGGTATGATATAACTACCGTACAAATGAAGGTCTTTTTGAAGATCATTGCCTCAATGGATCAAAGTAAAGATGATATTTCAGAAGTACAAATTTCGGTAGGAGAGTTGCAAAAGTTCGTAGGAAGGTCTTCTAAAAATATTCATAAGTATCTTCAAGATGAGTTGGTTAAGCTTAAACAGCGAAATATTTATTATGAGGACGAAAATATTAGATTAGATACAAATTTGTTAAGCTCAATCATTTACTACAAAAAGCAAGGCTATTTTTCTTTTGAGATTCCCAAAGCCTTAAAACCATTTTTACTTCAGATTAAAGAAAATTTTACTGTTTTAGATATTCGGAATATGCTTTTTCTTGAAAGCATCTATGCAATGCGATTTTATGAATATTGTAAGGAGTTTGAAAGGTTTAAACAATTCGAGATAGATGTAGAAGAGATTAAACAAAGGTTTGGAATTGCTGATAGGTACAAAAATTATTTTGATTTTAAACTGAAGGTCATTAATCAAGCTCGAACAGAGCTGATGAAGAATTCAGAGCTTTATTTTGACTTTGAAGAAATAAAAGAAGGGAAAAAGGTTGTAAGACTGAAATTCACTGTTATCAAAAATAGTACGCAAAGAAATAATGATGTTGTTGAGCTTAACCCAGAGATAGAAGAGTCTGTACTTGAAATTATTGAATTAGTGAAAATGTTTGTAGCGGAGTCAACCGTAAGGAGTTGGTTTGAAAAATATCCATACGAACAAATAAAGAAGGGGGTTCAATACACATTGAATCAGGTAAAATCTGGGGTAGTGAAAGATACGGGAGCCTACTTACAAAAGATGGTAGCTACTGCTGACCTATTTGACCCAACTGAATTGGTAAAACAAGAACAAAAAAGAAAAAGAGAGCAGGAGAAAGAAATATTAGCCAATAAAGAACAAGAACAAGCAATTGAAAATGCTCAAGGTCAGATAAAGGCAGAGTTTTATAATGCAAAAATGGATTTAACAGTAAATATTTTATCGAAGGATAGTAAATTGTTTCTCGCAATCTTAAATCAACTGAGGTTGGAAAATGAGCAAGAGCATAAGCCTTTCTTATCTGAAATGGCTCTCAATAACTACAAGCGGGGTAAAGATTCAGAGAAAGATAGTTTAGAACAATTTCTATTTAATTTAGGAGAGGGGGGAAGCTTTGCAAGCTATGTATTTGATTATTTACAAAAGGAATATTCTACAGTTTATACAAAACTCAAACAAGATTTTCTGCCCAAAGCAAGTAGGGTAGGGGTGAGAGCTGACGAACTGGTATAGTTTTTTATTTTCGATTAATGAAAGAGTATCTCACTAATGTTATATAAATAGTGGTTAATATTGTATCAAATTCAATCATTGTAATCGCCCTAAGAGTAATACGAAATAATAGGGCTAAACAGACAAAAGAAAAAGCAATAGAACAAACCCTGTGGGAATCTGCCAACAAATTGAGAGGGAGCGTAGAGCCAGCCGAATATAAACACGTTGTTTTTGGTCTCATATTTTTAAAATTTGCCAGCGATAAGTTTGAAGAACATCGCAAGGCAATGAGATAGCCAAAGAGCAAGAAAAATATCTTGAAATGCCCGATTTCTACGGCATGGCTAATGTATTTTTATCTTGATGAAGAATCTCGTTGGAGCTATATCATCAAAAACTCTAAGCAAAACGATATTGTTTTAAAGATTGATACCGCCCTGCTTATGATGTTTTTGAAATAAAAGATACAAGTGTTCTTTACCCTGAATATTTGATGATGTGGTTTTCACGAAGAGAGTTTGACCGAAATGCTTGGTATTACACAGATGCCGATGTTCGTGGTGGTTTGCCTTGGAAATCGTTTTGTGATATGCAGCTCCCGATTCCATCCATTAGCAAACAAAGAGAAATTGTAAAAGAATACAACGTTATTCAAAACCGAATAGCACTCAACCAAGCAGCTCATTCAAAAACTCGAAGAAACCGCCCAAACGATTTATAAACAGTGGTTTGTGGACTTTGATGATAGTAAATCAAATTTTCTTAAAGAATACATAGAAACAAATCCAAAGCTTGAACTAAGAAAAGGAAAATATGTCAACATATATTGAAATGACAAACCTTTCAGAAACATCTATGTGTATAAACGGCAAAGCAGAAAGAGAGTATCAAGGAGGGGCAAAATTTCAAAATGGCGATACACTTCTTGCTCGAATTACACCGTGCTTAGAAAATGGAAAAACAGCCTTCGTTAATACATTAAAGACTAATGAAGTTGCTGCGGGTTCTACCGAATTTATTGTAATGAGAGCCAAAAATAATGTGAGTTCATATTGGGTATATTGTTTAGCCAAAGATGAAGACTTTAGAAATTATGCTATTAGTAGTATGATTGGTTCATCAGGACGACAAAGAGTTCATGAAAAGTATCTTGAAGACTATAAGCTTCCTTCAATTAGTATGGAAAAGATGGAAAAGTTTGATTTTGTAGCTAAACCAATTTTTGAAACTATCAGATTAAAACCATTAGAAAACCAAAAACTAAGCGAATTAAAAGACTTGCTACTTTCTAAATTGGCAACGGTGGGAGAATAAAATAATATTGTAAATGCTATATAAATGTCAAGTTTTTTACATTAAAAACTTGACATTTGTGTTTTAATCATTAACTTTGCTATCATGAAAGTAGCAGAGCAAATACGAGAACAAATAAAAAATATACCCGAAAGTCAGCCTTTTGGGTATGATGCTTTGGGTATAGCCCCCGAAGATTTCTTCACGGCCGCCAAAGCCCTGGAGCGTTTGGTAAAAAAAGGAACAATAAAAAAAGTTTCAAAAGGTGTTTTTTATAAGCCCAAAATGACCATAATGGGGCCACTTGGGCCAGATTATAATGCTATCTTGAATGATTTCTTATATAAAAACAAAAAGCGGGTGGGCTATATAACAGGGGGCGTATTATATAACCAGTTGAACCTTACTACGCAAAATTATTTTAGAACAAAAATAGCCACCAACCGAAGTCGAAAGAAAATAGAAATGGGTTGGCTAAAAACAAGTACTGTCAAGTCGTATGTTGAGATAACCGAAGAAAACTATCAACTTTTAGGTATTTTAGATGCCATTAAAGATATAAAAAATATAGCTGATACTTCTACTACAAAAGCTATTAAGATATTGGCAGGAAAACTGGTAAATTTTGAAAAACCAGCCATTCAAGGTTTACTCAATTATGCACTACAATATCCACCAAGAGTTCGGGCATTGTTAGGTGCAATCATCGAAGATAAGTTTGCAAATGTTTTTGATTTAGAAACATTACGAAAAAGTTTGAACCCAACTACCACCTATAAGATAAGCATCAAAAAAACGGATTTGCCAACGATTGAAAACTGGAATATCAAATGAAACTGCACCAAAACATAGAATTATACATTGATATGGTTCAGTTTACAGCCGATGAGATGGGTATAAAAGCGATTTACGTAGAAAAAGACTATTGGGTTACGTATGCTTTGTATAAAATTTTTCATAACGAAATAGGCAACGATACAGTGTTTAAAGGCGGAACGGCACTATCAAAATGCTATGACATGATAGACCGATTTTCGGAAGATATTGATTTGGTGGTTCTACGCCGAGAAGGCGATTCTGATAATAAACTCAAAACCAAGCTAAAAACTATCAGTCAAGTTGTGTCTGAAGTTTTGCCCGAAGTAGTAATTGATGATATTACTAAAAAAATGGGCATGAATCGGAAAACGGCTCATAGCTACAACAGAGAATTTTCTGGAAATTATGGGCAAGTAAGAGATGTGATTATACTTGAAGCAACGTGGTTGGGGTATCATGAGCCTTTCACGTACCGACCGATGCAATCATTTGTGGGGCAAATGATGCTTACTAACGGACAAACAGGTATAGCAGAAGCCAACGGCTTGATGCCATTTGAAGTACGAGTACTCGACCCAACCCGAACACTCTGCGAAAAAATCATGAGTTTGGTGCGTTTCTCTTACGGCGAAAACCCAATCGAAGATTTACGGAAGAAAATCAGACACACCTACGATTTACACCAATTATTGCAGCAAACAGCATTTTTGGAGTTTTTACACTCGCCCGATTTCGATGAAATGTTGCTAAAAGTAGCCAATGATGATGTAAGCAGTTTTAGAAATAATAATGAATGGCTCGTAAATCATCCGTCAGAGGCTCTTATTTTCAAAGATTTAGCTAATGTTTGGCAATCGCTAAGACCAGTTTATAATGGAGATTTTCGGAATTTAGTTTATGGTACTTTACCCAATCCTGATGCGGTGTTGGCAACCTTAACCGAGATAAAACAACGCTTACAAACTACCACATGGAATATAAAAATTGAAAAATAGCTATGAAATTCACCGAAGCACAATTAGAAAAGGCATTTATTGAGTTGCTGCAACAAGAAGGGTACGAGTATCGTTTGGGCAATACTATTGCCAGAGCCACCGATGAAGTATTGATTGAAGAAGATTTAATCAACTATCTTCTGCGTAAATACCAAAGCAATCAACTCACTAAAAACGAAGCCAAATCTATTATTCTTCAATTAAAAACATTGCCTGACAGCGATTTATACGAAAGTAATAAAACGATTATGCGTTGGCTGAGTGATGGTTTTATCTTGAAACGTGAAGACCGCAATCAAAAAGATATTTACATATAGCTGATAAGGTAGAGCGGCCAAGGTTGTACTGAACAACAGTGAGTTAGAGAAAATAGAAAAGTATTACCAAGAAGCAGCCGAAGCAGGTGCAAACGAGTATCAAATAGAAAAAAGCAAAGAAGAATCTGCCAAAATGGATGCTATCTTGGGCGAGACTTTTAGCATAAAGTCTCGCCCAGCCATTCCGCTATAAACTTATTTTTCCATAAAGAAATGAGTCCAATCCAATTTTGTGTTTTATATATGAGCTACCTACACTTTTTCTTATAATATATAATTTGAATTTTTCACATAAGATGTATCTGTTTCTACGTAAAAAGTGCCAGTACTTATTTCCCATTTGGATAACCCTGTAAATCCATATTCTTCCAAAATTAATATTTTTCAACTTTCATCCAATCACCAATAGATAAATAAAGAAGTATTATTTTGGTCTATAACCCAAAAAATCCGTCTTTTATATCAATCCAATTGTCGGAATATCAACGATGTTTTTTTTCACACCATTAATTATTACGTGAGTTCGGGATTATAATAAACTCAAAAGGGCTAAAAAATGAGATATTTGTGGAATCTGACACCTAAAACTCAAATTAAAGCCCAATGACAGAGCTAATTAATTGAAAATGGCGGCAGTCTTTGCTCATTTTGCAGGAAGAACCACTATTGCAAGACAATACAAAAGACTTTGACCTATAAGTTATGATTTCACGTCCTACCAACCCTTTGAATTTGAAAAAGATTTTATTCGTTTTCTTATGCTTATGTTTTTATAAAGCTTATTCAAAAGCTGACTTGATACACTTCGAACATCTAACGATTACCGAAGGCTTGCCTCACAACACCGTTTTTTGCTTGATGCAAGATAAACACGGGTTTATATGGGCAGGTACAAAAGATGGATTGGTTCGTTATGATGGCTATGAATGTAGAGTTTTTCGGCAATCCGAGAACGATACCAACTATTTTCAAGGCAAGAGCATACATGCAATTTTAGAAGATTCAAAGGGTAATCTGTGGGTAGGAACGCAAACAAACGGGATTAATTTTAGAGATACAAAAACGGGTATTTTTCGAAACCTTCAAGACAACCCATTGTTTAAACCAATTTCAAAAAAATGGATAAATTGTTTTTTTGAAGATAAAAAAGGCAAAATTTGGATAGGGACGATTGGAGCAGGTTTATGGTGTTTCGACCCAAAATCAAATCGGATGAGGCATTTTGACCGTGCTAATTCTCAACTCAAAGATAATAATATCTCAAATATCTCTCAAGACGAAAATGGTCGTGTCTGGGTAGCTGCGAGCGGAAACGGCATTTATTTTTTTGACAATAAAGAAAATATCCTTAGCCAAATTCATGCTACCGAAGCAGAAGATACAGATTTTGCCAGTTTCAGAAAAGTTTTTTTCCCAGATAAAAAGGGAAGCTTATGGGTAGCAACTGAAGGTTCAGGATTATACCAAGTCAATCTTTTAACGCTCAAAACTCGACGTTTTTCAATAAAAAATGGACTGACTTCTAACAATATCATGAGTATCGCCCAAAATAAACGTGGTGAACTCTTGTTGGCAACTGATGGTGGGGGATTGAATGTTTTTAATCCGCAGACAACTAATATTTATTCGGTTCGATACGGAAAAAAACAAGGAAATCTCAATTCTGATGCCCTTTTTAGCGTGCTGATTGACCACGACGAAAATGTTTGGATTGGTTCATTTAATGGTGGAGTCAACATCTCGAAAGCTCACAAAACTCATTTTGAATCGTTTACACAAACTGGTACTAAAGCAGGAGAATTGAGCCACCGCTCGGTTTTAAGTATCTGTGGAAGTAAAAGCGGACAAATCTATATCGGTACCGACGGTGGAGGATTAAATCTGTTCAATAAAAATACCAAGACTTTTTCGCTCATTCAGAATCAACCCACAGGATATGGAAGTGTGGTAAAAACCATTTTTGAGGATTCTCAGAAAAATATTTGGTTAGGCTATTTCGAGAATGGATTGAGCATTTTTGAGCCAAAATCTCACCGATTTAAGCATTTTAGGTATAACCCAAACGACCAAACGAGTATTGGAGAAAACAATGTGTGGTCGATAACCGAAGACCGAAGCCATCATATTTGGGTCGGTACTTTGGGAGGTGGTTTGGCTCGACTTGATAATTTAGAAAAAGGACAATTTAAGCGTTTTAATTTTCAAGCAAACAATCCATCGAGCATTTCGAGCAATGATATTATGGTGGTTTTTGCCGATAAAAACGACCAAATTTGGGTTGGAACTGATACCGAAGGATTGAACCTGTTTGATAAAAAAACTGAAAAATTTACCCGATTCCAGCACAAAAAAGGTAACAGTAAAAGCCTTTCGGCAAATGATGTTCGGTGTATTTTCCAAGATTCAAAAGGGCGTTTGTGGATTGGTACCGAAAGTGGCGGACTAAATCTATGGCTCGGTAAAGGAAATTTTGAACATTTTACAACTAAAAATGGGCTGATTTCAAACGCCATTATGAATATCTTAGAAGACAAAGATGGCTTCTTGTGGCTCAGTACGTTTAAGGGCGTGAGTAGGTTTTCGGTTGATACCAAGCAATGTCTTAATTATGATTTCAATAAAAACTCATATTTTAATGCTAATCAGTTCAATCAAGCCTCGGGAATTAAAGACCAAAGTGGTACTATTTTATTTGGTGGAATCAACGGTTTGACACTTATCAAACCCGAAGAAATTAGGTTTTTAGATAAAAAACCTCGCTTGGTTTTTACAGATTTCAAAATCTTTAATCAGTCTGTTCCTATCGGAAAACTACCGAATGAACGTACTATCTTGGAAAAAAACCTCGAAGAAGTTTCTGAAATCAATCTCTCTTATGATGATAATGTTTTTTCGTTTGAGATTGCGGCTTTAGATTTTACCGACCCTCCCAAAAATCAATATACCTACAAAATGGATGGTTTTGATGAAAATTGGCGTGTAACAAACGGCGAACAAAGACTTATAACTTATACTAATCTCGAACCCAAAACTTATACTTTTCGTGTTAAGGGAAGCAACAATAATGGTGTTTGGAGCGAAGAAAAGACAATAAAGCTAACGATTGACCCACCATTTTGGCAAACTTGGTGGTTCAAAACTATTATTTTGTTTGTGTTATTGGGTTTGGCGTGGCTTGCCTTACACATCTATACAACTCGCAGAGAAATGGTCTTGCGACAAAAAGTTTTGGAATATGACCATTCGATTTTGTCGTTGAAAAATGAAAATCTGGTTTCTGAAAGGAAAATCCTACAACTACAAAAAGAGATGTTGGCCAGCGAAATCGAGACAAAAAATTCAGAACTCGTATCGAAAGCCATTCAAATGGCTCATAAAAAAGAGATTCTCGAAGACCTCAAAGAGCAAATAGACGACATTAAAAATGCAAAAGATGCCGACAAAGGTAAACTCTTGAGTAATTTAAAATCGGCTTTGGCAACAGAGATTGAAGGTGAGAATAGTTGGAACCAATTTCTTTTTTACTTCGATCAAATAAACCAAAACTTTACAACCGAACTCCTCAAAAGGCATCCGTCACTAACTCAGAATGATTTACGAATGTGTGCCTTGACTCGCCTCAATATGAGCAATAAAGAAAAAGCTGTTCTTTTAAACATCACTGTTACGGGTGTTGAGAAAAGTCGTTATCGTCTAAAAAAACGCCTAAATCTTAATCCTGACGATGATTTAGTAGAGTACCTCCGAAAATTTTAATAGATGTCCAGTATTTGTCCAAGTGGTTTTTTGGTAATAAATTAAGAATAAATTGAAATTTGCTAATACAACACAGAGTCATTTACAAGTTAGCAACTTCAATTTAAAATAATTTATGAAACCACCAAAACCACTATTACATTTAGTACTCTACACTGCTTTCTTTAGTATTTTCTTCGTTCGGTCTTTTGCACAGACATGCCCCACATTGGTATGGCAAGACGAATTTTCAGGAACGTCCATTGACCCAGCAAAATGGAATGTCGTTATCGGCGATGGTTGCCCCAGTCTTTGTGGTTGGGGAAACAACGAACTTCAATCGTATCAAGCAGCTAATGTTGTTGTAAGTGATGGTACCTTAAAAATCACTGCAAGAAAAGAAACTGTTGGAGGGCGTAATTATACTTCAGGTAGGTTAGATACCAAAGATTTATTCTCACATGGTTATGGTAGATTTGAAGCCAGAATGAAACTCCCTAATGCCAAAGGGCTATGGCCAGCGTTTTGGATGTTATCACAGACTGAACCTTATGGCACTTGGCCTAAAAGTGGAGAAATTGACGTCATGGAGTTTGTTCCAGTAACCAGCACCAAACAAACCTTAGGCTATATTCATTATGGAGATTTTTGGCCTAATAATAAAAGTACAGGAAAAGTTTACACAATGCCTATCGACCTTTCGACTGATTTTCATGTTTGGGCAGTAGAATGGGAGGCTAATGTAATTAGATGGTATATTGATGGTGTTTTGTTTTCGACTAAGACCAACACAGATATTAGCCCTTCTGCTTGGCCGTTCGACCACCCATTCTATATGCTACTAAACATGGCTGTGGGCGGAAACTTAGGTGGTGCCGTTACGGATAGTATGCTACCTGCCACGATGGAAGTGGATTATGTGAGAGTTTATACTGGTACTAAGCCTTCATTGTCTGGGGATAATTTTGTAGAAAATGCAGCACAAGGTAAAGTATATTCAGTAAATAACATGCCTTCGGGTATTACCGTAAATTGGACTGTTCCGAGCGGTGCAACAATCGTAAGTGGACAAGGTACAAATAGCATCACTGTCAATTTTGGAACTACTAATGGAGATGTGGTAGCAAGTTATTTAGATGCTTGTACTAATTCAACCGTAAATCTAACATTACCAGTAGGAGTACAAGCGGCATACACCAAAGATTATTCTTTTGAGAATTTTGATGCAGCTGCCTTGATTACCAATACTACGCCAACAACTGGTACGTTTACAGATAATTTTGCCAATCCATTATCTTCAAGTTCGGTTAATAACAGTGCTTTGGTAGGTAAATATGTAAGAAATGCTGGCGAACAATACGATGTACTTTATTATAATTTTAATACACCACTGAGTGCATCAGCATACAAAACAGGAGATAAAAAGTTCTATATGGATGTTTATACAACTGCTCCCATAGGAACTGTCATAACATTACAATTAGAAACAGCATCTGCAACATCAATAAATTATCCAACAGGTAGATATGCAAGATTTACAGCAACCACCACATCTACTACAGGATGGCAAAGATTAGCATTTGATTTCTTAGACTCACCAGATGGAAGTGCCGCTTCTACGGTAACCAAAATGGTCTTCTTGTTTAATTCAAATTCAAATACGGGTGATACGTATTATTTCGATAATTTCGATAGTTATAATGGTCCTACTCCACCGACTACTTATGTAAAAGATATTGCCTTTGAGAATTTTGATGCAGCCGCTTTAATTACTCAAACAACGCCTACTACTGGTACATTTACCGATAATTTTGCTAATCCGTTGCCATCAAGTACGGTTAATAACAGTGCTTTGGTAGGTAGATATGTAAGAAATGCTGGCGAACAATACGATGTACTTTATTATAATTTTAATACACCACTGAGTGCATCAGCCTATAAAACAGGAGATAAAAAATTCTATTTGGATGTTTATACAACGGCACCGATAGGAACTGTCATAACATTGCAATTAGAAACTTCAGCAGCTACAACAACAAATTATCCAACAGGTAGATATGCAAGATTTACAGCAACCACAACTTCCAATACAGGATGGCAAAGATTAGCATTTGATTTCCTTGATTCGCCAGATGCAGGTGCAGCTTCTACTGCAACCAAAATGGTCTTCTTGTTTAATGCAAATTCATATACGAACGATACATATTATTTCGATAATTTCGATAGTTATAATAATTCGACAGTAGCAACCGAGCCTTTAACCGCAGCACCAACGCCAACACCATTGCCAGCCAACGTAATTTCATTGTTTAGCAATGCCTATACCAACGTTGCTGTCGATACATGGTCGGCTGTGTGGGATGTAGCCGATGTTACAGATGTACAAGTTGCAGGCAATGCCACCAAAAAATACACAAATCTAACTTATGCAGGAGTAGAGTTTACAAGCCCTACGGTAAATGCTACAACGATGGAGCGTTTCCACATGGATGTTTGGTCGTTGGATGCTGCTACTTTCAATGTTAAATTAGTTGATTTTGGAGCAAATGGAGTTTATGGTGGCGGCGATGATACCGAACACGAACTTTCGTTTTCGCCAACGCTCGCGGGGTGGTTTTCGATAGATGTACCATTGAGCAATTTTACAGGTATGATATCAAGGGCTCATGTTGCTCAATTAATAATTGTAGGACCCGGTGGCGGAAAAACTGTTTGGGTAGATAACGTTTATTTCTACAAATTACCACCAACCGAGCCTCTAACTGCGGCTCCTACACCAACCAAATCGGCTCCAAATGTTATTTCGTTATTTAGCAATGCCTATACCAACGTTGCTGTTGATACATGGTCGGCTGTGTGGGATGTAGCTGATGTTACAGATGTACAAGTTGCAGGCAATGCCACCAAAAAATATACAAATCTAACTTATGCAGGAATAGAGTTTACAAGCCCTACGGTAAATGCTACAACGATGGAAAGTTTCCACATGGATGTTTGGTCGTTGGATGCTGCTACTTTCAATGTTAAATTAGTAGATTTTGGAGCAAACGGAGTTTACGGTGGCGGCGATGATACCGAACATGAGCTTTCGTTTACCCCTACACTCAATGAGTGGTTTTCGATAGATGTACCATTGAGCAGTTTCACAGGGATGACTTCAAGGGCTCATGTTGCTCAATTAATAATTGTAGGACCCGGTGGCGGAAAAACTGTTTGGGTAGATAACGTTTACTTCTATAAAACTTGCCAAGCCAACGGTACTCTCAATGACAATCCTGTTGTATCGGGTACGTATTTATTCTCAAGTACCATTACGTCTCAAGGTAAAATCAATGCTGGTTCAAATGTGACCTTTAGTGCAGGAAACTCGGTTACGCTTAATCCAGGATTCCAAGCAAATAGTAGTAGTGTGTTTTCTGCTCAAATTGGTGGTTGTACCAATTAATACTGGTTTTTTTGAATACATTTCTCAATTTTTTAATTGGTCGAGTGGTCTTCTCTTGGCAATTCGACCAATCAAAGAAATCCTTTAAATATGAATACTGACAGAAATACAACTAAAGTTTCAATAGGGGGCAGGCTAACAGTTTGCCCGAATGATGTAATTATGTTACAAGCAAATATAAATTACTCAATGGTCTATTTGGCAGATGGTAAACAATTATTGGTTGCCACAACGCTCAAAAAACTGGAAGAACGATTCAGTGATTTTGCATTTGTACGAATGAATAAGACGTATATGATAAATACTGATTATATAATCGAAGTAAATGAAAACTCATTAAAACTTTCAAATTCTTTGACTATTACTTTTTCGAGAAGAAAAGGTAAAAAATGGAAAGAATATATGGCAGATAAGACATCAATTATACAAAAAAATGTATCATAAAATTTACGAAAAATACACCTATACAAAACTTACCTAATGATGTACAAAATTGACCCATTTCTATATTCCACAGTCTAAAAATTGCAGTGCAGAACAGCCCTTATTTTTTAGTTTAATAGGAAGTAGCACAAAACAAAAGTTTAATAAAAATGAACAATCAAGCCATAGAAAAGAAATCTGAACTTGAATTTGAAGAGATAGCAAACGAAACGTTTCTCAAAATCTCAAATCATGATGCCCTCCGTCCGTTCTTTATGAGTATATTAAGCGACTCCGACCATTGGATGTTTATTTCAAGTAATGGCGGACTAACGGCAGGACGTAAAAACGCCGAGTTTGCCTTATTTCCATATTATACAGATGATAAAATTACTGAATTAGCCGAAATAACAGGTAGCAAAACGATTCTTAGGGTTCGGCATGAAAATGATGTGCTGGTTTGGGAACCTTTCTCGATTAGAAACCAAGCTAACCTTGCCATTGAAAGAAATATCTATAAGAGTGTTATCAACAACAAGCTCGTTTTTGAAGAAAAGCTCCTTGATTTCAACCTTGTTTTTAGGTATTGTTGGGCAAATAGCAGTCGATTTGGCTTTGTAAAAACCACAACAATTACCAATAACAGCGAGAAAAATTTGACAATTGAAGTGCTTGACGGTATCCAAAATATACTACCTTATGGCGTAGGAAGCGATTTGCAACGAGCCAGTAGTAACTTGGTAGATGCCTATAAAAGAAGCGAACTAGAACCCACCACAAATTTGGGTATTTTTGCTCTAAGTGCTATTATTGTTGATAAGGCAGAGCCAAGCGAGGCACTAAAAGCCAACGTGGCATGGTCGGTTGGGGTTGTGAATCCTACTTACCTTTTGTCATCACTACAATTAGATAAATTCCGAAAAGGTTTAAGTATAAACCAAGAATTTGATATTAAAGGTGAAAAAGGGGCATATTTCGTTCATCAAACGCTTGTTATTGAAGCGAAAAACGCTCATTCATGGAAAATAATTGCCGATGTAAATAAAAACCATAGTCAATTAATTGAGCTAATATCGGAGCTAAAATCAGCTCAAAATATTGCCGAACAAATTGAGGAAGACATCCACATCGGCACGCAAAACCTTGAAAAATTAGTCAGTTTAGCAGATGGTTTGCAGCTTACCAACGATAAACTTCAAGATTGTAGAAGCTACTCCAACGTACTCTTCAACATCATGCGAGGCGGTATTTTTGATAATAATTATGAAATTCAGAAAAACGATTTCGTGAAGTATATTCAAAAAGCCAATAAAGAAGTATTCGTTCAGTATAAAGATGTTTTGAACAATCTACCAACGACTATCAGCTATACCGAACTACAACTACAACTTTTGCAGAGCAATCAACCCGATTTGATTCGGTTGGGGGTGGAGTATTTGCCGCTCAAATTTAGCCGCCGACACGGCGACCCAAGCCGCCCATGGAATAAGTTTTCTATCAATATCAAAGACGAGACTGGCGGAACGGTCTTAGATTATCAAGGAAACTGGCGTGATATTTTCCAAAACTGGGAGGCTCTTGCCTACGCTTATCCGCATTTTATTGACGGAATGTTGCATAAATTCTTGAATGCCTCAACTTTTGATGGCTATAATCCTTATCGAGTTACAAAAGATGGCTTCGATTGGGAGACCATCGAACCCGACGACCCATGGTCATACATTGGTTATTGGGGCGACCACCAGATTATTTATTTACTCAAATTCCTCGAATTTATCAATAAATTCAGCCCTAACAAATTACAATCTTATTTTGATAAAGATTGGTTTGTTTATGCGGCGGTGCCGTATATCATCAAGCCATATAACGAAATTGTAAAGAACCCCAAAGATACCATTATTTTTGATAGAAAGTGGGATGAAAAAGTACGTGAAAACATGGCTGCTCATGGAAGCGATGGGGCATTGTTGCAGACCACCAACGGAGGTATTTATCACGTAAATCTAATAGAAAAACTTTTGGCTACACTCCTTTCCAAGTTGTCAAACTTTATCCCACAAGGAGGAATCTGGCTCAATACTCAACGCCCCGAGTGGAACGATGCCAACAATGCGTTAGTAGGGAATGGGGTATCTATGGTTACGCTTTATTATATCCGAAGGTTTCTCGTTTTCTTCGACCAGACCCTGCAAAAAATCAGCGAATCTGAGTTTCTGATATCAAGTGAACTACATCAATTATTCGATAACATCAATAGCATATTTGAAGCAAACCGTACTTTATTACAAGTCACTATTACCGATTCTGATAGAAAAATAATGGTAGATGAGTTGGGCAAAGCTGCTTCTGATTACCGAACCCAAATTTATAAAGTTGGTTTTGAAGATAAAAAAACGGATGTTTCGGCTCTACAGTTACGCCAATTCATTGATAGTAGCCTTGCGTTTATCGACCATAGTATTGAGCATAACCAACGGCAAGATGGAATGTATCATTCATACAACATTATGACCTATACCGAAACAGGTATCGGTATTTCGTATCTCGACGAAATGTTAGAAGGGCAAGTAGCGGTTTTATCATCGGGGTATCTGAACGAAACCCAAGCTCTTGAAGTGCTTGATGCCATGAAAAAAAGTGCACTTTTCAGACCCGACCAATACAGTTATATTCTGTATCCGAATAAAAATCTGCCTGGTTTTCTTAGCAAAAACACCATTCCCGAACACTACGCTTCTGCATCGAAATCTATTCAGCAATGGGTAAAAGAACATAATACATCCATCTTCGAAAAAGACGTTGCAGGGCAGTATCATTTCAATGGCAATTTCAAAAATGCGAATGATTTGCGAGTCGCTCTGAAAAAACAGGCGTTTGATTTAGACGAATCAGAAGAAAAATTGTTGTTTGAAGCATTCGAGGCAGTTTTTAATCATAAAACTTTTACGGGGCGTTCGGGTACGTTTTTTGGTTACGAAGGGCTGGGTTCTATTTATTGGCACATGGTTTCTAAACTATTGCTCGCCGTGCAAGAGTGTATTGTACAAGCCGTAGAAAAGCATGGCGACCGACAAGTGATTAACCGCCTAATTGACCATTATTTTGAAATAAAAGCGGGTATTGGGGTGCATAAATCGCCCGAATTATACGGGGCATTTCCAACTGACCCTTACTCGCATACGCCACAACACCGAGGGGCTCAACAACCCGGCATGACTGGGCAAGTAAAAGAAGATGTTATTTCACGACTAACAGAATTAGGCGTAAGCATTAAAGACGGAAAGCTACGTTTTGAACCAATATTGCTCCGAAAAGCAGAGTTTTTAATGCATCCAGCAGAAGTAACGTATTATTCAAAAGATGCTGAACCATCCTCTCTCGCTCTTCAAGCCAATCAGTTATTTTTTACCTATTGCCATGTGCCAATTATTTATCAATTAGGCGATTCGACCGACATACGCATCGAAACCATCGAACAGGAAACCCTACATTTTGAAGGAAATATGCTTGATGAGCAATGGAGTAAAACCGTATTTGAGCGAAACGGAAAAATTAAATTGATTACCGTTACGCTGACAGATGGCCAACTATTAACCTAACAGATAATCGAAACTTTAACCTATCTCTTTCTCAAAAACTATGGAAAAAATCATTCAATCAGAAAAAAAACAAGTTACCATGACCGAGAAAATTGCTTTTGGGCTTGGAATGTTAGCCAATCAGCTTTTTCCGGCTGCTTTAGGTATTTTTATGGTCATTTTAGTGCAAAATCTCGGTTTCCCCGGCTGGATGTGGGGTATATTATTTTTTATTCCTCGTTTCTTCGATGCTCTCATTGACCCCATCATGGGTTTCATAACTGACAATACACGCTCAAAATGGGGGAGAAGGAGGCACTATGTTTTTGTTGGGGCTATTATTTTAGGCATTTCTTTTATAGCCATGTGGCAGCTTCACCGTGAAAACAGCCTTACTTTTAACTTTGTTTATTTCCTTATTTGGTCGTTTTTATTTTATTTGGGGCTAACAATATTCAGTGTGCCGTATGTGGCGATGGGCTACGAAATGAGCGATAATTTTGATGAACGAACTGAAATTATGGCAATAGCCCAATGGATAGGGCAGTGGGCTTGGGTCATTGCTCCGTGGTTTTGGGTAGTGATGTACGACCCCACGTGGTTTCCGAACCCCGACACAGCCACCCGTAGTTTGGCAATTTGGGTAGGTATAGCCTGTACAATTCTTGCCATTATTCCTGCGGTTTTTATTAAATCAGATTCTACGCTTAACGATACCAACTTACAGCCCGTAACATGGGGCGGAATGAAACACTCGCTCATCGAAATCCTAAGCAGTTTCAAACAAGCCTTTGGCTATCAGGAGTTTCGTAAGATTTGCGTTGCAACGTTCTTCATTTTTAATTCATTCAATACAGTTTCGAGTTTTTCGTTCTTCATCATTGTCTATTATTTGTTCAATGGCAGTACCACAGATGCAGGTATCTGGCCGACTCTCTTTGGCTGTGTCGGGGCGTTGGCTACTATTGTGGTCGTTATTCCAATTGTAGCAAAGTTATCGGCAAAGTATGGAAAAAAGACAACATTCATTATCTCGCAAGCTATTTCGTTGGTTGGTTATATACTTCTTTGGTTTTTGTTTGTACCGGGCAAGCCCTACTTATTTTTGTTTGCACTCCCTTTGTTTTCGTTTGGAATCGGAAGTCTCTTTACAATCATGATGTCGATGACAGCCGATATTTGCGATTTAGATGAACTCCATTCTGGCAAACGCCGTGAGGGGGTTTTCGGAGCGATTTATTGGTGGATGGTAAAAGTAGGTTTTGCAGTGGCGGGTATGCTTAGTGGTATTATTCTAACTTATGTAGGCTTCGATTCTCAGCTAACAACTCAGCCAGAAGGTGCTCTAGATGGCTTGCGTTTCTTTTTTTCTGCTATCCCTATTTTTGGAACAACGGTGGCAATCATCATGATGTATAATTATGATTTGTCTAAGGAAAAAGCTGAGAGTATCAGAGCGAAGATAAAAGCGAATAAAGAGATAGTTTGAACGTTTCCGATTAAGCCTATTTTAAAGGTTTTCTAATTTGATTAGAAAGCCTTTTTTATATGGATACAACAAAAATATATGTATAGATTAGTTAACCGTCTTTTTTTAAGAGAACCGTTAAATAAATACAAATTAAATTGTCACTAAGTCTAAACTCAAAATTAGATAGAAGATTATTTTAGAAGGGAATTAAGTAAATAATTAAATGGAGATTTATTGGTTTTTTACAAAATCATCTCACTTACTTTCTAATATAAAAAGCTGAAATACCTAAAAAGTACGACATCAAAAATCAAATCTATTGTTTGAATAGTACTAAAAAATACAAAAAGTACTACCGCCGCGGCGAACCGTAAAACTTTCGCATATTTGAGAGTTGGTGGCTATTTTAAGATACAACTTACAAGGACAGACATTTTATTCCAACAATCAGCAGTTACAACTTTGACAACTTCCCTGACTTTATTTCGGAACGTAAAAAACTTTTAAAAATAAAACTTGAAACAATCTGAACATAATTACAGAAATGCCCGAACCGCTAACATCGTATTGGCAATAGTGTGGCTGACAGTTGTAAACTAAACATTTGTAATTCTATTGGGTATTTGTGCAAATGTTGGGCTGACGTTTTTCAAATGCCCCACCATCGCCAATACATAAACCGTTAGCACCAATAGTATGAAGACATTCGTAGAACATTTAACAACTCAACTTGACAACTTTAAATTGATAATGTTTGAGCTATTGGACAATTCAAAAATTTAATTCCGTAGAGATGACTGATACTCAAACGTAATACTAATTGCACCAACACAGTATTGGGACAATCCGAACGAAATTGAACAAATATTTCAGATTAAGCTAAAGAAATCATACGGACAATGGATAGAAATATTTAGACTATTCACAGAAAACTCACCAGAAGCATCAAAAAGAAAAATTGACCAAACAGATAAATTTGTAAATAGTTGGATAGAGAAAAAAAGCGACTGGGGAATTCCCTGGCGTATACACATATCAAAAATATTATGCGATAATAAGGCATAACATAACCACACAAGACTGAAAATACTGAAGTATGCAAGTAAAGCAGCTCAATAGCCCTAACCATAAGCATAACAGTAATATAAAAGATGAGTGAGTGCGTGATGGTTTGGTGCCCAAATTTACGACTAAGCGATCGAGCCAATGGATAAACCGTTTTGCCGATGACACTTCGAGTATGATCGATGGACACAATCTGTTTCCTCAAAGTTTCCCTAAAGAACATGGGACTCAGGGTGGGGATAAAAGAAAGTGAAAGACATTTTTCAAAAACTTAGATTAGTGTCTAAGAGGGCATTGAATGAGACTCGAAGGTATGAAAAGTACTCATTTGTTTAGATTATTACTTGACTTCAAACTGAATATATTCTTAAACTTTAAAGTCTAATCAAACATCCGTTTACCTAGACTTTTTGTAAAATACTTTTAAAGATTAATAAATTTTTGAAAGTACAATTAAAACCACAAAAAAGTATATATTTATTGTATATGATTCAAAGTATAATAATATAATAACAACAATTAAATAAACATATACAATTTGAATTCTATAAAGTAAAATAGGTATCAAAAAATAAACCCTTAAAAAAATAAAATATTTTACCTGTAATAGACAAGACTTAATCCATCAGTCTCTTCAGTTCAAGAGTCTCTTTTTTACCAAAAGCATTTGGCGTTTTTTCAATCAAATCAATTATTCTTTTAGCTTCTTGCACTTTATTCATTTTGATCAATGAAATTGCTTGATAAAACAAACCCTTATTTTGAATAATTTCTTGATTTTCTGCAAGTACCTTAAAAGTGTCTGATGCCAGTTTATAGTTTCCAAGTTGTAAATTACAAAGCCCAACATACTCCAAAACTAATGGGTTATTTAATCCACTGAGTTCGAGCTCATCCAAAGCTGCTTGATATTTTTTCTGATTGTATAGTTCAACGGCATTTGATAGGGTGTCTTGGCTGGCAGACATATCCGTATCTATAAAAATCAGCTTTTCGTTGATATATTTTTGGGCGTAGGCTTGTGGCGTTTGTTCATGCTTTAAAAAAAGTGTCCACAAACCAAAAATTAAAATAGCGGCCGCCGCGATCGAACCGATTCCCTTAATAATAGATAGAGAGGACTTCTTATTTAAAGATTTATTTAACTCGTAAAAATGCTGTTTTCTTTCAAAGTTTTTGAGTTGCTTAGCCTGTAAATAATGAGCAACTTCTTTGGCAAAATTATCATCGTCTTTAATACGGTTGTTAAAAATTACTTTCTCCGACTCCGTCATTAAATCTGTAAAATAATCATCTATGTATTCTAAATTACTTTTCATAATTGTTTTAGTAGTTTTCCTTTAATTTTTCTAAACATCGCAAACGGCTTGTTTTAGAAACTGCAGCTGTATGATAATTAAGCTGTTGTGCTATTTCTTCATCAGAGTAGCCTTCTCCCCAAAGTAATATGATTTGTTTGCATTTTTCTCCGATTGAATTTAATTTCTGATATAGCATTTCCAACTCGCTATTTATCGAAAGTTTTTGAATGATTGTCTTGCTATCATCGGGTAAGGGTATTTCAATATCTTCATAAGAAATTGCATCATGTACACTTGCTTTATTAGTCGTGTTTTTTCTGATTTGGTCAACACATTTATTATTAAATACTTGATAAATGTAAGTTTTCAATTCAGAACGCCCCTCAAACTTATCTTTTCTTATGTTTTCTATAATGGCAATAATTGTATCTGAATAAATACTGACACATTCGTCTTCCGATAGTCGATGTTTACGAACCCCTTCTTTAATATGGAATTGGTATTTTTCAAAGAGTTGTGTTTCAAATCTTCGGGAATAGGTATTTGTATGTTTGATACCAGCAATTATTTCGGTATCAGCTAAGAATTTTTTAAAAAAATACAGCATTTGAGTTGTTTTGAAAAATAAAAACCGTGCTCTTGTATAAGTAAAAATACATAAAATTATTTTTTTAAAAAATTTTTGTTTCCATCGCTTACCTGTGTTTACGACAAACATTGTAGAAACGCTGATGCGGTACCCATCGGTTGTGAAAAGGAGCAACTCGAAAATCCTGTAAAAGAGTAGGGGATTTAAATATTAAATTAAAAAAAGATGAAAAGGATCATGTTATTAGTTTTCGTGCTTATTAGTGCTTTTTCTTACACAAACGCACAAACTTCAAATAATGAAGACTTTATTAAATCAAACAAAATTATTCAATTGTCAGATAAATTAGCGATTTCTAAGCTCATTGAAATAAAGAAATCTTCTAAAGCATCACAATTGGTAGCCAACGAACTTTCACGAAAAGGATATACACCAACCGGTGAGGCATTTAGTATTGCGGGAATATATGAGGGTGAAAAGGTAGAACTAATTGTCATGGATTACCAATCTAAAGACAAAAAAAGTACTGCCGCTCAGTTATATACGAAAAAAGGAGCTAAGACTTACAATGCCATAATTGAGTTTAAGGCAGGAGTCGAGCCAGAGAAAGGATACGTTGAACACTTCGTAAACGGTAAGATGCAGTTACAATTGACCCACAGTTGGACATCCTGCTTCTTCAACACGATGCTCAACAGATGCGGTACAATAGTAGACGCTAATGCTATATGGAAAAATTGTAAAAAATATACACCGTTTAAATTAGGCAAGTTTATCGACTGCGTTTTCAAGGAAGCAAGAAAACAAGTAGATGGTTGGGTAAGTTGTTTTTGGAATAATCTATGGTCGGTTGCATGGATTTGCATTTGGCAATAACTCGCGTGTTTTCAGCAGAAATCCCCGAAACGGCTTTGTAGGGAGTAGGGGACACTTTTCAATACTAAATTAAATATATTATGAAAAATCACGTGTTTATATGTCTTTGTTTTACACTGCTTCTGAGTTCATTTGCCTCTAAAGGACAATTATTTATCATAACAAATGGATTCTATGGGTCTGCTCCAAAACCCAATGATTGTCCTAGTGGAAATGGGTGTTGTGCTACTGATGTTATTCTTTATGAAAAGGAATTAAAAGTCTTGGATTTCACCAATAAAAATATTTATCAAGTACAGAAACGTGGCCGTAAAATTAGGTTTGTCTTTTTCAAAACTATAAAAGAACCTCAAAACCAAGGTTTCTTTGGTGTGGGCATTGGTGATGTTACTTTGCCTCAAGGCTTATCGAAAGAGCTAGGTTTAAAGTCTATAAAATTGAAAAAGGGAAATTATAAAGTTCGAAAGAATAAAAATTCAGTATTTGTGGATGTACCAATATTTATAGAAAAATAGCAATTTAGTTTTGTCTATAATCTTTTTAGAACGGAACCTTAAAAATAAGTCAATTGGGTTAGTAGCACTCAGAGGCAAAAGATTGATTTAGCTCAACTTTTGTTGGAAAACCCAATTAAACTAAAAAATAAGCTTTATAAACAAGGATACTTCTTTGGAGTTTAAGCGTCTTAAAAACTGGTATTCAGTAGGTATCTTGTTCGCCTTGATTGTTAGGGTTAGATCATAAAACTCAAACTTTTGGTTTGCTTTTTAAGCTTCTAAAATATTCAAATTACCCATTGATTCATAATTCAAACATTTAATTGTTAAAAATGAAAAAGACTCTCTTACTCACTATATTTTTTTACCAAATGTTTATGGTAAAGGCTCAAAATCCTAATCATAACAATAGTAATTTTCAAAATGTATTTTCTGATTTTAAACCAGAAATAAGGACTAATTACTTTAGTTTAGGCCAAAGTAAAAAAGCAAAATGGAAAATGAGTCTTCAGAATTATCCAAGAGTAGATTTGGGCGAAAAAATGGAAAGTGAATGGTTTTATGTTAATGTAAAGAAATTATCATCGGTAGATACTAAGAATTCTCTTCAGCAATTTCAGAAGTTTTTTTTTAACATTGTACACAATCTAAGCCTTGAAAAAAATGTGTATGCTGAGATTGAAGTAATTACCAAATTCGATACAATTTCTTTTGCTCCAATAACAGATATTTTGATTGAAAAAACAAGGTACCCAAACGCAATCAAGGGGGCGGATTTAAAGGCATCACTCGAAAAATCATACCCAGGGATTACGAAGTTTTACCCAAGCATAGTTTTTCAAAAGGATGTAACATCTGACATGAAATTAGAGTATGATAAAATGTATAGAATACACATGGCAGGTACTAACACCCCGCAGAATGATAATCCAAAATTAAAGCTATCAGATATTTCACAAATCAAAGCATTTAGATTTAGGCTGAGAAGAATAGATAAAAAACAAGCAGCTAATTACACTAAATCATTTTGGGAAATCAAAACCATTGGGTCTAATTACTTAGTTTTTGATAAAGCCAACAAAGGCAATAATTTGCCAAAAGAAAAGAAATCTTCTGTCAAAACCGTTGAAACTGAATCTACTGTTTCAGAATTGAACAACGATGATTCATTGAATAGTTGTTGCGGTGGAACTTGTCCATTACCTCATGGACACTAATTTCTAAAGTTTATTTCCTAAATTAGCATTTTTACGATTTTACTCCTAAAAATGCTAATTTGCTATTATAAATATATTTTGGGGACAATTTTCATATTGATTTCTTTTTCCATTTATGCTCAAGATAAAATGAAAAAAGAACAGGATAAAATTACCAAAATTGCCGTGTTCGACGAGCGAAGAAAAGCATTATTAAGATTCTATAGAGATTGTCTTGAAAATCAAAATTTCGATAAAAATCAAGCTCAAATTGTCGATTTCGTTATTAAAATAAGCACCCAACAAGAGTTAGAAGGCAACCAAGTTCAAGCATTTTTCCTTATACAAGATGCTTATCAGTATCTTTCAAGATTTATTACTGACCCTGAATCAAACAAGCAATTAGTTTACTACCTGTCTTATTATTTGATGTTAGTACATGAGCAGAAGCAAGCCATTAAACTACTTACGGAAAGTATCCATCCACAAAAAATTACAGCATCAGATATCGGAAGTATCATTTTGCTCACCAAACTCTACAATCAGAGTGGTAGGTTTCAAGAAAGCATTGATTGGAGCGAAAAAGCACTGTTTTTCTTAAATTATGATAAAAAAAACAAGAATTTTATAGGTTTAATGACCAATAAAATAAATGCTTATGTTGAGCTCAATAACCATATTGAAGTACTTAAAAATAGTCAAAAAATAAGTCAACTGGTGGGAAGTAATCCTTTCTTTTCATCTCATTACTATACAAATTTAGGGTTGTCTTTCAGAAATCAACAAAAATATGATGAAGCGATCAGGTATTTTTCGAAAAGTAGAAGGTATCAGCAGGGTGAAGAAAGCAAATTACTCGTTGATGATTTGAATATTGCAAAAGTGTATCAATTGAAGGGGGCATTTGAAAAATCTATCGAATTGTGCGATAAAATAATTGAAAACTTAAACAGAATCAATCCTAATTTAAGGTCAATTGAAGTATCAAGCTTGTATCAGACCCAAGCCAATAATTATTATGAATTGAATGATTTTCTGAAGGGGGAGGCATATCACAGCAAGGCTTTGAGAATTTTGAATTTTAAAGGTACCCTACGGACATTTCATGGAAATTACACCTTACTTCTCGACGTAATTTTAGAAAAAGTAAAATATCTAACCAAATTTGGTAAAAACGGTATTACAACCATTTATCAAGCCGATTCACTCATTGACATCATGCGGCAAGAACACACCGAACTTGGCTCGAAGCTCTTTTGGCGTGAACACACTCACAACTTTTACGAAAATGCAATCGAAACTTGTTTTAAGCTTAAAAACCATAACACAGCCTTTTATTTTATGGAGAAAAGTCGAGCAATTTTGCTGCTCGATGCTCTGAAAGATTTAGATGCCAAAAAAATCCTTTCGGAAGAAAAACTCTCCCAAGAACAAAGCTTACGTTATAAAATCATTGGACTTCAAAATCAACTTGAAAATACGCCCGAAAGTGATAAAAATTATACGAAAATATACCAACAACTAATTAATGTCAAAGAAGTGTATAACGGTTTCGTACAATCTTTAGAAAAAACGAACAATGAATATTATCAGTTAAAATATCAGAATAGATACATTTCATTGTCTTATCTTAGGTCAGGTTTAAAGTCAAATCAATCATTTGTCGAATATTTTGTTGGCGAAAAGGCTGTTTACGCCTTTTTAGTCACCGCCAAGGATACCCGAATGATTAAAATAAACCTAACTCAATTTCAGTCAATAAGTAAGCAATTTCTGTTACTTTCCGCCAGAAAACCACCCCATACTTCCACACAATTACATGAGTTTTATCGCGTAAGCAATCAATTGTATCAATTGATTTTTGCACCACTAAATATTCCTTTAGGCAGGGTGATCATTTCTCAAGATAACTATTTTTTACCATTTAGTTCGTTGGTTACAAACATCCAGCAGAAAAAGTATTTAATCGAAGATTATGCTTTTAGTTATTCCTACTCGGCAAATATTTTATTTAGAGACCGTGTGACCTATCCTTCATTCAATAATAGTCTTCTGGGTTTTGCTCCAGTTCATTTCAATATATCTCATAAGCTTAATTCCTTAGATGGCTCCGAAAATGTCTTAAAGGGAATCGAAGAAAAGTATTTTTCTGGAAAAGTATTTTTTGAGCAGCAAGCCACCAAACAAAACTTCATAAAAAATGCCCCCAATTTCCAAATTATTCAATTATTTACGCACGGAAAAGCTGATACAATAAGTGATAAATCGAAAATTTATTTTTATGATGATGCACTCGATATGCGTGAGCTATACCAATTAGGAAAACTAAAAGCTGATTTAGTTGTGCTGTCAGCCTGTGAAACAAACCTTGGTAGCAATGCCACAGGTGAAGGCATTATGAGTTTTGCTCGAGGTTTTGCTTATTTAGGCGTACCTTCAACTATTTCAACTTTATGGCGTGTAAACAATCAATCTACCTACCAACTCACAGAAAGTTTTTATAAGTATCTGGATGATGGTTATGAGAAAGATATTGCCTTGCAGAAGGCTCAACAAGATTATCTAAAAACCTCTGGATATCACTTTCCTTATTACTGGAGTGGAATGGTTTTGGTGGGAGATTCAAACAATATGAAAGAATACAGCCATTTTTTCATCCTCATCATAATTATAGTTTTATGCACTTTAATACTTTACTTAACGTGAATTCGGGATTATAAGACAAATATAAACTTCTTATAGTCAACAAGTTCTCCTTTTTCACCACTGACAAGGGTCGAACTTTCTATTAAATTCTGAAAATAAGCTTTATCATTTCCCAAATATTTGTAGCGGTCTTGTTCTTTTTTCATGATATTTATAGTTTATAATGAAGTCAATTGTGCTAAGTTTGCCAAAGAGAAAAACATTTTACTTACCCTTCAATTCTAACATAGGTTACTTTGATGAGTAAATTATTGGTATTAACAAACGGTGGGTTAGTGATATTTTTTTCTTCGTAAACTTATACGCATGTCACTTTTAGCGATATTTTGCTTGAAAATTTTAGAATTATTTTGCCTATAAAAAGTCACCAATAACTAAGCAATTTCTTGCAGCTTCAACT